>Ga0070735_10000701_pt1 | contig 34696 bp, 68 predicted proteins | sample Coa_R1_FD_66443 | JGI IMG/M metagenome (GOLD analysis project Ga0070735, IMG submission 66443) | Surface soil microbial communities from Centralia Pennsylvania, which are recovering from an underground coalmine fire - Coalmine... | ecosystem: Environmental > Terrestrial > Soil > Unclassified ...
TTCTGATTATTTACAACCAAATCAAAACGAGGTTGCAGTTCTAAGTCTACAATGTGACCTGCACGCTCTAAAAACAAAAGCTCCTGATACCGCGCAGCTTCTTTCTTGCTATCAAAACTGATACCATGCACTTCAGTCTTCTTAGCATGATATTTGCTCTCCCCTTGCAAGGGGGAATTAGCTCGTGTGGGCATGGGTTACTTCTCCTTGTATTTTCCAGGCAAAGCTTTCACTCTGCCAAGGATATTTGGGCATGTCCTTTGCTGCCTGCACTCTGCCCATTCCTGGGATGGTTGCAAAGTGCATACCGTCTTTCTTGCGATAGACAGTAACTTTGTAGTAAGCATCTGGACTTTCTAGCGTTTCAACTAGCTCACAATGCGCAACGAGCGCAAATTGCAAGCCCGTTACGGTTTCTAGCCAAATTTCCACAGAAGAAGCAGCTTCCAGGAGGTTCTGGTGAGTTATCCAGTTGCCAAGCTTGCTCAAGCTGCTCTGCAAGTTTGGTGTGCACGCATATCCGGCTAGCGCAAGAGCAGCATCGAAAATAGCCTCTAAACTGCTCTGCTACAAAAATATTGCCGTGATAGTGGACTTCCCACCTAACGATTACACCTAAATCTTGACGGACGTGTGGGCTTGGAGGGGATTGCGTTCCGTTCATCAGGTTTCTCCTTTTCAAATACTGGTTGTGTAGTCAGAAGTCAGGAAGACAAAAACCCTACACAACCTTATTATGAAGAGTATAGACCAGTATTGTTAATTTGTCAATAGTATAGAGCATTCTTGTTAATTATCATATTGTATTGACAATTTAAGATGAGTATCGTATAGTATTGATAGTTTGAAAGAAAGGAGAATACACTTTTGAAGTGGCGACTACGCCGGGTAGCTGATCGAATAGGACTGTTCCTGATAGGTATCAAGCCAGTCAGATGGTTTCTTGATCAGCTCATCAGATTTGGCAAGTGGGCACAATCCAAGCCATGGCTTGCCCACATCTGGAAATGGATTGGGAAGCTATGGAAGCCGTTCTGGATTGGATATGGTTGTTTTTATGCACTGTTAGATGCATGGAATCATGATTGGATAAGTATGGCATTCAACATTGCACTTACCCTTGTCTGGATTTTTCTACCTGAAATAGATGATCGAGATGATGAAGACGAAGATGAGCCGGATGATCCTGATCCAACTCCAAACGGAGACGCGGTAGACATGTGGCTCAAAGAACAACAGAAGGTAAACGTATGACAAGCATAGAACCTGCAATCATTATTGTACTGTCAGTATTGATACTGGCATGCGCTTTTCCAGTTTACAAAAGGAAAGCATTACCAACAGCAATACTAGCAACAATTGTCATCTTAGTGCTAGCAACTGACATTATGTGCATATATGGTCTAATGCACTAACAAACAAGATCGAAAGGATAAAACCTCATGGAGTATCAAGAAAAGTTGATCATTTTTCCCGCTGTAAATGACATGAAAGAGCCGATGAATATCGCTGTACACGAAGCGATAGGAATCGGACTCTGCTACAATGCAGTCAATGGAGATAAGGAGCTTGGATTTGTCATCACACATCTGGAAAGCAAAAAGTATCTCTGTAAGCCAATCAGCACAGAATATGAAATTAAGCTGGTCATGGAGAGAGTAGTCGGAATTACCGACTGGAATATGCCTGAAGAAGAATTGAAAAAGCATCCAGAAGCAGGGATGCAATTCTTAAAACTTCAGCAGACAGTTGAATGCGAGTTGAATATGCAGTTAGAGACGGCTATGAAAGACATCGGCATGCCTGACTATCTTATAGAAGATGTGATGAATGGAATAGAAGATGAGGATTATACGCTCTTGCGAACTGCACTCCTGTACGCATTCAAGATTATCCCATCAGAGCTTGACAGCTTAGAGTAAGATTATCCCATCATGATCTGCTTTCAGAGAAAGCCACTTGGGACTACCTCCAAGTGGCTTTCTTGATTCTCAAAAGAAAATTGGGTATGCTTAGATCAATACAATAATTTTTCTCTCTATCCTTTCGATGCGCACACAAAGAAACCCCTGGTGATGTGGACCAGGGGTTTCTGCTATTCTACTATCTATTTTTCAACACCACAATCACAATTCCAAAAATCACAACAACGATTACTATTGTTACCCAATTTGGATCTACCGGTACACTCATGCTGTCCTCCAAGTCTGTACGTCAGATTGTACTGCTGATATATAGGCAGACTCCGAATTCCCATCGCTAGCAGGTGCGTACTTGGGAATGATTTGAGAAAGTGTTGTGAGTCCCCCACCAGCATAGGCCGATGAAGCAATCAATTTGTACCAATCATCTATACCTTCTGCCCACGTCGCATACGAGCGGAAACGTCCGATGCAAGAGTAACCTGGTGTACAGATGATATTGCCGATGCTGTGAGTTTGGGTAGCTGCTCCATACAGCCCGTACGAACTTTCATGGTGGAAGAAGGCAAGCGCTACCGCGTCGTCAATGTTGTAGGTAGCAGAGTCTAGCGTAAAAGTCGATCCAGTTCCCGCAGCTGGGCTACCAGCATCTGACAGGATAGCGTCAATCTTGAAAGCTGACAGCGAGGGCCCTCCAACAACACTATCCCCTTGCATGGTGGGCATGTGCTGTCCTCCTGCAAGCGCGAACGGGCTACCACCTTGCGAATAGATGTAGCCCATACACAGGACAATCAGTGCGCAAAAAATCAGCAGAAAATTTGTTACCTCTTTCATTTGAGCACCACCATGTGACCGCCCCAAATCGCCCACAGGATACCGCCCATGATGAGAAGAAAGAGAGCTGCGGTTAGCGGACTCCGCATAAATTTAGACTCTCGTGCGCCGGCTTGTGTTGCGAAAACAACGTAGCTGAATACAACCAGGATTAGGAATATCGTTCCTGGATCAATAGACATAGAATTCTCCTTTTCAAAAAGAAGGAGTCCTGTTACAATCTGAGTAACTGGGACTCCGCGTTCTGGTGAAAGAGCTAGTGGTAAAGTCTGGGGAGACGGGAGCCACTAGCTACCGAACTAAGATACATTGACGACTGCACGGCATTTAGAGCAAATCCACTTGTTTGTGCTCTGTTGTCTAAGCGTTACAGATTTGGCTTTACAATGCGGACATTCACTAATTGTACATGTCCTTATCCGATCTGATGGATTATTTCCCATGTCTTGCTCCTTCTATTCGTACTCAAGCGGGTTGCCTTCTGCTCTGACAACAACCCATCCACGGCTCGTCTGCTTGACTTCCATACGCTTTCCATCATAAGTGACCCAGCCATAGAGATCTCTTCCTTCTCTATGCTGTTCTGATACAACGAGAGTACGCTTTATAGAGCCAATGGTAACAACTGAAACAGTTTCCATGCTACAAACCTTTACTACGGTTATACGTTGTTCTACCACATTTGTATGCAAAGTAGACAATAGTTGCAGTTTCTTTGACTTTCTTGACAAAAGACTTGCACAAACCGCAACTAATTCTATGCTCATGCCCCATTATGATGCACTCCCCACACAAGGATGATTGAGGAAGCTCCCTACAACTTGCCCACACGTCGGACAACGCACACCTGAGATATCACGTATGCCCAAGATGGTCATCGTTTCGGGGTCATTCAAATGCTCGCGCAATTGACGCGCCTCGTCCGGCGAAAGTGTGATTTCCCTGTACGTATCTTTCCGAACGTCAGTCAACCCAATGGTTAGCTCAGGTGACTGACGAAAAGCAGAGAAGTCAAGAGACTCTGATGCACGTTTGACCGTGCAAGAGTATTCGTAGTTGCTTGAAGTGATACAAGACTGATTGGACATTAAAACTCCTCTTCGTGATTTCTAAATCTCTCAACGTACGAGGGTACAGCGTCAAATTGCTCTAACATCAATTGCTGCAATTGCAACATAACCAGCATGTAGATAATGGTATTCATGATGTCTTCACTTTCTTAGGCAATGCAGGAACTAGTCCTGGAATATCTCTAGCACACAACGGACAAATCCGAAGTCCTTTCAAATTGATGACGTACAGTTTTGTGTTCGATTTGTACTGTTTGCACTTAGTGCAAAATTGTCTCATAAATTATCCTTTCATACAGTCAGGACAAGAACAAAACCGAGAGTTAGGATTGTGCTCTATCACCTTGGATGGTTCCGGTTCTCTCCACATCTCATTCCACCCTTTAATGTAGAGCGACTGAGTATCGACATAACGTGTCTCAAATGGAGCTTGACGCTTTCCCTCTGCACGATAGGACTCTTGTGTGAGAGGTAAATTATTGGCTCTCTGATACTCCTGATACTCCTTGCCAGCTTTACGCCCTATATATTGAGCATTATTCCGATTCATATCACCTCCCCAAAAGGAAGCCGCTTTGCTAGGCGACTTTTGATTTTTGTCTACGTTGATAGCTTGGCAGAATTGCCAACCAAGCGGGAACTTGTACTTGCCCGTTGAGGACTGGAGGAGTAGCAACCGGAGCAGGTGTAACTATCAAGGGTGTCTGATCCTTTTCTGTAGCTGCTAGAACCTGCTCCGAAAATGCTACTTCTTCATAAGCCAACTCTTGCATCTCTGCTTCGTTCATCGCCTGTTCGAGGGCTTTTTCATTTGCCTTGACGATGGACTCTTGATGCTTCACTACATTTGACTTGTAGATACGGACATAAAAAGCGTCAACAATTTGAGTGTGCTGACAATGCCCTTTGTGTGCAAAATGGCTACATCTGCAATGTGTTGATGTGGGGACAAGTCCACTCTCGTCAACTCTCACTTTGAACCAATTCTCACTCATTCCAGGAACCTCAACGAATAATCCGTTATTGTCCTCATCAATGCGTAGAAAGTGCATTGCGTACATTGCGTATGTTGTAACCATTTTGCCCTCCAAGGTTTTTAATTTGGTCCCACTCACTTGGGACATTCATAGTATGCCATACTTCGTGATGGTTGTCAAGGGTATTGTCACGCAAATTTTCACGATAGCAAAAATTGGCTTGACATCTATCAAGATACTATGTAAGATAGAATTAGTTTTCTAATGAAAGGAGAAACGCATGCCTACACTAAAAGAGATTCGAAGAGGACTCCTTATTAGCACAAAAAAGCTTGTCTTGCTATCTGGAGTATCCGAATCAACCATCATTCGGATAGAAAAGGGAGGAAAATACCAAGAAGAAAATATAGAAAAAATCCTTGCTGCACTTAGCAAGGTAGCAGGACAAGAAATAAAAAGAGATAGCATTGAAGGTCTAAACGAGCCCTATAACCCGATAAGGGATAGAGGACAAACACCTAAAGAAGAAGAAGTAGCATAGGGGAGGTGGGCAATGTGAAGCTAGGACCTTACGCGATTGCCCACCTAGAACCTTGACTCTATTATAAAGTAAAAATATCAGGCTGACTAGCTCTATTCTCACCGTGCAAGGGGGATGGGGCAATTTTTGTACCTGTTTCTGGTGATCAGTACTGGACAGATTGCAAACTGGTAGATAGTGGTGTATACTTTGATGCAAGAAGGAGGTTTTATGGGAGCAAAAATGAAGAGAGTATCTCTTTATATTCCAAATGGCCTTTATAACCGAATTACTGAATCAGCACAAGAGAACAAGAGGTCAATTAATCAAGAGATCACAAGGGAACTGGAAGAATACCGACTTCTCATACAAGATGAGAGTCAAATAGAGAATGTAATGGTGGTAAAAGTGATAATGAAGATAAGGGACTTCGTAAAGACAATAATAGAAAAAGAGGATCATGATCATGAGCCAACAGCTATCAAAATCTCAAACATCCCCCTTTGATGCTATTCGTCAAATTGACAGTCAAGGACGCGAATATTGGTCTGCTCGTGACTTACAGAAACTTCTAAAGTACACCCGATGGGAAAAATTCGAAGATGCTATTGATCGGGCTATGATCGCCTGTAAAAATAGCGGACAAGATCCAGAAATTAACTTTCACCCTGAGGTGAAGCCAACATTGACAGGTAGAGGCAGACGTCAAGATGCTAAAGACTACCATCTCACACGCTACGCTTGTTACCTAACTGCTTTAAATGGAGACGTACGTAAAGAAGAAATATCACAAGCGCAAACATATTTTGTAACTAAAGCAAGAGAAGCTGAAACAACACAATCTACCCCACAAACAAAGTTGCATCATTTTAATGAGAATTACATGAAAAGATTGCTCATTAATAGGGAAAGAAAAGTAATAGGTTACTGGACTATTATTGAGCAACTTGACGCTTTATCACTGAGATATGGAGTTGACCTTTTCAATTTCAGTGAAAGATCAAAAATAGACATCAGTGTCGGTTTATTGTTCATGAAACATCTAAGGGGTATCGGAGTTGATATTGAGGGCAAGATACGTGAAATTGAACATGTAGTTAATCTTGATGCGGGGTTTGAGTCAGGGGTAAAAGCTTACCCTAATGAATGGTTAGGAATTTTTACCGACTGGTGTCAAACATGGTACTTTCCAAATCATTTCCCCAAATATCTCAAGGGCAAAACACCTGACGGAAAGCCTCGTATTAGTAACCCTGACCAGATTCCAGCTATTCTAGAAAAACTGGTCTACGATAACCAACATCTTTTACACTAGACTACTCACACAGAACGAAAGGGATAGAGATCATGAAAACTGCAATAACAAGAAATAGACGTACAACACAAATGATATTTGATGATGGGGATACCCTCATCAAATATGGATATCAAGACGTGCATGCAGAAATACAATCTATGTTAAGACACAACTTAGGAATAGCAAGTCACCCTGTAGCTTTAGACCTTATAAAAATAGCAACTAGATTCATTGGCAAAATTAAAGATGAGATGATAAAAAAACATTTATACATGGACACATTAGCACTCATGGCATCTGAAACGTTTAATGACAAACAAGTCACTCAGATGTTAAATTTAATACATTTTCCTGCATCTAACTCCAATAAATGCGTTTTTAGCTCAAGAAAATGTCAAGCTATTTTTTATCAAATACGAGACGGTATTTCTACTAATCAAAAATCATCACCTCTCAAACAACAATCGCTTGAAGATTTAGTGGTAGAAGAAAAAACTTCAGAGGAAGAAATTCAGGCAAGGAGAGAATTAAAGGATATTTACATATCCTTTAAACACGATGCGAGCTTGCTTAATTCACGCATGGATAGTCTTGAAGAGTACAAAAGAAACAGGGAAACAGAGATAGCTAAAGAGCAAGCAATGATAAAAGAGATAGAAAACACATCTGAAAATATTCGGTCATTATGGCAAAAGATAGACTCACTAGAGCAAAAGATAGACTCACTAGAAACGCAAAAAAAAACAGCATCCAACGGACATATCAAACAAACGAAACAGTAAAAAAAGAATACATCTTCAACAAACAGGTTTTTAGAACAATGGGAGATGTACGTCAAGAAATACAAAGAATTCTTCATTTTTACCCCATAGGATCAAGAGTCAATAGTGAGGATGCTAAATTCCTGTTAGACATCCTCTACAATCACCCAGAAGCAGATGCAAAAATTGGATGTGGAATTAAAGCATTTGAAGTACGCAAAAACACACGCTACACAAACCATCGATGTTTTTACATTATACGCATAGATAAATCTGAAGACGATTTCAGTACATCAAAATGCCTATCATACCCAAATCCACTTAGGGTATTTAAATCCATTTGCCGTGCCTTAATCGGAATGCAAATGTATTATTTAAAAACTGACTACTTTCGCAAACACAGTGATAAAGGTGGATTTGTGCAATGCTCAATTACGGGAGAATGGGTCACACAAGACAATGCACACGTTGACCACATCCCCCCAGTCACCTTTGATAAACTTGTTACAGACTTCATCAATCTGTACAATATTGATGTAGAAAAAGTAGAATTGCGAGAATCCGATGTAGGCAAAACCTTTGCTAGCATCGCTCTTGCAGATAAATGGATAGCCTACCACAATAAACATGCAAAATTAAGAGTGGTAAGTGCCCATGCAAACCTTAGTATTATCAAGAAAGGATAGCGACATGTCAGAGAACATTTTCGCCAAACGTGACCAGAAAAGCAAAGAAGAACACGAACGGCTAGGACTTGGAGATCTTGACGCAATAACAGCCATGTCAATAAACAGTACTGCAATAGGCATTATTAACGAAAAGAACATCACAGACGAATCTGAAAAACTTCAAGTGTACCAAGATGTAAGAAGGCAAAAATTAGAATATCAAGAACAAAGAAGAAAAGAAATAGAAGCAAAATATGAAGCAGAACGGGATGAAAGACTAAAAACATTGTCAGATAAATTAGAAGAAGACAGCAAAATAACCCGTCTTGAAGCAAAAGTACAATCTCTTGACGAGCGACTGGCAAAGCTTGAAAAGTACACTCAAGAGTACCCAAACACACAAAAAAAAAGGACTGCAAGCAAGGAAGCAGTCCTTTTTGTATGGCTATTTTGAACATGGTTATCCAAGTAAAAGGATTCTCTCCCTAAAAGTTGCCAACCATACCTCTCCATACTACCACAATTGACACGCGAGTTACAATACTTGCATCAAAAATATCGAAAGGGCTCACTCATGGAAGATAGAAATATCAAAGAACAGTACATAAACGCTATCATGGTAATTAACGGCTTTAGCGAACTACTTTGCAGTAAAGATCGTACTCCAGAAGAAACCAAGGAATATGTAGCAAACATTCTCGCAATGACAGAACAACTTGAAAAACTAACACCTATTCTATTCCCAAATGAGAAAGAGCAAAGAACATGAGTCAACCACCTAAAGAGCGAAAAGTCAAAATCTATGGTCCTGTCTTTATGGCTAGCGCCTCAAGTATTTACATGGCAGATTTGAAACGCATGCAGAAACGCGGATGGAGACTTGTCAGTTGTACTGAGATTGGTCAAGGCCGACTGAACGTCATTTACGAACGAGACTGATATGCTATACTTTACCCAAACACTGGAAGGACATAATATGTCACATCCTTGCGGTACCTATCCCATCGGTCAAAACGTACTGGGAGAAATCACAGAGTCAACACTTGCAGAGTGTCCTAGTTGCGGATGGATTGGACAATGTGAGCTAGATGAAAGCGGCGCATGGAGAATTTCAAATCACAAGCGACTGATGGCAAAAGATGATCATCTTCCGCTCCCTGACAGGCTCAAAATTGTTTGGCATGGCGCTCCAGGCTATGCTACTATGACAAGTGCTGAAGACCTTGAAACATATCAGATATCACCTCGACACACCTACTCACATTGGGAGATGACGAGCATGAGACATCGCCCACCAACATTCAAATATTGGACTGATGAATCACTCATCAACGCGCCCAAAGCAACATTCTTGTGAGAAAAAACATGAACGCAACTTCAAAACGCTACCACCTCTTACTCACGACGCTCGAGGCCTCCACAATCCGCGTTGTCACCCGACTACACAAACGCGGCGCTCCTGCTATGTATATCAAAAGAATAATACACGGAGGTCAGCTCCAAGCATCCTCCCTTGGCAGTCAACTAGGACACGCGCAATTAGAGGACGTCCTGCAAGACAATCCACCTACCCATGGCTACGCGGCTATACAGCCCGTCAAGATTGACGCGGGTATCACAATCGGTATGTTGACGGTAGTCGCCCGTACAGCACTCATAGAAGCATATCGGAGCGCGGCTATAGCAGTGTACGCGGCTAACCAGGTTGACGGATGGATTTGGGAAGTGGAAGGAGACAATCCGTGTAATTTCTGTTTGAGCATGGATGGAACAATACATCCACTGAGTGAGGAGTTTGAAAGCCATCCAAATTGCAGATGCTCAACAACACCTAGTATTGCCTAGCCTCTTTTTTTTGCCCATTTCGAGATGCATGACGGGCATGAAAGAGGGTTGACAGATGCCCATTGAGCTGATAGGATGCCCTTGCCAGGACAAGTTGATTTTAGAGTGATTTATTGTCAGCTTTCTGCAAAAAAAGGCCAGTCTACAACAGATTTGGCCTTTTTTTGTTGCCCTTTTCTAAGTTGCAAAACAGGTAAAACGAATTCTAGAAATCTCCGAAAATTAGCCCTCTAAGCTATTGCAATTTAATAATATTAATAGTATAATAAGGTCAGTTAAGTAAACAATTTTGAAAGGACAAAACAATGACAACATTTCAGCTTCCCGAAGGATACACAGTTCGCAAGGTCGGCAATTCTCTCAAAGTAGTCCCGATGAGGAAGAAGGTTGCCATTGTTGAGCAGAAAGCAATGTTGAAAGCAGTTCGCAAGAATTACAGCAACGGTGAGTTTGATTGTCAGATGTCGTTGAAAGCAACGGTGTGGGCTTCTAAAGGGGCTTTCACCGTAGACGAGTTGGTAGCGGCATTGCAGAGCGTTAGCCAAGGCGAAGCTGAGAGCCCCAATCGTCGCAAGGTAGAGCGGGTGCTGGCAGGTTACGAAGGTCAGTACGACGCAGTTGTTCAGATCGATGCAGATACCTATGAGTATCGCGCATCCTAGTTTGAAAGGAAATTCTAATGGGTCAAAATATTATCTCGAATTGGGTAACCGAGTCTTACCCTCGTCATTCAGCAGTTCAAGCCCGTCATCGCGACGGGGACATGAGAGAGGCGCATGTCCGCACCTACATCGTAGAAGGCGCTGCGCAGAATGTCCCCACGGGGATTATTGTCGAATTTGAAGATAACTCCATGGCAACATTTGAGCAGGGAGAACTTCAGAATGAAGCAGGTATCAAGCCTGCGAGATCATAGCCATGGCTAGAATTGAAGTCATCTTGCAGCCTGAGCAGATCCATCTGCAAAAGCAAGTCATGGAGCTGAGCAACGACGCTCAGCACATGATGCCAAAGAACATGGAGAAGGTGACACGCATCTCCCTGCCTGGGACAGTCAGCACGGCTGTACTGGACAAACTCGGCGTCACGTACGTCGTGAGGGGACGACCTTCACAAGGTAAATCCATCGTGCATTACACGGTGGATCAGGATGTAGCGGATTATATCAGTCGCCTCCCTGATGGGGATCGAAGTCGATTTGTCAATTCTGTCCTCAAAGAAGGGATAGAAAAGGCGCAAAACGGGTTCTAAAATTGCCCATTCAAACCCTTGACATTTACTAATATTAATAGTATTATTAGTATGTAAGCAAGAGTTGATCTTGCAAGTGAGAGCAATCTCAGAAAGGGCATTCAAAATGATAAAGCTGATCGGAAAAGACATCCTCAATAGAAATGTCATCGTAGAGTGTGAAGATAAAAATGCTGTTGCACGTACAAAACGTGCGTATGCAAAAGCAGGAATTGCACTATCTTCATACGATGCATATGTAAAGCGTGAAGCAAAGCGCCTCCTCGATCCGAGAGAGAATGGAGAGTAAGAGAGCAACGGCTCTCAAGCCACGAGGGTGGCAGAAAGGTTTAGACAATGAAAAGAGTTTGCGTTTATGAGATGAAAGATGGTTCTGAGGATGTAGATTATCGATGCGATTATTCCAATCCAGTCGATGAGCAGCATGAGCGTGCTGCAATCGAGCGGGAAATCCGAAATCCTCAGTCGTATGTCCAGGACTTTCGGTTCAAGTGGATCGATGAGAAGGACATTCCAAATCAGCAGTAATTCGTCGGTCTCATCTCATATCTTCGGGTATGAGATGCATCGGGCGAAGTGCTCGAAGCAAGCAAAGGAGGAAATTCAAAATGTCCAGTCAAAATCATTTGGGAGATCCCACAAAGGGAGATCCTATCGGAATTCGGTATACGTTCGATGATGGAGAAGTCCTCGATCTCATGCATGGGGAATATGGGTGGGTGAAGAGCATGGATATGTGGTATAGCTGGTACGCACACCAGCATCAGCCGTTCACGCACCAAAAGTCTCTCGATATGTACGAGAGAGCAAAGCAGTGCACGAAGACTGAGACAATATTCGGAGATTCGTTTATCTACAGGTAATTTTCTCAGCCGAGAGAGGTTCGTCGGTTCCTGCATCTTGCGAGAGTAGGATGCAGTATCGGGCGAATGGCTCGGAATAGGTGCCGAGAGCGGCACAAGAAAGCGAGATAGAACAATGGCAAACGTTTCTTTTGAGTGGGCAGACGGCCCGAACGCGAACGCAGAGGCTCATGTCCTACGGGCATACGACGCCCAGGGACAGCAGTTTAAGCCTGAAATCCGTGAGGTGAAATATCACAAGAATGGGCAATGGAGCTATAACGATTGTATTGTGTCTCTTCCATCTGGAAGTTATGTGTATTTGGTGGACCGGGATACAGCCCGCAACACCGAATTCACTATCTTCCGTGCGACGGAAAGCGGCAAAGAACAGCTCTACTACGGCAGAAAGGCGTGGAGCCAAATGCTGAGTAAGCCAGAGGCTCCTGACAGTATCCCTGCCGATGTCTGGGATGCAATGCTTCGCCAAATCGTGACGAAGCAAGAGACGTGGAATACATGGAATTCAGTTCGTATCTAAAAGGAGATTTTCATGCAAAAATTAGAAGGTGGGTCCGGTACCAGTATCATCGCCATATGGGTGGAAAAGGGCGATGCGATCTACAACGATACCGATCAGGAATACGAGATCAACGGTGGTTATCCCACCGTTGCCAACGGACAAGCTGATCGGATCGCCATCCAGCCAAGGGAGATGGCAAGAAAGCTCACACGGGGCGGACCACAAGATTTTACCAAATGGGGGATTGGCTCTCCTCCCGAATTTGGGAAGATTAGCCCAAATAAAACATATCGTGTCACAGAATTGGAGAGAATGAGTTAGTCAAATCAATCCCAAAACCCGCTTCAACACGAGGCGGGTTTTTCGTGCACAAAAAATGCTCCCTGGATAGTGGGATAAAAAACCAGGGAGCATTCAAAACCACAAAAACATAGGAGAACAACATTTCCCTTTGCGCAAAGGATACCCATAGTATACCTCGCTATCCCACACTCCCACAAGTCCTCACCATCAAAAATGCCTCAATTTCAAGCCACGTTGGGCAAGAGTGCCCCTTGGAAGATTTCCATGCCCTGTCTCAGATATCCCTCTTCAGTGTGCCCACGTGAGCGATTGTAGCGCGATGCTTTCCCCTTGCAAGGGTGGTGATTAGTATGGAGTAAGTTGCAAAGTGGTGACTAGTATGGTATACTGATTTATACAAAGTAAACCAAACGAAAGGATAGTAAACAATGGCAGAACAAAAAGACTCAAAGGTGCTGGCTGTTCGAGTTCCTCTAGAAGTATCAAACGAGATACAAAAACTAGCGTCAAGCGATGATCGTTCAATGAATTACATCATTAACAAAATTCTTAAAGCTTATCTGGAGAAAGAAACACAAGCAAAGAAAGGATAGAGAACATGGATTTTGAAGATGGGGGAACGCTTTCTCAACGACTCCCAAATTATCAGGCGCGAGCGTCTCAAATTGAGATGGCAACTATTGTCACCAATCATATTGAAAAATCACAAAGCGCATGCATTGAAGCTCCTACAGGTACGGGAAAAAGTTTGAGTTACCTCATCCCTGCGGTAAGAGCTGGAAAGAAAACGGTTATCAGTACTGCCAAGATTGCTCTACAGGAGCAGATATACAATAAAGATATTCCCTTTGTGCAAAAGAATATCCAAGATTTCACAGCCGTGCTGCTGAAAGGCATGGGCAATTTCCTTTGTCTAGATCGGCTCTTAACCTACCGGAAAGAACACCCTGAGTTAAACTTGGAGAACACCATAGAAGATCCCTTATTGGGCATAGATGAGCACACGAATCTTGCTGAAATAGTAGATGCCCTTAGAGCAAATAAAGGCGATTTTGAAAAGCTCGATTTTCGATCTGATCTTCAGCCAAAGATCAATGGCAACCTTGAAGAATGCACAGGACTTGATTGCCCATTTCACGGCAAATGCTACTACTACAACACAAAAAGACAAGCCAAAGAAGCAGATGTAATTGTCGTCAACCATACTATGCTTGCACTTGACATAGCGTTCGGAGGAAGAATAATTCCTGCATACAATGTGCTTATCATTGATGAGGCACACGAACTTGAAGAGAGAACAAGGGAATTCTTTTCAATCAAGATAACAAAAGGTAGATTTTCCTCACTCTTCAACAACAAGAATATTCAAAAAGCTGTTGACCACGACACACTTCTTGATATGACAGGAAAAGCTTTTGAGCTTTTCGACAACATTGAACATCATTTAAGTGAGTATGAAAGACAAAAAGTACTCATTAGAGAACTTCCTGAAGGAAAAGAAATTGTTGCCATTCTTCTAGAAATTATTGGTCAACTTCAATCAAAACAGGAAATACTAGAAAGTGAAGCAAACCAAATATCAAAATCAGAAGAACAGCAAGCAGAAAAGAAAAAGGAACTAAAAGCAAAAAGAAAAGAGATTGCCGACTACAAAAAATTGATAGAGCGGACAGAACGGCTCTCGCTTGCAACTCTTAAAGTCTGCACTCCATGCCCACCAGAAGAGATCCGACTTGTATCAAAACTAGATAACGGTTCTCTTGAAATTGCTTGCTGTCCCATAGACATGAGTAAAATCCTCAAAGAAAGATTATTCGACAATCACGAAATGGTTGTTAATGATGAAATAATCACCAAGAACGAGACTATCATCTGCACAAGCGCTACCCTATGCGCAAAAGACAACAACTTTGACTTTTTCGTCAAACGTGTCGGTATGGAACCAAATCTTACCAAGACGCTTCCTCACGTCTTCGACTACCAAGAAAATGCTCTGCTCTATGTACCAAGGGACATCAAACAGCCGGAATGGAATAACCAACGTGACCAGGCACGCTATGAACAAGAGGTAGCAGACCGTATGCAGCAATTGGTTGAGTACAGCGGCGGGAGGGCATTCCTGCTTTTCACATCCAACAAAATGATGAATGTGGTCTATGATCGGTTAAGAGTGCCTTACCAAATATTGAAACAAGGAAACTTGCCCAAATCAGAAATGATCCGGCGATTCAAGCAAGAGCCAAGTATCCTACTCGGAGTAGCATCATTCTGGGAGGGAGTGGATATCCAGGGAGAAGCACTATCGCTAGTCGCAATCGATAAAATTCCATTCACTGTCCCATCTGATCCAATTTATCAAGGGATCATCAACTTGATTAAACGCAACGGTGGGAACGAGTGGAACGACTATAACATCCCCTATGTCACCATCAAACTTAAACAGGGAGTCGGTCGGCTGATCAGGTCTGATAATGACCGAGGCGTGATAGCTATCCTGGATCAACGTTTGCACACCAAAGGCTATGGAAAGCAAATCCTTTCAGCTATGCCACCTGCCATCAGAACAACAAACCTCACTGACGTTGACCGGTTCTTTCATCCTGAGAACTACTACGATGAGGACGCGTGGTAAAATTTTTTACCTAGCGTTGGTGAGTACTATGGAGCATTCTTGGAAATGCTCCATACATTGAAAATGCATAAAGAAAGGCTAACGACAATTTTTATCAGGATTAGCGTTAGCCTATTTCTTTTTCTATTCAACACCAGCTAACAATATTGTATCACATTTTCGGATTTTTGTCACTTTTTAACGCTCTCCATTGATTGAATAGGAAGAAACGATGGCCGTAATGATAGAACAAGACGTAGCAGATTACGACACACTGGCACGTGATTATATCCTAGAACTGAAGAAAGGCAACATACAACAATGGCCTGAAAGCGGATTCGGAGATTATTATGAGCCCATCATAGCGCAATTTGAACGTTTCATCACAGAAAAACACGTTCCACCAGAAGGAATGGCAAAAATAATCACTGGTGATGTGCGATTAAAAGATCTTCTAGCCGATTGTGAAGAAGAGAACAGCACGCCTACATCATTTGTAGAATTGCCTGAAAGAGCAAAACTAGATATCCACCTTGCAAGGAGGTCGTGCAGGTGGCTTGATAAGTATGAGGCATTCAGCAAAGAGGCAAGTCCAGAGGGATATGAGCACTTTCATGTGTTTTGTGGTATATGGCTGTTATCTATGGTTAGTGCAAGGCGTGTCTATATTCAAGCAAAGAAAATGAGATTTTGTGGTAATTTGATGTTGGCTATGTGTGCCGACACAACTTTGTTTGCAAAAAGTTCTACCGCTCGTGTGGCGACAGACCTCCTGCAGGACGCGGGGTTATCATTTTTTCTAGGGCCTGACCGATGTACACCGCAAAAGCTGATTAGTAACATGACTGGCAAACGCATTCCAGTCGACTACAACCAGCTACCGGACGACAAAAGGGCAAAGGTGTACAACAAAATTGCCATGGCCGGACAGAGGGGATTGTATCTAGACGAATTTGGAAAGTTTATCCAGGGGACAGTACGTAAGAATTCAACTACGTCAGACTTTATTGACCTGTTCTTGACGCTCTACAACTGCCAACCGGAATACTCTAACGAAACGCTACAACGCGGTTCAGACGTGATTGAAAACCCGTTCCTAGCGCTATTGGGGAGTATGACCTATGCTAATCTCAATCAGATAGCCGCGCCCGGCGCTGACTTCTGGACAGATGGTTTTTGGGCACGTATCGGATTCATCGCCGCGCCGCCGGATCAATACATTATCCATACAGCTGACATAGAAGAATTGCCAACACCTCCCGAATTAATCATGGCCTTACGATATTGGCACGAGCGGCTAGGAATTACACCTTGCGAGATCAACGAAAAACCACATGCGAAAACAGGGGAACCAACAGGCGAATTCACAATAGAGCGAGGTACACTTCCACAGACACGCTGTACCATCGATAGAGACGCGGAAGACGCATGGAAGCAGTACCGCATAGCTCTCAAAGAGATGCTCCCAAATTTTCCTCACACAGACTTTCACGGCTCGTATGGTCGTCTCCCGGACCTCGCAATCAACATGGCAATCCTGATGGCTAGCCTTGAAAATAATAACCATATCGAATTGCGACATTGGGCACGAGCGCAAGAGCTTGCTGAGATCCTCCGACTCAATTTACACCAACTCTATGATCAAGTCAGCAGTTCAAATCAGGAATCCAACGGATCAAAGATGGATCAAGAAATACTCCAGGAGATAAAAAAATACAAGAAGGATTTTACACTTCCGGTCCTCATCAACAGGCGCAAAAAACTGAAGAAATATGGGATTATGGAAATCTCACTACGCATAGACGGCATGGTGAAAGCCGGAGTCATCACAAAAATAACACCCAAGCCACCTGAAACAGCCATCAAGTATCGGCTTAGCCAAGGCGTTTAAACAAACCTCCCTCCCAGCGATGGGAGGATTTTTTTTGACGATTTACACCTTTTTAGATTTACACCCATTTTTACACCGGAAGGTGTACGCCGTAAAGCCGCTCTACAGGCGGATCTAGATAGGTTTTTACACTTTTACACGATTTACACCTAGAGAGAGAAACAAATAAGTATATGATGTCCATACAAGTAGATAAAGATGTTGGTATGAGTATTCCCCTTGCAAGGGGTTAGGTTGTCCGTATGGGGTCGCGTACGTAATGCCGACTTATTTTTAGATGTATGTATGTATAGACATACGTATATAGGTAGTACATACAACATTACATTACTTGTACTAACAAGATACCCCTTGCATGGTGGTTAACTTGTATGACTTGTACGTAACTCACATACAAGTTGTTTATGTCCCTATGGTGTAAATCGTGTAATCGTGTAAAAACACCCTTGCATGGGCCTGTAGAGCCAGTTTATTTTTACACCGCGTTTACACCTTTTTGAGTAAAAATGAAAAAAGTATAGGATAGATTGGCTCTACAAGCCAGTTCGTAAGATTTACACCTTTTTGTAAAACCTCCCCATCCCCCCTTGCATGGTGAGAAACACTATTAAGCATTTCCACACATGCATGTTTATTCTCTAAAGTGCTCAGTACTCTCTATCTACTTGCAACGCATGTATTGATGTGGTACTTTAATGGCTGATGCGCCTGTAGCTCAATGGATAGAGCACTTGACTTCGGATTTCGAGATAGACCACTTAATTCCGGGGCTGTAAACGACTTGATTTTTATCGTAGACAGCTTTATTATTTAAAAATAGTATTTGTTTATGATACAAAAGTGAGCTTACCGCGCCCGGCAGGACTCGAACCCGCAACCACTTGATCCGAAGGAAACAAGCATTTAGAGCATAGGTATTAAGCTCGCTTACCTCTATCCTTTCGCGCTACACCATCTACCGCATAACCCCTTGCAAGGGGAAAGTTGTGCAAAGGATAGAGATGTCACGATGGCAAAGAAGGTTAAAAAGCGGGAAGAAGATGATTTTTCTCCCTCCGTTGAAGAAGTAGCGCAAGAATATTTTGCTTCAATCAAGAGACTGAAAGAAAAGACGCAGCAAGAATATCGCTACAAACTCGGATTATTCTGCAAGTGGTGTACAAACAATTCTATTTATCTCCGTGATATATCCTCACGTGTTGTTGATGATTTCCTTCTTCATATGAAAGCTACTCATACATCATGCAAGTCAGGGCAAAAAGAAATATCATCAAATACAATTGCCAGCGAAGTCCGTGTGATTAAAGCGTTTTTAAATTGGTGTCTGCAAGATGAAGAGTATAGCAAGTATGTAAAGCCGATTGTCATCAGCCGGATAAAAATGCCGAAAATTACACAAGAGATTATCCAGACGTTTACTCCTGCTCAGATTAGCGCATTGCTCCGAGCATGCGATAAAGAAAAATCTGAACACCTTCAATTACGCGATAGGGCAATCATAGCGGTCCTCTTGGATACTGGCATACGAGCGGCTGAACTTTGCACTCTAACCCTCTCAAATGTCATCCTAGACGCAAAGGATAGCTATCTGAGAGTATTTGGCAAGGGCGATAAGTGGGGAGAAGTTGGATTGGGGGAACAATCTCGTAAGGCTCTCCGTAAATATATCCGAATGTTTCGAGAGCCGACTATTGAATATGCAAAAGAAGACATTAATCAGTCTGTAGTATTTGTAAATCGTTCAGGCAATCCCTTGACGGTGAATGGATTAGATCAGATTATTGAACGGCTTGGAGAGCGGGCAAAGATAGAAAACGTGCGTTGTAGTCCACATACGTTCCGTCATACATTTGCAAAGATGTTTATGCAAAACGGAGGTGATGTGTACAAGTTGTCAAAGTTGCTACGTCATTCATCAGTGAAGACAACAGAAGACTATTTGAAATCTCTTCAGCAGTCGGAAGCAAGGAAGGGTACAAAGTCAGTATTGGACAATCTTTAGCATGCATTAGTACTATTGCGCATTTACCATAGAAGTGATATACTTTCATAAGTATTCAAAAGGTGGTAGTAAAATATGCCTGATGCATCTAATACTTCTCAAAATCGCATCATGACAGTTGCAGAAGTATCTCAGTATTTGCGCCTGACTGAGAGGACGATTTACACGCTTCTTGAGAATGGTATCCTTCCAGGCGCAAAATTTGGGAATTCGTGGCGGGTTGATCGTGAGAAGTTAGATCAGAAGTTGGCAGGAAAGTAGTTTTGCAGCATCCCCCTTGCAAGGTGTTGAGACCGAACAAAGGGGATTGACTCTCAGCGAGAGTCAACGTACACGAGTGAGCGTGCACGCGCATAGGTAATTCTAGCATAGATGCCTAGCCGTGTGCACTATTCAGAGAAAAAGGTTAGGTTTTTATGCACAAGCGTAAATTGAACGTCGGTTCAGTTATTGGCACTATCATCTTGGGCGGTTTGATGATCGCTCTGATGATTTATACTGCGACCAGGACAGTTGATTTCCTCCAGATGACATTTCCAAAGTCAATGAGCTATGTAGCCTACCTTGCGCTAGCCGCGTTTGATGGCGGGATAATCGGCTGGACTATATTCGCTACGTCTGCAGCTGAAGGAGCAATGCAACGCGGGTTAGCGTACCTGATGATCTTTGTAGATACGGCGGGCGTGATTCTGACGACAATCGCCGATACTACTACAATCAGTGCGCAAAATGGCTTGACGAAAGTTGATCCTAATATGGCTACCGTGGGCATGTGGGGTTCAATCTGTATCATCGTGTTGAACGTAGTGGCGGTAATTGTGACCCATCTTGTAGCGCCGCATCATGTGAGAAAGTTTGAACTGGAGAATGTACACGATAGTATCCATCAGCTGACCATGCAGCATATCAGGACTAGGGCGATAGAGATTGCGCCTCAGATTGCAGCAGAGCATGCTGATCACTGGGTACGGACAACGATCCAAGATGTGGTAGGTTCCCTACCAGCGTCTGCGCAAACACGGCAATTGCCATCTTCTAATGTTGTTGATGCTGATCCTCCCACCATCTCTCACAATCCAGTAGCAAAGCCAATGGTTGCTGCTTCTAAAGATCAAATCCTTGATCCCGAAAAAGTGAAACCGGCTGTTGACTCTGAATCCAAACCCTTGGAGAAAATACGCAATGCTCAGGCGCAAAAATCATTGGGTGAAAAGATTTGGGCAATGCGTGATGCAATCGACACAAAGCTTGATGGCAAGAAAGATGAGTCTGAAGTGTTGCCAGTTGAACAGCCTCAAGAAGAGAAACCTGTGGACAAGCCAAAGCTTCCATCTGACCCTGCTAGATGGTCGCACAAGCACTGGATGATTGCTCATGATATTCTTCCTTGGAAAGAGTACAGAAGGATTTTTGATGAGTACAGGGGAGACGAACCTGAGAAAGAGTATATTGTGAAACCAATCACAGAAGAGCGTCCTGGTCATGATCCACGTACGCGCCGACTCGGAGGTGATGAAGAATTTGAAGATCAGGAGGATGATGTAAACCCTCGGTAAGCTCTGATGATCGGCCTAATTCAGAGCTTGAAATGGACTCTCAAAAATTGCCTGAAAATGGTGCAAAAATTACCCGTATATTGTCGGAAATGCCATCTCAGGATAGCTCACAAGCCACTAAATCAAAATCACGATTTAGTGGCAAAGTTGGGCGAAAAAGGACAAATGATATGGTCGATGGTATCCTCGATTATATTGTCGTTTATGGAGAGTCACCCAAGGGCCTGTCAAGAAAAATGAGATTGTATTATAGTCGACATGAGCGTCTAGAAGAAAGAAGACTAGTACATGCAAAAGGAAAAAGAAAGCAAAGGAAAAAAGATCCCCTTGATTGAAATGAGAAAAACGTGGTTTAGTACTGAAGATGGCAGAATTGTAAATCTTGAGTTTTCAAGTCCTCAAGATTTTGATGCTTTTATTTCCAAGTACTTGGAAATAGAGGATGTTAACCGCTCGGAATGGGACCTGATTATTCGTTGGCAGGCGGTTAATTTTGCAATAGGTCATGGCCATGTTTTAAAGTGGTGCGATCCTCCTGTTGCTAAAGTTAAAGCGGTAAAAAACGGGTAATTTTTGGGCAATTTTTCGTGTAACATTGAAAGGATAAATCTCATGGGCAACCTTTTGTACGTCTGTGAAGAATGCGGTTCTTGGCACATCTTCCGTGATTTGGCAGAAATGTTAAGATTGTCGGGAAAGCTTGGAATAGTCGCGTGCGTCAACGGTTGTGGAACCATGATCCAAGTTCTCCCAAAGGATAGATTGGTTTTAGTATCAGCAGTGTCAATGGAGAGAGTGAAAGAGAAGGTGATGAGAGGAATGGAAGAAAGAAGGCAGTCAAAATGATTTACCTGTGTGAAAAGTGCGGCAAATGGGGGAATTGGGCACTTGCTTTAGCTCAACCATTTGAGAATTTGGGGAAAGCTCTTAGGGGTGAAATGGGTGAGCCTATTAAATCCAATGAGGTTCCCTGTCCTGATGGTCATGGTCCGATGATACAAATAGATGAAAGTGTTCGTCTTCAAATTAAGGAAACGAAAGAATGATAATCATTCTCATGCTATTGCACTTGTTTTAGCATATCTCCTTGTGCTTTACTTGATATCCAGAAAGGAACCGTGGTAACATGAAATGTCAGTATGTGGGCGATGGTGGGAAACAATGCGAGCAGGATGCTACCAGAGACATCAGAGTGAAAGCATCGAAGCTTGGATGGCGTTTCTTTCTCTGTGACGGCCATGTGGAAGAAGTAACGCAACAATTGAGAACGTACATTGATAAAGTAGCACGTGAGCAAATCACACAAGATACAAATAGTCCCATCGAGAAAGGATAGAGCGATGAGCCAAGATTCGATTTGGAGAGATGAGAAGACAGGACTTCCAATTCATATGCATACACGACCTCGTTCTGATGGTAGGGGCAATATTATCTTAGCAATACAAAATCCTACTCCGTGCGATTGTGGCATTGAAGGTTGGAATATATCAAAGTCTGCTGGCGAATTAGTCAAGAAACATGAGCAAGAGCAGAAATCCACCTAATCCCCCTTGCATGGGGAAGCTTGAGAGTTCGAAAGGACTCTCTTTTTTTGTGCCAAATTTGGTGAAAACTATCCAGTAGATTGCAAAGTGTAGGATAGTGGTGTATATTTTGACTATGAGTTGGACAAATCGGACATTCTTATACGCGTGTGGGAAATTGCCAAATGAATGAAGAGGATAGGGCACAAGCAAAAGAGAGATTCCTAGTGGCATATGCGGTCACTGGGAATATTTTGCTTTCTTGCAAGGCTGCTGGTATTGCGAGAAGTACATTTTACGACTGGCAAGAGAAAGATGAGCAGTTTGGTTTTAAGTGGCGTCAAGCGGAGCGTGAGTTTGCAGATACTATTCTTGCAGAATTTGTGCAAAGGGCAAGAGATGGCTATCAAAAACCAGTGGTTAGTGCTGGTCGCATGGTGTATGAAGACGTTCCTATCCTTGATCATCATGGCAATCAGGTTATTGATGATTTTGGTCATCCGATTTTTGAACGTAAGCCGCTTATGGAACGCGTCGTTAGTGACTCTCTTCTTGCAATGGCAGTCAAAAGACATTTTCCTGAATATCGTGAAAAACAGCAAATAGACGTAACACAAACAAATATGAGTAAAGATGTGCAAGAATTACACAAGGCAATTGCAGAAGCTCTTGATCCATATCCAGAAGCTAAGATAGCGCTTGCTGAAAGGATTGCTAAACGTGGTGACAAGCCTGAATAGCCTTGCTTATCGCTTAGATCCGGCGTTGATGGCTAGGGCAGCTGGTCTAGAGCTTGATCCTTGGCAGTCAATGCTCGTGCGTTCACAAGCGTCTAGAGTGCTTGTGAACTGCTCTAGGCAGACGGGAAAGAGTACAACGACTGCTGTACTGGCAGATCATACAGCGTTCTATCAAGATGGATCAACTGTTTTATTATTGAGTCCCTCACTCAGACAGTCAGCAGAATTATTTAATAAATGTCTGAGTGTGTACCGATCACTTGATAGGCCGATACCTGCAAATGCAGAGAATAAGTTAAGTCTAGATCTTGAGAATGGTTCTCGAATTGTTTCACTTCCTGGAAAAGAGGGCACGGTTAGAGGCTTTTCAGCAGTCGATTTACTCATCATCGATGAGGCTAGCCGTGTGCCTGACGAATTGTACATGGCAGTTGCTCCGATGCTTGCAGTGTCGGGCGGACGACTCATCTTATTATCCACTCCATTTGGTACGAGAGGCTTTTATTATGAAGCATACAAAAATAGGTTAGAAGATAGATTAAATGGAAAACCGTGGGAATACTATGAAGTACCTGCAACTGAGTGCAAACGCATTCCACCCGAATTCTTAGAAGAGCAGAAGGAAAGCATGGGAGAATGGTTCTTTATGCAGGAATTCATGTGTAAGTTTATGGATAGTCAAACATCAGCATTTCGTAGTGAAGACATAGAGCAGATAGTAAAACATGACTTGAGTGTTTGGGATATATGATAGTTACACAACCAACAAAAACTGAAGAATTGCTTCCAATCAACATAGGCGTGGATGTCGGCCAGATAAGGGACAATACTGCAATATGTGTAACTGAAGTATCACAAGTGGATACTGGCCGTGTTCGCTACACTGGTCCGCAAACAATCGGCTATGTGGATGAATACGGCGCTTGGCATCCACCCACAGGTCAAGAACCTGTGATGAGAAGTGAGTACACAGTCAGACAAATTAGAAGATTGCCACTCAATACCAGCTATCCAGATGTGGCTGAACACCTTGCAGATATGCTTGGAAAAGATGTCTTTAAAAATAGAAAAGTACGATTATTTATAGATGTCACTGGAGTTGGAAGACCAGTCTACGACGCTTTGAAACTTGAGATGCTTCTACGTTTAAATAATGCAGAAATTAAGTATCAACTTAATGGTGGGATTGAATTTAAAATATCTGAAAGACACGTATTGCAACTCAAACCAATCTCGTTTGTGCATGGGGAAATCTATAACCGGAGTAAAGGCACGCTTGGAAAAGCGTTTCTGGTGTCGAGGTTGCAGACACTATTTCAATGGAGACGCTTCCACGCACCTGACACAAAAGAAGTCAAGGCTATGATTGAAGAATTGCTCGTATACGAGATTAAAGTGGACGATAAAGGGAAAGACACGTACGGTGCTAAAATCGGGAAGCACGACGATTTAGCAACTGCTGCTGGTTTGTCGTGTTTGGAAGATCCGTATAACGAAAAGGTGCGATATAGTGAAAGGGTGTATTAATGTCTGAAATATTAACAGTTGTATTTTGCGTATTTGCTGGTTTTATTGGTGGATGGTTTTCTAGGATGATGCATGAACCTAGAAGTAGATGGGATACGAGAACTAGAAGAAGGGTAAGTAAATGGACATAACCCAAGACAATACGGCAATGTTGCCTACAGGAGACTTTGAGAAGATTGACAAGCGTGAAAAGGAAGCATTTCATGCATTGCAAGAGGAAATGATTGCAATGCTTGTGAAGAAGTCAAATGATTTTCGTCTGCAATTTCCGAAACTGAACGTTGAATGGAGATTTCAGGCAGAAGTATATCAAAAGATTGTCAACAGTCCTAGTAGCGTGAAGTATAGTAGCGATAGGATATATTGAGCATGAACACACTCCAAGCACCTCCGAAAACCGATCAGCCTCAATATAAAATCACCGATAAGGACAGGTCGCGAGCAAAGCGGATTGATGATGCTTGGAACGCCTACGAAGGCGAATTTATAAAAGCATTTGATAAATTACCTAATGAACCTGATTTAAATGTTATATCTAATCGTATTGTTGAATTCGTCAATGCCTCAAATGATTTTTTATTTGGCAAAGAGCTTCAAATCACTGTACCGAAAGGCGCTCCTGCTGAAGCTCAAACCTTCTTGGATGATTGTTGGGGACGCAAGGAAACGCGCATTCCGTTTCTACTTCGTTTGGGTTTGAATGGCGCCATGGCGGGGAGTGCGTTTCTGAGAATTGTCCCAGGTCGCAAAAAAGGTAAGTTTCGCTTAGTCGAGATTGATCCAAGTACTATCAATGTCGAAACAGCCCCACAGGATTGTCAGACGGTCCTCTTGTACTGCATTGAATACTGCAAGGATGAAGAAGACGAGTCAGGCAAACAGCAACGCGTCTACTACCGTGAAGAGATCTCGCGCATAGATCCTCCTGATATTGCTGGTGACAATCCTGAGTCAGGCGATAATCAAGAGTATGAGGATGAGGACGCCGACGGGCTAGACTCTGACGTAACTTGGAGCATTCAGCACTGGACGCAAGTCGCACAAGCGGGTATGCAACCAAAGAATGGAAATTGGATACCTGCAGGAGATCCTTATCCATGGCCCTATCCATTCAGTCCAATCTTCAGTTGTCAAAATCTTCCTCGTCCCAACTCGTTTTGGGGATACCCCGACGTCATGCCAAACATCATCAAGCTGAATGACTCCCTGAACCTTGTGCAATCTGGAATCAATGTCGAGCGAAAGATCCGGCGCATTCTATTTGCACCCGGAACAGGAGAAGGAGAATTGCATGTGCAACCTGGAAAGATTGTGCAATTGCCTCTTTCAGACCAGAAAATTGAAGCCGTGCAAGCGGCTAGTGAAACGAAAAGCGATCTTGACTTTGCAGCAAATCTTCGATCTGACATTGATGAAGAAACGGGCGTGCCAGGTGTCGCTACCGGACGCGTTGACATCTTGCCGCGTGGCATCACTGGCATAGCTATCGAGCTTTTGTATGGTCCTCTCTTGAAGAAAACGGATAAAAAGCGTTGCACGTACGGTGAAATGATTATCGAAGTAAGTAAAGCGTTATTGGTATTGAATAACATGAGAAGCAGTGTAAGCGAGAGTGCAGCATGAGTGATGAGCATTTTTTAGGATGTAGTAGTTTTACAACGGATGACATGATTTCAAAATTAGATGATTTGCTTTGGAACCATGAGAATTCTTATTTATATGAGAGAGGGCACGGTATCATGAGTGACAATGTACGTGATACACAATTTCAAGGATTTGCTAAGGCTCTTATACATGATTTGAATGATGTGAGTACAACAACATATGCAAGTTATGATGAAGCTAAGAAAGCATATGAGCTAACTATAGCTCGTAGGGCATATGACTTTGCGGTACATGTTACTGATCATACGCGTGGTGCCATTTCACGAGATCCTAAATTTGTGCTAAAAAATAATGTACCAGATATGACTGAATTGCCCAAGGAGTCTAGTCATGAGCAGTAGCGATATTGACATCACATTATCTTGGGAAAGCCCTTTGCCTGTAGACGATTTACCGACAGTTCAGGCATATATATTGCTTAAAAGCATAGGAGTATCCAATTCAAGCATTATGCGTAAATTAGGCTATGATCCAGAGGAAGAAATGAAGCTGTCACAAGCAGAGGATGCGCAAGCCATGGCAAATAATCCGTTGATGCAGCAACAGGGCGCGTTGCCACAAGCTATTCCAGGAGTGGCAGCTCTACCAGGGCAGCCACCTGCACAATCCTCCCCCTTGCAAGGTGGAAGTCCACAGGGAGGACAACAGCAATGAGTGAGCCTATTTCAGAACTAGCATTTAATACATTCCCACAAGCTGTTAAGGATTGGATACAAGAGCTTGGATTGAAGAGGGAAGATGTAAACAGCGTTCAGGTAAAATATGAAATGATTAAAACGAATGCAAGTGATGAGGAATGGGCAAAATGGAGACATGGTAATCATGTAGATGTGATTATTTATAAAAGTCAGGAGAGGAAAGAACAGCGTTTTATTCGATTGAATGATGAGAATTGGCAGAAAGCCTAATGATATGAGTGAAAATAATCCTACATGGCAACCTGTTCTTGTATTATTGCGTAATGGAGGGCGTTTAGAGTGTCAATGTGGGGCAAAAGCAATAATTGTCATCGGAGAGTTAGATGGCGACGAAAAGGACTCTATAGAAGGTGTGGATTATTGGTGTCAGGATTGCTATCACAGGGCTCAAATGGAAGAGTGACGTATGTCATCAGTCCGAATCATCGAAAGGAGCTTGTCAGTATGGCCAGAATGCATGCACGCGTGGATTGAGAGCCTAGGACCAGTCGAGGAAATCCTAGACATTCACATCAAAAATGAGATTGCAGTGGAAGTTGTTCATGATTGGATGCAATGGAAACCAGTTATACGACGCACCATAACCGTATTTCATGAAAGTCGGCAATATACACAACATTTTATTTGCAAGGAGGGAATATGGCAACAATACCAAATATAGCACAACAACCGCAGTTTCAACCGTCAATGAATGCTGAAGTGACACCAAATGGTGTGCATTTCAAAATACAAAAGGACCCCTTAAGCATCAAAACGTTGATTGTGCCTGATGAGTTGATGATACAGGTGATTGCTTTGTGGCTACAAGCTCATCCACAAGAAGCAGTCGGCATCATGCAAGCTCTCAAAAAAAAGCAATCAGCAGAACTGGACATCATTCGTACTGTCAACAGCACTAAGAATCGAGGGTAGCATGACGGTTTCAACTGGGGTTGGCAGAGGTCACGGGAGACATCACCATGGCCCTTTAGGTCCTCGTAAGACTGGTGTAGCAAAGCCTCCTACTGTGAAATCTGTAAATCCTCCCAAGCCGAAAGGTGTGGGCCGTGGCCATGGCAAACATCATCATGGCCCTAGAGTAAAGAAGGTGAAATAAATGGCATCTAAGCATCCAGGCTTTCAAAAAGCCGCTGCGTCTATTGCAGCAAAGCAAGGCATCTCGAAAGGGGCTGCAAGCGCTATCCTTGCAAGTAGCACAAGGAAAGCGAGTCCAGCGGCTAAGCGGAAAAATCCGAGGTTGAAGAATGTTCCTACGAAGAAGAAAGGGAAATAATATGGCAAAAGACAAAGATGAACAGCCTACTCAGCAGATGCCAGCTATCAAGCCTACTGAGCAGAAAACTGAAACACATCCCGAGTCGATGATTTCAGCTTTTGCAGACAAAGTTGAGAACTTGATGAACCAAGCTGTACACGCGAGCGTTCCTGCTCCAAATCAAACTGCTACCGAGCATCACCAAAGATTTGCACATTGGGCGAATCATTTGGGCGATCTTTGGAGAGAGGTAAAGCATCATGTCAAGAGAGATTAAATATCAGGTATGGCATAAGCAAGAGAAAAAGATGTATATACCAAATTATCTACATTTCTCTCCAGAAGGTAGATTATTTGGTGTGTTAGTCAAAGAAGGGCAATTGGTTTCTGTTGATGACTTTGAGCTGAGAGAATATACAGGTCTCAAAGACAAAACAGGCAAGGAGATTTACGAGGGTGATATTCTTCGTGTAGATGATGAGTCCATTGGAGTTGTCAAATGGGGTGTAGGATGCTTTTACTTTGATGATTGTATTGATGGACAAATAGCTCTTGAAGATATTTATGCAGAAAGGATTGCAGTGGTTCTAGGCAACATCTACGAAAACCTAGAATTATTGCCAAAGGTAGAATATGCCTGATGAAAACCTTGCAGACTACAAAGTCGAGCGGATTGATTGTGGACACTTGCAGACAATTCAAGCCCGTCGTCACCAGAACTTAGCCGACTACAACACACGTCTTGTTCCTGAGTTACGCGCCGCTCTTAACGATCTGAAGTGTGAGCAGTGCGAACAAGAGAAAGCTGAACTTGCCAAGCAAAAGCTTGTGCAGGAGATGAAGGAAAAATCACACAAAGCATAATCCCCCTTGCACGGGGAATATTGAGCACTATCTAAAGCGCTCTTGACTTTTTGAGAAAGAAGGATTTATACTAATGTCAGAACAAGAAACTCCTCCGGTTCCCGCGACGGGAACTCCAGGAACACCCGCGACGGGAACACCTCCGGCATCCACAGGCGCGACGCCTACGAAGCCAAGCATTGAAGAACTTCAAGCTCGTATTGCAGAATTAGAGCGGCATTCAACCAATAAGACAGAAGAAGCTGCTAGACACGGTAAAAATCTCACTGAAGCTCAAAAAAAGCTTGCAGAATACGAGGAAAAGGAACGTCTAGCACAAGAAGCTCAATTGTCAGAGGTTGAAAAATCAAAGAAAGCAGTTGAAGCTGAAAAAGCAGCAAGAGCAGCAGTAGAGGCGCAAGTACAGCAGTTGAAACAAGAGCTTGTTTCCAAGATGGTACAGCTTGCAGCAAAAGAAAAAGGCATAATCGATACAGAGCTTGCATCGCTAGCCATTCAAGGAAAGCTGGAGCTAGGGGACGATGGTATGCCAACGAACGTTGATAAAGCCTTAGACGATTTGATCAAGAACAAGCCCTATCTTGCTCCCAAGCCTACTGAACCCAGTGAACAACCGCCTAATCCTGCTCAAACTGCAAACAATCAGCAACCGCCTAGGACTCCTGCAATGAATCCAGGCAGATCTAGTATCTCAGCACCGCAAACGTTGCAACCGGGTAAGCCAGTAACGTTTGCCCAAGCGTACCAAATGAATAAAACACGACAACAGTAACATTCATCAGGAAACGCGATGTTTCCGAATGAATAGCCTGCGATAGGCGCTCATTAACTTCAGGTAGCGCGATGCTCCCAGAAGCCGTTTACTTGAAATAATGGGAGCCTTTTTTTATGGCTATTGATAGCAATGCTTATTCACTAGCGGATTATGCTTTAAATAGCAACAATCCGATGGTGAAGGCAATCACGTATTCACTCATTATGAGTGATAACATCCTCCAGGATTGCCCAATCCTTAACCAGAAAACGCTTATAGCAAACGGCGTAAGGTTTGAAGGTAACCTTCCAACTGTTAACTGGGCGCCTGTCAACTCTGAAGGCGTGACGACAAAGGGCACGCCTACCCCGTACGCAGAGCAACTGTACTTGATCCGTAACTATATCGATGTTGATCAGGTGTATGTTGAAGATGTGAACTCCATTGTTGATCCCCGTGCCTCTCAGACAGAAGCATTTATGAAAGCGCTTACGTACGACATGAATGATAAATTCTTCAACAACGATCATATTGTTGGGAATGCTAATGCTCCTGTCGGTATCAAATTTAGGATCAACAACGGTGGAACGTTTGGTGTGCGTCCTGAGAACAGTATTCAAGCTGGCAGTTCAGGTTTAGACATTTCACAAGCCGCTCTGACCAATTCCGCAACCATCTCCAACGGTAACATTCTGATTGAATTCTTGGATCAATTGTTGTGGTCGGTAGACTCTCCAACAGGCGTAGGTGTCACGCTCTACATGAATGAAGTGATGAGAAGGCGTGTCAACTTTGCTATCCGTGCCTTGGGTACCGGAGGCGGTTTTGACGTGTCAAAGGATATGTTTGATCGCAATATTGAAATGTATAAAGGCGCGGTCATTCGAGATCCGGGTTACAAAGCTGATCAAACAACCCGTATCATCCCCAAGACTGAAGATGTCAATGGGAATACAGGCGGTACTACTTATAGCTCCATTTACGCTGTGAACTACGGAGAAGACCACTTCCACGGTTGGCAATTTGACGAGCCACAAGCAAAAGATCTTGGTTTGCTCAATAACGGCGTGATTTATCGTACATTCATCTCGTGGGCTGTAGGCTTGATGAATTCAAGCACGCGTTCACTGGGACGTTTGTACGGATTAAAATTAGGATAATTGCCTGAAAGGATACACGATTATGCCACAAGATAATAACCTTTTACTTCAGGCATTAGTTACAAAAACGGCGACCTTCAATGGCGCGGCTCTTATATTCCCAGGTGGTACGCCTCGCAGAGGGTTGAATGCTCGCATCATCTACACAGCAGCTAATCAGGCATCGGGCAGTGGTGTGTTCACGTTTAGCGTAGATGTATGTTATGATGGAGTTCCTACTGTTTGGAACTCTGATTTCCTTGCTCCGCCTATCACGCTTACTACTACTGCTCAATCAGGAGAGATTTTTATACCGTTTTCCATTAGTCCTACGTCAGTAGCTAATGGTACTCAAATTAGGTTGTCATGCACGCTTTCAGGATCACCAACTACGCCTACTATAACTTACAGTGGCTCGATAGTCCCTGGAAGGCCTTGATGCATTTAGTGTTTAAGGAAAGCGTGCTTTCCATCCTTTGTGGTGATTGCGTCTGCCTAGGGCAACATCTACGAGGTGATTGCGATCAAGATTATGTTTCTTAGCGAAATGAGATATACCGTGGGCAATATATTCGGTTCCATTAGGATCGGTGAAAATCATAGTTTTCATCTGCGATTCAGCGGAAATTCTCAATTTCTCTTTGGTCTCAGGAGAATAGGTTTTGCCTTTAGTTGTCTCCGAAATCTTGCGCTTGGTTTCTTCACTTCGTTCATTGCCAAGGTTTGCAAGTCTCAATTTCTCTTTTGTTTCAGGTGTGAGTTTTGCTCCAAGCCGATTGCTTGGCTTGCCAAGATTGGCATCACTAATCTTTTTACGGGTTGCTTGGGAAACTTCTGTTCCCAGTCGAGATCCTGCGGTGATGTTGATATTGTATCCATCGTGCCCAAATGGTTTGATCTTATCAAGCCAGTATTGTTCACGCTCGATCAAAAATGGGGCAAGGACCAATTCTACAATCTCGAAAACAAAAGCATTTTCACCATACTTGATCCATGCCCGTTGCAAGGAAATGCTGTGGTGATAATTGTTTTGAAGTTTACTGGAGTGTTCCCACCATCGTCTTCGCAAATTAGTAGCACTGCCAATATACAGTTTTTGATTGACTGTGTTGCGCATGCGGTAAATTCCCGATGTGGTGGGTATTTTAGGGGATTGCTGAATAGAGTACAATGGTCTCATGGCTATTTGGTCTCCTTGATAGACTGTGTAGCAGCAGAGGCTACTTGCGTTGCAACCGCTTGTGGCCTCGATTCATTAGACCTCTATTATACCACATCAATTCCCCATAGTCGAGCTTCTCACCTAAGTTTAACGGAGGTGGGTTATGACTGTTAGATCTACCATGTCAGATCTCATCTCAAGTGTTAGGGTTTTGATCAATGATGTTTTACCTGTTGGCAACGGTCAAATATTCACTGATCAAATAATTCAAGACGTAATGGATGAAGGCAGAGAAGATATAACAAATAAAGCTCTTACACCTCGTCCAACTTTTTCAGGTTCAACTATACAGTACTTGGATTATTACAGCGATTTCGGGGGTGGATTTGAAAATGGAATGGTGCTCAAACAGTACTTAACCGTTCTTGTTACACCATCATTAAGTGAACCAATTGCAGGACATTTTCAATTTGCTGCTAATGTCTTTCCTCCTGTGTTTATCACTGGATTGTTACATGACAGATATCGAGCGGCGGCGGATTTACTTGAACGGCTAGCAGCTCAGTATGCGATACGCTATTCGATGACGGTTGACGGTCAAAATCTTCAGATTGGGCAAGTGACAAACAACCTGCAAACGCTTGCCAAGACATACAGGAGAAAACAGAGACCACGCGCTATTTCTGTAGAGCGTAGCGATTTGAGAGGCGCGGATGCAACCAATATTGATCCATTAGCACCAACGAACATTGATTATATGTCAAGTGGTTCAAAACAAGGATAAAGGATAAAATGAGTATTAGCGACAAACAGAAACAAGACATTGAAAATAGGTTTTCCTATCATGCGCCTAAAGGTGATCAGACTGAACGGTATGCCAAGATCACTGAAGCGTACAAGCAGTTTGCCCTAACTATTGCAGATTTGACTCCTGAGTCAAGAGAGCAGTCGATTGCCCTTACTCACTTGTGGGAATCGCGCATGGCAGCTAACGGCTCTATTGCAGTAAATGAATAGGGGTACATCATGATAGTAAACAATCAAGAAACGAATGAAGGCGATAGCGTCTTTTATGTGGATGATGACAAACAAATCTATGATGCTGTTATTCGGTCAATAACCGAAAAAGACGGTAACCATTATGCAGAATTGAAGGTTGACAGAGACGGACAGCATTCAACGGTTACCGATGTGCCTCACAATACTAGTCCAGAAAAACATTCTTGGAATCATCCAATGAGTAAGAAAGAGCGAAAAACGCATTATCATCCTCATTTTTATGGTATTCCGAAGGAAGAAGATGAGGATGAGGATGAATGAACCTGCTTCCTGTCTTAGAGCTTGCACGGATTAGAGCGGATGCTGTCAAAGCTGTATGCGACAAGACATGCACTATCAGGCGTGACAGCAATGTAGCTGGAAATACTGTTGTATTCGACTCAAAAGGCGGGAGTCCTGATGATCTTATCGATATTGCGGATAACGTGCCGTGTGCGATGGTTGGACTTAGTGCTCCAACTCAGCAGTTCCTGGCAGATCAGCCGGTGGGTATCGACTCCAGGACACTACACACACCATTCGGAACGGATATTCAGCCGAATGACGAGGTGGTAATCGACGGAATTGAGTACAAGGTCCTCTCACCGCATGGAGAGAAGACGTTGCAGATATTTACAAGTGTGGTGATTTTGAGAAAAACACCGCTTTAGAAAGAATGAGAGGGATTATGGGCAATATGAACACAGAAGTCCATAAACCCCCTTGCAAGGTGAAATTATGGCAGATGTAGGTAAAATCACGGTTCCTGTGATTATCAAGATTGAGTCTGTTGAGGATAGCCAAGGGCTCAGAGCTTTACTGAAGGATTTAATTCAGCAAGAGTTAGCTAATCTTTCTCTTGAGTCTGTTCAATTGCTTACAGATCAGATTGTCAGGCAGTATGAAACGAGGGACTAATATGGCAGATACGGTATTATTCAAAATCACGGGACTTGAGAATTTAGCTTTAAAAGTTGCTCTTGTAAATGCTGAAATCCAGGAGCAAGCAGAGGAAGAGCTTGATAGGGTAGCAGATCAAGTTCAATCTGATGCAAAGGATAATTGTCCGGTAGCTCAAAACCCTAAGAAAGGTGAGATACCAGGAACGCTACGGGATGATATTAAGGTCTATGCCTCTAAACTAAAGCGGCAAATAGGAAATCTAAATGTGCATTATGCCATATATGTACATAATGGCACATATAAAATGAAAGCGCGTCCGTACTTATTAAATGCTGCTGAAGTAAACAATCAAACATTTGTTGATAATATGCGAAAGATTGCATTAAATCTATGATCACATCTGAGGGTTTTGTGTGGGATGCAATATATGCAGTATTGCGCAATGACGCGGGGATGATTGCAAATTTCCCGTATTCAGATGGAAAAGCGGCTGTATTTGATGAAAATAACGTTCCACCAGGACTTACACCACCTTACATAGTATTAGGAGAG
>Ga0070735_10000702_pt1 | contig 34679 bp, 27 predicted proteins | sample Coa_R1_FD_66443 | JGI IMG/M metagenome (GOLD analysis project Ga0070735, IMG submission 66443) | Surface soil microbial communities from Centralia Pennsylvania, which are recovering from an underground coalmine fire - Coalmine... | ecosystem: Environmental > Terrestrial > Soil > Unclassified ...
GAGCGCCGACGGGACGCCCTCCATTTCCGCAACGCCGTCGGAACGGCTCGCGAGAACGACGGCATGATACCTCGAGTTCCGATAGCCGTCGAGCAACTCGGATTGCGGAACGTATCCGGGAAATTCAACCGCGTCCGCAATGCCGAGCGACGCCGCTTGCTGTTTGAGCGTTTGCTCGAGCGGTCCTTGCCCCGCAAACGTGCAGCGAACCGGCACGCGCCACGCGTGGAGCTGCGCGACCGCTTCGAGCAAATCCGCGTGGCCCTTTACCGGAACCAGCGCAGCGGGGCAGACGATCGAAAATTGCGCGCGCTCGGCGTTCACGTCGGCGGGCTGCTCGGGTACCACCGCACCCAAACGCAAATGCGTGACGCGCGCCGCGGCCTGGGGCATGCGCTTCCAGACGTCGGCTGCGCCGCGCGCGGAAATGGTTCGCACGAATGCGGCCGTGCGCCCTTTGACGTCGAACGCGTTGCGCTCGTAGATGTCCCACCGATGCGCCGTAGCGCTCCAGGATACGCCGCTTATGCGCGCCGCGATGAACGCGACCGTGGCGGGCGTAGAAAGCCAGTAGGCGTGCACGTGATCGTATCCGCGCTCGAGAATCCAATCGGCCAGCGCAATCCCTTTGAGCATCACGGCCACATTTTTCATGCGCCCGGGATCTTTCGACGTCAGCAAGTCCGCGATTGCGCGTAATGTCGCTCGGGGTTTCGACCGGAAGACGCGCACTGCTCGCTTGAGAAGCGGCTTGCTGAAGAGCGGCCAGTCAAGCACTTCCGCGTTCGCGGGCAGCGGCTGCATCGCGCCCGTGCCGAGCCTGACGGGCACGACGGCAATGCGCTCGAAGTGTTTGATGAGCTCGCGCAGTTCCGTATTCAAATACGGCTCGGCAACTCCGAACGGAAAGCGCGCCGTTACGATCGCCACACGCCGAACGTTCGGGCTCATGAAACCAGCTCTTCGCACAGCTCGAGATACAGACGCCGATGTGCGTCGATCATGCGAGAAATCCCGTAGTGCTCGTACACGTGCCGCTGAGCGCGGTTGGCCATTTCCCGGCGCACCGCCGGGTGATTCACCGCATCGACGATGCCGGCCGCCACCGCCTCGGGCTCGTAGCCGGCCGTGAGAAATCCGAACCGGCCGTTGCCGAGCATGTCCCCCGAGCCAATCCACGGCGTGCTGAGAATCGGAACGCCGGCGATCATCGCCTCGATCAGCGCGAGCGGCATGCCCTCGAACCACGACGTCATCAACACCAGATCCGTACCGGCGAGAAGCGCCGGAACGTCATTCCGGAACCCAAGAAAACGCACGTTCTCCTCGACGTCGAGCGCGTGAGACAGGCCGCGCAACGTTTCTTCGTCTCGGCCGCTGCCCGCGAAGACCAGCACGCACGCCTTGCGCTCGGGTTGCGGAAGCGCGGCCAGCGCGCGAAGCGCCAGAATCTGGTTCTTTTGGAATTCCATGCGCCCGATCAGCATGATGCCGAAATCGCCGTCGCGCAGCCCCATTGCACGCCGAGCTGCGGCGCGATCGCCGCTGCGAGCGTCGGGTAGTTGCAGGCCGTTGGGTATGACGACGACTTTTCCCGAGGGTAATCCTTCGTTCGCGCTCAGGAGTTCGCCCTGCTCGGCAAAAAACGTGATCACGCGGCTCGTCGCGCGATGCAGCAGAAAATCGGCAACGCGTTCGACGGCGTTGCGCCGCGTGTCGCAAGGATTGTGTTCGGTGTGCACGATTCGCGGGACGCGCGCCGCAACGCCCGCGAGGCGGCCCCAGTATTTGCCGACGTGCGTATGCGTATGAACGACGTGCGGGTGAATCTCGCGTATGGCACGGATGAGCCGAATGATGAACGTGACGTCGCGCCGGCCTTTTCGGGAAGCCGACACGATGCGGAACGGCAATGCGCTCCGAATCTCGGGCGGCGGATCGTAGATTGTCGCGAGGACCGGCTCGACTTTCTCGCTTTCGAGCGCCTTGAGCAACTCGATGATTTGGCGCTCCGCGCCGTACCCTTGAACGGACGGCAGCATGTGCAGGACGCGTATCTTCCCGTTTCCGTTCCCGGTCACGTTCACGCCGCCCGGTGAAAGAGAAATTCGAACAGGGTTTGAAACAGCACGGAGAGATCGAGAAACGGCGACCAATTCTCGAGATACTGCAGGTCGTACTCCAGTTTTTCCGCCGCCGCCGACGGCTCGAGCACGCGCTGCATGTGAACTTGCGACCATCCCGTGATGCCGGGCCGGATCAAGTTGCGCTCTTCGTACCTGGACAGCGTCTTGCGGAACAAATCGACGAAGACCGGACGTTCCGGTCGCGGTCCCACGAGCGACATGTCGCCCCGCAAGACGTTGAGCAATTGCGGCAGTTCGTCGATGCTGAAACGCCGCAGAAATCCGCCGATGCGCGTTTTGCGCGGATCCGCGGCGCTTGCCCAGACCGCGCCGACTTCACGCTCGGCGTCGATCCGCATCGACCGGAATTTCAGAATCGAAAACACGCGTCCGCCCAACCCCACGCGATCTTGCGCGTAGAATATCGGGAAACCCGAATCGAAATACACGGCGATCGCCGCGGCGATCATCACCGGCGAGAACAGCACGAGTGCAACGCATGCGAGCGTGACGTCCATGATCCGTTTAAAGAGCTGCGCGCGCGGAGTGCACGCCCGCAGACGCGCGGGCACGATGAGCGCCTGGCGCCCGTCCGACGCGAGCGAAAGCGAGTACGCGAAGCGCGTGATGCGCGGCGGCGCAAAGGCAAACTGTATGTGGTCGCGCGCCGAAACTTCGAGCAGATGCGTCACGACGTTCGGCGGAAGAATTTCGGTGAGGATCAGCACCTCACAACCCCACGAGCGGGCGCGGTGGAACCAATCGATGCGCGTGAGATCACGGTCACGCCGCAGATCGATGTCGTTAATCGTGTCGTCGATGTCGTCCACCGTGACGACGAGCGTGGCCGAATCCTCCGGAAGGTCGAGGCTTTCGAGTGCCGCGGCAACGCGCTCGGGCGTCCCGACCACGGCGGTTCTGCGCGTACTGGCGAACCGCGAATGACTGCGCAGCGCATGGAATGCGGCGCGCGACCCTCCGACAAGGACGATGGAAAAGGCGAGCGAGCAAAGGAGCGCGACGCGCGAGGTCGAGATTTCGGGATATATCGTGAACAGAATCAGCTGCGGGATCGTGCCCAAGCCGAGCGCGGCAATCGTGTAGTACAACTCGTCTTTGATCGTCAGCGCGTAGAGGCGGCCGTAGAGACCGAGGCGCGCGAAAATCAGTACCCACAGGCCGACATAGACGACTTCGGCGATCAGGAAGTGCTGGGTGTTGCGCGGCTGATCCCAGCGGTGGAAGCCGATGAGCGACCCCAAAGCCGACGCAATGGCAAAAAACAGTACGTCGGAAAGCAGCAGCAAGACGGTCCATCCGGCCGGCTGCGCTTTAGGGACGGAGCGGACGTTGGACTTGCGGCGAACACCCGGCCGTTCCACAATACGCGTCGACATGTGTGGACGATCATACGCGGGTGCGCCTCCGCCCCCGCAGAGGCGTTCGCCTCAACACCCGTGACCGGCGTCGTAGAGGCAACAAGTCCCTATTTCAAAGGTCCCCACTGTTGGGCTGAGATGTTCTTATTCGGCGAGCGCGGCTAAGCGTACGATGTGCCTAGCAGCATGGCAAATCTCGAACGGTACGACCGCGCGGGCATCGCCCCATACCACGGTGCTCCGCAGCCGAAACTCGCCGACGGTCAGGATTTTTTGCGCGTTTTGGGGGCCATCCGTAGACGGTGGCGCCTATTCGTGGGAATTTTCGGGGGTTTCGTCCTGCTCGTGGGCGTGGCCACGATTTTGGCCCCGAAGAGCTACACGACGACGGTGCGGCTCATGGCCGGCCGCCCTGGGAACGATTTCAGCTCCAATCAGCAAGACACGGCGTTCCCGGTCCTCAACGCGCTGGTACTGCAAAGCGGCGAGCAGTCCGCTGAAACGCTCGCACAGCTGGCCCAACAGCGCGACATCGCGGCGAAGGTCGTCCAGCAGCTGAACCTGCCGGCCTCGCCGGAGGGGCTGCTGCATCAGATCAGCGTCAAGCCCATCGTCAATACGGCGCTGCTGAACCTGAGCGCGAGCTGGAAAACGCCGCAGATGTCCGCGACGATTGCCAATACGTTCGGTCAGGCCTTCGTCGAGCAAGAGCGCGACTTCGTGCGCTCCGAGGCCACCGCTGCCCTCGGATTTCTGCAGCAGGAGCTGCCGGACGCGCAGGCGCGCATGCGCGACACGGCTGCGAAGCTCGCGAAGTTTCAGTCGGTCAACGGCTTCATCGATGCGAGCGCGCATACGCAAGACGTCGTTTCGCGAGTTGGAAACCTTGACCAGCGCATCGACCAACTGACGGTCGATCAAGGCGAAGCGCAGGCCCTTCTGAACAACGTCAGCGGACAGCTCGGGTCCATGCCTGCGACTATCGATGCGTCCAGACAGGTCACGGTCAATCCCGTCCTCGAGGACCTGCGCACGAAACTTGCCGCGGTCGAAACGCAGCTCGCGGCAGCAGAACAAGAATACACTCCCGCGCATCCGGCCGTCATAGCCCTGCGCCAGCAGCGCGCAGCGCTTCAGGCGCAAATCGCCGCGCAGCCCACGGAACTCAACAGCGGTACGACGACCGCGCCCAATCCCGTCTACCAATCGCTGCAGCAGCAGGCCTCGACGTATAAAGCGCGCATCGAAGGCGACGCCGCGCAGCTCAAACAACTGCGAGCACAGCGCGCGGCCGCCAAGCCCGAACTCAGCGCGCTGCCTTCGCAAGAGATGCAGTTCGAGGTCGTGCAGCAGGATGCGAAGCGCGCCGCCGACGTGTACAACGCGCTCTCGCAAAAGTACAGCGATGCGCTCATCGCCCGGACGACGGCGATCAGCGACATCTCGATCGTACAGCCGGCAACGCCGGACGCCGCAGTGAAGAGCCCGAGCTTGACGATCAATCTCGCGATTGCCATCGTCATCGGCCTCGCTCTCGCACTGGCAACGGTGTACGTGCTCGATACGATGGAGCGCCGCGTTCGCACTGATACGGACTTCCCGATGATGTTCGGCCTGCCGCTCATCGCCCGCATTCCCGCCATCGACACGTCGAATCAGCGGATGCTGCCGTGGGTGCAGTCGATGACCATCGAGGCGTTCCTGCACTTGTGCATCACGTTGCGTCTGAAGAGTAAACAGCCGCTGCGCACACTGGCCGTAATGAGCCCGTCTCGCGGCGACGGCAAGACGACGGTTGCCCTCAACCTCGCCAAAGCCATGGCGAATCTGCAGCCGCGCGTCCTCCTTATCGATGCGGATCTGCGGCGCCCGAGCCTGCACGAACGGACGTCCACGCCCAATCAATTGGGCCTCAGCGACGTCGTCGGCCAAAACTGCTCGCTCCAGTCGGCAGCGCGCACCATCGAACCCAATCTCGATCTGCTCACCAGCGGAACGCACGTCGAGAACCCGGTCAGCCTGCTGCAGTCGGCGGAATTTGCCAACCTCATCGACGAGGCGCGCCGCACCTACAGCGTCGTTATCGTCGATGCGCCGCCCCTGCATACGTTTTCCGACGGCTTGCTGATTTGCACGCGCGTCGACGGCACGCTGTTGGTCGTCGCGGCCAATACGACGGACGAGAAAGAAGCGCGCAACGCCGCCGTCCAGCTCTCGGTTCTCGGCATCGACAACGTACTCGGCATCGTCCTCAATAAGGACACCGCGCGAATCGACGACTACAGCGACTACTTCAGCGAAGGCTTCCGGCCCACGCTGACGGGCGGTCTGTCATGACGAGCGTCACCGTCATCGTCCCTGCATATAATGAAGGCGCAGCGTTCGGTTCGTCGCTCGTGCGCATCGCGGACTACTACGCGATTCACGAGCGGTGCGGCTACGAATTCAACTATCTGATCGTCGACGACGGCAGCACCGACACGACGCAAGCCGTCGCTCAGAGTTTTGCCCGCTGGCGCAAAAACGTCACGGTCCTCAAGCACGACGTCAATCGCGGATTGGGAGCCGCTTTGCGCACGGCGTTCGAGCACGTGACGACGGAATACGCCATCGTTCTCGATGCCGACCTCAGTTACACGCCGACCGCGGGGATGGAGCTGCTCGAGGCGCTGGAACGTGAAAACGCCGACGTCGCGATTGCATCGCCGTACATGCGCGGCGGCAGCGTCGCGAACGTCCCCGCGATCCGCCGCGTGCTCAGCCGCGAAGCGAATCGCTTTCTCGCGTTCGCGGCCGGACGCTTCTCGACGTTTACGTGCATGGTTCGCGCATTTCGCGTGAGTGCGCTTCGGCGCCTGACGTTTACGTCGAACCGCATGGCCGCCATTCCCGAGTTGCTGCTCGGGGCGATGAAGGGTCACGTGCGCATCGTCGAGGTGCCCGCGTCGCTCAAATGGAGCGAGGATCGCCGCGCCGCGTGCGGCCGCCTGAAGGCGCTCGAGGCCACGAAGCAGACGGCAAAAATCGTGACGCTGGCGTTTCGCCACCGCCCGTCGTTATGGCTCGCGGTCCCGGGGTTGTTCCCGGGTCTTCTTCCGCTCGTCGTCGCCGTAACGCTCATCTTGCATGCAAGCGCAGCGGAAGTTGCGGTAGCGTCCGCGGCAACCGTTGCGGTCCAATACTCCAGCCTTGCATTGTTTGCAGGTCATCTGGGTGCGTTTTTCGTGCGCACCCGCACTCACCATCCCCAACGCTTCACTGAGAGAAGGGTCCACAGGAATGACTATCAATTTTCCGAGCGCACCAGCACGACGGCAACTACCGTCTGACCAGGACGCCTCCGGGCGTACGCTGGGAGACGAGGAGATAGCGGCCGTCACCGCGGCTCTCCGTTCGGGAACGCTCACCAGCACCAAAGGACAATTCGTGCGCGCGTTCGAGCAGCGCTTTGCGAAGATGCTGGGCGTGAAGCACGCATTTGCGTGCGCGTCCGGCAGTGCCGCCGTTCACTGTGCGATCGCCGCGATCGATCCGGACCCCGGGGATGAGATCATCACCACGCCAATCACCGACATGGGCGCGCTCGCGCCGATTCTGTATCAGGGCGCAATCCCGGTTTTCGCCGACGTCGATCCGCTGACGTGCAACGTGACCGCCGACACCATCGCCGCCGCGCTCAGCCCGCGAACCAAGGCGATCGTCGTCACACATCTGTTCGGAAATCCGTGCGAGATGGATCGCATCACTGCGCTCGCACACGAGCGCGGTATTCCGATCATCGAGGACTGTGCGCAGGCGTTTCTGGCGACGTACGACGGCGCATACGTCGGCACGCTCGGCACGATCGGCTGTTTCAGCCTGCAGCAAGGCAAACACATCACGACGGGAGAGGGCGGCATCGTCGTCACGAACGACGATGCGCTCGCGCGCCGCATCTATCTGTTCATCAATAAAGCGTGGGGATACGGCGATCCGAAGCCGGATCACTACTTCCTCGCGCTCAACTACCGCATGTCGGAACTGTGCGGTGCCGTCGCGCTCGCGCAGCTCGACAAACTGGAACCCGTGGTTCTGCGCCGGCGTGAACTGGCTGCGATGCTCACGTCCGCGCTGCAAGAGCTGCCGGACATCATCGCGCCGGTCATCTACGAGCGAGCCGTGCACAGCTACTGGAAATATTGCGTGCGCACCGCGGAAACGCTCGACCCCGAAGCGGTCCTCGAACTGGCGCGGCTGCTCAAAGAGCAAGACGTGCTCGCATCGCCGCGGTACATCGTCAAGCCGGCGTTCATGTGCGAAGTATTCCAAAAGCGCCGCACGTTCGGCAAGAGCGGATTCCCGTTCACGCTCGCGCACCCCGACGCGGTTGACTACCGTCCGGAGCGTTTTCCCGGAACATACCGCGCGCTCGAGCGGATCTTGGTCATCCCCTGGAACGACCGCTATACCGAAGACGACGTTGCGCACATTGCCGGCGCGCTCAAGAACGCGCTCGAGCAGTTGCGAGAAAAGGAACCGGCATGAGTACGCGCTTGAAATTCGCGATCGTCGGCGCGGGAGCGATCGCGCAAGCCTACGAGGCCGCGTTTCGCGATCTTCCGGACATCGCCGTCACCGCCGTCTGTGACGTCCGTAAGGACGCCGCAGCAGCGATGGCGCAGCGCGCGCAATGTACCTCCTACAACACCGTCGAGTCGCTTCTCAAGCGAGCGGATTTCGATGCCGCCGTGGTCTGCACGCCGCCGTCGACGCATGAAGCGATTGCCGTGCGTCTGCTCGAGGCTGGTAAGCACGTGCTGTGCGAAAAACCGCTCTCGACGACGGTTCAGGCTGCGTGGCGCATGCTGGATGCCGCGAGCCGCGGCAAAGCGCTGCTCACGATGGCTTCAAAGTTCCGGTACGTCGAGGACGTCCGTAAAGCGCGCGCCCTCGTCGAAGCGGGAACCGTCGGCGAACTGGTTTGCGTGGAAACCGCGTTTACGGCGCGCGTCGACATGCGCCAACGTTGGAACTCCAATCCGGCCGTCAGCGGGGGCGGCGTGCTGATCGACAACGGCACGCACGCCGTGGACATTCTGCGCTATTTCATGGGTAATCTGCGCGACGTCCAAATCATCGAAGGGCGCCGGCCGCAGGGATTGAGCGTTGAGGACACCGTGCGCCTTTTCGTGCACAACGACGACGGCGTAATGGGTTCGTCGGACCTTTCGTGGAGCATCGACAAGGAACTGGGAACGTATCTGCGCGTCTACGGCGCCGACGGGACGATTCTCGTCGGATGGAAGGAATCGAAATACCGTCTGCGCGGCGAGTCGGAATGGCACGTTTTCGGAAACGGCTACAACAAGGTCCAGGCGTTCCGCGATCAGATCGACAATTTCACGGGCGCCATTCTCGGCACGCAAGAGCTGATTATCACGCAGCGGGATGCCCTCGCATCGGTCGAAGTGATACGCGCTGCTTACGCTGCGTTGAAACGCACCCAATGGGAGCGCGTCGGCGCGCCGATCGAGGAGTTGGAAGCTGCACCGACGGCGATACGCGCTGTGGAGGCACGCTGACGTGGCTGTCCACCCGACCGCGATTATCGAACCCGGCACGATCATCGGCCGGGGTACCGCGATCTGGGACAATGTGCACGTTCGCCATTCGACGCAGATCGGCAACGACTGCATCATCGGCGAAAAGTCGTACATCGCCTACGGCGTTCGTATCGGGGACTTCTGCAAAATCAACGCCTTCGTCTACATCTGCACGGCGGTGACGATCGAACGCGGAGTCATGATCGCTGCCGGCACCGTCTTCACCAACGACCGCTTTCCGCGCGCCACTACGCCGGATTTCCGGCGTCTGCTTCCGTCCGATCCGGACGAGCATACGCTTCCGACGTTGGTGCGTGAGGGGGCGACGATCGGCGCGCAATGCACAATCGGCTCAGGTTTGACGATCGGGCGCTTTGCCATGATCGGCATGGGTTCGGTCGTCACGCGTGACGTGCCGGACTATATCCTGGCCGTCGGCAATCCGGCGCGCCCCATCGGCTACGTCTGCTCGTGCGGTCAGCCGTTGGTCCCCGGTCTGCACAAACTGCTCGTCCAGCGTACCAGCCTCGCGTGCCACAACTGCGGAGCGCAGTACGAGGTGGAAGGTACGTTCGTCAAGCAGCACGCGACGGTAGCCTAGGAGCCCGCAGTGGCAACGTACGCGATCGCCGGCGGTGGAATGCTCGGCATGACGCTGGCGCTTCGCTTACGCACTGCGGGGCATGACGTCACGATTTTCGAATCGGCACCGCGCTGCGGAGGGTTGGCGGCGCCCTGGCGTTTGGGACCCGTTACGTGGGACCGTCACTACCACGTCACGCTTTTCTCCGACACCGCATTGCGCGAATTGCTCGGGGAACTCGGGCTTGGAGACGAGTTCAACTGGGTGACGACCAAGACCGGATTCTTTGTCGGCGGAAACCTGTATTCGTTCTCGCACATCTTGGATTTTCTACGCTTCCCGCCGCTCTCGCCGATCGAAAAAATGCGTCTGGGATACACGATTCTCGCCGCCTCGCGCACGACGGACTGGAGAGCGCTGGAGCGTGTGCGTGCAGTCGATTGGCTTGCGACGCTTTCCGGGCGAAGCACGGTTGAAAAAATCTGGCTTCCGCTCTTGCGCGCGAAGCTCGGAACGTATGCGGAGCGCGCCTCCGCGGCGTTCATCTGGGCGATAATCGTGCGCATGTACGCCGCGCGCCGTACGGGCGCGAAGCGCGAGTTGTTTGGGTACGTGAACGGTGGGTACGACACGATCGTTCGCCGCTTCGAAGAGCGCCTCACGCAGCTCGGCGTGCGTATCGAACGCTCTTGCCGCATCGATTCGGTGCAGCAGCGCGGCGGACGTCTTGCGGTGCTGCGCGGCGATCGCGAGGAGCACTTCGACAACGTCGTGATGACGCTGGCCGCGCCGCTGGCCGCCCGCCTGTGCCCGCAACTTTCTCCGCGCGAACGCGATCTGTGCTCGGGCGTGGAGTATCAGGGCATCGTCTGCGCTTCGATCTTGAGCGACCGCGCGATCTCGCCCTACTACGTCACGAACATCACCGATTCGTGGGTGCCGTTTACGGCCGTCATCGAAATGACGGCGCTGGTCAATCCAAGCACCTTCGGCGGACAGTCGCTGATTTATCTGCCGAAGTACGCGCATCCGAACGACCCGATATTCGCACTCACCGACGAGGAATGCGCCGCCTCGTTCCTCGGTGCGCTCGAGCGGATGTACCCGCATTTCTCGCGCGAGCACGTGCGGGCGTTCCGCGTCTCCCGCGTACCGTACGTCATGCCGGTGCCAACGCTGAACTATTCGCAGCGCGTGCCGTCCCTTCGCACGTCGATTCCCGGTCTGTATCTGGCCGGAAGCGCGCAGATCATCAACGGCACGCTCAACGTCAATGAAACCGTCATGCTCGCGAACCGCGTCTCGCGAGCATTGCTCGCCGAGGACGCCGAAGCGGATGGAACCGTTTCGGCGCATTTAGCCGTATGAAAGCAGCCCTTTCCCTAGACCTCGACAACAAATGGTCGTACATGAAGACGCACGGCGATGCCGGGTGGCAGAGTTTTCCGTCGTATCTGGATCGCCTCATCCCGGACGCACTGCAACTGCTGAGGACGTTCGGCGTGAACATCACGTTTTTCGTCGTCGGCCAAGACGCGGCGCTCGAATGCAACCGCGAGGCACTCGGACAGATCGCGTCGTCCGGTCACGAGGTCGGGAATCATTCGTTTCACCACGAGCCCTGGATGCACCGGCGCAGCTGGCAAGAGATTCACGACGAACTCGCGCGCTCGGAAGACAGTATTGCGAATGCGACCGGCCAGGTTCCGCGAGGCTTTCGCGGCCCGGGTTTCGTGCGTTCGCCGATGCTCACCGACGTGCTCGCGGCGCGCGGCTACGTGTACGACGCATCCTCGTTGCCCACGTTTATCGGCCCGCTCGCGCGAGCGTACTACTTTCGTTCGACCAAACTCGCCGAGCGCGAGCGCAGCGAGCGTTACGACCTGTTCGGGCATTTTTCGGACGGCTTCCAGCCCAACCGGCGGCACCGCATTTTCTCGGGCGATCGCACGCTTGAAGAAGTGCCGGTGACGACGATGCCGCTCCTTCGGCTGCCGATTCACGTGAGTTACGTGCTCTATATCGCCGCCGCCATCTCGCCCAAACTCGCGCTCGCGTATTTCCGGACGGCGCTCCTTGCGTGCAAGCTGACCCGGACCGAACCGTCGATTCTTCTGCACCCGCTCGATTTTCTGAGCATGCACGACTGCCCCGAACTTGCGTTCTTCCCGGCAATGAACATGGACACTGCCGTAAAGCGAACCGTGCTCTTCCAATCATTGAGCATGCTTGCTGAAATGTTCGAGGTTATGCCCCTCGAGGAGTTCGTAGGGAGGCCAAAAGACCTAGTCCCAGCGGCCGTTTGATCTAATCCTTCACAAGAAATTCACAAAAGAACGGCACCCTGTTGCTAACCCGCTTGGTAACCCCGGGCGCGGCCTTTCTCTCTCGCTACTATAGGGACTGGGGGTCCTCGGTAATGTCGTCCACGCTAACAACCCCCCTGCGGGTGTTTATTATCGAAAAGCAATTGCTGTTCGGTACGGCGATTGCCCAAATTCTCTCGGCAGACTCGAGTATCAGCGTCGTCGGCATCGCGGCCGACCGCGATAGCGCGAATCTTGCGACCGTGAAGCCCGACATCGTCGTTATCGACATCGACTCCGACGAAGTCGACGCCACAGTCGACGTTTTGCGCACGACGACCCCTGACACGCGCATCTGCCTCTTGTCGATGTACGCGCAGCCTGAAGTCATGCAGCGCTGCCTTTCCGCCGGAGCCGACGGCTACATCGTCAAGGATTCCTCCCTGCAAGAATTGATCGCTGCAATCAAAGCGATCGGTGAAGGCGCAAGCTACGTGGATCCGCGCGTCGCAGCAGCGCTGTTGCGCCGCCGCACGCCGAATCACGTTCCGTATACCAGCCAGCTCTCGCCGCGCGAAACCGATATCATCCGGCTGATCGCACAAGGATTATCGAACCGGGACATCGGTAAGCGTCTGGTCTTGTCCGAGAAGACAGTAAAGAACCACGTGAGCCGAATCTTCTCCAAACTGCACTTCACCGCTCGTTCGCAGGCCGCGGTGCACGCTATTCGAAGCGGCCTCGCCTAGCACAAAGCGAAAGAACAGGCCGGCGTGTTCGCCGGCCTTGCTCTTTCCACCGCGTCGACTAGAGTTTGAAGTCGACCGAGAACGTCGCCTGCATCGGCACGCGGACTCCTAAGAAGCCCGTGTTGTTCCCGTTGAACCAGAACGAATACGGATATTGCAGTTGCGGAGGCGGCGTTGCAAGATTTGAGTTTGGATAAAAGTTGCCTGCGGGTGCAAGGATGCCCGAGGGCAGACTTCCGTACACGCAGACGTTCGAGTTGTCCCACGCGTACCCACGCTGGCCGCAGTAGTCGAGCAGGTTCACCAAATCGAGCTTCGCGGTAATTCGCGGCGACACGTCATATGAGAACCCGAGGCTTACCGAGACTCGCCAGGGTTCTTGGAACGCGCCGAGGGTATCGAACTTTCCGGTATACTTGTCCGGAATGAAGATCTGACCGGTGCACGTCGCCGGATCCGCATTCGCCGTACCGTTCAGCGCGCTGCCGCACGTGGTCGGATCGTAGCCGGGCCACTGCGTGGGCGAGCCGTATTCCGCACCGGAAGTGAAACTCGTGCTTTCCGTAACGGCAAAGCGATCGTGACGATAGTTGAGCAGCAGCGTGGCGACGTGCGGAACCGCGTAGCCGTTGCTTGCCGCGAAGGGACCGGGAATGACGTCGTAGGTCGGATACCAAGCATTGCGGTCGAAGAGCGGCTGCGGTGCCTGATTGTAGTACGGATTCGTTATCGCGACGCCGCTGGTCGTCGGGTACGTCGGAGCGCCGCCGCCCGCTTTCGTGAAGCTGTTGTACGTTTGAATGTAGCCGTTCAGCTGGTCGACGACGTTGGTCGAGAGGCCGGGAAAATTCTGATACCGGATGCGGCTGCTGGTGTACGTGTACGAGAGTTGTCCGGCCAATCCGTTGTGACTGAAATCGCCCTTTTGAATCGCGACCTCCACGCCGTCGGAGACTTGCTGGCCGACGTTCAGACCCGATTCCAAGCCGCCGAGCGGATCGATGAAGAAATTCTGGAGCTGGTCTTTCGTCGAGCGGTAGAACGGCGAGATTTTGAAGCTCCAGTCGGTCCCTTTCAATCGCTGCTCCCACGAAACGTCGGAGTTGTACGACGTGTCCGGGCGAATGTAATGCTCGGGCGTCTTGAAACCGAACGCTGCGAAATGCGCGCCGATATACGATGGGAGATCGCGCTGCACTTCATCGTATTGAACCCACGAGGAGTTCGGCGGTCTGGCGTACACGCCGAACGATGCGCGCAGCACCGTGTTTGTATTCAGCGTATACGTCAGGCCGAAGCGCGGTTCGACGCGATCGACGACGTAGTCCGCGGGATTGGCGGTGTTCACGAGATCCGGACTGCTCGATCCCGCCGGGCACGGGCCTAGCCCGTTGTAGAACGGCGCCTGCCCGGGAATTTCGCAGAATTCGGCGTTGTAGTGCGTGAACCAGAATTGCCGCGCCGGGTCGCTTGCGAGCGTGTCCCCGAAAATGTAGCGGAATTGTTCGAAGCGGACGCCGCCGTTTATCGTTATTGCGTCATTCGGGCGCCACTCGTCGGTCAACGAATACCCGCTAAAGCGCGTATGCACCGGATTGAGCGCCGCGTTGAAGTTCGTGTTGGTTATGAGCCACTGGCCCTGCACGCCCGGTGCCGGCGCCGGCAGTGTGGCAAGATTTTGAATCCCGCCCGCGCAGTTGGACGGAAACGCCGCCGAAGCGCAGCCCGTGCCCTCGCCGTAGGCTTGATCGTAGCACGCGACCTGCACACCGGTCGTGGGTTCGTAGCAGTTGCCGTTGGGACCGATGAAGTTGGCGACGTTGTAGTTGGAATGAATGAAACCGACGTAGTAACGCTGCAGATTCGACCCCGTGTAACCGGCACTCAAGGTCAGCAGATGCTTCGAACTCAATTGGTCCGTAAAGCTGAGATTACCGCCGAAGGTGTGGTCCGGGATTTCGTAATCCGCCAGTTCGTTCGCGTAGTACGGCTGCGCCTCCGAATTCGGCCCGGTGATGAACCAGTTCGAATACAACATGTAGCCGTAAGCGCGAAGAAACGCATTGGAACTAAAATTATGAGTGTACTGCAGTTTTTCGACCGCGACGCCGTTGTCGTTTCCGTCGCGAATCGAAAGCGGCAGCGGATCGTTGAAAGAACGATCTTGCGGACTTGACGGGAACAGATACTGCGACACCTCGCCGGGAACCGGCGTCTTCATGACCGGCCCGTTGTACAGATAACTGTCGTCCCAAACGTTGGGATCGATGCAGCTGCCGGGGCCGCTCGGACAGTCGTTGGCCACGTCGAATCCCAAGTCGTTCTGCGAACTGAAGTACTGCAGATAGACCTCGCTGGTCAAGTACAGCATTTGCAAATCGTCGCGCAGTCCGTTGCGCCGAGGGATGCCGAAGTGCAGGTTCACGATGCTGTCACGCTGTTGCGTATTGTTGATACCGTACGCCAGGCCGCTAGTGAACAGAAAATTCGGGTTGTTGTTCGATTGTCCGCCGACGTAAACGGTGCCGGTCGGACCCGGCAGGAACGATGACGGATCGATCAGATTGACGGGATAGAAAAACGCGCTCGATTGCGACGCGCCGTCGTTGTTGTCGATGAACCGGTAATCTTGATTTGACGCGCCGATTCCGACGTAGTACGAAAACAGCCGGTTCGGCGTGGCGCCGCCGGCTTCGACGGAAAGCTGGTGGTAGAACGCCGGATATCCGACGCCCGCGGTGATATCTCCGTAGCCTGGATACGTGCCCGTCTTGACGACTTGATTCACGTAGCCGGAGATGCCCTGCGCGTCGGCGCTCGCCGGTGTACCGCCGGTGTAGACTTGCAGTTCCTGTTGGCCGAGCGAGGAGAGCATCGTCATCGGCGCGTTGTCGTAGACGCGGTTCACCGGAATACCGTCCAGTTCGTAGCCGACTTGATCGATATCGCCGCCGCGGATGTGCACGGTCTGAAACCAGCCTTGTTCGCCTGCGTCGACGGAAACGCCCGGAACGGACGCAATTGCGCCGTACGCGTTGCTCAAACCGCCCGGACCAATAACGCCCGCAGCCGCGCCGGCCATCGTCGGATTCACCGAGTACACGTCGCTGGTCGTGCCGGGTTTCACGACGTCGGTCGCCGAGCGCGATCGAACCTGCGCGATCGTCTTGAGCGAGGGGATCATGGCAACGTTCAACGTTTGCACTTGATCCGCGAAAATTGAAATGCCCGCATCCGACACCGGTGTGTAGCCCTGCTTCTCGAAACTGATGGTGTACGAGTCAGGAGCGAGCGACAGAAACCGGTACGTGCCGGTGGCATCTGTTGTTGTGGTGCCGCTTTGCGATGGGGAGTTGGCTGTAACCGTGACGTTGGCTAACGGGGCGTTCGTCGCCGTATCCACGACGCGTCCGGTGACGCCGCCCGTCGTGCCGGCGACGCTTGCGATAGGCGCGCCGCTCGCGGCAAAAGCGATGATGACGCAGAACGACAACCAGGCTCGAATTCGCATAATTCCCTCCCGAGAGGTAGCGTGAGCTGGGTTGCCAGGATATGTTAGGCGGCCGACAATAGAAAACTTGCCGGGCGGTAGACCTTTATCTAGCTGACGTAGCTGATATTCACGGGGACGCCCGCGTCTTCGGCCCGTTTGAGCACCGCAAAGACTTCGTCGAGTTCGTTTTCGATCGCGACGATCTCGCGCGCGCTCACGCCGACGGGGGCGGCGTTTTCCCACAAAATGCGGCGCGCGGTCTCGAGCGCGTGACGTATGCGCTGCGGAGTCGATTCGAGTACCGGCCAATCGTCGAGCGATACGGGCGGCACGACGCGCCAACCGCGTCCCCACACCACTTCTTCGTCGTCGAAGAACGCATGCGGAATGGCCGCGAGCATCTCCAGCGCTTCGCGTTCGTCTTTGCTCAGGTTCAAGTCGGCCTCGGCGAGCCGAACGATGTACCGGAAGAATGAAGCATCGCCGACGGTATAGGTGCCGGCGCGGGAGGCAACGCTGATGTTGACCGAGGACGGCGTTTGATCGCCGTACGTGAAGTTCATCTACCCGCTTATTCGCAGCCCGCGGCGTCCCCGCCCGCTAGCTTCCACCGGCGGGCCGCAATTCTCGGGCCGTCGAACGCCTGTTTGCGATGATCGACGCCTCCGTCTACAACAAATGCGTGCGGTGCGGCCTTTGCTTGCCGACGTGCCCGACCTACGTTGAAACGCTGACGGAAACGTCGGGGCCGCGCGGGCGAATCAGCCTCATCAAGGCGGTTGCCGAAGAGCGCCTCGATCTGCTTTCGCCGGGCTTCGTGCACCAAATGTCCGAGTGCCTGGATTGCCGGGCGTGCGAAGCCGTATGCCCGAGCGGCGTGCAGTACGGACAGCTCGTCGAAGCGGCGCGCAGCGAAATCGAAACGGCGCAAGCGCGCAAGCGCGCACCGCTTGCGCGATTCTCCCGCTGGGTGACGCTCGACGTGCTGTTCGGCAACCTCGTCTTCATGCGCATAGCCGCAGCGCTGCTGCGTTTCTATCAGCGCAGCGGACTTCGCACACTCGCGCGCAAGAGCGGCGTGCTTCGCATGCTGCATTTGGAAGAGTCCGAAGCCCTTGCACCGGACATCTCGCGCAAATTCTTCGTCGCTCGCAATCAGCGGTTTGCGGCAACGCCCCCACGTGCGACCGTGATGCTTCACGCCGGGTGCGTGATGCACGTCGCGTTCGCGCATGTCGACGAGGCGACCGTTCGCGTTCTGCAGCGCAACGGCTGCACGGTACTGGTACCGGCAAAGCAAGGCTGCTGCGGAGCAATCGCGGTACATGCGGGCGAATTGGATTTCGGGCGAGAGCTGGCCAAGCGCAACATCGTCGCGTTTGAGGAGTCCGGTGCGGACTACTACATCATCAATGCTGCCGGCTGCGGGTCGGCGCTGAAAGAATACGGTCACATACTGCGCGACGATCCGCGGTGGGCCGATCGCGCCGCGCGTTTCTCGAGCCGCGTTCGCGACGTGCTCGAGTTCCTCGACGAGATCGGCATTTCACCCGAACTAGGGCAGGTCGATGCAACGGTCACCTACCAAGACGCATGCCACCTTGCGCATGCGCAGCGCATCACTGCGCCGCCGCGGCGCCTGCTCTCACACATTCCCGGTTTGCAGCTAATCGAGATGAACGAGAGTTCGCTCTGCTGCGGCAGCGCCGGAATCTACAACGTGACGCAGCCGGAAATGGCGCGGCGTTTAGGAGAGCGCAAAGCGGCGAACGTGAGCGCAACCGGCGCGCAGATCGTCGCGACCGCGAATCCCGGTTGCGCGATGCAAATGGGGGCGCATCTTCGCGAAAAAAATAGCCCGATCCGCGTCAAGCACGTGATCGAGCTGTTGGACGAAGCCTACGAGAACTACAACGTTGCGGCGAGCCGGTCCCGGTCGTTCAGCGCGGCGTCCAGCGTGCCGTAAACCGCAAAAATTCGCATCAGTCCCGTGATATTCAGCAGACGCTGAATCGGACCGTCGCGCACGATGAGCCGCACCCGGCCGCCGTTCTCGAGCGCGCGCCGATGCGCGCCGACGAGCGCACCCAACCCGGTCGAGTCGAGAAATTCGAGTTCGGTGAGATCGACGATGATGTCGTGCTTGCCTTCGTTGGCCGCTTCGATCAGCGCTGCGCGCAGCGAGGGCGCTGTGGCGAGATCCAGACTTCCATGAAGCCGGTAGATAATCGCCGCGCCGTTGTGTTCGGACTTGATGTCGACCGAAAGTGCATCGTGCGCCATAGAATATTCTCCCCGCGTCTATTCAGCTGTCAGTAGGCGCGCGTTCGCCTCCGGATACAGTCTGGCCTTGTATCACGCGTTCGGTTGCTTCGTCCCATCGCCAAGGGTGCTGCGCGTCGAGATGCGTTCCGCCGATCCATCGGTTCAACGGCTGATGCTCGAGCCAATCTGCATCGCCGGCGAGCACGCGGCGTCCGAGAACCGTTGCTTCATAGCCGGCGTCGAGTTGCGATAGCAGCGGCGACGGCTCGGCGCAGAGATCGTCGATGTGCGCATAGCAAACGGAGTCGCCCAGAAACGACGCTTCTTCCCGCGCCTGCGCGCGCCTGAAAATCTCTTCTTTTTGATGCGCGCCGAGTGCGCATGCTTCCAGCACCTGCTTTTGCGTGCGTGAAAGGCCGCTGCCTGCGGCAGGGAACTCTTCGCACAAACGCTTGAGCGCGCCGCCCATGAAGGGAAAACCGTTGTATTGCTGCGATGCCGCGGCATTGAGCTGCTCGGGCGCGTCACTCGTGAAGCTCCGCCACACTTTTGCCGCCGAGTCCGCCATGGCGCTCGTGAGAAAACGGCGTTTCGGATACAGCGACATCATCTCGTCGGCGCTGAGCATGCCCAGATAGTTGTCGGATTGCACGAGCTGTACTGCGCCCGCGCCTAGGCCTTGCTGCTGCAACACGGCCAAAATCTGCAGCAACTGCAATTGGTCGTAGAGATCGTGTTCGAACCACAAGACGATTTCGTCGAATTCGGACGCGCGGCGAATTACGGCGTCGCGCTTTTCGAAATCGTGGTGCACTTTGATGGCGTTGCCGTAACCGCGCGATGCGAGATAATCGGCCCGCACGCGGCTCAGTTGCTCGAGCGGCAAGTTGCCTGGTACCGGACCTTCGTGAAGCACGTCTCGCCATGCCAGATGCGTTCCAAGCAGTCCAGCCTTCTTCCATAGATGCAGCACCGAATCGCCGTTCGTGACGTGCAGCGTATTGACGCTCATTGGTCTGGCGGCTTCGCCGCGGGGTCCCAAAGGACCTAAGGAAGCGAGCCGGGCTCCCCGTTCGAGGGCGGCGGCACCCGCGTTATGATCGAGGCGAACTCACGAGGAACCGAGGTGGCGAACATGCGCCTTGTTCGCGCATTTGGCTTATTCGCGGGAGTAGGGCTCCTAACGGGTTGTGCTTCCGCATCCGGCGCGGGCCAAAACGCGCCGCTCAAGCCCGAGAGCGTTTCTTGGGCAATGTACCAACATTCACCCGATCGCAATGCCGTCTTCGGGCAATACGCAATTCCGAAAGACTGGTCGTACGATGCGAAAGCCAACGTCAACAGCGGAATGGCGCTTGTCGGCAACACGCTGCTGTTCACGACGTTTTCGCATCAGCTCGTCGCGCTCGACGTTCGAAGCGGTCGCGAGTTGTGGCAGGCTCCGGTTACGAACATCGCCATGTCGACGCCGATCGTCGCGGGCAATACCGTCTTCATCGGGACCGGAGCCAACGGAATGCTGCACCGCAACCTGATGCAGAAAATCCAATTCCGAGGCAAAGATGTTTGGGGCGTGCCCGACGGGGATGAAGTTGCCGCATTCGATTTGCGCACGGGTGCACCGCGTTGGACCTATCACACCGTCGGCGAAGATATGCCGTCTGCTGTCTACGACGGCGGACGAATCATCTTTGCCAACGGCGACTGGCATGCGTACGCGCTACGAGCAGATAACGGAGCGCAGATCTGGTCTACCGACGTCGGTGGAGCTTCAACGATGGCTTCCGCCGTTACGGCCGGAAAAGCTGTGATCGTCGCTACGTGCGCATCCGTTACGGACACTGAAAGCATTGCGCTCGATCCGTCGAGCGGGAAGATTCTTTGGCGGTCGCAATTTGGAAATTGCGATGCGGCACCCGCATATGCAAACGGCAAGGTGTTCGTCTCCGACGTATTGCCGGGCGACTCGAGCCTGCAAAAAATCACGAGTGTCGCGGCGCTCAACGCAAATACCGGCAAACCGGTGTGGACCTATCGCGCAGCGGCGCAAGGGTTGTGGAGCATCGTCGGTTCAGACGAACAAGCTATCGCCGGCACCTATGCCGACGGAACGTACTATCAGCCGGCGGAAATGGACGACCAGCTTCTCGCGTTCGATGCGGACACCGGAAAGGTACGCTGGCGTTTCCACACGTCGGGTCCGGCGAAGATGAGCCCTGTCGTTATGAACGGCCGCCTGTATATCGGTGATACCGCCGGCATGTTCTACACGTTGAACGCGCGCAACGGCGACCTGTTGGAGATTCGCGAATTCAAAAAGCCGTTCTCGACCAGTCCGCCCGTTGTCGCTGGCAACAAGATTCTCGTCGTCAACGGTACGACCGTAAACGCGATCCCGCTTACGGGCAGACCCGCTATTCCGGAACGCGTCGGCTGGGGCATCACCACCGAGGGCCGGCAAATGAACGGCGTCGCGGCAGTTAATAACCAGTAAAAGCGAAGCAATTCTGGGGTGGCTGGATTCGAACCAACGCATGGCGGAGTCAAAGTCCGCTGCCTTACCGCTTGGCTACACCCCACCTGGGCGCTACGGCGGACCTTGGTTAGTGCTTTGCGGGAATTCCCCTTGTCGCGGGAAGCGGCGTCGGACCGTACAGCAGGAAGCTTTCACCGCGCGCGGCGCGCTTGCCGTACGCGAGTGCTCGCTTGAGCCAACGCGCGAGAAGCACGATGTCGAGCACCATCGCAATCGCATAGAAAACGAGCGTCGCCGTGAGGTTTGCAAAGATCAGCGAGAGCACGAGCGGCCACAAGAGCGCGAGGGTTCCCCAAAACGCGGAACGCACGCCGAACGTCAATGCTTGGCGGACTTGCTGGCGATACCACGATGAAGCCGGCTCGCGCTCCACGTACCGTTCGTAGAGTGCGGCCGGCCAAAAAAGATATCCGAGGGAGGCGCGGCGCTGTTCGGCCTGCGCGCGGTCTTGCTGTTCCGTGATACCTACTTGACGCTGGCCATCATACGTTTTGCGCCCAAATAGCGGTTGGCCCAATACGCATCCGAAAGATTGCTGACCATCACGCCGTGGCTCGACGCATGCACGAATTTCCCGTGGCCCAAATAGATGCCGACGTGGGACGGACCGGGTGCGTACGTTTGAAAGAACACGAGGTCGCCGGGCTTCATGCCGCCCTTGATGCGGCTGCCCGCGTAGTATTGCGCGTCAGCCGTGCGGGGGATGCTGATGCCCAGCATCGCAAAAACGTGCTGCACGTATCCGGAGCAGTCGAACCCGGACGTGCTCGTACCGCCGAAGACGTAGGGCGTGCCCAGAAAACGGAGCGCATCGTGCGTGAGCCTGCGGGCAATTGCAGTGGTACGCGCCAGAAAGCGGCTTGCGAACTTCCCGATGCCGTGCGCCTCGTGGCGGGCTTGGTCCGGCGCGGCGTGCTCCTCGCGGATGAGTTGCGCGGTCCACTCGGCAACGTCCGGTGCTTCCACCGGTGTGCCCGGTTCCGCCGCCGCCTCCGAAGAAGCCGTGGTGGCGGGAGCGCCGGCGGTCGTGGTGGCCGCCGCTGTTTGCGGCGTACCGGCTGGGCTGCCGGCGAGTGCGAAAGCACCTGAACCGGCGAGCAAAAATGCCAGCACCCCAGAGGTAAGAAGGTAACGCAAAAACTGCTCCTCTTTCAAAACACTTGCGGGGTTAGTTGACGGGTTCGGGCGTGAAAGATCGCCCTAGGGCCGAACTGGCCCATTCACCCCACCGGTATCTCCCCCGCTCCGGGCGCGGCCCGGACTCAGTGATCATTGGCAGGCTTGGTGGCGCCCGGCTGGGTAGCCCGCGGCGCTGGTCCCCTTGTTGCACCCTAGGTCGAATTTCCCTGCCCGAGCGTAAAGGGACGGTATATACGTTCTCGGCCCGGGTCTAGGAAACTGAAGTTGCTTGCCTTATGCGGTCGGCAAGTTGATGCGCCAGTGCCTCGATCCGCTGCTGATTGTCGCCTTCGACCATAACACGTATGAGCGGCTCGGTCCCCGACGGACGTATCAATAAACGTCCAGTTCCTGTTAACGTTCGTTCCGCTTCTGCAACCGCTTGTTTGATTTCCGGATGGTGCAGCACGTCTTTGCGAGCAGTTTTCACGTTGACCAGAACTTGCGGATATACCCTGAGTTCGCTTGCAAGCTCGTGCAGCGTCTTCTCGCGCCGAATCAGCGTCGAAAACAGCGCGATCGCGGTCATTGGGCCGTCGCCCGTCGTGTTGTTGTGCAGATTGATGATATGTCCGGACTGCTCTCCGCCGAGAATGTAACCGCCTTCGCGCATGCGTTCGAGCACGTAGCGATCGCCCACGGGTGCGCGCAATAACGTGATGCCGTGCGCGCTGAGTGCTTTTTCCAGGCCGATGTTGCTCATCACCGTTGCAACGACCGCATCTCCCGCCAATTCGCCGCGATCGTGCAAATCGCGCGCGATCACGAGCATGATGTGATCGCCGCTAAGCGCCGTGCCGCGCTCGTCGACGAAAAGCGCGCGATCGGCGTCGCCGTCGAACGCGACGCCTACCACGTTGCGCTCGCCCGCATCGATGAGTTCCCGCACGCGCGTCTGCAGCGGGCGCAAATCGGTCGCACCGCAGTTCACGTTTATCCGCGAACCGTCGTTCTCGCAGTTGATCTCGTGAACCGTTGCGCCCAGTTTGCGCAGCGCATATGGCGCATATGCGTACGCGGCTCCGAAAGCGCCGTCGACGACGATCGTCAGCGAACGCAGATCTTCGGCACGGTCGTACAGTTCGTCGTAATAATGTTTGCCCAAGTTCTGGGCCAGACTCGCCACGCCGATGTCCGTCCCGGTGGGCCGCGGAACGTCCTTAGCATCGACCAGCGCCTCGATCTCTTCTTCTATCGCGTCCGAGAGTTTGAAACCGTCGGGTCCGAAAAACTTGATGCCGTTGTCGGCAATAGGGTTATGCGACGCGCTGATCATCACACCCGCAGCCGCGCCGGTGCGCACGGTTATCGTCGCGACCGCCGGAGTCGGGACGATACCGACACTCACGACGTCTCGGCCGACGGAGGTAATGCCCGCGACGATCGCCGCTTCCAGCATCGTTCCGGACAATCGCGTATCGCGCCCGACGATAATCGGACGATGTCTATCGCTGGTTCGAGCGAGAACGGTTGCGCCGGCGCGTCCGACTGCAAACGCAAGTTCCGGCGTCAGCTCGGCGTTAGCGACGCCGCGCACACCGTCGGTCCCGAAAAGGCGGCTCACCTCTGCGCGCCGCTCGCCGGCAAAAGTCTCGCCTGAACGCGTACCAAGTTCGGAACGACTTGCACGTCGCTGATTTCATCGCCGCTCGAATTCACTGCCATCGGGCGGATCATTTCGTCAAACGACGGCTGTGAACTGCTTAACGGCATGTTGATGCGCACGGTGGCGACCTGCGAAAGATCGCTTTCCGGTCCGCGCACGGTGACCGCAGCCGGCGTTACGGTGAAACGGCTCACGACCACGTTGCCCTGCGAGCCGTAATACATCGCAACCGGAAACGACTTCTGATCGATGCGTTCGATCGTCAGCGTCACCGAAGCGGGACTGAGCGACTGTACTGCAAGATTCGGCGCGACGAGCTGCACGGGCACGTTGTACACACCTGCGGAGCGGTTCGAAAGATCGAGGACGGCTTTGATTTCGTCCGGTTTGATCGGCGGCTGTCCGCGCTGCGGGTCGACCGTGACGACCGCGACCTTGTCGGGGAAGCGCGCGATGTATCCCGGCGGCACATTCACGGCGGCAATCGGCACGCTCAGCTGTTGATCGAAACGCGCGGTAAACGCCGGATTGCTCGCATAGCGAAAATACGCCCATCCGAGAATTGCCAATGCAACGGAGAGCACTTTGAGTCCGAAGTTTCGCCGGATTGACGCAACCATCAACCTTGCTCCGCCGGCTGCTGCTCCTGCGCATCTGCGGGAGGGTGACGAACCGGAACCGTAAGACGCGCGCGCAGATGCGTAACCAAGTCGTCGCGGATGGCTCGCGGATGACGTCGCGGACGCGTCGATGCGAGCAGCAAGCGGAACAGCCGCGTCTCGTCCTCGATTTCACGCGAAAGTTTGCCTTCCCGCGCCACCGAGATGCGGCCGCTTTCTTCGGAAACGACGACGACCACCGCGTCGGTTTGTTCCGAGACGCCGAGCGCCGCGCGATGCCGCGTACCCAGACGGCGTTCCGTGAGTGACTGTTCCGCGAGCGGCAAAAAGCAGCCCGCGGCTTCGATGATGCCTTCGCGCACGATAACCGCGCCGTCGTGCAGCGGCGAGCGAGGAACGAAAAGCGAGAGCAGCAGTTCCGCAGAAACGACCGCGTTCAGCGTCGTGCCGCTCTCCATGAACTCTTTCAGTCCGGTGTGCTGTTCGATGACGATCAGTGCGCCGTACTTGTTGCGCGAAAGCAGAAACGCCGCTTTCGCGAGCATCGCCATCACTTTTTCGTCGGCGCGCCCGGAGCGCTCTTCGCCTTGGTTCCAATGAAAGATTCCGCCGCGGCCGATCTGCTCGAGCGCGCGCCGCAGTTCCGGTTGGAAGACGATCGGAAGCGAAACCGCGGCGCCGATCATGATCAGGTTCAGAATGGAGCCGAGCAGCAGCAAATGCAACAAGTTCGCAACGCCGAGCAGCGCGACGAGCACGAGCAGGCCCGTGATGATCTGCACGGCACGCGTGCCTCGAATCAGCAGGAGAATGTAATAGATGAGAACGCTCGTCGCCGCAATGTCGACAAAGTCCGTCGGGCTGGCGTACTGGAACACGCTATTCCACATGCTCTAGCCCCAATAACGATTCGAGCACGCGATCCGATGCTATCTCCGGAGCCTGCAAACCAGCGGCTGCAATCGCGGCGGCGGTTGCCATGGGCAATGGACTGAGCAGGCGCGTCCGGCGCGCGCCCCCAAACCGGCCAAGTTCCACGTCGATGATACGCAGAATCAGGTTCGGCGCGCTCACCTCGGGGCGAAATTCCAAAAGCAGCGATCCGCCGCGGATCGTGCACTCCTCGACGCCGGCCGGCGCGCCGGGGCCCCCGAGCGCGGCTTCGAGCTGCGGCAAGGCATCCGGCGGCAGAGGTTCAATTGCAAGGGCGATAATGGGCGATTCATACAAGCGCGCGTGCGGAACGCGCGCCGCGAGCTCGGCGGGGTCGACGCCTTCGGGCCCCTCGATCAGCGCGTACGTGCGCGCAAACTCGCGCGCGTTCGAAATGCGAACGCGCACGCCGTCTCGTGAAAGCGCGGCGATGCCGTCATCGGGAGCTGCGTCGACGCGCAAAGTACGGGCCCACTCCACGAGTGTTTCGTTAGGCGCGTGACGCAAACGTTCCCGGCTCGCGTCGTCTCCGTCGGTAAAAATGCTGCACACGTCGTGCTCGACCGTGAAGAACACACGCGCGTCGCGGATTTGAAGCGCGCGACCGGAAAACGCGAAATGCTCGCCCCGGGCGATCGGGTGCAGGTCCGGCTGCTCGAGGACGGGCGAGCGCTCGTCGAGCGCGTCGAGCCGCGGTCGTTCACGCTGCAACGACGCACCGTCGAAGGTCGCGCGAAAACCATGGCGACGAACGTGGACACGCTGATAACGGTGACTGCGCTCGCCGATCCGCCGCCGCGCTTCCTCACGCTCGATCAGCTCCTCGCGTTCGCCGAACTCCAAGACATCGGCGCGATGGTCGTCCTGACCAAGCCCGACCTGGCCGAAGCCGAAGTGACCGCCGCAATATCGGAACTCTATCGCTCGCTCGGCTACGAAACGCTCATCGTAAATCCCAAATCGGGCGAAAACGTCGAGGGCCTGCGCGAGGCGATCGAGCGGCGCCACGCGCTGCTCTGCGGCGTTTCCGGCGTCGGCAAGAGCTCCATCTTCCGCGCGCTCGGGGGCGATGCGGTGGTCGGCGACGTTTCCCGCCACGGCCTTGGGCGGCAGACGACCACGGCCTCGAGGCTCTTTCGGATGCCGGAGGGCTTCCTTATAGATAGCCCCGGGGTTGCCGAGTTCGGACTGGGCGCCGTGGCCCCGGAGGAACTGGTCGAAGGATTCCGCGAGATGCGGCCGCTGGTAGCCAAATGCCGGTTCACGGACTGCCGCCACCTGCAGGAGCCGGACTGCGCCGTCCGGGCCGCCGTAGCCGCGGGCGAAATCGCCGAGAGCCGCTACGACTCCTATCGCCGCATTTTGTCACCCTGAGCCTGTCGAAGGGTGGTTGTCAGAGCGCAGGGCGCGTGGTATAGTGTGCCTCGTGCCTTTAACGCAAGGAGAGAAGATTCGTGCCTAACATCAAGGCCGCCGTCAAGTGGGTGCGGCAGACCGACAAGCGTACGCAGCGCAACCTGGACGTCAAAACGCGTTTGAAGACAGTCTACAAGAAAGCCGTCTCCGCACAAGACGCCGAGGTCGGCAAATCGGTCGAGGCGCAGTTCGACAAGGCCGCGCAAAAAGGCATCATCCATCCGAATAAAGCCGCGCGCAAGAAGTCGCGTTTGGCGAAGGCTACCGCCAAAGCCGGCGCCGCCGCCCCCGCAGCGAAGCCAGCCGGCAAAAAGAAAGCCGCAAAGTAACGAGAAAGGCCGCCGACATGGCGGCCTCTTCATTTGCGGCGATCCAAGAAGATCCGAAAGCGATCTTCGTAACGCAGCTCGCGCGCGAACTCCACCGCGCGGGCGTAGCATCGGACCAGCTCGAGCGCACTATCACCGCAATCAGCGCGGTGCTCGGCCTGCAAATCGAGATCTTCGCCCTCCCCACGAACATCACCATCGCCATCGGACCGCGATATGCGCAGCAGATCGTCATGCTGCGCCTGAATCCCGGCCGCGTGAATCTGCGCAAACTCGCGCTGCTCAACGACGTGTTCGACGACTTGCAGAGCGGGCGAATCGACCTGCCAGACGCGATCGCCCAGCTGCGCAGCATCGACGCGCACTGCCCGCCGCCGCCGGCGTTGCTGACCGTTGGTGCACTCGCGTGCGTTGCCGTCGGCGTTGCCGTGCTGCTTGGCGGCGGCATTCACGAGCTCATCGTTGCCGCGCTGATCGGTGCCGCTACCGGCATCCTCTCCTTCTTCACAACGCGCAACGCGGTGATGGATCGTCTCTTCGAAGTCTTCGCAGCATTCGTCGCAACGCTGATCGTCGCCGCGTATACGCACTACATCCATCCGGCAAATCTGTACGTATCAATCGTCGCCGGCGTCGTCGTGCTGTTACCCGGCTATTCACTCACGCTCGCGCTGCATGAACTCGCCAATCAGGATTTGATCGCCGGAACGGCGCGCCTGGGGCGCGTTCTCGCAATTCTGCTTGCGCTCGGATGCGGCGCGTTTCTCGGTTTCGCCGTAGCCGGCGTCGGTTTCATCAACGCCGCCGACGTGCGGCCGCATCCGGTCGGACCGGCATTCTGGATTGTGGCTATCGTGTTGCTGTCGTTTGGACTTTCCGTCGATCTCGACGCGCGCTTCCGCGACTTCGCTTGGGTGTTTCTCGCAAGCATCGTCGCGCTCGGTACGTCGTACATCTTCACGCAGATTCCGGGCGCGCATCAAGTTGCGCCGTTCCTGGCCTCGCTCATCTGCGGTCTGGTTGCAAACGGCGGCGCGAAATTTCTGCGCGTTCCTCAGCCGGTGTTCTTAGTGCCTGCACTGCACGTGCTCGTCCCTGGTTCGCTGAGCTATCAAAGCGTGCTCTGGGTCGTTTCCCGCAACAACTACGCCGACGCCGCGGCCTTAGCGGTCAATGCGCTGGTCGTCGCGGTGCTGATCGTCGCGGGACTGCTGCTCTCGCAGCTCATCGTCCCCGGCGCGCCTTTGCGCTTGCGCGAAACGCCGAGCTAAAAACGCGGAAAGCTACGGCGGCGTAAGCATGTTCGGCAGCCACATGAGTCGCGCTGCGCCTATCGTACCGACGCCTACGACCAATGCCGCGAGCGCGAGCGTTCCTGCCGCGATCATCTTGATGCGTGAATCTGTAGCACGGCGTGCGTAAAAGTAGAACTCCAGCACGAGCCACGGAACGATGAATCGCGCGAAGCCGATGAACAGGTCGAACCAGCCGTCCATATCTCCCGTCGTTCCCGGCGCGCCGCCGCCGAACGGCGGGTGCCCGGTCGCGACCGTCCAGAACCCGTATCCGATGCGGATGAACCACACGCCGCTCACCATGAGAAATGTAAGCAGCGCCCAACGGCGGTGCGCATCGATCTTGCCGGCGCGAGCGTAACCGATGGCAAGAACCGCACAGAGAATAATGAGCGCGCCGTTCGCATCGCTCGCGGCGGCAGCCGCAAACGACGGCACGGGACCGGCATGAAAGAGTATTGGCCGCTGCGTCGACGTAAGCCAAATCGCCCCCGCACTGATAAGCACGGCGGTGACCACGTAGACACGGCCAACCCATCGGTGCACTTGCTGCAAGCGCAGGCGCAACCGCGTCGACAGCCGCGACGCACCATTTCGCGTTACCATCCACCCGAGCCCGACCTGCAGTGGACCGCCTACGGTAATGATGAACGCCAGCGTGATATGCATCACGATAAACGCGTTGCCGACTGCATTTCCGGCCGCCAGCGGGTGGATCAGCGTTTGGTTCCATTTGGCGAAGTCGCCGATTGCAGCCGATGCCCAATAATGTACGAAGATATACGCCGCAAAGAACAGCTGCCCAAAGATCGCTAACGCGAACCACAGGACGCCGGCGCCGTCGAGCGCATCATGAGCCGAAGTGGTCTGCCAAACCCGAGCGGAAGCGTTCAACTTCTAACTCACCCCCTCGACGTGCACTATTCACGAATGGGCGAGTATGTTTCAGCCGCGAAATGCCTCAGGTCGCCGGCGTCTGGCCCCTTACGCCCATGTTGGCTTCGTACGCGCCGTCATGCAGTCGCCGCAAAAAGCCGCTCACGGCGCGCATGCGATTTTCGATGTTTCCGATGGGCAGCAAGCCGGTGATCTGCACGTTCGTTTCGTTCACCGCCGTCAAAAAGACTTTGCAGTTTTCGGCTTCCAGTTTGCCTGCGACCTCGCTGACGGCGTCTATTGCGGCGCGCTCGGCGATAGTGCGCAATTGACTCAGGGCGCCTTTCCACGGCAGCGCGGCGTTCACCGGTATCATCAGCGCGGAGACGCACATCGAATAATTCGTGAACGGGCTGGTGTTGATCTTTGAATTCGGCACGATGATGAGGTTGTTTTCGAAATCGCGAATCGTCGTATTGTGCCAGTGAATGTCGATGACTTCACCTTCCGCGAAGTCGAACTTGACGTAGTCGCCGATCCGGATTTGCCGCGCCGCAATGATTTGAACGCCGGCGAAGAGATTGCTGAGCGTATCGTTCAGCGCCAGCGCCACCGCCAAACCGCCGAGACCAAGCGTGGTCAGCAGCGGGGCAATGGCGATACCCATCGAACTGAGCACCGTCAGCAAACCGATGATCAGAATTACGACTTGAACGAGCGTCGAGTACAGTGATACGGAGAAAATCCGGTGCTCGGTTTGCCTGCCCAGTGCTTCGACCCACGCCGCCGCGACGCGCGCGGCAATCCACATCAGTGAAAAGATGAACAGCGCACCGATAGCGCGATCCAAAAAGTTGGCCTCGCGCGTGGAAAGCGTGACGTGATCGAGCCCGATGTACAATCCCGCCAAGCCGCCCCACAGGATGATTACGGTTCCGATGATGGACATCGCGGTTTCCAGTGCCTGCAGGCCATGGCGCACCGTTGCGCGTCGCAGGGGGCGAATGACGAGCATGTACGCAATGACGCCGACGATGACGCCGCCGAGAATCCACGCGAGCGGCAATAGTTGCGTCACGGACGCGACGTGCACCGGAATGGGCGGCAGCGTCGCCTTGGCTAACGGTGTCGGTGAGGCCATCGCTGGCGATAGTACCCGAAAACGCGCGGGCTTGCCTCTTACAAAGGCTGGATGAGAGGGTCTCGGCTAGTCGACTATCGCAAAAGCTTCAGGGTAATCTACCTCCGCATTCTCTTTGAGCCGACCGAAGGACTCAAATCCCTTGGCCATCCACGCTTCACCTAAACGCGAATACGAGCTGCGTTAAGCATCTCGCTCTTTCGTGGGAAAATCCAAATCGCCCGTAGTAGGCGGGATCGCCAACCACAAGCGCTGCCGTAAAGCCGCGCGCCGCGCACAGACGTAAGCCATAGGTGATCAATTTCGACGCGATACCGCATCGTTGATGGTCCGGCATGACCGCGACCGGAGCGAGAGCAACGGCGCTGCCGATGACGTCAGCGTCAAGCACGCAACCATAGACGCGATAATAAGCCTATCATCCCGGAGGCGATCGACGAACCTTCCTTCTGCATCGCGACCCAGGGCCGCCGTGTGAACCGCTCGAATCGCGGCAGCGTCTGCCGGGACTTCCTCACGCACCATCTTTACTTCAAAGAGAGCTTGAACGGTGGCGGGATGTTCGTCCACGACTGGCTGCTGATTTTCCAATCTGCTCCGACCTTGCGCAGCGTAAAGGTCATTAATACATTTTGGCTTAGGACCGCTCGCGAACCCCCGCTACGCAGTGTGCCTAGCACGGTGACGTAAGCACTGTCCGATCCCGATGACGTTACCTGCATGGGATCCGCAAAGGCACTAAAGCGCGCGTACCGCAGTTTGCCGAAAGTCGTCAGTGCGGAAATCCAATCGCTAGGCGCACTATTTCCAGGTTACGGGTCCACGTTTATCGCCAGGCGCGTTTCGCGATCCGCTCGCGCCATCGGAATTATTCGCTCGCGGAGAGCCTCCCGAAGGGACACCGCGTCTGCAGCCTTGAGCGCGATGCGAAAGCGCCACTCGTTGTTCAAACGAGCGATGGGGTACGGCGCGGGACCAAGCACTTGCGCCACCTCCGCATCCTCCATGATTTTCGCATAGCGCTGGGCTTGCTCGAGCGTCTTCGGCCGGCTGCGGCCGATAACGCCCAGGTAGATCAGCTGTTGCGACGGCGGATATCCGAGTTGTGCGCGCTGTTCCAGTTCTGGCGCCGCAAACGCGGCGTAATCGTGCGCCGCCGCATACACAATGGCGGGATGCTCCGGTGAGTAGGTCTGCACGATCGCCTCGCCCGGCTGTGCGCGGCCGCTGCGCCCGCAGACTTGCGTGATGAGGTCGAAACTGCGCTCCGATGCTCGAAAATCCGGCATGTGCAGACCGATATCCGCTGCAATCACGCCGACGAGTGTAACGGTCGGAAAATCCAGACCCTTCGCAACCATTTGCGTTCCAACCAGGACGTCGCCTTGCGCCCCGAACTCGTCGAGCAAACGCGCGTGGTCGCCGATGCGCGTGGTCGTGTCGCTGTCCATGCGGACAACGCGCGCATCCGCATACAGGCGCTGCACCTCTTCGACGACCCGCTGCGTGCCGGCCCCGAACTCGCGGATCGTCTCGGATCCGCAGACGTCGCACACCGCAGGCAAGCCGCGCTGCGCATCGCAGTAGTGGCAGCGCAGCAAGCCTTCCGCGCGATGGACGCTCAGAGAAACGCTGCAGCGCGCGCATTGCGGAACGAACCCGCACGCGCGGCACAAAAGAAATCCCGCGCTGCCGCGCCTGTTGACGAACAGCACGCTTTTTTCGCCGCGCCGAATGCGCTCGTCGAGCGACTGCGCGAGCAGCGTGCTGAAGATGCGGCGATTCCCGGCCTCGAACTCCTTGGCCATGTCGACCACGTGAACGTGCGGCAGGGCCTGTCCCGTCGCGCGTTCGGGAAGTTCAATGAGTTCGATCCGACGCGCACGCGCAGCGGCATATGATTCGAGCGGCGGTGTTGCGCTCCCAAGTAACAAGACGCCGTTCTCGAGCCGCATGCGTTCGCGCGCAACGGTAACGGCGTGATAGCGCGGCACCGAATCTTGTTTGTACGACGACTCATGCGCTTCGTCCACGACGATCACGCGCACGTTCTGCAGCGGCGCAAATACTGCGCTGCGCGCGCCGACCACGACGTCCACGTCGCCGCGCGCGCACGCCTGCCACGCTTCGAATCGCTCGCGTTCGGAAAGCGCCGAATGCAGGACGGCGACGCGCTCGCCGAACGCGCGTTCAAAACGCCGCGCCGTTTGCGGCGTGAGCGAAATTTCCGGAACCAGGACGATAGCGCGGCCGCCGTCGAGCAAGACCTGTTTGATCGTCTCGATGTAGACGTACGTCTTGCCGCTTCCGGTGATTCCGTATAGCAGCGTTTCGTTAAAAACATGCGCGTTCACACGGCTGCAGAGCGCTTCGATCGCCGCCGTTTGCTCCGGTGTCGCCGAGAACTCGGGTCCGCGCAACGCAGTAACGCTGCGCTCTCGCGCAGGCTCTACTTCTTCTTCCCGAATCGCCCCCGCTTTTACGGCGCGGTTGATAATCGCGGCCGAAAACCCGGCGAGCAGCGCGTCGGCGCGCGGAACTCCCGGCTGCCCGCGAACGAATTCGACGAGCGCGCCGGCCTTTGGTCCACGAATCGAACCGCCGCCCGGAAAAAGTGCGTTGATCCGGTATTCATGCGTGCGAGGATCGACAACGCGCCGTTCGCGCCTGATCTCTCCGCTGCGCACGAGCGTATTCACATGCCGCAGCAGTGCGGACCGGTCGCCGGCACGGCGTGCGTCCGGATGACGCAGTACCTGCTCGAGTGCAAATCCTTCACGAAACTCTTCCCAAATCAATGAAACCAGTCGACCCGGTACCGACCGATAGCGCGCGCGATTCGGCTCGGCAACGGTAACCGTGAACGAGTCCACCGTGCGCGGTATCGCCGCGCTGAGCACAATCGTTCCGAGCGCTTCGCCCAGCGTGCACATGTAGTACGCCGAGATGAAGCGCGCAAGCGCCAATCCCGTTTCATCGAATGCTCGCGGAACCTGCGGCGCGTCGATTACCGCGCGCAAAGGCCGGCCGGTTTCGCGCATCTCCGGTGCAGCGACGACGAACGCGATCTCCTCACGCGTTCCGAGCGGCACGCGGACGACGTCCCCGACGCGCAGTTCGAGGTCGCCCGCATCGTACGTCAGCGGCAGATCGAATCGTGACGAGCGAATCGCCGCAAGCGCATCAACGCAGCGAATTACTGGAATTCGTCGCCTCCGGGCGGCAGCGTGATGCGGTGCAAAACGGCCGAAACCGCTTTCTCCGAAACCGTCACACCGTATTCTACGTCGCCGATCTCACGCGGCAAGACAAAACGCAAGCGGCCGCTGCGTTTCTTCTTGTCGGTACTCATCGCTGCAAGCGTTGCCGCCGGCGGTATGCGCGTCCACAGCGGCATGCGCAGAAGCGTAAGCAGCGTGATGACGCGCAGATGCGCGTCGGGCGAAAAACGTCCGGTGCGCAGCGCGAGCAACCCGGCGGCGCGCAAGCCAATTGATACCGCTGCGCCGTGCGATACCCGATAATTCGACGCGCGCTCGAGGCCGTGTCCGAACGTATGCCCTAGGTTGAGCGTTTCGCGAATGCCGTGCTCCATCCGGTCGTCCGCGACGATCGCGCGCTTGACGTTTTGAGCGTCTGCGACGATGCTTTCCCAGGGCCAGCGCAGAAACGGATGCGGCGCCAACGTTTCCAGCGAATCGAACAGATCGCCGCCTTCGATGATGCCGTGCTTGACGACTTCCGCGAGCCCCTCGCGCAGATTGCGGTACGGCAGCGTCTGCAGCGCATCGACGTGTGCGAACATCGCGATCGGATCGCTGAACGTTCCGGCGAGGTTCTTGCCCGAAGCGAGGTCGACGCCGGTCTTGCCGCCGATCGCCGCATCGACCATTGCCACGAGACTCGTCGCGACATGAATGTACGGGACTCCGCGCATGTAGAGCGAAGCCGCAAATCCAAACAGATCGCTCGCTACGCCGCCGCCGACGCCCACGATCGTCGTCGTGCGGTCCGCCCCGCACGCAACCAGCGCTTCCAGAACGCGTTCGAGCGTCGCTAGACGTTTGCGCCGCTCCCCGAGCGCGAATGGAAGCATCGCCAACCGCCCGGGAATACCGCGCGTCAGCGTGCGCGCGTAATCGCGCACGTTCACGTCACACAGCACGACGTATCGTGAAATATGCCGCTCGCGCATGAAGCGCCGCAGCGGCTCCCGCGCGGATCCTTCGACGACGATTTCGGTCACAACTTGATGTTTTTCTTGT
>Ga0070735_10000703_pt1 | contig 34678 bp, 35 predicted proteins | sample Coa_R1_FD_66443 | JGI IMG/M metagenome (GOLD analysis project Ga0070735, IMG submission 66443) | Surface soil microbial communities from Centralia Pennsylvania, which are recovering from an underground coalmine fire - Coalmine... | ecosystem: Environmental > Terrestrial > Soil > Unclassified ...
CCCCCCCGTTTGTCGGGTTTGTGGGCCACGACCCTCGCTTACGCGCGCGTGGACGGTGAGGCTTGCCCCACGTGACCGCAGGCAGCTTCACCGCGCCGCAAGCCACGCCGACCTCCTCGCGTCCGTCCCCCGGGGCCGCGATCGCGTCGGTGGGCGTCAGCCTGCCCGCGCAGGTGGTCTCGAACGCGGCCGTGGCCGAGCGCCTGGGGCGCGATCCGCAGTGGATCGAGCGCCGCACCGGGATCCGCTCGCGGCGGATCGCCGAGCCTGACGAGTCCCTGACCGAGCACGCGGCGACGGCCGGCGAGCGGGCTCTGGCCCGCGCCGGCGTGAGGGCCGAAGAGCTCGACCTCGTGCTCGTGGCCACCACGACCGCCGATGAGGTCATGCCGAACGCCGCCCCGCTCGTTGCCCACCGGCTCGGCGCGGCCCGCGCCGGAGCGTTCGACATCGGCGCCGCCTGCACCGGCTTCGTCTCCGCGCTGGCAGTCGGCTCGGGTCAGATCGAGGCCGGCCGCGCCCGGAACGTGCTGGTCGTCGGCGCCGACTTCATGTCCCGCGTGATCGATCCCTACGACCCGCCGACCGCCGCCGTGTTCGCCGACGGCGCCGGCGCGATCGTGCTCGTGGCCAGCGAGCAGCCGGGCCGCATCGGCCCGATCGTGATGGGCGCCGACGGCACCGGCGCCGAGCACATCGTGGTCCCGCGCGACGGCGGCAAGATGGCGATGCGCGGCCACGAGACCTTCCGCGAGGCAGTCGCCCGACTCAGCATGGCCACCACCCAGGCGATCGAGGCCGCCGGCGTCGCGCTCGAGGACATCGACCTGTTCGTCTACCACCAGGCCAACGGCCGGATCCTCTCCGCGGTCGGGGAGCGCCTGGGCCTGGCCGATAACCAGGTCGTGGACTGCATCGGCGAGTACGGCAACACCTCGGCCGCGACGCTCCCGCTGACGTTGGCGTTCAGCGAGCAGGAGGGCCGGCTGAACGACGGCGATCTCGTCCTGATCGGCGCCTTCGGAGCCGGGTTCACGTGGGGGGCGACAGTCGTGGAATGGGGAAGGGCATGAACGAGCGCGCGGTCCTGCTGACCGGAGCCACGGGATTCATCGGGATGGAGCTCCTGGCCCGGCACCTCGAGCGCGATGAGCGGCCCGTGATCACGCTGATCCGGGCCGACAGCGACGCCGCCGCGCAGGCGCGTCTGGACGCGGTGCTCGAGAACGTGTTCGGGACGAGCGCCGCCGGGTATCGCCGGCGGGTGCGGGCGGTCGCGGCGGAGCTGACCGCCCCCCGGCTCGGGCTCTCCGACGCCCGCTGGGAGGAGCTCGCGAGCTCCACGGGCTCGATCGTTCACAGCGCCGCCTCTGTCTCGTTCACGCTGCCGCTCGATTGCGCGCGCGACATCAACGTCGAGGGCACGCGCCGGATGCTCGAGCTGGCCTCGCACGTGGACGGCCTCGAGCGCTACGCCCACGTCTCGACCGCCTATGTCGCGGGCACCCACGAGGGACCGTTCGCCGAGGCGGACCTCGACGTCGGCCAGGGCTTCCGGAACACCTACGAGCAGACCAAGTTCGAGGCCGAGCAGCTCGTGCGCGCCTCGGGGCTGCGCTACACGATCCTGCGGCCGAGCATCGTCGTCGGCGATCGCCGCAGCGGGTGGACCTCGGCCTTCAACGTCCTGTACTGGCCGCTGCGCGCGTTCTCGCGCGGCCTGTTCACAGCGGTGCCGGCGATTCCGACGGCCCAGGTGGACGTCGTGCCCGTCGACTACGTCGCCGACGCGATCTACGCGCTGTCCCGCGCGCCGGAGGGCGTCGGCGCGACCTATCACCTGACCGCCGGGGTGCACGCCTCGACGATCCAGGAGATCGCGGACGCCGCTTCGACCTACTTCAAGAAGCCGCCGCCGCGGGTGCTCGCCCCGGCTGAGTTCGCGGCGCTCGCAGCCGAGTCGGCTGCGGCCCCGGCGCTCGAGAGCGGCGCGGCGTACTTCCCGTACTTCTCGGTCAGCACGACATTCGACAACGCGGTGACGCGCGCGCTGCTCGAGCCGGCCGGCATCATTGCCTCGCCGCTGCGCGAGTATCTTGGCCGGCTACTCGACTTTGCGACCAGAAGTCGCTGGGGTAAGCGGCCGATCGGGCGCGCCCAGGCTCTGGGGACATGAATCAAGGCTTCGATCTGGCCCGCTTCCGGGCCGACGATCCCGACGAGCTGGTCAAGGCCTCCCTGGCATGCAACCTGTGCCTGGGGTTCGCTCAGGTCGAGTGGCGGCTTGGGGATGACGGATACGATCCGTCGGTCCAATGCGAGTGTCACCACTGCGAGGCGCACTGGCGGGTGTATCTGACGCCCGAGCAGGCGCTGCGCCTCGAGCTGATGGCCGCGCGCGCCCGCTGACCCCTTGGCGTCCGTGAACGCCTCGGCCGGGGCAGCGGTCAGCATCGAGACGCTCGAGCTGCTCGTCGAGTTGCTCTCGCAGACCGAGGAAGGACCGGGGCAACGGTTCTACGACCGGTTGTGTGAGGGGGTGTGCAGGCAGGCGCGGATGCGCCGCGCGGTGATCTTCCGCTATGACAGCGCTTCGCGCCGGGTGCGCGCCGCGGGTGCGCACGGGCTCGATCTGGCCCAGTTCACCGACGCGCATGTGAGCGTCGAGTCCGCTCCGATCACGGCCGACGCGCTGCGGCTCGACCAGGTGGTCGAGTTCGACGGCGACTTTCGCACCCAGATCCCGCCCGAGTTCGCCGCCCTGTTCGACGGCCCGGTGCGGCTCGTGTGCGCGCCGATGATCGCCGGCGCCCGCGCGATCGGGGTGATCCTGGCGGATCGGACGCTCGACGCGCCGCCGCTCGACGAGGCCGAGCGGGACCTGCTGTGGACGTTCGGCAAGGCCGCGGCGCTCGCCTCGATCGCCCGGATCGTGGCCACCCAGGCCGAGAAGGCACGCCAGCTCGAGCAGCGGATCGACCTCGCGCGTGAGATCCACGAGGGTGTGATCCAGCGGCTGTTCGGTGTCTCGATGGCCCTCGACGGCGATGGCGATCTGCCGGCACGTGCCCGGGTTCGCTGCGCGGCCGAGACCCAGACCGCGCTCAGCGACCTGCGCAGCGCGCTGCAGCGCCCGCTGGCACGCCTGCCGCGGGCAACCCAGACGACGCTGCACGACGAGGTCAGGCGGCTCGCCGGGGCGCACCGCGAGTTCGAGGTCACGTTCGAGACGGTTGGCGGGGCCGAGGTGCCCGCGAGCCTGGAGCCTCTGGCCCAGTCGGTTCTGATCGAGGCGGTTCGCAACGCACGCAAGCACGCCAAGCCGACTCGGGTGACGGTCCGTGTCGATCGCCGCGAGGAGACGTTCCTGCTCGAGGTCCTGAACGACGGCGTGGTCGCCGGCCAGCGCCACCAGCCCGGGATGGGCCTGCGGCTCGCTGCGCTCGAGGCGCTCCAGAGCGGGGGAGTGGTCGAGTTCGGCGAGCGCGAACCGGGGACGTGGCAGGTCCGGCTGGTCGTGCCCTACGGTGAGGATCAGCCGTGAGTGCCCTGGAGGGCGAGCCGGGCGGGTCGCGCAGTCCCGAGCGCCTGCGGGTGCTCGTGGTCGACGATCACGAGGTCGTTCACTGGGGCTTTCGCCTGATGCTCAGCCAGCTGGATTGGGTCTCACGCTGCCTGGCCGCGCGCTCGGGCGACGAGGCCCTGGAGCTCGCCGTCCGCTACCGCCCGCACGTGGCTCTGGTCGACCTGTTCCTGGGCGAGGAGTCGGGCGCCGAGGTGTGCGAGCGCCTGCGCGCCGCCGAACCGCGTACCCGGGTGCTCCTGTTCTCGGGCGCGGGAGCGATCTCGGCCCGCGCCGCGCGCGCCGCCGGGGCGTCGGGGTTCGCCTATAAGGAGTGGCCCGCTCGCCGGATCGCGGGCGCCGTCCGCGCGGTGGGGCTGGGCCAGCAGGTGTTCGAGCACACGGAGACCACGGCGAACCTGGGTCTGTCCGAGCGCGAGCGCGACGTGCTCGAGCTGATGGCGTCGGGCTCGACCAACCCCGAGATCGCCGAGGCGCTGCATCTGTCCAAGCACACGGTCAAGGAGCACACGAGCGGCGTCTACCGAAAGCTCGGGGTGCGCAACCGCACCGAGGCCGTGCAGAAGGCCCAGCGGCTGGGGTTGCTGGCCTGAGTCGGCCTCGCGGGCGAAGAGTGCCGAGTGTGGGACCCGAATGGACATGGCTCGACTCCGTCCGCGGGCGGTGGTTCAGTGCAGGCATGATTTCTGCGCGGGGGATCACGTGGATGCTCGCCGCGGCCGGGATCGCCGCCGGAGGCTGTGCCGCCGCCGGCGCCCAGACGGCCGGCCACCCCGGCGGCTACCGCGTCGAGCCTCAGCCGGCGCCCGGGTCCTGTCACGCCCGCGGCAGCGGTCTGTACGCCCTGCCCGACCGGCACTGCACGCCGGGGGCGACGGATCCCCGCGTCACACAGGCGAATATCGCGATCACGATCTGCCGGCGCGGCTACACCCGGACGGTTCGCCCGCCCGAGGCGGTGACCGAGCCCGAGAAGCTCGCCAGCATGGCCGCCTACGGCGATCGGGGATCCCCGCGCCGCTACGAGTACGACCACCTGATCCCGCTCGAGCTCGGAGGCGCGCCTAACAACCCCCACAACCTGTGGCCCGAACCCGGCGCCAGCCCCAACCCGAAGGACCGCCTCGAGGACCTGCTGCGCCGCGATGTGTGCGAGGGCCGTATGTCACTGCGTGCCGCGCAGACCGGCATCGCCCTCGACTGGCATGCGCTCTGGGCGCGGCTCGGCCGGCCGTAACATCCCCTGGCTGTGGCGAGCGTTCCCCTTCGCCGTAACCGGGAATTCATGCTGCTCTGGAGCGGGCAGGCGCTGTCCGGAGTGGGCTCGCAGGTCTCTTCCGTCGCCTACCCGCTGCTCGCCCTGGCGGTCACGGGCTCGCCGGCCAAGGCCGGCATCGTCGGCTTGGCCAAGTGGATCCCGGCCGCGGCTCTCGCCCTGCCCGCGGGGCTGCTGGCGGACAGGCTGAACCGCAAGCGCCTGATGGTGGCCTGCGATGGCACACAGGCGCTCGCGATGCTCTCGATTCCGATCGCCGCGGCGCTGGGCCGGGTGCCGTTCGCGTTGATGGTCGCGGTCGCGCTCGTGGATGGCGCGGGTGGGATCGTCAGCTTCGCGGCCGAGCGAGGCGCGCTGCGGCGGCTCGTCCCGTCCGAGCAGCTGGGCGAGGCGGCAGCCCAGAACGAGGCCCGCAGCTTCACGGCCATGCTCGCCGGGCCGTCGCTCGGCGGCGTGCTCTTCGGGATCGGGCGCGCGGTGCCGTTCATGTTCGACGCCATCTCGTTCGCCGCCTCGACGGTGAGCAAGCTCCTGATCCGGACCGACTTCCAGGAGGCTCGTTCCGACACGGCGCCCGGCGACATCTGGGACGGCGTCCGCTGGCTGTGGAGGCGGCCGTTCTTCCGTGTCTGCGCGCTGATGTGGGCGGCGTGCTCGCCGGTGCTGATCGGGCTCGACCTGCTGGCGGTCGTCCTGGCCAGGCACCACCATGCGGCCGCCGCGCTGATCGGAGTCATGCTCGGCATCGGCGCCGGCGGCGGGCTGGTGGGGGCGCTGCTCGCGCCCGCGCTCCAGCGCCGGCTGTCGCCGCGGGCGGTGCTCACGGGAGAGAACTGGATGATCGCTGCGTCGCTGCCGTTCCTGCTCCTGGCTCACAGCCCGCTCCTGCTGGGCTTGATCCTGGCGGCGGCGACGGTGCTCACCCCGGTGAGTAACTCGGTGGTGGTCAGCTACCGCGTCGCCCTGGCGCCCGACCGCCTGCAGGGTCGGGTCAATGCCGGGTCGGCGCTGATCTCCCTGTCGGCCGGCTGGCTCGGGCCGCTCGCCGTCGGCGTGCTGATCCAGAGCGCCGGTTCGAGCGCGACGATCCTGATCCTCACCGGCTGGATGCTGCTTCTGTCGGTGGTCGGGTCGGCGTCGTCCGCGCTAAGGCACCCGCCCGAGCGGGACGGGTAGCGGCGGCAGCGTGCGCACGTCGCGCACGCTCGCCAGCGCGACCACGAGTGCGAACTCGAGCGCTCCGCAGACGTAGAGCGCCGTCGATACGCCCACCGCCCCGGCCAGCGGGCCGATCAGCACGTAGCCCAGAGGCTGGATGGCCAGGGAGCCGAACCAGTCATACGACGAGACGCGGGACCGCGCCTGGACCGGCACGTGCTGCTGAAGCGTGGTCTCCCACAGGGTGTTGAAGACCATCGCCCCGATGCCGGCGAGGCCGGCCGCGACGGCGATCACGGCCACCGGCGCGGGCGCGGCCAGCAGCACGGGCGGCAGGCCGGCGGTGGCGCACGCCAGCGTGCCCACGAGCAGCGGGCGCCTGGGCTTCAGGCGCAGCAACGTCGTGCCTCCGATCAGAAATCCCACCGCCTGGGCGGTGAGGATCGCTCCCCAGGCGCCCGCGCCTCCCAGCTCGCGTTTGGCGACGACCGCACCCAGAACCGGGAACGAGGCGGCAAGGGCGTTACTCAGCGAGGCTGTGACGACGGTCGTCCACACCCAGGTGCGGGAACGCACCTCGGCGAAGCCTTCGCGCAGCTCGGAAAGGAACGAACGCGCCGCGACCGCCTCGCGCCGCTGCACGGTGACGCGCGACAGAAGCAGCGCGCTCACGCCGTAGCTCGCCGCGTCCAGCAGCAGCGCCTCGCCGGGACCCGCCGCGAGCACGAGCGCAGCCCCGATCAACGGGCCGATGATGTTCCCACCCGCCATCGCCATGCCGCGCAGGGCATTCGCCTCCTGCAGATGCTCGCCGGCCACCGCCGGCAGCAGCCCGCTCGAAGCCGGATTGAAGAAGCCGCTGGCGGCGCCGAGAAGCGCCTGCGAAGCCGCGATCTCCCAGACGGTGCCGACGTGCGTGACCAGGAGCACGCCGATCGTGGCCTGGCCGGCGAGGCGCACGAGTTCGGCGCCGATCATCACGGCTCGCTGCCCGATCCGGTCGGCGAGCACGCCGCCGATCAGCAGCGCCGCGACGAGCGCGAGGGTCCGCGCGCCCAGCACGATCCCCAGATCTGTGGGCGATCCCGTCAGATCGAGCACGGCAAAGGCGAGCGCGACCGGGATGACGCCGTCGCCGAGCTCCGAGGCCAGCGCGGCCCCGAACACGAGCCGGAAGCTCCGGAGGCGAAGCACGCCAAGTTCGGCTCCCAGCCGCACCCGATGATTCTCGCTCACGCCAACGCGAGCGCGCGCCCTACTCGGTCGCGCTGAACTCCCAGATCGCGATCGCGAGCATCACCAGGCCGAGGGCGACGATCACCGCGCCCTCGAGCACGGCCGGGACGTGCCAGCCCCACCAGGTCACGCCGGGATCGAGCGCGCGCTTGGCCGCCGCGGAGATGTTCAGGTGCGAGAACACGAGCCGGCGCATCGGGTCGACCGCGTAGGTGAGCGGGTCGATGCGGTTCAGCACGGTCAACCAGCCGGGAAGGCCGTTGGCCGGGAACAGCGCGCCGGAGATGAAGAACATCGGCGTCACGATCATCTGCATCACGCCCATGAACGACTGCATCTGCTTGATGCGGATCGCGACCATCACCCCGAAGGCGGTGATCGAGAACGCGAGCAGCAGCTGCAGCCCGAACACCCCGAGCAGCAGCGCCGGGTCGTAGGGCACGTTCACGAGCCCGGCCAGGCAGAGCACGATCACGCCCTGGATGCCGGCCACGGTCGCGCCGCCGAGGCACTTGCCGATCACGATCGAGCTCCGGCGCACCGGCGCCACCATCATCTCGCGCAGGAAGCCGAACTCGCGGTCCCAGACGATCGATGCGGCCGAGAACATCGCCGTGAACATGACCGCGATGCAGAGGATCCCCGGGTAGATGAAGGTGCGCAGGCTGACGCCGTGTGTGCCCGCGCTGGCCAGGCGCTGGAGTCCGGATCCGAGCACGAACAGGAACAGAAGCGGCTGCACGAGGGTCGTGACCATGCGCAGGCGGTCGTTGGCATAGCGCATCAGCTCGCGGCGCCAGACGATCCGGATTGCGCGCAGCTCCGAGGCGAGGCTGCGCTTGGGAACGCTGACCCGAACGACCTCGAGCTCGTCGGGCGCAGCCTGGCTGGCGGCGAGGGCAGGGGGAGTGTCAGTCGTGCTCATCGGCGACCTCCATGCATCATCTGCATCATCACCCGGTTGCGGTGCTTGGAGCTGTCCTCCTCGCGGTCGCGGATCGTCGTGCCGGTGTACGCCATGAAGACGTCGTCGAGCGTCGGCCGTGAGACTGAGACCGAGCGGATCGGCATCCCGAGCTCGGCGAACAGGCGGGGCACGAACTCCTCGCCCGCGGGCACGCCGAAAGTGACCCGGCCCTCGGCGACCTTGGCCTCGATCCCGAAGCGGTCGGACAGCGCTGCGATCGCGGCGTCATCGTCGTCGGTGTCGATCGTCACGCGGTCCTTGCCCACCTGCGCCTTGAGCGCCTCGGGGGCGTCGAGGGCGACGATCTTGCCGTTGTCCATGATCGCGATGCGATCGCACCATTCGGCTTCGTCCATGTAGTGCGTCGTCATGAAGATCGTGATCTCCTCGCGCTGCTTGAGCTCGCGGATGTAGCTCCAGATCGAACGCCTCGTCTGCGGGTCGAGTCCGATCGTCGGCTCGTCGAGGAACAGCACGCGGGGGGAGTGCATGAGCCCGCGCGCGATCTCCAGGCGCCGGCGCATCCCACCCGAGAACGTGGCCACCGGTGCGTCCCGGCGCTCCCACAGGCCGACCATCGTCATGACCTGGCGCATGCGCGGGGCCACCAGGTCCGATTGCACTCCGTAGAGCTCGGCGTGCAGCTTCAGGTTCTGGGCGGCGGTCAGATAGCCGTCGAGGGTCGGGTCCTGAAAGACCAGCCCGATGTGGCGGCGCACGTCGTCGCGCTCGCGCACGACATCGTGACCGGCCACGCTCGCCGCCCCCGCGGTCGGCTTGGCCAGCGTGCACAGCATGTTGATGGTCGTGGTCTTTCCGGCTCCGTTGGGACCCAGAAAACCGAACACCTCGCCGGTGGCGACCTCGAAGTCGACGCCACGCACCGCTTCGAGCTCGCCGAAGCGCTTGACGAGGCCCTGGACCGAGATCGCGGCGCCGGGGGTGCCGGCGCCGCGGTGGTTGTCTTCGCTGGTGGCTGACACCTGTCGCTGTACGTTACTCAGCGCCTTCGTCACCCTCGTCGGCCAGGATCCGGTACAGCGCCCGGCGTGCCTCGGCCAGCGTCTGGCGGGCCCTTTCGATCTGGCCCTCGTCCCCGGCGTGGGCGACCTGGCGCAGCGCCAGCAGAAGCTGCTTTCCGAGTGAACGGAGCTCCTGGATCGCCTCCTCTCCGGAGCCCTCGGGCTGCTCCCACGGGGCGGGGGCGTCCTCATCGCGGCCGGCGAGGTGCGCCCTGCCCGTGTCGGTGAGCTCGAACAGCTTGGTGCCATCCTGCTCGACGGCGCGGATCAGGCCCTCGTCCTCGAGCTGGGAGAGCGTGGGGTAGACCGAGCCGGGGCTCGGGCGCCACAGCCCGCCGCTGCGCTCCTCGATCGCCTGCATGAGCTGGTAGCCGTTACGCGGCTCCTCGTTCAGCAGGAGCAGGACGGCGAGGCGGACGTCGCCGCGGCGGCGCCTACCGGGGCCGCCCCAGGGCCCGCCGAATCCGGGACCGCCGAATCCGGGCCCACGGCCGTGGTGGCGATGGCGTCCCCGGCCCCTGCGTCCTTCGAACTGCTGTGCGTCGTCCCCCTCGGCGAACGCGAACCGACCGGGTCCGCACCATCGGGGGGCAAATGCTTGATGCGTCATTCTTGAATCTCCTATCGACTGTGTTGCGATAGGTAACGATATATCGCCGACTGTCGTCTGTCAAGTCGTATTGGCGGAGCCGACGACTGCCCCGCCTCCGCGCACATCAGCCGGCGGGGCGATCTGGGCTTAGCGCCCCGCGCGGCGCATCGGACCGGGGCGGGCTGCGCTCAGCGCCCCTCATGACCGAGCCTCTCGAGGTCAGCTGGGGGCTGGACGGAGGGGCCGGGGGGAACCCCTCCATGCCAGCCTTGTCGTCAGCCGGTGAACGTGACCGTCACGCTGCCGCTGGCGAGCGCGACTGAGGTCAGCTGCCGACCGAAGCCGTCGATGACCCAGGTGTCCCCGTTGACGGGGTCGCCCGACGGCACGTTCGCGCCGCAGCAGACCGCGCCCTGGAAGTGCACCGGGGTGAATGACGGCATCGATGCCACGCCCTCCCCACCGTCCGGGGTCTCCATGATCCACTCGGCGGTGTCACCGTCGAACGAGGCGCCCGGCGGCGGTGCGAGTGTGATCGAGAAGTGCTGGCCCGTCGTGTCGTTGGCGAAGTACAGATATCCCGCCGTGTTACTGATGTACTGGGCCGAGCAATAGACCTGCTGCCCCGGGCTGACCGGGAAGTTCGAGATGTTCGTCTGCCAGATGTAGCCGGGCGAGTTCGGCTGCTGTGGAGCGAACCACTCATACCAGGCGACGTACGAGGCATTCCCCTGTGCGTCAACCCGCTGCTCGATCCCCGCCTGGAGCACGTCGTTAGACCCGTAGCCGCCGTCGATTCCGATCCAGGAGGATGAATTCCACCCTCCCTCGGTGCCCTGTGGCTCGGTCGGCTCGCTGACGGTAGGGATCGTCCAGTACCCGACCGCGCCCGACCAGCTGTGGCCGGCCGGGGGACGAAGCGTCCCGCCCGACCAGTTGTCACTCGTGAACTGGCCGTCCGCGATCTGCTTGGCTCCGCGGAGCTGGTGGCTCACCCCGACCTGGACATCGAACTCGGGAACGATCCGGTCCTCCGGGCGCCACCCGCGTCGCGCGACCCGCTCCCAGGCCTCGATCAGCCGGGGATGGTCGCCCGGCCCCGGCCGCCGCCAGAAAATGCCAGCCTTCATCAGCATGGCATCGCTCGCGGTGAGCGGATCGAAGTCCGCGGGCGGCGCGGGCGAGATGAAAGCGCCCGGAAGGCTGGTCGGCGCGAGCTCGAACGGAAGCTTGCGTCCGAGCGCGTCTTGGACGTCGACAACCGACATATGTGATACCCCCTCCTGAGCAGGCGCGTACGCCGCTCAGAACGTATTTGCACGGTGCGCCCTCGGCCGTCCCGGCCACGCCCCGTGTGTACCGGTCCTTTGATACGACTCTAATCCGGCCGCGGGTTCAGCTGCGCCGATGCGTGCAACTGCGCACATTCGCGCTTCGAAGCTGTGCGCGCTACGCCGCCGCCGGGTGCGCGAGTAGAAAGGATGGGAAGCGATGGGGAAGGTGATCGTGATGAACGGCCTGACGCTGGACGGCGTGATGCAGAGCCCGGGCCGCCCCGACGAGGACACCCGAGATGGCTTCACGCACGGCGGGTGGGCAGTGCCGTACGGAGACGAGACGATGGTCGCGAAGATGGGAGAGCGCATGGGCGAGGATCGCGCGTTCCTGTTCGGGCGGCGTACCTACGAGGAGCTGCTGGCGAGTTGGAACGCTCGCGGCGGCCCCTTCAAGGACGCCTTCAACAGCGCCACCAAATACGTCGCCTCCAGCAACCCCGAGGCTCGCCTCGAGTGGCCGAACTCGGTCCTCCTGCACGGCGACGTCCCCGCCGCCGTGGCCGAGCTGAAACGGAGCTCGGACACGAAGCTCGTGATCATGGGCAGCGGAGTGCTCATCGGCTCGCTGATGGCCGCTGATCTGATCGACGAGTACCTGGTGATGATCGCCCCTCTCGTGCTGGGCACGGGGCGGCGGATGTTCGCCGGCGGCACGCAGGCATCCCTGCGCTTACTCGATAGCGTCACCTCGAAGACGGGCGTGGTGATCGCCACGTACGAGCGGGCGCGGTGAGTGCGAGGTTGGCTACTCGCCGTTCTCCGAGCCCGAGCCCGAGCCCGAGCCAGAACCACCGCCGCCGCGGCCCCGCAGCCAGTCGGCGACCTGCTCGGCTCCCTTGCCGATCTGGTTGCCGAGCTTCGTGACGTTGTCGCCGAGGTCCCGGAAGATCGCGCGGAAGCGCTCGGCATAGAACTCGAACGCGTCGCCTGCCTCTTCGCGGACAGGCGGCTCCTCACCGCGCTTGACGTACTCGCCGCGCTGGATGCGGTCGTACTCGCCGCTCTGCACCCACCTCATGATCTCGGAGACCCGCCTGACCGCGTACGGGTGCGTGCTGTTGATCTCGTAGAAGAACCGCCGCACGCGATCGCTCGGGTCGTCCCAGTCCTCGTACTCGCGCGCCTGGGCGAGGAAGGTATCGAGATCGAGGGCGTCGGCCTTCATGCCTCCCGCGAGCACCATCAGGCCCCGGCACACGATCCGCGGGTCACGGACCACCAACGCCTCGGCGCGGTCGCAGCTCAGCTCGGCTGCCCGCGACCATTCCAGCAGCACGGCGCGCACGGCCAGCGCGGGAATCGCGAGCGGAAACGGAACACCGCCTCCGACTCTGAGCAGGATCGCCAGCGCGGTGTTGTAGAGCATGTGGTCGGACAGGATGTGGCTGACCTCGTGGGCGAGGACGGCCCGCTGCTCGCCCGGGCCGAGCCGGCCCAGCAGCGGCGTGCCCATGACGATCATCGGCTTCTGCGACCCGATCGCCATCGCGTTGGCGATGATCGTGTCCGTGACGTACAGGTCGTAGACCTCGGGCATGTCGAGGATCCTGCAGACCGCGACGTGGTGCGCCCACAGGTCCGGGAGCTGGCGCTCTCCGACCCGGACCGCGTTGCTCAGGAACATCTGCCGGACCGCTCGCTCGTATTGCCACTCGATCAGCTTGCGCACGACAGTGTCGAGCATCGGCACGGTCTTGAGCGCAGCCGTGGCGGCGCGATCGGCGGGGTGCTGGTACGCCTTGGGCGAGATCTGCGGGTACGGCTCGATGTTCTCCGGCAACGTCTCCATGCGGCCACCCTACCGGCTGCCACCGCGCGAGTCATGTGATTTTGGCCTCGGGTAGCTTTGGCAGCCATGTTCATCTTCAAAGTCGCCGTCGTCGGCGCCGGCACGATGGGCGGCGAGATCGCCCACACGGTCGCCGCCGCCGAGATCCCGGTCGTCCTCAAGGACGTCGAGCCGGATTTCGTCGATCAGGGGCTCGCCAAGGCCCGCTCGCTCTGGCAGGCGCGCGTGGATGCCGGCAAGCTCGAGGACGCCGAGCTCGAGCGCCTGATGGGGCTCATCACGGGCACGACGAGCTACGACGGGTTCGGCGACGTCGACTTCGTGATCGAAGCGGTGCCCGAGCGCATGGAGCTCAAGCAGGCGGTGTTCTCGGAGCTCGACGAGGTCACCCCCGGCCACGCGATTCTGGCCTCGAACACCTCGGCGCTCTCGATCACCGAGATCGGCATGGCCACCAGCCGGCCGGACAAGGTCGTCGGCTTTCACTTCTTCTATCCCGCGTCCGTGATGCGGCTGATCGAGGTCATCGAGGGCGAGGACACATCGCTCGAGACCGCCCAAGCCGCCTATGGCTTCGCCCAGACCATCCGGAAGATGCCGATCCGCTGCGCCGAGGCGCCGGGCTTCGTGGTCAACCGGATCCTGAACTCCAGCGTGTCCGAGATCTGGCGCTTGCAGGCGCGGTCGGGGGCCGACGTCAAGGAGATCGACAAGCTCGTCGCCGAGTCGAAGGCGGCTCCGATGGGGCCGTTCTTCCTGGCCGACCTGCTCGGATTGGACACGGTGCTGCACGTGGCGACGCATCTGGCGGAGGCCTACGGCGATCGGTTCTGCGTCCACCCCGGCATGAAGGAACTGGTAGCGGCAGGCCATCTGGGCGCCAAGACCGGGAAGGGCTTCTATGAGCACGGTTGAGATTGACGGCGCTGAGTTGGTCGAGCGCTTCACGCTGAAGGCGCTCGTCGAGAGCTGCCTCGTGCTGGAGGAGGGCGTCGCCTCGATGAAGGACATCGACCTCGGCATGATGGCCGGCGCCGGGATCATCCCGCCGCCGTTCGCGCGCGCCGACCAGACGGGCCTCGATGTGGTGCTCGAGCGCCTCGAGCGCGCCCACGCCGAATGGGGTGAGAGCTTCGAGCCTCCGACCGTCCTGCGCCGGCTCGTCGCCCAGGGTCGGCTCGGCACGAAGGCCGGCCAGGGGTTCTTCCCCTACGCCCGCCCGGACACGGGCTGGGAGGAGGGCCCGGTCAAGCTCGAGACGCGCGGCGAGGTCGCGATCGCATGGCTCGACCGGCCGCCGGCGAACTCGATCTCGCCGGATGTGGTCCGGGCGCTCGCGAAGGCGTGGGGCGCGGTCACCGATGCCGGGGATGTCCACGCGCTCGTATTCGCCTCGGCCAACCCGATGCTGTTCTGCGCCGGCGCCGACATCAAGGCGTTCACGCAGATGGACGCCGACGCCGGCCGGGAGCTGCTCGAGCAGATGCACGGCCTCCTGCGCGAGATGGAGCGCTCGCGGATCGCGACGATCGCGGCTGTGAACGCGCTGGCCTTCGGCGGCGGCTGTGAGCTCGCGATGGCGTGCGATCTGCGGATCGCGGCCGAGTCGGCCGTGTTCGGCCAGCCCGAGATCAGCCTGGGGATCATCCCGGGCTTCGGGGGCACCCAGCGCCTGCCGCGGCTCGTGGGCGAGGCGCGCGCGCTGGAGATGAACCTGACGGGGGAGCCGATCTCGGCCGAGCAGGCCGAGGCCTACGGGCTGGCCAACCGCGTCGTCCCGGATCACGAATTGCTCGACACCGCGCTGGCGTGGGCGCGCAAGCTCGCCGGGCAGGCGCCGCTGGCGGTCGAGCAGATCAAGCGAGTCTCGGCTGCCGGCGACCTCGACGCCGGGATCGAGGCCGAGAAGGAGGGGTTCGCCGCCGTGTTCTCATCCGAGGACGCGCGCGAGGGGATCGGCGCCTTCCTCCAGAAGCGCACCCCCAAGTTCAGGGGCCGCTGAGGATGGGGGCGGCGACGGCCGGCGCGGCGATTCGCACCCTCGCCGAGCTGATCCGGACGTCCGACCGCGTGGTGGCGCTCACCGGCGCCGGGATCTCGGTCCCCTCCGGGATCCCTGACTTCCGCTCGCCGAGAACGGGCCTGTGGGCGCACGTCGACCCGATGGAGGTGGCGCACATCGACGTGTTCCACCGCGACCCCGAGCGCTTCTGGCGCTTCTATGGCGAACGCTTCCAGTCACTCGAAGATAAGCGGCCGAATCCCGCCCATCAGGCGCTCGTCACGCTCGAGCGCGCGGGGCTGCTGCAGGCCGTGATCACCCAGAACATCGATCGCCTCCACGCGGCTGCGGGCACGCGAGAGCTCGTCGAGGTCCACGGCACGATCGCGCATTCGTCGTGTCTGAGCTGCGGCGGGCGCTACGAGCTGGCAGATGTCCGCGCGCGCCAGCGAAGCGCGGCCGACGGGATCCCGCGCTGCGACTGTGCGCGGCCGCTGAAGCCCGACGTCGTCCTGTTCGGCGAGTACCTGCCGGTCGAAGCGCTCGAGCGCGCCCAGGAGCTCGCCGCCGGCGCCGAGCTGATGCTCTGCATCGGCTCCTCGCTCGAGGTCTATCCCGTCGCCCAGCTGCCGGAAGTCACGCTCGCCCGCGGGGGCAAGCTCGCGATCCTCACCCAGGGCACGACACCGCTCGACCGCCGGGCGGCCATCAGGCTGACCGGCGATGTCGTGGATGAGCTCGACGCCCTGCTAGCCGAGCTCGGGCTGGTCTAGGTCCGGCCGAGCGCCCGCGCCCGCAGCGCTGCCTCGATTCGCTGCAGGGCCTCGGCGACGCCGGCAAGCTGCTCCGCGCTCGGTTCTCCTCCGAGGGCGGCCTGGGCGGCAGCGGCCACCGGCTCGCGATCGGCCCGCAGCTCCGCCAGCCGGCCGGCGAGGCGATCGTCGGGCGCGAGCTCGGCGATCGCCGCGTCCAGCGCGATCAGGATCTGCAGGGCCGCGGCACGGGTAAAGCTCAGGTCGAGGTCGAGCCTTGCGCGCAGCGCGAGTTCCTCGGCCACCAGCGGGCGATCGCGACCGGTGAGCAGCGCGGCGAGGCGACCCTCCGGGGCCATCATTCGCCGCCGTGGGCGGTCCGGAGCCTGCCAGGGCAGCTCGCGCGCGTCACTGAGCCGGCCGTTGGCGAGCTCCTCACCTGAGCCGTAGCCCAGCCGGCTGGTCTGAGCCTGGCGGCGATCGAAGATGCCGGCGAGCGGATCGGCGGCGGCGAGCCGGTGGGCCAGAAGCACCCGGTTGAGCGTGGCGATCCCGTTCTCGAGCTCTCGCTCGCCGGCGTCGGCGAGCCAGGCCGCGGCCGCGCCCGCGTCCAGGGGGGCGCCGCTGTCGATCACCGTGACCCGGCTGAGCCACCCGCCCGTGTCCGCTGGAGCGCCTCGCAGTCGCCGCGGCGCCGCCGGCCGCTCCAACGTCTGCACGACCACGACATGCGTGGGCGCGCCGTCGTGGGCCCGCATCAGATAGCGCCCGTCGGGCGGCCCGAGGGGCCAAGCCAAGTCCAGCTGGACGGCGCGGAAGACCCCCGTGGGAGCGGTCACCCCGCGAACGCTAGTGGCCGGGTACCTTGATGGCGTACTGGCTGGGCGAGATCGGCACCAGCGGCTCCGGGATCTGACCGATGCGGTTGATCAGGTCGATCCACTGGTTGGGCTGCAGGATGCTCTTGATCTCGGTCGAGAGCTTCTTGTTCTCGCCGAACAGCGGGGTGAACGCGACCTGGATGCGGTCGGCGTGGTCGGGCAGCGACAGGGTGTTGTTCTGGCCCTTGTAGCTCATCAGCGACACGATCTCATTCGGCTTCATCGCACCCTGGAGCGTGAGCAGGCGGCGGATCGCAAGGTCGACGATCGATCCCGGGCCCTGGTGCCCGAGGACCGGCACGTTGTTGATCGCCGAGATGTCCATCGAGCTGCCGGTCGCGCCGGCGGCGTCCACGCCCGTCGAGCCCGTGAGGCTGTGGCCGCACTCGAGGCCGCTGATCGTCGGGTCGAGCCCGGAGGCCGAGAGGAACTCGATCGTGGCCAGGACCCGGCGGTCGATCGCGCCGTCCTGGACATCGCGGCGGCCGCAGGCGTAGATCGCGACGTGCGGGTCGTTCAGCACGCGGTTCTGCAGCTGCTCCTTGGACATCAGGAGGATCTGGCCGATCGTCGGATTCTTGGCCGCGGGGCCGACAAACGGGTTGACGCCCGCCGCGCGGTACACCGCGGTGGCTTCGAGGAGCTTCCAGCCGTCGAGGATCGGCTTGGGATCGATATACGGGGCGTCCTTGCCGGCCGGACGGATCATGAAGTCCACGTGCGAGGCCAGCTGCGGGGTGCCGGCCGCGATCCGGCCGAGGATCGTGCCCGCGATCACGATCGAGCCCTTGCGCAGCGGCTTGAGCGTGTACTGGTTCTTGCCCAGGTGCAGGACCTCTGAGAAGTAGTTCTGGAAGCTGGTGAGGGCGGGACCAATCGACTTCAGCTGCAGTGCCCCGCCGGCGGCATAGGAGGCGGGCCGGGTCGGATTGGCGAACAGCCGCTCCTTGACCAGCGGCGCCGAGATCGTGGCCGGTGCGGCGGCCGGCGCCGGACTCACGGGCAGGGAGATCGGAGCCGCGGAGGCCGCCTTGCGCGTCGCCTGCTTGGTCGTCAGATGAACTGCATGCGTCTGGGTTCCGGCTGAGGCCGGCGCGCTCGGCTTCGGCGTGATCACGACCGACAGCTCCTTGGTGATCTGGGCCGCGGTCACGTGCACGGGCTTGGGCACCGGGTACAGATGCGTGAGGGAGCCCAGATGTGCGTAGGTGAAGATGTTGCCGGTGGCGTCCTGCAGCTCGACGTAGCGCCCGAGCTTGGCGTTCTGGCCGATGGCCACGATCTTGCCGTCGTTCACGGCGATCACGGGCGAGCCCTTCTTGGCGAAGATCGACACGGTCTTCGAGTGATCCGAGGCGACCGGCACGGCGGCGTTCGAGCCCTTCACACGGTCCTTGGCGCGGGCGACCACCGAGTCGTCGGCGTACTTGGCCTGCGCGGCGACCGGGAAGTCGGCCTGGACCAGGCCGGTGATCGCGTTCACGAACTCGTTCGGCAGGCCGCCGATCAGCTTGGCCCGCAGCAGCACCGACTCCACGTACCAGCTGGCGTGGTTATAGGCGAAGATCGCCTGCGGCAGATTGCTCGATGCGCCGGCGGCGTGGAGATAGCGGGCGGCGCTGAAGATCGCGTCCACCGGGTTATAGGGGTCGGCGACCCCGTCGCCGTTGGCGTCGAGGCCCCACTGCTTCCACGTCGAGGGCAGGAACTGCATCCACCCCACGGCGCCGGCCGTGGAGACCGACAGGTTCCGGCCATAGTCGGTCTCGATCTCGTTGATCGCCGCGAGGACCTGCCACGGGACGTTGTACTCGATGCCGGCGGCCTGGTAGATCGGCAGCAGGAAGGGCGGGATCCGGAAGGACTCGATGAAGAAGTTCGGAACGCCGATCGGCGCCGGGCCGGGAAGCGCGAAGGAGAAGGTCGGGTTGGCGGGGGTGGGGATGCCACCCGGGCCGATCGTGGGCGGAGTCTTGACCGGCGCAGTCTTGCCCTCGTGCGACTTCGCCTTGGCCGAACCGGATGTCGCGCCGTGGTGCGAGCCGGGCTGGGCGGAGCCGCCCGAGCTCTGAGGCGGTCCAGATTGGCTGGACCCTGACCCTGAAGTTGAGGTTGAGCCTTTCCGCGAGCCCGGGCTCGTCGTGTTGCTGGACGACGTCGGCGTGCTGGTCGAGTTCGTGGGGGTCGTGCTCGAGCTGGTCGTGCTCGTGCTCGTCGTGGTCGTCGTCGGCGTGGTGACGGTCGGCGTCGTGGGCGTGGTGACCGTCGGTGTCGGCGCCTGCGGGCACGACTCGGTGATGCTCTTGACCGGCTGAGTGATGTTCAGCGAGGACAGCGGAGCGCCCTGGGGCAGCTGGAAGTAGAGGACCTGCCCGGTCAGCAGCGTCACCGTGACGGTGCAGTCAGCGGCCGAGGCGGCAGGGATCGCGGCGACGCCGAGGAACGCGGCCATGACGGCCAGCGTGGCGAGCGCGGCTCGGAGCTTCCCACCTCTCAACACTGTCGCTCAGTCTCCTCCCGACCGGCCCGAGGATGCAGGCCACGACCAGAAGACGTCTGGGGTCCTGAAGGCAAGCTACTGACTGCCTCCAAGCTTTGCAACGAGGAACCGTCGGTGGTCTGGGCGCGTGTCATGAGTGTTCGGGACGGGGATCCACCGCCCGCATTCCCCATCCATCGGCCGATAACCCTCGCTACTGAAGTAACGGTCGCACCTGCCGAGTCTCGAGCCCGGCTCGAGGGTTGGGAAGAGGGGCGTAAGTCGAAGGTGCGAGGGTACAGTCTTGGACCGCCGTACGCGCCGGTAGCCAGCCTGCCAGGCGGCGCCGGCCGACCCGTCACGAAACCGTGAAAGCGAGAACCAGATGAGCGAAGAGAGGGGATTGCGCCGGCAGGGGGAGGAAGCGCTCGGCAAGCTCGCCCAGGAGCTGCTCGAAAACCCCATGGTCACGCGGGCACTGACCGCGGCCTTCGAGACCCGGGAGCGGGCGGCCCGGGCGCAGGAGATGGCGATGGGGGCGCTGAATCTGCCCTCGGCCAGCGACCTGGAGCGGCTCACGCGCCGCCTGCGCGCAGTCTCTCAGCGCCTCGAAGCGCTCGAGGACGGCCTGGACCGGCTCGAGGGCCGGATCGACGGCTTGGCCCAGGGCTCGGTCGTCGAGCAGCGCCTCACCGCGATCGAGCAGACACTGGCCCGGATCGAGGCGTCGCTGGGCGAGCGTCCCGCCGCGAAGGCCGCACGGCCGCGTAAAGCCCCGGGCTGAGCCGCTCACCGAAGCGCGCTCACCGCCAGCTCCCCGGCTCGGTACTCGGCCGTATGGAGGGCATCGGCCTCGATGCGCGCCGGTTCACCGCCGGCCAGCCGGTCTGAGACGATCAGCAGAGCGCCCGCGGGCAGGCCACGCCTGGCGGCGAGCACGAACAGGGTCGCCGCCTCCATCTCGATCGCCCGCGCCCCGGCAGCCGCCCACTTCGTCTCGAGGCCGCGGGCGTCGTAGAACAGGTCGCTCGAGACCACGGTGGCCGGCACCCCGGCGCGGACGCGCTCCAGGGCGTCCACGAGCTCCTGGCCCGCCGCCACCCGCTCACCCGCCCCGAGCGCCCGGCTCGTCCCGTCGGCGGCGATCGCCGCGGTCGCGATCAGGATGTCCCCGAGCTCGAGCGATTCGTCGAGCGCGCCGCAGGTCCCGATCCGCAGCAGCCGCTGCGCTCCCAGCCGCACCAGCTCCTCGATCACGATCGCCGCGCTCGGTCCGCCCATCCCCGTGCTCTGGATCGTCAGGAGCTCCCCGTCCGCAGCCGGCCCGGTGTAGCCCCAGAGGCCGCGATTGTGGTTGAACATCTTCGGCTCGCTCAGCAGGGCCTGGGCGAGCCGCAGCGCACGACCGGGGTCCCCGGGCAGGAGCACGCGCGGCGCGAGGGGCGCCGTCGGATGTAGGTGGACCGCAGCGGTCATGGGCGGCGCGAGATTAAGCGCTGGGTGGCGGATGTGTCGCCTTCCGCCCTTAGACTCCCACGATGTCGGGCAGCGATTTCCGGTCGCTCGCGGAGTTCCGCGAGGTAATCGATCGAACCTTCGAGCTGATGAGCCGCGACCCCGAGATGGGCCCGCGGATGCGTGACGCCGACACCCCGCAGCGCTTCGAGTTCACCGACGTCGAGCTCGTGGTCAACATCCGGCCGGGCGGCCCCGGCGAGCCGAACCTCGTCTGGGAGTGGTCCGACGAAGTCCCCTGGGAGCCCGTGGTGCGTATGACGATGAGCTCCGGCACCGCCAACCGCTACTTCCAGGGCAAGGAGAACGTGGCCATCGCGATCGCCCGCAGGCGGATCAAGACCGGCGGCGACGTCAAGGCGGCGCTCAACCTGATCCCGGTCACGAAGCCTCTTTTCGATCGCTACCGCGAGATGATCGCGGCCGAGTACCCCCATCTCAAGGTCTGATAAAGGTCGGTTGACAGCTTCGGCATCGCGGAGTAGACCTCCGGGCGCGACATAGGCAACAGGTCGGAGCGTGCGGCGGCTTACAGCCCCGCGCGAGGCGCCGCCGGAAACGTGACGAACGCCTACGACCGACGCAGCGGGCCGTTACGCCCGCAGGCGGCGGGACCTCGCTCTCCACGAGGCCCCGCCGCTGATCGTTGTCGAGGGATAGGTCCACAATGAGCAGCGTGACCGAGACCATTCCCCAGTCCACCAGCCTGTCGCTGCGCGAAGCCGCCGAGCGGGTCGGAGTGACCCCGGCGACGCTGCGGCGCTGGCTGCGCGAGGCGTTGATCCCGAACTTCGACGGCGAGTGGACGGCCGGGGCGGTCGGGCGTGCCCGGATGGTCGCGCGCCTGCGCGAGCGCGGACATTCGCTGGCCGAGATCCGCCGCGCGACCGAGGAGGGGCGGCTCGCCTTCGGCTACATCGAGGAGCTGTTCCCGAGCGGGGACGGCGAGCTGTACACGCTGCGTCAGGCAGCTCGCGAGACCGGCCTCGAGCCGGCGCTGATCGAACGGATCGTGACCGCGCTCGGCCTCAGCCCGGCGCGGGCCGGCCAGCTGCACGCCACCGACATCCAGCTCCTGCGCTACGTGGCCGCCGTCCTCGACGCCGGGCTGCCCCTCGTAGCGATGCTCCAGCTCGTACGCGTATACGGGCAGGCGCTGTCCCAGGTGGCCGATGCCGAGGTGAGGCTGTTCCATCTCTACGTCCACGAGCCGCTGATGCGCTCGGGGGCGACCGGTCTGGAAACCGCCGATGAGATGCTCGCGCTCACGCGCGAGATCCTGCCGCTGGCCTCGCCGGTGATGGATCACGTCCACCAGCGCTTCCTCCAGCATTTCGTCGAGCAGGACGTGGTGGGCCACATGGAGTCTGACCTCGGCGGCGAGGATCTGGACCTCGGGCGCCTGCGAGTGGCCATCGCCTTTGCCGACCTGGCCGGCTACACGCGACTCACCGAGGAGGCCGGGGAGCTCGAAGCGCTTGACGCGGTGGAGCGCTTCATGGACGCGGTAGAGGCGACGCTGCCCGACGAGGCTCGGATCGTGAAGACGATCGGCGATGAGGTGATGGTCGTGGGCTCCGACCCGGCGGCGATGGTGGACTGGGCGGTCGGGTTCGAGAGCCTGTGGCAGGACCGGCCGCAGCCGCGGATCGCCGTCCACTACGGCGCTGCCCTGTATCGCGACGGCGACTACTACGGCCGCGCGGTGAACCTGGCGTCCCGAGTCGCCGCGCGCTCCGCGGCCGGCGAGGTGCTGGTCACCCGGGAGGTGGTCGAGCACGGTGGCCCGCACCTCGAATTCGAGCGGCTGGGCGAAGTCCGCCTGAAGGGCTTCACCGAGGTGACCGAGATCTTCCTCGCCAGGCAGGCCCGTGAGCGCTGAGGAGATCGAGGCCGGGGTCCGGGCCGGCGGCCTGCTCGCGCCGGACAGGCCCGTGCTCGTGATGCTCTCCGGCGGCCGTGACTCGACGTGCCTGCTCGACCTCGCCGTGCGGATCGCCGGCGCCGACGCGGTGAGCGCTCTCCACGTCAACTACGGCCTGCGCACCGACTCCGACGCGGACGAGCACCAGTGCCGGGAGCTGTGCGCGGCGCTGGGAGTGGGGCTCGAGGCCCGAACGCCGAGGGCGCCGGCGCACGGGAACATGCATGCGTGGGCGCGAAGCGAGCGCTACGAGCTTGCGGACGAGCTGGCCGGCGAGGAGCGCGAGATCGCAGCCGGCCACACCGCCACCGACCAGGTGGAGACGATCCTCTACCGCCTCGCCTCGTCGCCGAGCCGGCGGGCGCTGCTGGGAATGGCCGCGCGCGAGGGCCGGCTCGTGCGCCCGCTGCTCGCCATCACCCGCGAGCAGACGGCTGCCTACTGCCGGGAGCGCGGGCTTAGCTGGCGCGAGGACTCCACGAACGACGCGCCCGCGTACGCGCGCGCGCGTGTGAGGAACGAGCTGCTGCCGGCGCTGCGGGGCATCCACCCGGCGGCCGAGGCCAACGTGCTCGCCCTGGCGACCCGGCTGCGTGAGGAGGCGATGGTGCTTGACGGGCTGGTCGACGAGGTCCTGGGCGGAGCGCCGGAGATCGAGCTCGCCCGGCTGCGCGCGCTGCCAGTGGGGCTCGCGCGGCTCGTCGTGCAGCGCCTGGCCGACAATACGGCCGGCCGGCCCGCCGCCGGGGTGGCCAGGCGGACCGAGGAGGTGCTGGCGCTGCGGGCGACGGGCAGCGCTGCGCTCGATGTCGGAGCCGGCGTGCGGGCGGTGGCCGAGCGGGGGATGCTGCGCTTCGAGCCTCGCAGTAGCGCCCCCACCTACACTTAGCCGAGGTGCAAGAAGACGACGCGATCGGCGAGATCCTCGTCCCGGCCGAGGACCTCGCACGCCGGGTCCGCGAGCTGGCGCTGGAGATCTCGCGCGACTACGAGGGCCGGGATCTACTGCTCGTGGGGGTCCTGAAGGGGGCTGTCTTCTTCCTGTCGGACCTCATGCGCCACCTCGAGGTGCCATGCGAGGTGGACTTCATGGCCGTGGCCTCCTACGGCTCGGCCACCAAGTCCTCGGGCGTGGTACGCATCCTCAAGGACCTCGACGCGGTGATCGAGGGCCGCGACGTGCTGATCGTCGAGGACATCGTCGACTCCGGCCTGACCCTGCAGTACCTGCTGCGCAACCTTGCCGGCCGCAACCCGCGCTCGCTCGAGGTCTGCGCCCTGCTGATCAAGCCCGACCGCCGCGAGGTCGAGCTCGACGCCCGCTACGTCGGCTTCGAGATTCCGAACAAGTTCGTGGTCGGCTACGGCCTCGACTACGCCGAGCGCTACCGCAATCTCCCGTTCGTCGCCGCCCTTTCGCACCTATGAACAGCGTCTTGCGCCGCAAAGTCGGGGAAAAACCAGCTGCTAGGCTTGAGCCTCGCCAGTTCGCGGCCGATGAGGGCCGTGAGACAGCGGGACACGTATGAGCCGGTTCTTCAAGAGCGCCCTGTTCCCGATCCTGATCGTGATCGTGCTGGCGTTCTTCGCCCAGAAGCTGATCGGGAGCTCGAGTCACGGGCCGAGCTACACGTTCGGCAACTTCATCCAGCAGATGCGCGCTCACGAGGTCAAGAGCGCGAACTTCGACCAGAAGTCGAACAGCGTCTCGGTCACGCTCCTGCCGCAGTACGGAGGCGCCAAGTACTCCGTCGGCTATCCCGACGCGGACACCCCGCAGCTGCTGAACGACGCCTATTCCTACATCGGGGCCGATGGCGTGCAGGTGCAGAGCAAGTCCTCGAGCGCCCTGCTCGGACTGCTGACCTACCTGCTGCCGTTCGTGCTGTTCCTGGGGCTCTGGGTGTTCCTGATGAACCAGGTCCAGGGAGGCGGCTCGAAGGTCATGTCGTTCGGGAAGTCGCGAGCCAAGCGCATGTCCGTGGACTCGCCGAAGATCACCTTCCGCGACGTCGCCGGCGTCGACGAGGCCGTCGAGGAGCTCCACGAGATCAAGGAGTTCCTCGAGAACCCGAAGAAGTTCCAGGCGCTGGGCGCCCGGATTCCGAAGGGCGTGCTCCTCTACGGCCCGCCGGGCACGGGGAAGACGCTCCTGGCCCGCGCCGTCGCTGGCGAGGCCGGGGTCCCGTTCTTCAGCATCTCCGGCTCGGACTTCGTCGAGATGTTCGTGGGCGTGGGCGCAAGCCGCGTGCGCGACCTGTTCGAGCAGGCCAAGCAGAACTCCCCCTGCATCATCTTCATGGACGAGATCGACGCGGTCGGCCGCCATCGCGGGGCCGGCCTCGGCGGTGGTCACGACGAGCGCGAGCAGACGCTGAACCAGCTGCTGGTCGAGATGGACGGCTTCGAGATGAAGGACAACATCATCTTGATCGCCGCCACCAACCGCCCGGACATCCTCGACCCGGCGCTCCTGCGACCAGGCCGCTTCGACCGTCAGATCGTCGTCGACCGCCCCGACCGCAACGGCCGTAAGAAGATCCTCGAGGTCCACACCCGCGGCAAGCCGCTGGCGCGCGAGATCGACATCGACGCGCTCGCCGGGCAGACACCGGGCTTCACCGGCGCCGACCTCTCGAACCTGGTCAACGAGGCCGCGCTGCTCGCCGCACGTAACGGCAAGCGCGAGATCACGCAGATCGAGCTCGAGGAAGGGATCATGCGCGTGATCGCCGGCCCCGAGAAGAAGACCCGCGTGATGTCGGGCAAGGAGCGGAAGATCACGGCGTACCACGAGATGGGCCACGCGATCGTCGGCCACTACCTGCCGAACGCCGATCCGATCCACAAGATCTCGGTCATCTCCCGCGGCCAGGCGCTCGGCTACACGATCTCGCTGCCGGGCGAGGACAAGTTCCTGACCACCCGCGCCGAGCTGCTCGACACGATGGCGATGACCCTCGGCGGCCGGGCGGCCGAGGAGATCATCTTCGGCGAGGTGACGACCGGCGCCTCGAACGACCTCGAGAAGGTCACGGCGACGGCCAAGCAGATGGTCATGCGCTTCGGGATGTCCGACAAGCTCGGCCCGCGCGTGTTCGGCCACGATCACGGGCAGCCGTTCCTCGGCCGCGAGTTCAGCGCCGAGCCCGACTACTCGGACGAGATCGCGCGGGAGATCGACGACGAGATCCGCCGCATCGTCGAGAGCGCCCACCTTCAGGCCAAGGAGATCCTCACCACGTACCGCCCCGGGCTCGAGAAGCTCTCCGAGATCCTGATCAAGCGCGAGACCATCGAGAAGGAGCAGTTCGAGGCTCTGCTCGATGGCCAGAGCGAGACCGAGGTGTTCGGCGCGGAGGCGCCGCCACCGCCCGAGGTCCCGCTGCCCCCGGCCACCGCCGAGCGGCCCGGCCGTGAGACCCCACGCCCGCTGCCTCGTCCGGGGCTGGCCGGCGGCGCCGCCGAATAGTCAGAGCGGCGGCGTAAGCCCGGCGGCTGTGCACTGCGCCAGGCCGGGCGCGAGCGCGGGCGCTGCCGGCAGCCGCGGTGGCTTGGCGAACGCCGGCGCCCGGAAGTCGAAGTAGTCGAGCATCGGGTCGGCGTTCGCGTCACGCCAGGTCATCGCAGGAAGGTTCCACTTGCGCTCGATGAAGGCCAGGATCGAGGTGTGGTCCTGGACCACGCGGGAGACGTGGCGAGCCCGGGCCCAGGGTGAGACGACGATCAGGGGGACCCGGAATCCGTAACGGTCGTAGGCGCCAGGGGCATCGCCGGACGCGGTCCGGGGCGCAATCGAGTCGGGCTTGATCGCCCGCGGCGGCGGGACGTGGTCGTAGTAGCCGCCGTGCTCGTCGTAGGTCAGGAACAGCGCCGTGTTCTTCCAGTTCGGGGAGCGCATCAGCGCGTGGCAGACCGACGCCACGAAACGCTCGCCGACCTGGATGTCCTGAGGGTTCTCCTCGGAGGTGGTGTTGTAGTCGGGATCGAGGATCGAGACCTGGGGCAGGCGGCCGGCGGCGGCATCGGCGTAGAAGCGCGAGATATGCAGCGCCCGGTGGGTCTGCGCGGGATTGCGGAGCACGTTCGGCAGGATGAACCAGCTCGGCAGGTTCTCGAAGTAGCCCCGATAGCTGATGCGATGAGCGTCCATGCGGTCGAAGATCGTGCCGTTGGCCGCCGAGATCGCGAACGTGGTGTTGTCGGTCGCGATCGTGCCCGAGGCCGTGCCCGTGAACAGGAAGCGGCGGTTGGGGTAGGTCTGGGCCAGGACCGAGCAGAAGTAGCGCTCGCCGACCGGGAAGTGCTTGGCCAGCGCGTATGTGAACGGCAGGTCGCTCTTGTTCCAGAACCACATCGCCGTCGGGCCGCTGGCGAGCACGAACCCGTCGTTGCGCCCGCCGTCGTAGGACTGGTGGCTGGCGTTCCAGCTCTGGCTGGGCACCTTGTCCAGCTGGCACGGGCTCGGCGCGTGGGTTGCGTAGACGCGGTTGCCGCCGGCATCGGGGTTCCAGTCGTGACCCGAGAGCCCGTCGACGCCCCGCAGCGACCCGAGCAGGTTGTCGAAGGAGTGGTTCTCGAGCATCAGAACGACCACGTGGCGGATCTCCGGCAGCGACTCGTGCCCGGCGGGAAGGTGGGGGAAGGGACGGCTGTCCGGCTTGCGCAGGGCGGTCAGCTGCGCGACCGGCCGCGCCCACGCGGGCAGCGCGCGGGTGAGAGCGCCGCCGGCGGCCAGCCCGGCGGCGCTCCGCAGCACCGTCCGGCGGGTGAGCTGGGTCTCCTCCCTCATTCCCCGGGAGGGTAACGTCACGCGCATGCGGTTGCTAACGCTCGCCGTACGCGTCGGGCTTCCCGTGGCCATCGCGATCGCTGGGGTCGTGCTGATCGTCGTCGGCCACGGGCGGACACACGGCACCGGAGCCACCAGCCTCGGGAACTCGCTGGCCGCGGGCGGGGTGGCCCTGCTGATCGTGGCGCTGATCGTGTGGATGCTCGGCTGGATGTTCAGGATGAGCGTCGACTCCAATCGCGAGCGCGATGAGGAGGAGGCGGCCCGCCGCTACTTCGACGAGCACGGGCGCTGGCCCGACGAGGAGCCTCAGCGGTGACGTTCACGATCATGGGGGTGGTCAACGTCACGCCGGACTCGTTCTCGGACGGCGGGCGCTACCTGGCTGCCGCGGCGGCAGTCGAGCACGGTCTGCAGCTGGCAGGCGAAGGGGCCGCGATCCTCGACATCGGCGGCGAGTCCACCCGGCCGGGAGCGCAGTCGGTGAGCGCCGAGGACGAGCTCGAGCGCGTGATCCCCGTGCTCGAGGAGCTTCACTCTCGCGGCTGTCCGGCGGAGCTCTCGATCGACACATCCAAGGCGGTGGTCGCCGAGGCGGCACTCAGAGCCGGAGCGACGCTCGTCAACGACGTGACGGCACTCAGAGGCGACCCCGACATGGCCCGGCTGGTGGCCGACCGCGGCGTCAGGTGCTGCCTGATGCACATGCTCGGGACGCCCCGCACGATGCAGCAGGACCCGCGCTACGACGACGTGGTCGGCGAGGTCAAGGCGTTTCTCGAGGAGCGCCTGGAGTACGCGGTCGAGCACGGGATCGCAGCGGAGAACGTCTGGCTCGATCCCGGGATCGGCTTCGGCAAGACCGCCGAGCAGAACCTCGAGCTCCTGCGCCGGGTGGATGAGATCGTGGCGATCGGCCGCCCGGTCGTGATCGGCACCTCGCGAAAGAGCTTCCTCGGGAGGCTGACCGGCCGCGACGTGGACAACCGGCTCGCGGCCACCATCGCCTCCAACGTGCTCGCCTTCGCGCGGGGCGCGCGCGTGTTCAGGGTGCACGACGTGGCCGCGGTGCATGACGCCCTCATCGTGGCGGCTGCTACGGTCACGGCGCCATGGACGAGCCCGACGAGTACGACGACGACGAAGTAGACGAGGACGGAGAGGACGAGCGCCTCGAGCCGGAGGTCACGATCGAGATCAGCGGGCTGTCGCTGTTCACGCACGTCGGGGTCACCGAGGCCGAGCGCGAGGTCGGCCAGCGGCTGCTGCTCGACCTGCGGCTCGACGTCACCGATTGCGACGCCACGCTCACCGACCGCATCGAGGACACGATCGACTACGGTGAGGTGTGCGAGGTCGCCAACCTCGTCGCCCACCAGCGCAACTACCGCACGCTCGAGCGCCTGTGCACCGCCATCGCCGACCGGCTCCTCGACCAGTACAAGGCGAGCGCGGTGTGGGTCAAGGCGGCCAAGCCCGAGCCGCCGCTGGCCCTGCCCGTGACCGAGGTCTCGGTCGAGATCTGGCGCGAGGCTGGTGAGGCCGGCTGATGCCCGCCGCATGAGCACCGGATACCTCGGGCTGGGCTCCAACGTCGGCGACCGGCGGGCAAACCTCCAGGCCGCAGTGCAGGCGCTGCCGGCGCACGGCGTGACGGTGGTCGCATCCTCGAGCGTGTACGAGACGGAGCCCGTGGGCCTGATCGTCGACCAGCGCGAGTTCTTCAACGCCTGCCTGCGGATCGAGACCGAGCTCGGGCCCGAGGAGCTGCTCGACGCGTGCAAGGCCACCGAGCGCGAGCTGGGGCGCGAGCCCGGCGGGCCCCGGCACGGCCCGCGCCCGATCGATGTGGACCTGCTCCTGCTCGGGGACGAGCCGTATGCCTCGGAGCGCGTGAGCCTGCCGCACCCCGAGGTCGCCTCGCGCAGGTTCGTGCTCGTGCCGCTGCTCGAGCTCGACCCCGACCTGACGCTTCCGGGCGGGCCACGGCTGGCTGACGCGCTGGAGGCCGTGAGGCCGAGCGGCCAGGACGTGCGGCGGGTCGGGAAGCCGCTCTGCTAGAGCCAGTCCCGCGGGAACGTCCCGGCAGGCACGTCACCCGGGAAGGACGGGAACCAGCGACTGGCCAGCCGCCCGCACGGCCGCCCTTCGAGCACGGGGCGCACGTCGCCGAGCGTCCGCAGGAGCGCCAGGCTCGACCCGATCTGCAGATCGGCGGCGTTTGGCTGCTCGCCCCCGACGAGACCCTCATCCACCCAGCCGTCCACCTGATCCAGCAGCCCTGGCAGCTCGCGCAGGTCGCGCCGTGCGGATTCGTCGGACACCGAGTTCAGTCGCCACTCGACCGGCGCGATCAGCGGCGTCAGTGCCCGGGTGACGAACGCGGGGAAGGGCAGGCGCGAGTCCTGCGCATAGGAGAGGATCGCGGCCGGGCGGCGACGCAGCGCCCACCAGGTCAAGCGGCGCGGGAGCGACTGGAGCGCCTCGTCACCCCAGCGGTCGAGCTCCGCGACGCGCTCGTCGGGATACAGCCTGGGCTCGGGGACCAGCTCGTCGAGGCGGCGCATGATCGCCCGCGAGCCGGAAACGCGGTGGCCGTCGAACACGGCTCCGGGGACGGTTCTGCTCCCGAAGCGCAGCTGCTGCATGGCCGCGTGCATGCCGGGCGGCCATTCGATGCGGCGGTACCCGACGCCCTTCAGCTCGAACGCCCGCGCCACCGCCCAACACGGGTGGGAGGCCGCCACCACGTACAGCTGCGCGCGCATCCGCGTGAACCATAATGCGGCGCCATGCTGCTCGTCGTCGACGTCGGTAACACCCAGACCCACTTCGGCGTGTTCCCGCCCGGCTCGGCCGAGGTCTCCGAGCACTGGAGGTTCGCCACCGTGCGCGAGTCCACGGGCGACGAGCTCGGCGCCGCGCTGTCGAACCTGCTCGGCCTGCGGGGCCTGTCCTTCAAGCACGTGTCGCGCTCGATCGTCTCCTCGACCGTGCCCCAGCTCTCGGAGCAGTGGACGGCGATGGCGGAGCGCTACCTCGACCACGAGATGCTCGTCGTCGGCCCATCGATTCGCACCGGCATGCCGATCCGCATCGACAATCCACACGAGGTCGGCGCCGACCGGCTCGTGAACGCAGTGGCCGCGTACGAGCGGGTGCGCGGCACCTGCGTGGTGGTCGACTTCGGCACCGCGATCACCTACGACGCCGTCTCGTCAGCCGGCGAGTACCTCGGCGGGATCATCACGCCGGGAGCGGAGATCTCGATCGACGCCCTCTACGACCGGGCGGCCAAGCTGCCGAAGGTCGAGCTCGCCGAGCCGCGTTCGCTGATCGGCAAGTCGACCGTGGACGCGATCCGCTCGGGCATCGTCTACGGCTTCGCCGCCCAGGTCGAGGGGATCGTGGCCCGCCTGCGCCGCGAGCTCGGCCAGGAGACGACTGTGATCGCGACCGGCGGGTTGGCCGGAGCGCTGGTGCCGTTCATCCGCGAGACGATCGACGCGGTCGACGACCTGCTGACGCTGACCGGGCTGCGGCTGATCTACGAGAAGAACGCGAGCTAGGCGGCCTGCGCCTCGGGGCGGGCCTCGATCGGAGCCGGACGCCCGATGTGGTAGCCCTGGGCGTGGTCGACGCCCAGGCCGCGGAGCATCACGAGCGCCTCGCCGTTCTCGACGCCCTCGGCGATCGTCTTCTTGCCCAGCTCCTTGGCCATGTGCACGATCGCGCGAACGAGGCGCAGGTCGGCCTCGTTGCCGGGGAGCTCGCGGACGAATTCGATGTCGATCTTCAGGTAGTCGATCGGGATGTGCCGGAGGTAGGTGAAGGTGCCGTAGCCGGTACCGAAGTCGTCGAGCGCGAAACGGCACCCCAGCTCGCGGAGGGCCTGGGCGAACCTGCGACCGCGGTCGACGTCCGCCATCACGGCCGTCTCGGTCACCTCGAAGACGAGCAGGCCCGGGTCGGCGCCTGTGCGCGCGAGCGCCTCGCGGATCGTCGCGAGCGTCTGAGAGTCGCCCACGGAGGCTGCTGAGAGGTTCACTTCGACGGGGATCCCGTCGGCCGCCAGCCCGACCGCCTGCTCGACGACCCACCGGTCGATCTCGGTGATGCAGCCATGGCGCTCGGCCAGCGGCAGGAACTCGCCGGGGGGCATGAGCTCGCCGTTCTCGCGGACCATGCGCACGAGCAGTTCCTGCTGGACGACCTGGCCGGTACGGAGATCGACGATCGGCTGGGCGTGCAGGACCAGGCGCTCGTCGGCGATGGCAGCCCGGATCTCCGCCAGCCGCGCGAGGTCCGCGGCCTGCTGCACGAGCGCGAGCTCGCGCTCCTTGTGCGCCGTGAGGTCGACGATCTGGGAGAAGAAGCCGCGGATCTCGCCCTTGGCCGAGTACACCGGCGTGACGTGCATCGAGCCCCAGACAAGGCTTCCGTCCGGACGGACGTAGCGCTTCTCGGTCTGGAAGTTGACCCGCGCGGCAGCCAGCATGGCCTCGCGCGCCTCCTCATCCGCGGTCAGGTCCTCGTCGTAGGTGACGTCGCTGCAGCACATCGTCAGCAGGTCTTCGCGACTGCGGGCCAGGAACTCGCAGAGGGCGTCGTTGACGCGCAGGAAGCGCTTCTCGCCCGGGGTGACGAGCGCCATCCCGATCGGAGAGGAGTCGAAGCCCTGGCCGAACAGGGCCTCTGACTCGCTTTGGGCCCGCTGCGCGTCCCGAAGGGCGGTGATGTCGATCGCGGTACCGGCGATCCGCGGATGCCCCTCCTGATCGTCCTCACGGCGGGCGCGGATGATCACGGCGCGCCGCTCGCCGTCGTGGCCGTGGAGATCGCATTCGAGCTCGGACTCGGCGCCGTCAGGCAGCGCGCCGAGGATGCTGGACACACGCTCGCGGTCTGAGGCGTTGACGTGCTCGAGGATCGAGGAGATAGTGAGCTCGGAGACCGTGCGGGGCAGGCCCAGGAGCGCCTGGGCGCCGTCGGACAGGGCCGCGGACCCGTCACTCAGGTCCGCCTCCCAATGGCCGATGCCGGCGACTTCCTCGACGCTGCGGCGCAGCTCTCGCTCGCGGTGAAGCTCGCTGGAGATGCGGTGGCGCTCGGTCAGGTCCTGGATCACCGCGGCGACCGCAACCGGGGTCTCTCCGCCCATGTAGATCGGGGTGATCTGGATCCAGGTCAGGGTGCCCCGCGAGGTCGTGTAATCGAAGGTCTCGACGTTCCCGGCGACCGCCGAGCGATAACGGGCGATCAGCATCGGCTGGCGATCCTCGGGGACGACGTCGCGCAGCCGGCGGTCCAGGACGGCGCTGTCGGTGCTGTCGCGGGTCAGGACCTTGCCCTCGGCGACCAGGATCCGTTCTTCGGTGTCGAGGATGATCACGGAGGCCTCGGGAAGGGCCGAGATGATCGCTCGGCTGTACTCGATCTTCCACTGGAGATCGGGCGGAATCCCTGCGTTGCCCGACTGGCTCGCGTGGGCGAGCTGCGACACAGCTTCCTCCTGCATTGACGACCAGGGCCGAACGCCAGCCCAGAGGTACATCGGCAGAACCCCCGGCTAGCTTGAAGATGCGCCCGGAAGGGGGACCTCGGGCGTGCGCGCGAGAGTGGCGGCGAGGATCAGGAAGGAGAGCCGGCGACGATCGTCGGGGTGCTCGGCGTCGTAGGCGTCGTAGGTGTCCAGCAGCTCGCGGATGGCTGCGAAGACCGGCGCGTCGTCGATCTCCTCGGGCACGTCGCAGGCCAGCCGGCCCAGCGCCAGCATCTCCGTGGGGTCGCCACCACGCATGGCCGCGATGCACGCCAGGAGCAGGAACTCGGTCACGCGATCGAGAAGCACATGCGGGGCTCGCTCGCGCTCGCCCACCGCGGAACCCACGGCCTGCAGCGGAGCGCCCGCGGCCAAACGCAGGGACTGCTCGGAGGCAATGCAGCGGATCTGAGCCTCCGACAATCCGGCCGCGAGAGCCAGGCGGAGGTGCAAGGCGGCCGAGAACCCGGTGTGGCCATATGGGGCGTCGCTCGCGAACAGGATCTGGCCGGGAGGTACCAGCGAGAACAGAGTCAGCAGGTCGGCTGGCATCCACCAGGCGGTGTCGAAGAGGAGGTTCGGGTGATCGGGCGCGACCCGCCAGATCCAGGACAGGTCGCAGATCCCGGCGTGGGCCAGGATCAGCCGGGCGTCGGGGAAGGCTCCAGCGAGCTCGACGGCGTGCAGGCCGAGCGCGGGGATGCCCCGCCCGGCGTGGATCAGCACCGGCAGGCTGCGCTCGTGGGCCAGCGCGACGAGGGCCCGCACGGCTGGGTGATCGAGCGTGAACCCCTCGGCGCGGGGGTGCAGCTTGATGCCCCGAGCGCCCGCGTCGAGCGCGCGGCGGGCTTCCGGCAGCGCGTCCCGGTGGGGATCGACGCGGCAGAACGGGACCAGCAGGCCGCCGGAGTCAGCCGCCGCGGCGAGCACCGCGTCATTGGCCCGCAGATAGCCGTCGGGCTCGTGGAACGGGAACACGAACACGCCGCGCGCCCCCACGTCGCGCACGTTGGCGATCAGCTCCTCGGGGCTCTGGCGCATGCCGTCGGGGTCGTTGAAGCCGACATGTGTGTGGGCGTCGAAGAGCTCGAGCCCCGGCACCATCGCACGCACCACGTCCGTGTAGGGCTGCAGGGCGGTTCGTGGGTCCATCGCTGCATTCGTACCATGAACGGGCCATGACCCGTGCCTTGACCGACAGCTGGGAGCTCGGCGGCCTGACGATCCCGAACCGGGTGGTGCTGGCGCCGCTGGCCGGAATCGGCAACTGGTTCGTGCGCCTGCAGGCCAAGCGCCACGGCGCCGGGCTGGTCGTCTCGGAGATGGTCTCGAGCTACGCCGTGCACTACCGGAACGAGCGCACGTGCCGCGAGCTCCTGCGGATCCACCCCGACGAGCACCCGGTGTCCATGCAGCTGTTCGGCAACGACCCGGACGTGATGGCCTCGGCCGCCGAGCAGGTCGCAGCCGCGGGCGCTGACCTGATCGACATCAACATGGGCTGCCCGGTGCCCAAGGTGTGCAAGACCGGCGCCGGCGCGGCGCTGCTCGAAGACCCGGCAAGGGCCGTGGCCGTCGCGGAGGCCGCCGCCCGGGGCAGCGGCCTCCCGGTCACGGTGAAGCTGCGCAGCGGCGTGAGGCCAGGCGACCTGAACGGCCTGGAAGTGGCGCGGCGGCTCGCCGACGCCGGAGTGGCCGGGCTGTGCATCCATCCTCGACACGCGTCCCAGCGCCACAAGGGCAAGCCCGACTACCGGCTCGTGCGCGAGCTGGTGGAGGAGCTGCCGGTTCCGGTGATGGTCTCGGGGGGCCTGTCGAGCCCGGCCGCGGT
>Ga0070735_10000704_pt1 | contig 34665 bp, 28 predicted proteins | sample Coa_R1_FD_66443 | JGI IMG/M metagenome (GOLD analysis project Ga0070735, IMG submission 66443) | Surface soil microbial communities from Centralia Pennsylvania, which are recovering from an underground coalmine fire - Coalmine... | ecosystem: Environmental > Terrestrial > Soil > Unclassified ...
CCAGATGTCACCTTCCTGGGAACGCAGTTCACAAATTTGAGCGTGAGCGGGTTTCCGCTCTCATTAACCTTCCAATTCGACATCTGCGGAAAAAGGCCGACTGGCGGACGGTCGTATCTGCAGGACGTCACCTTTCTCAACGCCGTGAGGAAACAGACCGCGAAAATTGCCGATGCCAACGGCCTTCCCAAGGAACTGAAGGCCCGTTACGATGAAAGGCTTGCGAATGTGGACCGGCTGATCGCCGAAAGTGGCAAAAGTAGCAATAACGAGCCGCGCAGAGACGAGCCTAAGATCATATGCTCCGTGATCGAGAGCATCGGCAAGATTCCGATTCCCGGCGTGGAATCATACGGGAACGTTCTGGTGATTCCGGACTTTGGTTCGGTGGCGCTGGGCGAGATCGAAGTAGGCGAAAAGATGTACAAGGACTCCGACAAGCCCTGCGTTTACTTCGAATTGTCAGGAATCCGCATGAAGCTGGGCTGCGTGGGAGACGGACAGGTCACGACCACAACCGCTTTGGCGAATGGCCATCACCATCCTTAGCTTTTTTCTTGGTGCTCATCATTGTTGCGGGGTCGTTCTCGTGCAGTCGTCAGGAGACTCCGCAGCAAACCTTTGATCACCTTAATCGAGCTTTTCTCCACGGCGATCTGCGTCAGGTGCAGGACGAAGCGGAACGCGGATTTCAGAAGTACCGTCGCTCAAGTCCGCAATTGGCGTGGCAATTCAGAACTCTCGAAGCAAAAGCACAATTGGCGCAAGGCCTATTCGAAGGCGTGATAAAGCTCCTCAAGTCTGAGCCGTTGCCATTCGATGATCCCGAGCTAAGAGTCTCGACGTTGACCCTGATCGGTGTCGCTAACGTTCAAATCCACAATTTCACCGAGGCTGAAAACACCCTCAGCGAGGCAGAAAAGTGGTGCGAGCATCATACAATTGCCAGCTGCGGAGACTTGCTTCAAGCCAGGGGGCTCCTTGCCAGTGAGACGGCGGAGTCGGCTTCAGCCGAGCGGTTTTTCGAACTAAGCCTTGGATTTGCTCGACTTCACGGTGACGGCTATCTTGAGTCTACTTCTCTTCTGAATTTAGGAGCGGAATCCCTCGGACAGAATCGATTTGATGAAGCGATCGACCGATCGAATGACGGATACGCAGTGGCAAGGAAAGTGGGTGCGAGGATCATTCAGCTCGTCACCCAAGGTAATGTGGGTTGGGCTCGGTACAGGCTTGGCGATTCCGAAGCAGCTCTTGAACTGTCCACTCAGGCAGAGAAAGAGGCTGCCGAACGCGGAGATGTCTTCGATCAGGAAAACCTGCTTACTAACATCGGCTATATCTATATGGACCAGCGCAGATTTGATCTGGCTGCTGAGTCCTTTGAACATGCACTCGAACTTGCTGAAGGCATTAAGGCTAAGCAAGACATTTACAACGTCCTACGGGTTCTGGCTCGGCTCGCTCTGCAGACCGGCGACCTAGATAAAGCGAATGGCTACGCTGAGCAAGCTCTACAAATCGCCCATGCGGCGGGCATCCATGCCGATGAGCTTTACCCGACGCTCGTCGAGGGACAGGTAGCGGCTCAGCGCGGCGATGCAGCCAAGGCCGCGCAGATCTTCGAGAGTGTCGAGCATGATCCGGCCTGTCCGGTTTTTTTGAAGTGGGAAACTCAGCATTCATTCGCTCATCTCTATGAAGGCCAGCAGCAGGCCGCTGCAGCGGACCGGGAATACCGCACCGCCCTTAGTACGTTCGAAGCTGTACGCTCGACCGTTCGGCGCGAGGATTTTCAAATCTCGTTCCTGACAAACGGGGCACGCATCTACGATGACTACATCCATTTTCTTGTGACTCAAGGCAAGCCGGAGCAGGCTTTGCGTTGGGCTGATTACAGCCGGGCTCGAACTCTGTCGGAAGGACTTGGACTGCTCTCGCAAGATCATTCGTCGCTCAAATCGAAACAAAATCAACTCGATCCCCCGCCGCTAGACTACCGGGCGCTCGCCAAGCGCGCCGGTGGAACGCTACTTTTTTACTGGCTCGGCGAGAAGCAATCTTATCTTTGGGTCATCACGCCGCACACGACTCAGGTATTCCCCTTGCCTGCCAGTGCCGAGATCGAGACAGCGGTGCAGCACTACCGGACGATGCTCAACGGTCCGCAAGAGCTTCTCGAAACGGAGGATGGCCGCGCACTGTACCGCATGCTGATTGCCCCTGCGCAACCTCTGCTGGGAAAAAATGCCAAGGTGTTTGTTCTGCCGGACGGCGGCCTCAACAATCTGAATTTTGAGACGCTGGTCGTACCTTCTCCTCAGCCGCATTACTTGATTGAAGATGCTGACGTGGTGAACAGCAGCTCTCTGCGCGTACTAGCTGCCTCCATCTCCGGGAAGAGGACCGGGTCCCGCAAGCTGCTGCTGATGGGCAACAGCGTCGCCGTTAGCAACGATTATCCGGAACTCCCGAAAGCAGCCGATCAGATGGCGAGCGTTGCCAAGGACTTCCCGGCCAACGAGGAGCGCGTGTTCCAGCGTGAACAAGCCACACCGGCAGCCTATCTGGAAAATCATCCAGAACAGTTTTCCCATATCCATTTCGTTGCGCACGGGACAGCCAGCCGCCTTAGCCCACTCGACTCCGCCATCGTATTGTCAAAGGAGCCTGGCAATCATGATTCCTTCAAGCTCTATGCTCGCGACGTCATCCAACATCATTTGCGTGCCGATCTGGTGACGATCTCCGCTTGTTACGGATCTGGCGAGCGCGCGTACTCGGGAGAAGGCCTAGTCGGACTTGCCTGGGCTTTCCTTCGCGCTGGCGCTCGCAATGTGATTGCCGCCTTGTGGGAAGTCAGCGACGCTTCCACCGATCAGCTGATGGATCGCTTCTACGCCGAATTGGCGAAGGGCTCCCCGCCAGACGCCGCGCTCCGTGCCGCGAAGCTCTCACTCTTAAAGAACTCTGCGTTCCGGAATCCGTTCTATTGGGCGGCGTTCCAGCTTTATCAGGGATGACTCAAGTTGTTTGATTGTTTGGCAGGAACTGCGAAAACTAGCGATATAGTCGCCACTCAGTTCTACGCCGCGGTCACAATCAATGCCGAGCACGGTGTATCGTCCGCTTTCCAATAGGTGTGAGGAACGCTGGAATCGAAATAGAGCGAATCGCCCGCTGCAAGTTTGTGAGGCTCACTTCCGATCGTAACGACGAGAGTTCCCGTCAGCACATATAGCAGCTCTACTCCGGAATGCGTGTGTGGTTTCAGCTTTTCCCGGGCAATCTTCTGGAAGTCCGCAAAATATGAGCTCAGCTTGCGCGAATTTGCCGGATAATCGAGTGCTTCAAAGAAGTAGGAAATATCGGCCGTGCCTGGGCGCTCCGGAAACCGTTGCCGCTCCTGTTTGCGCACTACCGCGACCACATGCCGTTTTCGTTCGTCATTAAAAAAATATTCCAGGCCGACATTAAACACGGCTGCGATCCGCACCAGCGTGGGTAGCGTGGGATACAGCTTTCCGCGCTCCAGTTTTGAAATCAACGCCGCCGAGAATCCGGTATGCTTGCCGAGTTCGACGAGCCCAAGCTTCTTTCGCAGCCGAAGCGTGCGAAGCTTCTCGCCAATTGAAAATGGTTTCAGACTCTCAGCAATAATGTCGGGCGCGGTGTTGGGAGCAGAAGGCTCCGGCGGTTTGGGGCTGCCTAAATCGGACGTTGGGCTTGCCATTTCTTTGCCTCCAGAATTCATCAGTCGATGATCGATATGACGATCGATCTCAAGATTTTTGCGGCTTACACCAGCCCTGGGATAGCGGGCACTGATACGTCCTCAAATGTCGACCTTCGTCTCGCTCGAGCTGCTTGCATCAACTCTTCGAGCAGGCGAATGCGTCGCGTGAGGTCGAAAATTAATTTCAATTGTTGTTCGTAATCAGCCGGTGCCTCATCCATCGATCTCGTGCGGTATTGCAAGTCTGAACACATAACGACGCTCCTTCTCGCCTTTTATGATGAAGAAAATTGGATTGATTTCTAATAAAAACCATCGGAACAGATCAATTCATGTGAACCGCGTGAAAAGTCTGTACTCTTTGTTTATTGCAGTGAAAACACGGCGGAGTGACGCGAAAATGGGAAGTTCAAGCTTGGGAATGACGATCCGTTATGCGAACTTCATCACTTGAGAGAAGTCCACTCCGCGGCGCCTTGCGCAGCCGAGCATACGTAGATGGGAGCTTCGATCCCGGTCGCGTCTTTGTATTTCTTCGAAATCGTTTTCTGGAATTCTTTTACTGCCTGCGAGCGTACCAGACTGATGGTGCAGCCGCCGAATCCACCGCCTGTCATGCGTGACCCATAAACTCCGTCACACCCGGAAGCAATGTCGACCAGCAAATCGAGCTCGGGACAACTGATCTCGTAGTCGTCGCGCATGCTGCGATGCGACTCGCGCATGAGTTGTCCGAAGCGGTCGAGATCGCCCGAGCGAAGCGCGCCGGCAGCATCGAGGACACGCTGGTTTTCGCTGATCACGTGCCGGCAGCGGCGGTACACGACCTCCGGCAACTCACGCCGATGCGCTTCCAGGTCCGCGAGTGTTACATCCCGCAAAGCCTTCACATTGGCCACGCTCTGCCGCAGAATGCTGACGCCAGTTTCGCAATCCGCGCGGCGGCGATTGTACTCGCCGGCTGCGTGATTGTGTTTGACCATGCTGTTGCAGATTACCAGTCGCGCGTCCGGCGGAATGTTGAGTCCTTCCGATTGCAGGGTGCGGCAGTCGATCATGAGCGCATGACCCGATTGCCCGAACACCGCAATGAACTGGTCCATGATTCCACAGCGCGTTCCCACGTATTCGTGCTCGGCCCGCTGGCAGATCTTCACCAAATCCAGCGACGGAACCTCGGTTCGTGCTGCGCTCAGAAGCGCCAAAGCAATCGCCACCTCAAGCGACGCCGAGGAGCTCAAGCCGGCTCCCATGGGTACCTGGCCTTCGATAATCAGATTCGCTCCTGCAAGTTGTTTCCCGCGGGCCTGTAGCACAGCTGCAACTCCACGCACGAAATCAGACCATTGATGCTGGGGCGGACCGGCCAGCTCGTCGAGTGCCAGATCCAGCGTTTCTGGAAATTCTTCCGAGCGCACATGAAGCTTGCGATCTGCGCGCGGGCTGACCGCGACCCACGTATAAAAGCCAATCGCGGCCGGCATCACGAAACCATCGTTGTAGTCGGTGTGCTCACCGATCAGATTGACACGTCCGGGCGCGCGGAAGATCCGAGGCGGCGTTCCAAAGTCCTGCTGAAAGTGATAGGCAAGCGACCCTGCCGTCGAATCGTAGGTGTCAGGCGCACACGACATACAGTTTTCTCTGGTCTGGTTCATTCGCTACTGGCACTACCTCAAGCGGTCGTCTGCTGAAATATGGCGTGCGAGTATGTCAGACCAAATCTTATCAGGAGGTCTTAATTCTCCGGGAAGTTATGATTTTGCAGAAACCGATAGACCCACCTGAACATTTCTGGCAGCATCGGGTTACCCTGGGACATCCAAGAGCATCCTAACGGGGACAAGGGGTTTCGATCATGAGAGTAGCTGGGGCAGTTCTCGCAATCGGTCTGTGTTCGACGGGATTCGCGGCTTTTGCACAGCAGGCCCCAGATTCTTCTGCCATCTCCCCTCAGATGAAACAGCTGACTCTAGACCAAATCCTGGCGAATCTGGAACAAAATAACCAACAGCGAGCTGCCGCTCTGGAGCGATTCGAAGGCACACGCGTCTACCGTATGGAATACCGAGGTTTCCCTAGCGACCGTGACGCCCAGATGACGGTCAAAGTGGCATTCCAGGCGCCGAGCTCGAAGCAGTTCACCATCCTCTCCCAGACCGGTTCAAGGTTCGTGATCGAACATATTTTCAAAAAGTTGCTGGAAGGTGAGGAAGAGGCAGCCAAAGGTGAGAACCGCAGCGACACGGCGCTTACGCGGAGGAACTACAATTTCGAACTCGCTGGATTTGAGCAGAGCCCTCAGGGCGATCAGTACGTGCTGACAATCCATCCCAAGAACAGAAACAAGTATCTTTATCAGGGCAAGATCTGGATCGATGCCAAAGATTTTGCGGTCGTTCGCATTCAAGGCGAGCCGGGCAAGAATCCTTCCATGTGGATCAAGAAGACCGACATCGCGCACAGCTACAAGAAAGTCGACGACTTCTGGCTCCCCGCCGAGAACCACACCGAGAGCTTCATCCGCCTCGGAGGGAAAGCGACTCTCTCGATCGAATATCAGGATTACAAGATCATCAAGGCCTCTTCGTTGCATTCCGCAAAAACGAAGGCAAACGCCGTGAGACACTCGGGCGATTCCGCTCTCGATGGAGCGGCCATCTCTGATCGAAGCGTATGGAGTAACCCCTTGGTTGGCGCGGACGCGTTTCGATAGCCGCACGCCTTTCGGCGGGACGTCTTAGGGAACCCTATAAGCGATGATATCCACCATCCTCTGCCTTTCCGTCTGCATCTGAGAAATGCGTCACTTCGAAGGCCGCTCGGGTTTATGGCCCGCGGCGCAGATCTCGAAAGGAGACGCTTATTATGAAGATACTTAGAGTTCCAGTGTTTGTAGTAACCGTAGCGCTCGTGCTCACAGCGTTCGCTTCAGCGCAGGATGTAAAGACGGATTACGATCACCACGCGAACTTTTCGCAGTACCACACTTATTCCTGGGCAAAAGTGAAGACCACCGATCCCCTATGGGAGAGCCGTATTCAAGATGCAGTCGATAAGGACCTTCAGGGTAAGGGATGGCAGAGAGTTGACAATGGCGGCGACGTTGCCCTAACCGCGGTGGGTAGCTCGCACAATCAGAAGGAATACCAGACCTTTTATGATGGCATGGGCGGCTGGCGCTGGGGCGGCTTCGGCGAGACTACGACTCAGGTAGAGAACTATCCTGTCGGAGCGCTCGTCCTCGATATGTACGATGCTCACAACAAGCAACTGATCTGGCGCGGCGTAGCCAGCCAATCGCTTTCCGACAAGCCGGAAAAGAACGAACAGAAGCTCGACAAGGCAGTGAACAAGATGCTCGACCACTTTCCGCCCAAAGGCTAAACACAATCTGGATATCACCGGCGGATTTGGCGCGCTCTTCGGCCAATACCGCCGGTTTTTCTTCAACGAGCACACATCTTTCTTCACGTTTTTCTGTCTTCAGCAGTTGCGCGGCTTGACCCCTTAGTTCACGAATGTTAGGTTCGCCCTACACGTGACTTCGCGGGAGAAATTCCTCTGAGCCGGGCAGAGCTGCGCTTTCGATTCCAACTGAGCCGGCGCGATTTTCTCTCCCGGTTCTCACAATTAGCTGGAGCTAGTTTCATTCCCGCCGGTTTGTGGCGATTTCCAGCACTGCGACAAAGCCATTTCGCCGCCGAAAATACTGTGTCGGGCGAAGCCGGTTACCACCTTCAACCCCGCTACATCAGTGAACGCCCTCTGGACAGTGTGCTGCGGAAGGTGCGTCCAGAATTCGACCGGTTTCCCACCGAAGTGTATGCGGATAAGATCGCCGACGTTCTTTCCACATGGAGCGCGTCGCTGCGGAAATCCGCGCATGACGGGGAGACGATCGCCAACAGTTTTTCCAATAACTTCTCGGGAGCCTCTCCTCTTCCGGTCGAGTCGCGCGTCCTGCGCACGTCCTCTGCGCTTCAGGTACATAAGACCGTTTTTCCCAGCGATGCGACTTTAAGCCGGGATGCCTTTATCCGTGACTGGCAATCTGCTCAGGAGGACTTCTCGACCATCGACATTGCAGAGTTCCAGATCAGCACCGCCGAAGCAGATCAGCAGGTTGGGTCACCGAAGTTTCCAAAGCATGTTCAGACTCGTATCCGTTACGAGATCGTTGGGTCCAGCCAGAGCTTTCACCGCGAACAGCGTGTAGGGAATTGGCAGATCGACTGGGAGCCGTCCGACTCCGGTGAGTTTCGTGTTTCTCACTGGCGTGTCCTCGATGAAACGCGCGCGCGCTCCGCCTCGCCCATCTACGTCAACATTGCCGACACAGTGATCGGCGCCAATTCCTCTTACTCAGAACAACTGCTGCGCGGCACGGACTACTGGCGTACGGTTCTCGACGGCGCTTGCGGCATCGACATCTATGGACACAACGGCGTCTCGGTCGCCGACATTGACAATGACGGCTTCGACGATCTTTACATTTGCCAAACGGCAGGACTTCCGAATCGCCTTTACCGCAATCGTGGAGACGGCACCTTTGAAGACATCACCGAATCGTCCGGCCTCGGAATTCTCGAAAACACGGTTTGTGCTTTGTTCGCCGATTTCGATAACGATGGACTTCAAGATCTCATCCTAGTCCGCAACAACGGCCCGTTACTTTTTCTGAATCTGGGTAACGGCAAATTCCAGCAGAAGCCAGACGCTTTTCAGTTCGCTACTCCTCCGCAAGGAACGTTTACTGGAGCAGCCGTTGCTGACTATGACCGCGATGGATGGCTGGATATCTATTTCTCGCTCTACTCGTACTATCAGGGCACCGGCCAGTACAAATATCCGTCGCCCTATCACGATGCCGAGAACGGCCCGCCCAATTTCATGATGCGCAACAATCGCGACGGAACCTTCCGCGATGTGACCGCCGCGTCGGGCCTCGACAAAAACAACACGCGTTACAGTTTCTGCTGCGGATGGGGCGACTTCGACAACGACGGCTGGCCCGACCTCTACGTGGTCAACGACTTCGGACGCAAAAATCTCTACCGCAACAACGGCGATGGAACCTTCACTGATGTCGCTCCTCAGGAGGGGGTGGAAGACGTTGGAGCAGGGATGAGTGTGTGTTGGTTCGACTACAACACTGATGGTGTCCAGGATCTCTACGTCGCGAATATGTGGACTGCCGCCGGTATTCGCGTCTCTATGCTCGACGCGTTCAAGGCCGATTCCGATCCAAAAGTTCGTGCGCTCTACCAGAAGCATGCGATGGGCAATTCACTGCTTGAGAATCACGGAACTCGATTTGATGATGCCACCAATACCGCTGGCGTCGGAGTTGGGCGGTGGGCGTGGTCGGCCGATTCGTTTGATTTCGATCACGACGGCTTCGCCGATCTCTACGTCGTGAACGGAATGGTGTCCGGCCCGTCGCGCTACGACTTGAACAGCTACTTCTGGCGGGAGGTAGTCGCCTACTCTCCCGATCAGGCCGGCTCCTCGCACAACTATGAGCAAGGATGGAATGCCATCAACGAACTGATCCGTTCCGACGGCAGTTGGAGTGGTTACGAGCGCAACATCCTCTATGCCAATAATCGTGACGGGACATTCTCCGACGTTTCAGCCGCGGTAGGGCTCGACTTCATCGAAGACGGCCGCTCCTTCGCCCTCGCCGACTTCGATCACGATGGACGTCTCGAGATCTTTCTCAAGAATCGCAACGCGCCCCAGCTCCGAGTACTGAAAAATGTCGTGCAGGATCTGCCTCCGTCCATTTCGTTCCGCCTTAAAGGCACGAAGAGCAATCGCGACGCAATCGGGGCATCGGTCACGATCGAAACGTCTTCGGGAAAGCAAATGCGCATCCTGCAAGCAGGCTCCGGATTTCTTTGCCAGCACAGCAAAGATGTGTTTTTTGGATTGGGCGGGGCAAAGGCGACGGTGAGCGCAATCATCCACTGGCCAAGCGGGCTCGTGCAGCAAATAAAGGATCTACCTCCGAACCATCGCGTGTGGGTGGAAGAAGGTTCGAATCCGGCGCGCCTTGAACCGTTTCGCCCGATGTCCGAAAAGAAGTATGAGTCTTCGATTCCGTCTGCGCAGCCAGAGCACCTTCCGGTCAAGGTCGAGACCTGGCTGCTGGCGCCTGTTCCTGCACCTGATTTTGCTCTCCCCGATCATTCGGGCCAAACTCGATCGCTATCTGAATTCAAGGGTAAGCCAGTTCTGCTCAATTTCTGGACCACCAAATCGCAGGACTGCCGAGATAATCTCTCGTTGCTCGATAAACATTATTCGCGCCGGCTTGCACGGGGCCTGCAGACGATATGCATCAACACCGATCATCTCGCGGTCGCGGTGTTGCCAACAGCAGATACCGAAGGCGACAGTCTCGATGCGTTTCTTCAGCGACACCGCTTCTCGGTTCCAATTCTCCGCGGCTCGGATGATGTCGCCGCCGTTTATAACATCCTGTATCGGCAACTGTTCGATCGACATCGCGACCTCACGCTTCCCACGTCATTTCTGATCAATGCTGATGGGTACATCGTGAAGCTTTATCAAGGGATCGTCGATCCAGAGCACGTCGATCAGGATTTCCCAGAAATTCCCCGTACCGATGAGGAGCGTCTGGCGCGGGCGTTGCCGTTTCCCAGCAAGCAACACTCGCTTGAGTTCGGCCGCAACCATCTTTCCACTGGCGCTCTATTTTTTCAGCGCGGATACCTTGACCAAGCCGCCGTCGCTTTCCAGCAGGCGCTCGATGATGATCCCACGAGTGCAGAGGCCGTCTACGGAATTGGCAGCGTCTACCTGAACCAAAACAAGAATGCAGCCGCCCGGGAAATGTTCGAGCGCTGCGTCAAGCTGCAGCCAACTTATCCGGACACGCTCCCTGATGCCTGGAACAACCTTGGAGTCCTCGCCACGCGCGAAAACCGCGTCGAGGAGGCGATCAACAATTTTCAGCAGGCATTGCAGATCAATCCAAATCACTTGCTGTCGCTCGATAATCTGGGAAATGCTTACCGTCTCGAAAAGCGCTGGGACGACGCGGGCACCGTGTTTGAACGCGCCCTGGCGATTGCGCCCGAAGACCCAGAAGCGAATTACAGCCTTGCCATGGTCTTCGCTCAGAACAACGAGACCGCCAAGGCTTACGACTACCTACAGCGCGCGCTGAAATCGCGCCCCGCCTATCCCGAAGCCCTCAACAATCTCGGGATCTTATATCTCGTCACAAACCGGCGCGATCAGGCGGTGGCGAGCTTTGAGCAGTGCATACAAGTCGCTCCCGGATTCGATCAGGCTTATTTGAATCTTGCCCGACTCTATGCGATGGAAGGCGCACGGGACAAAGCTCGCGGTCTTCTGCTCGACCTGCTGAAACAGAGTCCGGATCATCCGGGCGCAAAGCAGATGCTGGAGCAACTGCAGCAGTAACGTCGCCGACTATTGCTTAGGCGTCGGCTCGCTTAGCAGATCCACGAATTCCTTGTAGAACTTCTGCGTGTCGAGGTCGACCTGAATCTCAACCGGCGGGCCTACGATTTTCGGTTTGTCCTGCTCGGACCAGCTGAGCGTGTCTCCGTATCCCGCGCCGCGACTCAGACTTACATCGAGGTATCGCGTGTCCTTACTCGTGATCAAGCTCGGATCGAGCCAGGCCGCAGCCGCGATTTCATCCCACAAATAGTTGTACTGGCCCTGAAGGCGCGCGTATTTTCCAACGTACTGGGCCGCTGGCGAATTTGCCGATTCCACGCGATCGATCAGTTCTTGCGTCACCCTGGTTTTTACCGAGATATCGACCGTCGTGCAAACAATTCTCTTCCAGGGGGCCAAGAACGTCTTATGCGCCGCCTCTGGATCGAACCACAGATTAAATTCTCGACGCGGCGTGTTCACAAACTCCGGATCGTCTGTCGTCGGATTTAAGCTTCCCCCCATGAACACTAGCTCCTTCGCCAGAGTTGGAAACTCAGGATCGAGCGCGATGGCGAGCGCCAGATTCGTCATCGGCCCGCCTTCATAGATCGTGACCTCGTGCGGATACTTTCGCACCATCCCCACCATGAAATGAGCTGCGTCTTCGTCCAGAGGTTTGGTCGTCGGTTTTCCTTCGGGCATCTCACCGAGTTGATCGGCCGGATGATAGACGCGGGGAGTCCATGCTCCGAGCCACGCCACCGATCCGTACTGCTCCTCCCACAACTCGGTCTCATCCTTGCGGCGCACCAGCGGATACTCTACTCCGGGAACGACGGGGATATCCGTACGTCCGATGATCTCGAGCATTCGCAGGGTGTGTGCGACTTCCTCCTTCAGCCATGCGTCACCGGTCACCACTGTGATACCAAGCACCTGCGTCTGCGGAGACTGAATCAACAGAAGTATCGACTGCTGATCCGTTCCTCCCGGACCTGCAGCGTCCTGATCAATGATGATCTTGCGTTTGCCGGATGATTGCTGCCCGAATGCGGCGAGAGAGGACATGCACAAAAAAACTGCGAGGAGGTTCCTGACCAAGTTCGATATGCGATGAGTTTTCATGCGGGTTGATTGCGAAGCTCAGCATTGTATTGCTTGGAGTGGATACTGCCAACTGCAAGTTTCGGTTCAGTTGCTGTAGGTGGCGCTGGAGGCTAGAATCCGCAGCTAGGACGAGGCCTAATCGCCGAATCCCCCTATTCCCCGTGTTCTTGCAGCTTTACAACTCGAAGTTCTCCTTGTCGGGAAGTCGCTGGCTGGCCGCGCTTCTTTTGCTTGCTATGCTTCCGCTCTCCGCGCAGGAAAAAGCAAAGCTGCCCTCGCTGCACGGCACGGTGCGCGACGTCCACGGAAGCCCCCTGCCGGGCGCGTCGGTCTCTTTGCACCGCAAGAACTCCACTGAGGATAAGTCGGCAATCACTGATGCAGGCGGAAGCTACACGTTCATCGGCCTGGCTGATGGTGTTTATTCCATACACGCAACAAAGCCTGGCTACGGGGACGCGGCGGTCGCCTCGGTTTTTGTCGGCGCTCAGGAAAACAAAACCTTAGACATCGCTCTGTCTCCAGCGGCCATGTCACCCCAATTTTTTGATCAGCCGCAATTCACTGTTTCCGGAGTTACCGACACCACCAATCTCGGAGGTCACGGCTCCGACACGGTCGTCCGCACGCGCGACTCAATTGCAAGGGACACAGCCACGCTGGGCAGGTCCGACACCGACCACTCAGCCATGACGCCGGATATCGACCGTTCGCTCCAGGCCGGCAATTACGCGCAGGCCCGAGCCGATCTGCGCACTTTGCTTGCTCATCAGGACAAGCCTGAGGTCCACCACCTGCTCGCCGACGTCGATGAAAAGCTCGGCGATTCACTTGAAGCCGTTCACGAATACCAGCGCGCCGCAGAAGCGGATCCGAGTGAGCCTTACCTCTTCGACTGGGGTTCAGAATTGCTTATGCATCATGCTCCCGAACCGGCCGAAGCAGTCTTCACTCGGGGCGCCAAGCTCTTTCCGCAATCGGTGCGAATGCTTATAGGCCTCGGAGCAAGTTCCTTCGCGCGCGGCGCCAACGATCAGGCTGTTCAGCAGATCTGCGCCGCTTCGGATCTCAATCCCGACGATCCCGCTCCATATCTTTTTCTGGGAAAAATGCTGCACGCCGAGAAGATTTCCTCGGACGAAGTCGTCCACCGGTTGCAGCGCTTCGCCAAACTTCAACCGCAAAACGCCGAGGCACACTACTACCTTGCGCTCGCTCTCTGGAAGCACCGTGATCCTCAGGACCAAGCACGCGTTTCACAAGTTGAATTCGAGTTAGCCTATGCGATTCGCCTCGATCCGCACTTCGCTGCAGCCGAACTGCAACTCGGAATTGTGCATGCCGATCAGGCCGATTACGCGGGCGCGATTCCGCATTTCGAGCGTGCCATTCAAATCGCTCCGCAGATGGAAGAGGCGCACTTCCGTCTGGCCCAGGCCTACCGGCAAACGGGACAGCCTGAGAAATCAAAAACGGAACTGCGCACCTACGAACAGCTTTCCAAAGAGTCGGCGCAACAGTTAGAACAGGAGCGGCACGAGATCCGGCAATTCGTCTACACCTTACGCGATCAGCCGCCGTCTTCTGAACTCTCCCATCCTTAGAGATCGCGAGCCGTACTGCGGCTCGGGCTCTGCCTGTGTTACACTTTGTAATTCATAACAAACAATTGAGTTGCGCCCAGGACGTCTGACCCTTACATGCTTTTTTCCAAAGAATATGTGGGCTACTTGGCCCGCGAAGTCACTAAAAAGCTGATTGCAGGCAAGTTCATCGAGACTACCTCGGTCCCGGCCGTGAACGAGCGAGTGCATGCCGCGCTGGTCGACGAACTCTCTCTGGAAGACCGCATCAATGATGAAGTTCGGGTGATTCTCGAGGCATACTCCGAGGAGATGCGCCAGTCCGGCGCCAATTATCAGGAAATGTTTCGCAAGGTGAAGAGCGAACTCGTTCGCAAATACAAGGCGGTGCTGTGAGACTCAGCCGCGATAAAGTGAACGTGCTGGCGCGGGCCGTGGCTGACGTGCTCAAAGAGATGGACGAAGTCGAGTTCATCGAAGATCCCAACACGATCCGCCAGGAAACGCGGAAGATTCTGGAAGACCTTTTCAACCAGGAAGCCAAGATCGACGTCGCGGCCCGCCAGAAAATCGATACGCAGAAGCGAACTATCCTCGAAGGCTCGCAAGAGTGGGACATCCTCTACCGCAAGTACTACAACGAAGAGGTCAAGAAGCTAGGATTGTAGCCGTCCCTCGCGCGCCGCTTCTTACGAGGTAAATCGTTGCCCAGTTCCTGTTCAAACTTCAAGTCCATTGTGACTCAGGCCGCCGCAGACGCCGGCTTCGATCTCTCCGGCATCGCTCCGGTGGCGGATTCTGCTGAGCTCAAGTACTTTTCGGAATGGATTGCCGCTGGCCACGCTGGCGAGATGAAATATATGGAGGCACGCAATGATCAAGGACAACTGAAGCGTGCCTCGCTCGCTCATGTCGCGCCTTGGGCAAGAAGCGTGATCGTCTGTGCCATCAACTACAACACGGACCATCCCTATTCCACGCAATTCCGCGATCCAACACGCGGATGGATCTCTCGCTATGCCTGGAGCCGGGAAGACTATCACGACGCGGTGCTGGGTCGCATAAAGCAAGTGGAAGCGGCTCTTCAGAATGCCGCTGCCGATACACACCCAGACCTGATCACCCGCAGCTACGTGGACACCGGCCCAATCGTCGAGCGAGTTTTCGCCAAATATGCCGGCATCGGCTGGATCGGCAAGAACACCTGCATCATCAATCAGAAGAAAGGCTCTTGGTTATTTCTCGGCGTCATCCTTACCTCGATCGAGTTGCCGCCCGACACGCCTGCGCCAGACCGCTGCGGCAGCTGCACCCGGTGCATCGAGGCTTGCCCCACTGGTGCCATACTCGCGCCCTACCAGCTCGACTCCAATCGCTGCATTTCCTATCTCACGATCGAAAAGCGCGGCTCAATTTCCGAAGAGCTTCTCCCCGGAATGGGCCGTCATGTTTTTGGGTGCGATATCTGTCAGGACGTCTGCCCCTGGAATCGTAAAGCTCCGATAACGGCTGCGGCCGAATTTGCGCCGCGTCCGGGACTCATCAATCCCGCCCTGGACTGGCTCGCCGAAATGTCGGCCGAACAGTTCCGGGAAGCCTTCCGCGGGTCTCCCATCCGGCGCACGAAACGCTCCGGCCTTCGTCGCAATGCCGTAATTGCTTTGGGAAATAGTGGCTGCCGCGACTTTCTGCCCCTGCTCGAAAGGCTCGCCGGTGATGAGGATGAGTCTGTGGCCCAAGCCGCTCAATGGGCTCTCCTGCAAATTCAATAAGATACCGCCGTCGACAACAGGTTTGTAATGCCGAATCAATAGTATATTCGCTCCATATTCGCCCCTTCTTCGCCCTAAAAGTGCTGAACTTCCGTAACTGGTTCTGCTGCGAAATAGCAACTAATCTTCTGCTAAAGGGTTCTTATCAAGAGGGTTATCTAAGGAGTTGTCTGGAGTGACTATGTATTCGCGCCCCATCCGGTCCTTGTGGCGAGCCATCGGCACGATCATCGTGCTGACCCTCGCCTGCTCCGCCTTGGCGAGTGCGTCCGCTACATTGTTGCTCGAAGAGCCTTACGGCAAGCTTGGATTTTTTACCGCGACCGGCCACGCTGCCGTCTACCTTTCCGGCGTCTGTGCCGAGAGTCCGTTGGTCCTGCGACCGTGCCATCCCGGAGAAAACGGCGTCGTCATCAGCCGCTATGACGGCATCAACGGCCATGACTGGATCGCCATCCCTCTCATCCCGTATCTCTACGCGGTCGACCGTCCCGAAGAGATTCCACTCTTCGCTGACGCGAAGATGACTGCTTTTTTGCGGGACCGCTATCGCCGCAAGTATCTGGAAGCAATCGCGCCTGACGGGAAGAATGGGGGCGCTCCCGGTGGAAACTGGTACGAACTCGTTGGTTCCTCGTACGATCGTGCCATGTACGGATTTGAAATCGAGACCACGCCCGAGCAAGACGCGGCTCTCATCCGTAAACTGAACTCATCCTCCAACGTCTCGCACTTCCACATGGTTTCCCAGAACTGTGCGGATTTCGCCAAAAAGATCATTAACTTCTATTATCCGAGATCGCTGCACCGTAGTGTGGTTGCGGACATCGGCATCACCACCCCGAAGCAGATGGCCAAGATGCTGATCAAGTACAGCGCGCATCATCCTGATCTGCAGTTTTCGCGCATCGTGATCTCGCAGGTTCCCGGCAGCATGCCGCGCAGCAGCACTGTGCATGGCGTAGTCGACGCCTTCTTCACATCGAAAAAATACATTGTCCCAAGCGCTGTGGTGAGCCCGATCTTCGCTGGATGTGTTGCTGCCGTCTACGTCGGGACCGGCGCGGAACGCTTCGATCCCGCTCGTAACGCCCTGGTCTTTGTGGTGGGGGATCAGCCGGAAGCTCCTTTGAATCGCGAAGATTTGCGCGCGTATCAGTTGCAACTCAAGCATCTTCTTGAGGGCGCATATCCTGACAATGGGCATAATGTCAGCCGGACATGGGCAAGGCTTCAATCCAAAGCACATCTGACGGTGGACGACAACGGCATGCCCGCTCTTCAAGTGGTGATGGACGGAGGGCTTGTTGAAGTGGGGATCGCAGAGGGAAACGTACTGAACGGAAATGCTCCGCCCGAACTGCTCCGCCAGTTGATCGAAGCGCGGTTGCAATCGGAATTACACCGATCGCCTCACGGTATCAGCGAGACAGAAGTCGCTCGCGATTGGGATCTGCTGCGGAGAACGATGGGTGGCGAGACCTCGCAAACCGCTCGCGTCCTCACCCATATCGAAAGCGTCCGCGGCAACCATCCTTAGTCCGCCCTTACTGCTCCTGGGGTGGATGCGGTGGCATACCTGAGCCCGGAACCGGTGGCTGGCCCGGTGGTTGATTTTGCTGCAGCTGTAACTGCCGCTGCTGCATCTCCTGCAACATCTGCTGCGGTGTCTTCACGCCCGGATTTTCCTGCTGCTGATCCGCTTCAGCGCTGTTTTGATCGTTGTTGCTGTCATCCGGCATGGCATTCTCCTCCGTTGCCGGATCAACTTCATTATTTGCCTCTGGCATCATTTCCTGCTGCGGTGGCAACTGCGGCCGCAGGGCCGACTGTGGTATCCCCTGTGCCTGCTCAGCGGGATTCGGATTCGGATTTGGCGCTACATCCTGCACACCACTCTTCGCCACCAGAACCACTCGTGAGAGCCCGTTCTGGTCGTCGGGCGACCCGAGCAGCACGTAATTGAAGCGGGACCCGTTCAGCAGCTCGGCCATGACTTCGCGTGCTGGCCCAGGTCCAAGATGAGTGACCACTCGCTCGGGTGCCGAGGGCACATCGATTTCCGCACCTGTCAGCTTTTTCACCGCGCGAAGGATGTCCGACAGCGTGGAATTCGGCGCAACAATTGTTAGTTGATTGTCTTGAAAGCTGACCTGCGGCGGAACGGCTGCGATCGAATCCAAAGGCATCTGCTGTACCGGCCCCGTCGGTCCCGATGGCAAAGGTGGCGGCGGTGTCTTCTTGGACTTCCTGTGACTCTGAGCGGTCGCAGAGGTGAGGCTCGCCAGGCACAGGACCGCCATCAGCAGCACGGCTCCACTCGCCTTGGTCCATCGCAATCTCGCGCTCATAACCACTCCTTTTTTTCCTTAATTGGGAGATATCTCCGACGAGGCGCCTTCCCTGAATTTTAGCACCGCGAAAACTGCAATCTGGAGGGAGTTTCCCGCTGGATAGAACGTTCCAAGTCTACGACCTTGCGACCTTTAGATGCCATAGCACGGAAAGGTGAGGAACCCATGTACGAAATGATTGCAGTCAACCATTTCCGGCAACACAAAATCTTATGCTAGGTACGCTGGCTAGGCGTAAGCTTATGGCGAAGCGTGCAAGTCACTGGAAGTAAAGGCAGAACCCAATGAATCTTACTCCGCTCCGCAGCTCTGTTGCTGTTTTGTTCAGTGCTGCGTTCCTGTTTTCATTGTCTGCAACGTTAGTTCGGGCCCAGACCTGCCAAACGTCGTCGGATATGGACGCCGCTACCCGTACTGCGCTCACCAACACTGGCCAGCGCTATTTCGATCAGGCGGCAAAGGACAATGCCGCGTCACTGAAACAGAATGCCATTCCCAGTCTCGCCTCGGACTTCGGAGGCATCGAGAATCTGATCAAGGAGCGCCAACCTGACCTCTCTGGGGCTCAGGCGAACGTCAAGAGTGTATTTGTGCTCGATAACGAGCAGGGTGCCCCTAATACTCGCGCCGAATTCTACTGTGGCGTATTCGGAAAAAATGGCCAGACCGCGACCAGCTCCGCCTTTTATCTCGATAATCTTCCGCCCGCCAAATATGCGGTCGTGCTGATCGATGCAACGTCAGCAAAAGGACGCACGATGTTTTCGGAAGTGCTGCAGCAGATGGGCACCGACTGGAAACTTGGCGGTCTCTATATCAAACCCGCCCAGATCAGCGGACACGACAGCGATTGGTTCCTGAACCAGGCACGCCAATACAAGAGCAAAGGTCAAATGCATAATGCCTGGTTCTTTTATCTCGAGGCACGGGCCTTGATTTCTCCGCTGCCCTTTATGAGTACGCTGGCTACCGACAAACTCTATGACGAATCGCAGAGTTTGCAGCCGGCTGATTTGCCGGGAGGAGGCAAGACTGCGGACCTGCCCGCCGGAACCACAACCTACAAGCTGACCTCGGTCGTCCCGGAAGCCGTTGGAAACGATCTCGATCTGATCGTGCGCTATCAATCCGCTAATGTCGCCAATACCAATCAGGCCTATCAGGACAACGTGAACGTGATTAAAGCTCTGGTCGCGAAGTATCCGGAGGTGCGCGAGGCCTTTGCGTCGGTGGTCGCCCGCGCCGTCGACGCCAGCGGTCGCGATTACGGCACCTTGCTCGCGATGAAAGACATCAAGTAGCAATCGAAGTCGCTCACCGCTCCTGCGATGCAAACAGAAAAAAGGCCACCCGCAAGGGTGGCCTTCGATGTCCTTAAATATTCGAAGCTATGGTGCCACGCCGGCCGGGGGTTGCGGTGCGGCCCCCGCCGTGGTGGCGGCGGCAGCTTCATTCAATATCCGGTGATGGATGGTGAACAGCGCCAGTTCCAGCCGGTCTGACACGCCGATCTTGTCGTAGACGTTGCGCAGGTAATTTTTGATGACCTGCTCGGTCGTGCCCAGCTGCGAGGCGATTTCCTTGTTCTTGTATCCTTGAACGATCAGCGCCACGATGCGCAGCTCTTTCGCCGTGAGGCGATCGCGCACGCGCAATCCGACCATGTCGTTTTCGGTGAGTTCGCTGGGCACGGCGACATCCTGCACCCAGGTTTCACCGCGCGCCACTTTGCGGACGCAATCCACCAGCGCTGCGCTGGTGACGTTGCGATACACGACGCCGTGAGCGCCATTCGACATGTGCTTCTGTGCGCTTTCACCGGTGTCGGCGAGGACGATGACGCGCGTCTTCGCTTTGTTCGCGGCCTGCACAATGGCGGCGAAATCGTTGTGAAAACCTGCGGCCACGACCAGCACGGCGGCTCGGAACTTGTCGAGCGCCATAAACATCTGTTCAGGCGTTTGCGCCTGGGCCACGATGCGCATCTCGTCTTCGACTGCGAGTACCTTGGCGATGCCCGCCCGGAAAATCGCCTGGTTATCGGCCAGAATCAGTTTGAGCATGTTATCAACGCTCCCAAGTAAGTCCGGTTCAAAGGTTATGAGTTCCTGACGAACTCGTAGGAGTCAATCACGCACGCCACGCCGCGTCCTTCGCCGCCTTCGCCCGTTTCGTCAGCGCGGACTACCCGGCCTTTGCATTGTATGGTGACGTTTTCCTGTCCACCTGTCATTTCCGGCGGCAGCGTGATTTCGAATTCCACAGGCGAACCGATCTCCATCGATGCGTCGGCGCGAATGTACACGCCCGCCGCACTCAAATTACCGGTTACACCCGCAGCATCCGCGCCGGTTTCGCCTTTGTGAATCTTGATCGGCAATTCCAGCGGAAATCTTTTTCCGGTCCGTGCTTCTTCCCCCACGGTACCTCCTCTATGTTGACCTGTCCGTTTGTCGTCTGTGAATGCGGCCAACGTTGTCAAACGAAGCTCCTAGCGGGCTGGGGCCCGCTTTTGTGCTCACGGGCGGTTATATCACGGAAGGTTACCTGTGTAAAAGCCTGATAACCCGTTAGTTAACGGTAGCAACTAGGTTCCCCCAACAGCGGATGGAGGAAACGCGCCTCTCCGGATGGGTTTAGCGACGCTTTTCCACGGCTTTCCAGGCTGCGTGATAGTGTTTTAAAAAAGGCGGTTGTTCGAAAGTAGGAACTTCTCCTATGACGCATACATTTCAAATTGGCGGGCGTGTGCATGGCCTTTGCGTACTGACGATTACACTCGTTTTTGTAATCGCTGCACCGCTTCTGGCGCAGACGTCGAACCCGTCTGCGGCACAGACTTCTTCACCGAGAACTCAGATCGCGAAGCCGATGCCGCCTCCAACTGAATCGAAAGTTGGCGAGGCACCCGGGGTGCTGGTGCAGTTGAATTCCGCGTTGGAAGGCTTGGCCGCGAAGGTTTCTCCGGCGGTCGTGCAGATTGTCGTCACGGGATTTGGCGCCGCACATGAGGAAAATCGATCTCAAACCGCTCTGATCGTCCGTCAGCATGCGGTCGGATCGGGGGTGATCGTTGATCCGAACGGTTACATCATGACCAATGCGCACGTGGTGGAAGGGGCGCAGCAGATCCGCGTCGCGTTGCCTCTGCCGGGCGGCGACTCGTCCGGACTAGTGCCTGTTGGAAAACGCCGTATCGTCGAAGCGCGCCTGATCGGCCAGCACAAAGAGACCGATCTCGCACTTCTCAAAATCGATGAGACCGATCTACCAACGCTTCCTTTGGTGAGCCAGGAGAGGCCGCATGTGGGGCAACTTGTGTTCGCGATTGGCAGTCCTGAGGGGCTACAGAATTCCGTCACCATGGGAGTCGTCAGCGCACTGGCGCGCCAACCGGATGCAAATAAGCCGCTGACTTACATTCAGACCGATGCTCCCATTAATCCCGGAAATAGCGGAGGGCCGCTGGTCGACATGAGCGGCTCTGTGATCGGCATCAATACTTTTATTTTGTCGGAGGGCGGTGGCAGCGAAGGCCTGGGGTTCGCGATCCCAGCGCGCGTCGTCGAGTTTGTCTATCGCAGTCTGCGCAAGTACGGGCATGTGCATCGCGTGGAGATCGGAGCCGGGGCGCAGGATATTACGCCTACTCTGGCCGAAGGTCTGAAGCTTCCGCAACGCTGGGGTGTGATCGTCGTCGACGTGACGCCCGATGGGCCGGCCGCTGCCGCTGGCCTGCAGATTCAGGACATCATTCTGAGCGCGGATGATCGCCGCATCGAGACCCTGCCATCTCTCACATCTGCGCTTTATCTTCACCGTGTCGATCAAGTCGTGAAGCTGGAGGTGCTGCGCGGCAAAGAGAGGAAGACACTTTACATTCCGGCGATTGAGCACCACGACCAGATGGATCAACTTCTGGATGTGGTAAATCCCGAGAACAGCCTGATTTCGAGGCTCGGGGTGCTGGCTATTGATATCAACGGAGATTTAGGCGCGAAGTTGAGATCTGAACTGCGCATTCCATCAGGAGTGGTCGTTGTCGGACGAGCCGCGGATCTGATTACACCCGATACCGGCCTGCAGGCGGGAGATGTAATTCACGAGCTGAATACGACGCCGATTGATTCCATGGCCACACTGCGGAACACGCTAAACGGATTGAAAACAGGGGATCCCGTAGTGCTGCAAGTGGAGCGCGACGGCGGGTTGACGTATGTGAGCTTCGAAATGGATTGAGGAAAGACTTCGCAATCGGGGCCAGAATTCGCGTTGACGACTGGTATTAGCTAAAGTATACTTAGCTAAGCTAAGATGAGGTTAGCTAAGTGAAGACAGTTACGATCCACGAAGCCAAAACCAATCTGTCTCGCCTGATCGAGAGGGCTTGCCGAGGCGAGGAAGTCATTATCGCTCGCGGAGCCGACCCTGTCGTTCGTCTGGTTCCCATCGGCGGAGCCAAAGGCCGCCGAAAGCTAGGGATCTTGAAGGGCAAGCTTGTCGTCGGACCGGAGTTTTTCGAGCCTCTTCCGCCGGACGAGTTGGATCGCTGGGAGTGAGTGATGCGCTTCCTGCTAGACACGCACACACTTCTCTGGTCGTTCAACGGTGATTCGTCTCTAAGTTTGCGAGCGCGACGAGTCATCGAAGACGGCAGCAATGAAATTCTGGTAAGCGCCGCATCCGCCTGGGAGATCGCCACGAAGGTCCGCTTGGGCAAGTTGCCTACTGGAGAGGAATTGATCAGCAAACTCGATCAGTTCCTGGCGCAGTTGGGATTCGAAGGCCTGCCAATTTCGCTGGCCCACGCTGCTCGGGCGGGGATGTTGAGGGGAGAGCATCGCGATCCTTTCGACCGGATGTTGATCGCGCAGGCGCAAAGCGAGGAGCTGTCGATCATCAGTAACGACCGCATTTTCGATGTCTACCATGTGCGACGAATCTGGTAGGGCGCTACCAGATTCGCGGTGTATGTAGGTTTCAATGAAGGCTTATGCCTTGGGATGCATCACTTCGCCCAGGCGAGACCGTCAGCGTACTTGCCGGTCGCGATCAGATTTTGCACTTTCCATTGGTCCAGATCGATGGCGGCAACTTTGCCGGCGCCGGCGCAGGAAACATAGGCCATCTTACCGTCCGGACGAATCAGAATTTCCTGCGGCTTGTCGGCTACATCGATGTTGCGCGACACCTGCATGCTTTTGAGGTCGACAACAGCGACCTGATTCTTAGATGGGATCGCGACCAGCAGCCAATGCCCGTCTAGCGTCGCGGCGGACCCGTAACCGGAAGCAGGGAGCGGCACCCAGGTTTTCACCTTCCGCGTCGCAGTATCGATCACGGCAAGCTGCGGCTTGGTTTGATCCGAGGTAAAGACGAGCTTGTCGTCGGTCGAGATTGAAATCCGCTGTACGTCGCCAGACACCGGAATGACTGCGATGGTTTTGCGGCCAACCATATCGAGCACGGAGATGGTGCCCGGTCCAACATTCGACGTATAGGCGAGCTTGCCGTCGTGCGAGAGGGCCATCATATGCGACTGTTCCTGGCCAGTCTGGACCGCTCCGACAATCTTCCCTGTTCGCGGATCGATGACAGTGATCGTCTTATCCAACTCCGTCGTGACGTACAGCAAGCCGCTTGCGGGATCAAGAACCGGCTGGTGCGGCCGAACTCCGTGGCCGAAATCAATGTTTCCGACGATTTTCCGCGAGGGAACATCGATCAAGAGCATCTCATGTCCATCGACTCCGGGCTTGCCGACACCGGTGCTGCCGTAGATGGGCAGAAAAGCGGTGTGTCCGTCGGCAGAGACAGCGATCTCATGACCATGAACGCCGGGAGTGTTTTCGGCGACGGTCGCGACTACTCGCGCCGACGCAGGATCGACGAGGCTGACATTGCTGTCACCTTGATTCACGACGAGAAGCATTTGAGCATTTGCGCCCGCGAGGAGAAGTGTAGAACAAAGCCCCGTCACGAATGCAGTTGGAAATACAAGTCTTCGCATAGACCGAAAGGTATAACTCTTCGGCGTTACTGCGCTCCGGCGCTGGTGGATGATGCTTTCAGTTTGGGGTTAGGTTGAATCGTGGCTCCCAGAGCGGAGACGGCAGATTCAATGACAAGAAGATCATCTTCGGTGAACGCGTCCTGTGCGGAACGATACAGTGCCAGGACAGCGATGACTCTGGACTCCCTTTCGATCGGAACCGCCAATGCCGAACGTAACGTGCTGTACTTCGTGGGGTCATTGAGATATCCGGGCTCGACCGACGGATTGCCATTCAGAATTGCCTTGTGATTTTGCGCCACCCAGCCTGACAAACCTTCTCCTAGCGGAATTTTCAAAGACGAAAAGAGGCGGAAGTTTTCTCCACTCACGAACTTCGGGGTCAACGTATCATCCTGCAAACCGTACACTGCCATCGAGTCGAAGGGGATCAGTTGTCTCAGCCGGATCGACAGCAGCGCGAATACATCTTCCAGCAGCAGTGACGTTCCCGGACTCTGCTTGACTGCCACGATCTCGCTGGCCGCCTGCTTCGCGCGTGATATGCGTGAGATCGTGTCGAGGCCCGGAGTCATTGCCCGATGCTCTTCCGTCGATTCTGCGAATCCTGCGTCGGGAGCTGCGCCTCGCTTGACCTTAATGTCCGTGGATAGCTTTGGCGGAGCCTGCATCGGCTGTTCGGTCGCGAGCCTTTCAAGTTCGATGTAGCGGCGTTGCAAAATCGCGACCACCTTGGGATCGAAACTTACTCCAGCTTCCGATGCCACCTTGGCCATCGCCTCATCGAGCGGCAGCGCCTTGCGATATTGCCGGTCGGAGGCGAGAGCGTCGAGGCAATCGACCGCGGTGAGAATACGTGCCCCAATCGGAATCTGTTCTCCTGCGAGTCCCAGTGGATATCCGCTGCCATCCCATTTTTCGTGGTGTGCTCGCACGATCGGCACGACGGGGTAGGGAAAGTCCACCTGCTCCAGAATCTCGGCGCCCACGACCGGGTGAATCTTCATCTTTTCGAATTCTTCCGGCGTCAGCTTTCCCGGCTTGGAAATAATGTGTTCGGGCACGGCGAGCTTCCCGATGTCATGCAGCACCGACGCGGCCTGCAACGCCTCTTTCTCGTCCTCACTAAGACCGAGCTCATTGGCCAATTCCATCGCGTAAATCCGCACGCGCTGCAAGTGTTCGCCGGTCGTTTCGTCTTTGGCTTCAATGGCCAGCGCGAGCGCCTCAATCGTGCGCAAGTGCAACCGCGAGACTTGCTCGGCATGTTGTTTCTCGGTCTCAAGCTTTCCGAGATACAGCCGGTACGAGCGGTACATCAGGTAAATCGGCGGCAATACCAGCAGCGACGATTGCCATCCGATATGACCGTTCAGGAAATGAACCAGCCCGGCCGCGGCTGCACCAACCATGTAGTACGGGATCAGCCACAGATGATTTTCGGTCCAGACTTTGGCGATGCGCTTATCTTCCGTTAGCCCAATGATCGTCGACATCGCCGCTGTGTTGCAGCCGAAGTGCGTCACCGCAGCCACGAGGAGCGCAAGCGGACCCGGAGCATGAAGCACATGAATCACAACGAACTTGTAAGCTCCGTATGCCACCGCACTCGAAAAGGTCAACTGCGACCAGTTGAAGACGAAGTGCACCAGCTTGACCTGTTGCTTCCGCGTGCCCAAGAACGCTTGACCGAGTGTGCAAGCCAGGACAATCAGCAGCGTCTCAGGCAGGCCCAGTTCCAGTATGCCGAGCAACGTAAACAGGAAGTTCACCGAGAGCGTTGCATCAATGCCAGGGAGCGTGACCTTGAGCGATGAAACGAGCACGGCAACAATCAGGTAGCAGACGAACTTGACCGGATCGCTCGATTGCCAGTGCGAGAAGGCCAGCACGTAGCAGGCACTGCCGGCCAGAGCCATGCCGGCGATGAATGCCCGCGCACCAATGGAACGAACCCACGACATAAGTGCTTAAATTTTCAATGAATTGCGGCCGCAAGTCCGCCCAAAAACGAGTCTGGCGATTACCATGGTTTCTATTGATAAATCAACCGCTTATCTCAATTTCGAGCGGCCGCGCCGAGCTACCAAAAGAACGCCTTCGCTGTGACAAGTTGTCCCATCGCCCCGCATGTGGGACAAAGTGCCCGCTGTATTCCGCAACACCTCCCCTTAAGCAATTGATAAATAAGGGTAATGGGGGTCACTCTTTGGGCCGCGAACTGCACACATAGAAGTCACTTGGGGCACGGTTACGCGCCTGTGGGGCGCCATAGTGGGGGGATATGAAGAAGATTCTGGTTCTATTGCTGCTAGCCACGGTTACGGTGGCCTATGCAGACGATTCCAAGTTGTCGCCCGAACTGCGCGGCAATCAGTCAACTCAGCAGGTCCAGGTCATTGTGCAGTACGCCCCAGGGACACAGGTCAATTGCAACAGCCTGCTGGGATTGGTGGATTGCCTTGTAAATGACATTGTGAAGTTGGGCGGCACGATCCTGGCACCACTGCCAATCGTGAATGGAGTCGTCGCTCTGCTGGACGGTCCGGGGATCCTGAATCTCTCGAACCAGAGCAATGTTGTGTACATCAGCTCGGACAGAAGACTGACGCCGACGCTTAGCAACGCCGCCCCTGCCGTGAACGCGTTTGCGGCATGGCAATCCGGTTATACCGGAGCCGGAGTTGGCGTTGCGTTAATCGATAGCGGAGTGAGCAGCCATCCGGATTTGAACGGAGGGTTTCTCGGATTGTCGCGTGTGGTGTGGAATCAGAGCTTCGTTCCGGGAACCGCTGCCGCGAACGATCAGTTCGGACACGGCACCCACGTCGCCGGATTGATCGCCGGAAACGGGGCGAGCTCGACGGGTCCGCAATATTCGCGCAACTTTAAGGGCATTGCGCCGCAGGCAAGCATTATCAACCTGCGCGTATTGGACCAGAACGGTGCGGGCACCGATAGCGCGGCGATCGCAGCGATCAATCAAGCCATCGCGTTGAAGCCATACTTCAACATCCGCGTGATCAACCTGTCGCTGGGACGTCCGGTTTACGAAAGCTACAAGCTCGACCCGCTCTGCCTTGCAGTCGAAGCCGCATGGAAGAGCGGCATCGTGGTCGTAGTCGCCGCAGGCAACAACGGCCGCTATCAGCCGACCAGCGGTTACGGGACGGTCACCTCGCCGGCCAACGATCCTTATGTAATTACTGTGGGCGCGATGAAGACGATGGGAACGCCCACCCGCCTTGACGACGAGATGGCCAGCTACAGTTCAAAGGGTCCGACCGCGATCGATGCGATTGCCAAGCCGGACATTGTCGCACCCGGCAATCTGCTCGTGTCTCTCGAGGCTCCGGGCTCGACGCTCTACAACAGCTATCCGGTCAATCGCCTGCCTTACAGCTTTTACGTTAACGGAGGCAGCGGTGCTCCGTCGTCGAGTTACTTCACGCTGAGCGGCACGAGCATGGCGACGGGCGTAGTGAGCGGAGTAGTGGCCGATCTGCTACAGAAGAGTCCGAACCTCAATCCCGATCAAGTCAAAGCCCGGTTGATGAAGACCGCTTGGAAGGCGCTGCCGGCCTATAGCAGCACGACCGATCCAGCCACCGGCATCACCTATGTCGACCAGGACGACGTTTTCACTGTCGGCGCGGGTTACGTCGACGTCGAGGCGGCACTGAACAACACCGATCTGGCGAGGGGTACAGCGATGTCTCCAGTGGCGTCGTACAACTCCAGCAACGGCTACGTTTACCTCAGCGACAGCTCGACCGCCGTTTGGAATACCTCACCAACCTGGTCAAATCCTCTCGTATGGGGATCCTCGCAGTTCCTGGTTGGTGCCCCTGCCTCGGCCATGCCTGGCAGCCCACTCTGGGGGAGTAATGACTCCGTCTGGGGTTCGAATGTCATGTGGGGTTCGAATGTCATGTGGGGCTCGAACGTCATGTGGGGTAGCAATGTGATGTGGGGCAGCAATGTCATGTGGGGCTCGAATGTCATGTGGGGCAGCAACGTCACAGGCGGAGAGCAGTAAACTCAGTCAGCCTTAACCGAAATTAAACAGGCCGCGATGCTCTCGCGGCCTGTTTTCTTTGTTGCAGTGAACAAAAAGTGCAGCCCACTGCTAAGCTCGAAAATCCAAAAAGAGCAGGAGGCTGATTCATGCAACGTTTCGACTATGGGAAGGTAGCACCGGGCTTATCGCGCCATGCTGGGTCTGAAACATTACCTTCACGAGACGCAGTTTCGTCATTGACACTCTTTCAGCACTGTCATCCTGAGCCCGGCGATAGCCGGACGAGGGACCGTACGTAAGCGGAAGGCCGCGACGTTATCGCAAAGAACGCCTGCTCCGCATGCAGTGCTGTCCCTAGCGACTGCCACGGAACGATTTTCCCGCTGTATGGTCCCTCGGCTAGCTACGCGCTCCCCTCGGGATGACATCCTCTCGAGATTACAGACGATCAAACTGCACCACGACCGTATGGCCGATGAGCGCTTGCTGGTTTTTGAGGGAAGCCGAACAGCGAGAGCCGGGAGCCGGCCACTTTACTGCTGTGGTGCGAAGTATCCTCTGCGAGCGCGAACCTGCAGGTCCTTCTTCAGCGATGAGATTTGAATGGAGCGGTAGCGTCCGTCCGGATCGAAGTCGGCTGGCTTATAAGAAACAACGTACTGGCTGCGCAATTCGTCTTCGATGGCCGCGAAAGAGCGCGTGATGTCTTTCATCTTGAAAGGAAAGAAAACACGCCCGCCAGTTGCATCCGCGAGCTGCTCAAGAACCTTGTCGCCACGCATCACCAACCCGCTATCGTCGGTCGAGATGGCATAAATGATCACTTCGGCGCGCTGCGCCATTTCAATTGCCTGGGCTTTGGAGACTTCGCTCTGATTATCTTCTCCGTCGCTGACGATAATGATGGCCTTCCGCACCGGATGATCGCTCTTGTCCTTCAGTAGCTTTTCTTTGCAGGCGCGGTATACCGCGTCATAGAGCGCCGTTCCGCCGCCATCATGCAGACGGCGAATTCCAGTCGAAAGCAACGAGACATTATCGGTAAAATCCTGCGCGAGCTGAGTATGGCTGTTGAAGCCCAGTACAAATGCCTTGTCGAATCCGGCGCGAACGGCATGCTGCAGGAAACTGGTCGCGGCCTGTTGTTCGAAATCAAAGCGGCTGCCCACCGATCCGCTCACATCGATCAAAAGGCCTAGATGCAGAGGCAGGTCAGTTTCACGCCGGAAGTTCAGGATCGCTTGCGGAGGCTTGTGATCATCAAGAATGCTGAAATCGGCCTGATTCAGATCGCGTACGAACTTGCCATGTTTATCAGTAGCAATAAAAAGGACGTTCACCTCATTCACGCGCGCGTGAAGGGTGATCAGTGATCCCTGGTCGGATCCGCTGTCGGGCAAATCGCCAGCAGAGGCGCTGTAGGTGGGTGATTCGGAAAAATACGCGGACTGGGCTCGCAACTCGCTCGCCCCGATAAAGGTTGCCAGCGTAAGTATTAAAACCCCGAAAATCCACTTCGTGTACTTCATGCTCAGGGAATCCAAATTTTTCACTATAAACCGGCGGTACACACACTCCCACTCTATTCGATGCACGCCGGGGGCCGAAATCGGGCGCATGCTGCAGGCCCCTTCTCATCGACTGTAGGGGGTTTCCGAAGAAGGTGCCAAGTTACAAAAGGAGCACACGTTTGGTCATGGCACAAGGCATGCAATCTAAAAGACTTGCGCCAGAGCTGATAACGCATCGCCCAGCTGATCCGCGTTTGCTACTCGAATTCGCGAGTTAAGATGGTTAACATCAGCTTACGCGTTTATTCCGTACATTTTTTTTGGAGGGGTGGATGAAGAGGCTCATCGTGTGTCTGGCAGTTGCGCTCATCTCGAGCATGACCGCTTTTGCGGCCAATGATGTTCACGAGGCAGATCGGGTGAAAGATGCCGGCGAGGTGATGAAGGAAATTTTGAACATCCCTGACGACATTCCGCAGGATTTGCTGGACAAGGCGGAGTGCATCGTCGTGCTGCCTTCCGTCAAGAAGGGAGCGTTCGGCATCGGAGGCAGTTACGGCCGGGGCGTGATGGTGTGCCGCAGCGGGCCGCACTACAAAGGCAAGTGGGGAGCTCCGGCGCTGTACGCATTGGAAGGCGTGAGCATCGGCTTTCAACTCGGCGGCCAGGCAACGGACTTCGTGCTGCTGGTGATGAATCCCAAGGGCGCACAGTCGCTGCTTTACAGCAAGGTGAAACTTGGCGCGGATGCCTCCGCTGCTGCTGGCCCGAAGGGCAGAACGGCTGAAGGCGCGACCGATATCGTCATGAACGCGGAGATCCTCTCGTACTCGCGCAATAAAGGTCTTTTCGCGGGAGTTTCACTGGAAGGTTCTACCTTGCGTTCCGATGGCAGCGCCAACGAGAAACTTTATGGCCGCAAGCTCAGCGCGAAAGAGATCATCCGCGAGGGCAAGGTTGGCATTCCGCCATCCGCGCAGGAGTTGGTTTCTCTCCTCGACAAGAAATCTCCGGTGAACAAGTCAGATCCGAAGTCTCTGGAGTAAATCTTCTCGTGTTTTTCTGTGCCCTCTGTGGTCACGATTTTGACTTCAGAGGGCATCGTTTTCTGCACCATCTCTGTTTTTGTATCATCCAGGACATGTCAGCCAAGAGAACCGCCGAGCCTGTCCGCTGTGCGTGGGCAAGTAACGAGCTGTCGATCCGCTATCACGACGAGGAATGGGGCGTTCCAGTGCATGACGATCGCACGTTCTTTGAATTCCTCATCCTCGAGGGCGCGCAGGCCGGATTGAGCTGGAACACGATTCTCAACAAACGCGATAACTATCGCCGTGCGTTTGACCGCTTCGATCCGAAGCGCGTCGCGCAATACGACCAAAGCAAAGTTGCGGAACTGCTATCTGATCCCGGGATCGTCCGCAACAAACTCAAGGTCGTGTCCGCCGTCGAGAATGCGAAGGCGTTTCTGCGCGTGCAGCAGGAATTCGGCAGCTTCGACCGCTACATTTGGCAATTCGTGGGAGGCCAGCCGCGCGTGAATCGATGGCGCTCGCTGCGACAACTACCAGCGCGAACGCCAGAGTCAGACGCCATGAGCAAAGATTTGAAAAAGCGCGGATTCAAGTTTGTCGGATCAACGATCCTCTACGCGTTCATGCAGGCAACGGGGATGGTGAACGACCACGTCATCACGTGTTTCCGCTACAAAGCTTTCGCGCATCAGCGCTCATAGAGAGCGCTGACAGTCAGAAAAATAACAACCAAACCGAGGAGCAGGACAGAACCTTCGACGCGCGTCGACCAGACGTGGAGGGCGTCAAACTGTATGCGCGCGGGATTGTCGAGCGGGACCGTCGCGAAATCGCTGACGGAGGCACGCAGCGTGTCCATTCGCGGGATGATCCAGAACTGCGAGAACAACGTCAGGCCGAGCATCAGGCAGATGAGCACGTGGCGCGTGGCAAAAACGTGCGCGGTGCCTTGCGTGAGGTAGCTGTGGAGCAGGGAAGTGATCAGGAAGACAATGCCGGAAATGATGGCGATCCAGTGCAGCTTGCCGAGAGCGCGTCCCACGACATTGCCAGCGAGATGCGTGTTAGGTAAAACCTGGAAGGCTGTCGGAGCGAGCACGAAGGCGAAGAAGATGAGACCGCCAATCCAGACCACAAGCGAAAGAACCATCAGGAAGCGGAGGAATGACATGACGGGAATTATAGACAGCTTTGTCAGTGTGCGTAGGCGTGCTTCCCGATCTTGTCATTCCGACCGGAGAGAGGAATCTGCTTGCTCTCGAGGGCTGGACGCTGCAGGCGACAGTAGATTCCTCGCTGCTTCGGGCTGGACGCTGCAGGCGACAGTAGATTCCTCGCTGCTTCGCCGTTCGGAAGGACAACTCAGATCGGCACGGCTACATTCTCGACGATCTCTTTTAACACTTGGTCCGATTGTTCGGACTTCCTCAGTGTCGAGGCGTAGAGATTGTTGACGACTACGCGGTGCGCGAAGACTGGCACGACCAGCGGCTTGAAGTCTTCGGGCGTGCAAAAGGTGCGGCCTTCGAGAAATGCCATCGCTTGCGCGGCGCGATAGAGCGCTTGCGATCCGCGCGGCGAGACTCCGAGCGACAGGAATTCTGACTCACGCGTCCGGCGCACGATTTCAAGGGCGTAGCTGACCAGGGAATCGTCGACGCGGATGTTCTTCACCGCCTGCTGCATTTCGAGTACGTCGGCTCCGGTCAGAACCGAGCGGAGAGAATCTAGATGCGCGACGCCTGCTTCGGATCGGAGGATCTGTCGCTCGGCCTGCGCGTCGGGATATCCCATGCGCACGCGCAGCAGAAAGCGGTCGAGCTGCGATTCGGGCAGCGGATACGTTCCGTGATGCTCGACCGGGTTCTGCGTGGCGATCACGAGGAATGGCTGCGGCAACTCGTAAGAATGCGCATCGACCGTGACCTGGCCTTCGTTCATGGCCTCGAGCAGCGCCGACTGCGTTTTCGGAGTCGTGCGGTTGATCTCGTCGGCCAGCAGAACGTTGGTGAAGACCGGTCCGCGCTTGAATTCGAATTCCTGCTCTGCCGCCGAATAGACTGAGATGCCGAGCACGTCGGACGGCAGCATGTCACTGGTGAACTGCACGCGCTGGAAGGTGCAGTCGATGGCGCGGGCGAGGGCTTGTCCGAGAGTGGTCTTGCCGACTCCTGGAACGCCTTCGATGAGAAGGTGACCGCGGGCGAAGATGCTCACCAGCGCGAGGCGGACCACGTCATCATTGCCGCGAATCACGCGGCGCAGAGCCTTTTCCAGTTCGACAGCTTTGGTGGACACAGCGATGGCAGTCTCGGGCGACATTCTCTGAATTCTAATTTACGACCAGCAGGCCGACGGAGTTACGGACGTCATAGAACCAGCCATCAGCTTTCAGCCGTCAGGTTTCAGCAGACCCATTTGTCGGTGCCGAGCAATCCGTCTCGATCAAGAGAACGTCTCTTTCGCCCAGCCTTGCGACGTTTGTACTGCTAGCTGATAGGCTGACTGCTCATAGCTTTACTGCGTAAACTCTGCAGGCCTTCCGGTCAGCCGCTCGATGCGCTTCGCGATCGGCGGATGCGTCGAGAACAGGTTAGCGAACATTCCGGCGTTCACTCCCAGGAATGGCTGGATGATGAACAAGTGCGCGGTCGAAGGGCTGGCCTGCATCGGCAATCGCTTCGCGTAGGCGTCGATTTTCTGCAGTGCGCTCGCCAGTGCATACGGATTGCCAGTGAAGTGTGCGCCTGTTGCGTCGGCCTGATACTCGCGCGAACGCGAGACCGCAAGCTGAATCAAGCTCGCAGCGATCGGGGCGACGATGAGCATGAGCAGCGCGCCAAGTCCGCCACCGCCGCGATCTTCGCGATCGCGTCCGCCAAAGCCGCCGAAGATCATGGCCCAGCGTCCCATGCTGGCGAGCATGGTGATCGCGCCAGCGATGGTCGCAGTCACCGAGCTGATGAGGATGTCACGGTTGTTGACGTGACCAAGTTCATGAGCGAGCACGCCTTCGAGCTCTTCGTCATTCAGCAATTGCAGAATTCCGTGCGTCACCGCAACCGAGGCATGTTGCGGATTGCGTCCGGTGGCGAAGGCGTTTGGCGACTCGGTTGGAATCACGTACATCTTCGGCATCGGGATTCCGATCTTCTGGGTGAGCCGCTCGACTGCGGCATAAGCGCGTGGGAGTTCTTCCCGCGAGACTGGCTGGGCGCGATACATGGCCAGCGCAATCTTGTCGGAGTAGAAGTACGAGACGAAGTTCATGACGGCTGCAAAAGTCAGCGCCAGGAACATTCCGTTTTGACCGCCGAAGAAGCGCCCGAAAAACATCAGGAGCAGCGTGAGGGCGGTCAGAAGGAACGCGGTCTTGAAAGTATTTCCCATAGTTTTAGTGGAGCTATTTCATTGGATGTTGGCCGAAGGGGCGAGATGCACGAGGCCCATTTTGGGAAATTGCCGGTTGAGGTGGGGTACCCTCCCCCTGGGCGGTCCACCGGAATCATAGAGTTAGCGAGAAATCGTGAAATAATCTATGGGGCTCAGTCACTTGCGGGCAAAATATTCCGAAATAAGGAGTTACGGTGCATCCGCTTGGCTCGCCCACGGATCCATCATCATGGAGCTGCCTGGGAACGTCAAGGACCGACGTCACATATGCGAGTGTTCGAAAGCGGAAAGGTCGTCCGGTTTGGGTTCCGTAAGGGCGTTGAAACGCAGGGCCGGACTCATCGGGCGAAGCGGCGAATGCTGTAGGAGATTGGCAATCCGACCACGACCATGTGCACCAGCAGGCCTTGAATGAGGTCACGCAATTCGTAAGGGCCGCGGGCATGGAGGGCCGAGAGCGGCAAGACGACCAGATTCATGACCTCTTCGACGGCGGCGCCGAAGAGCAAACCGCACACCAGAGGATGCTCTGTCATGAAGGTCAGCCGGCGGCTGGCCAGGTAGTAGACGGTGGCAGCGGAAGTGGCAATCGAGAAGTGCAGCAGGACGCCAAGCACGAATGTGCCGGCGCCTCCGTGGGCTGCACTTGGTCCAAGCAAACCACCGGCGATCGAGAGCGGAATGTCCCATCCGAAGAG
>Ga0070735_10000705_pt1 | contig 34647 bp, 29 predicted proteins | sample Coa_R1_FD_66443 | JGI IMG/M metagenome (GOLD analysis project Ga0070735, IMG submission 66443) | Surface soil microbial communities from Centralia Pennsylvania, which are recovering from an underground coalmine fire - Coalmine... | ecosystem: Environmental > Terrestrial > Soil > Unclassified ...
ATCAATCATACGCGCTCCGGCAAAAAAAGGTGCTGTGGTAACAAATATTTTGAGTGAATCCCATGAAACAAGACCCAAATTGATTTTTACCACATCTTCTGCAAATTCGCCTAGCATATACGTAATACGATTGTGCTGTAAAAGTTCTTTTTTTTCTTTGGAATGTTTATTACGGCGTTGAATATAAGTTAAAGGTTTTTCATTATCAAGATAGCTTGAATAGAGGGTGGTACAATGGCTTATCAAGAGAATAAACCACATTGTTTTTTTGATACAATTCATTGCCACCTCAGTTTTTCACTTTTTTTATTAGTGAGCGCTTAGGTATAAGATACAATTTTTAGGTCAAATAACACAAGAGTGCCTTTAATTGCGTGATTTGATAGACAATAATAACCGGTAATTGAAAGTGAAGGTTTCTTATCATGTCAGAAGTGTGTACATTAAAAAACATGAAATAAGAAAAAGGTTTTTTTGATAGAGAGTATATAATGATGATTCAAAAAAAAGGATTATGGATACTGTTATGCTTAGGTACGTATATATATGGTATGAAGCTTGATCATATTTCTTACGATGTTGCATATTGTTACATACAAAAAGGTCTTACGTTTCAGGATATAGGCCATTTAAAACAAGTATCTCGCGGGTGCAATAGTCTCTATGATCAACGGAAAATATGTCCTCATTTTAATAATTTGATCTGTAATACGTATGCGTGTTCACGTCTGGCAAAGAATTATTATGCCTGTACTAAGGCACTTGCCCATTTTGCAGATAAAAAATCTAAAAGACCTGGCGAAGATGAAAAAATATTTCAGCATTTATGGCAATATCATAAAGATATACGTGATAGATCTGTTATGAAGATTTTAAAACAAACTTTTTTGACAAGCAATCTTAAAGATCAAATGCAAGTATATCAAAGATACACGCATAATAATCGTAAGATTGTGCAGCATATTATTGATTATGGGCACAATTTATTAGTTCAAAAAAATATTCCTTCTGCATCTATATTATTTTCATGTGGTAGTTTGAATATTTTTGATTTGTTGCATAGGATTTGCAAAGACGATTTACTTCTTTTTTATACTTATCTTGGTGATATTTGGAGTAATGCAGTAACTTTAAGCAATATCGATCTTATAAAAATTTTAGGCGGTGGGACTGTTGATGAAAGAAGCTTTGAATATATTATGGAATATGCAACAGCGCCCTTTATTATTACTTTACTTCAAAATAATATATTGCCTATTGATATAAGAGATAGGCAAGAAAAAACTATTTTGCATTATGCTGCGCAACATGGGTATGAGGATGTCATAAAATTTGCGTTGCAAAATGGTGCATATGTCAATTGGTGTGATAATAAAGATATGACCCCACTGCATTATGCTATGAAATACGGAAAAGCAAGAGCCGCATTGGAGCTATTCCTTGATATACAAGCAAATTTGCATTTTAAAGATAAAAAAGGCAAAAAACCTCTTGATTATATTAAAAAATCGAGATTAGATGATCCTGAAGTAAAAAGTGGTAAAAAGGAAATAGCAATATTATTCAAACCTTTTATTGAAAAAAAGAAGAGTAACAATGATAAAATTTATCGTAATGGATACCAGAAGCTACAATAATTTTTTACAATAATCTCTCACGATCGGTCCTAATTTTGGATGTTGTAATGCAATAGCAATGTTTGCTTGTAACCATCCCAAAGGATTTCCCACATCATAACGTGATGTTTCAAGAGTATACGCAAGAACACGCTCACCATTGCGCATCATGCGTGCAATCCCATCAGTTAATTGAATTTCATTACCTGTTCCCGGTTGTGTATTTTCTAATGCATCAAAAATACGGGGAGAAAGAACATATCTTCCTACAATAGCAAGATTTGACGGTGCTTGTTCCATAGAAGGTTTTTCTATTAACTCTTTTACTTCAAAAACGTTATTTTCTAACTCTTTCTGAACGGCAACAATACCATATGAAGAAACTTTTTCACGCGGTACTTCTAGTACTCCTAAAACCGATGCGTTATATTTTTCTGCGGTGCGGATTAATTGTGCAAGCGCGGGATCGGGACCAATCATAATTTCATCAGGTAAAAAAATACCAAAATATTCATTACCAACAGCATTTTTTGTTTGTAATATTGCGTGACCAAGCCCGAGCGCTTGAGGTTGCGGGACAAAAGAGAAATTACAACTATCAATGATGGTATTAAGATGTTCCAGCAGAGCAGCTTTGCCGCGTGTTGCTAAATCTTCTTCAAGTTTGGGTTGATGCGAAAAGTGTTGCGCAATAGCTTGTTTATCATCATTGGCGATAACAATAAAATCATTAATATTGCATGCCATGCCTTCTTCCACAATTAATTGAATAGAAGGTTTTTCAAGAATAGGAAGCATTTCTTTGGGAATTGCTTTGGTGTATGGTAAAAACCGTGTACCAAGACCTGCTGCAGGAATAACTGCTTTTTTTATCTTCATATTCTACCTTTTTTTATCTTTGCGCTCATCTTGCCCCAATTTTCGCTTCACTCCAAATCGGGGTCCCCGTCTGAAAGAATTGAAGATGGGGTTAAACAGGCTCAGGACGAGCGCTGAGAGCTAATTTGGAAATAAATTTATAATATCAGATATACTGTACTTAACTAAATTGGTTAAGAAATTTTATTTTGCTTGAATGGAACAAACGAATATCATTAATGCCATATTTAATCATGGCAATTCGTTCAATTCCCATGCCAAATGCAAATCCCGTGTATATGGTAGGATCTATCCCACTTGAATGCAATACATTCGGATGAACCATTCCCGTTCCCAGCAATTCAATCCAGCGTGTATGTTTGCATACCGAACATCCTGTTGTGCAAAAAGGACATGAGGCATCAATTTCTAAACCCGGTTCAACAAACGGGAAAAATCCTGGTCGCACGCGAATTTCTAAAGCTTCATTATTAAAGATTTTACGCAGAAATGTATGTGCTGTTGCAAGTAGATTGCTTACCGAGATATTTTTATCAACTAACAATATTTCTGCTTGTGTGAACAGAAAATCATGCGTTTGATCAGTAGCTTCTTGGCGGTACACTCGCCCCGGTGAAAATATGGCAATAGGTGGTTGCGATTTTTCCATTGCGCGCGCTTGCATGTTAGAGCATTGCGTGCGCAAAAGAAGCCCCTTTTTTTTGAGAAAAAATGAATCCTCTGCATCACGTGCAGGATGATCTGCAGGAATATTAAGTGATTCAAAATTATAATATTCATTTTCCACTTCAGGTCCATCAGTGATAGAGTAACCCATAGATATGAAAACATCTTCTAAATCATTAATTATCTGCGTGTAAATATGAGATGTTCCTTTAAGTTCATTGTGCTTATATGCTGAAACATCAAAATTTTTTTGTAATGAATTTTGTTGAGAGTTAATTTCTTTTTTGAGAGATAGAAGATGAGCATCAAGTTGTTTTTGTGCATGCAATTTAAATTGATTTAATCGTGGACCAACAATCTTTTTTTCTTCAAGAGCTAAGCTTTTTAATTGCTCCATAAGATCAACAATTTTACCTTTTCTACCCAAAAAAGTAATGCGTATTGCTTCAACCGCATTTTCATCACGGGCCTTTGCTAAGGCTGCAGTAAATTCGTTTTGTATGCTTTGGAGGTTTTCAGAGAGATTTTTCATTATATATTCCAATTATTATTCCGCTCATCCTGAGCTTGTTCAACCCCATCTTCAATCCTTTCAGATGGGGACCCCGGTTTAGAGTGAAACGAAAACTGGGGCCAAAGGATATATTCCCGAGCGCTCGAAGAAATACCCTTCAACAAGTTCAGGGCGAGCGCTATTATAAATATTATTTTAATTTAGGAATAGATTTTTTAATCTAATATTAAAATACCAAAAAACACAATTCTTGGCAAAAAGGAAAGGGATTTAAAAGGTCTCAACGTGATGCGATGTAAAAATATAATATAAAAGGAAGAACAATGAAAAGATTATCACTATTACTCGCTTTGCTTATAGTGGGTACTCAGTATGCTGATAAAGTTAAACGTAAATTGGCTCCGTGCGACAAATGTGAGGTAGTTCTTAATGCTCGCAATAGTCCAACATATCAAGAAATTTTAGCAAAAGATGATGTGTTTGAAGTTACGTATGTACCGCAACCAGATATGTTTGCTCCCACAAAAGCAGCTATTGTGACCTGTATGGATTATCGTCTTAATGATTTTTTAACGGCGGTTATTCCAGGAGCTTATATATTGCGTAATGCTGGCGGAAGAGTAACGGAAGATTGGATTCGGTCTTTAGTTCTTTTATATAAACTGTTGGCTGTAAAAGAAATATATCTTATTCAACATACCGATTGTGGCATGCAGAAAATCACTAATAAAGTAATGACAAACTTAGTAAAAGGTAGTTCAGTGGTGGCTAATTTGGTTCATAATTGTAATGTAACATTGGAACCGGTACAGAATAACAATGTTTGTAAGTGGGTTAATACAAGCAGTTGTTGTGGTAAAAGATCTGATATCGATTGGTTGCCTATTGAGCATGGTTTATTTAAATCGGTACTTGAGGATGTAAAATTACTTCGTAATCATCCATTGATACCATCGGACATTCCTATATATGGCTTTATTTTTGACGTTTTAACGGGAGAGTTGATTCCTGTTCCTAAAGCAATCAAGGCGGGAAGAGCTAAGCCATTAAACTGTAAAAAATAATTTTTAAGTCTATGTATTTTCACCCGCGCTCGTCCTGAACTTGTTGAAGGATTTCTTCGAGCGCTCAAAGATATCCTTTAGCCCCAGTTTTTTAACCCAACTTTCACTGCATTTCAGTTGGGTACCCTGACTAAGACAATTCGTCCGCTCATCCTGAGCTTGTCGAAGGACAAACCGGGGTCCCCATCGAAAGAAACTGAAGATGGGGTTAAACACGCTCAGGACGAGCGCTGATAAGATACTCTTTATTTAACCGATAAGTTTTGGGGTTATCATTTTTGGTAATTTGAGCTCGAACAAAAAAAGTGGTATCATTACCATCTACAGAGATTATAACCTTTAAATATATTGTAGTTACCTATGTTTTCACCTAAAAAAGCAGTCATTTTAACCTGCATGGATTTTCGTCTAAATAACTTTTTGAGTTCCGTAACGCCAGATACTTTTAGATTGCGCAATGCTGGTGGCAGGGTTACCAAAGATTCTATTAGATCATTGGTTGTTCTCTCTAAAATACTCGGAATAGAAGAAATTTATTTAATTCAACATACTGATTGTGGAATGCAAAAATTTACTGATGAGGTAATGAATAAACTACTTGAAGAAAGTTTAACTAAAAATTCTTCTGGCATGCATAAAAACTACCAATGTAAAAAATTTAATGACTGTTGTGAGGAAGATACGCAGATAGATTGGCGTACCATTAAAGATGGTGTGTATACATCAGTAGTAGAGGATGTTAAACTTATTCGTAATCATCCATTAATACCTGCGAATATTCCGATATATGGGTTTATTTTTGATGTTTCTCTTAATGAGTTAGTTCCGGTTCCTGAAGCAAGCGAGGCTGGTAAGGCTCAAACTGATATAAAATGATGTTTTTATATTGACAAAATCCTATAAACAGGTACCATACAGATATACAATTGCACATTTTGATATTTCGGCCGGGGTAGCTCAGTGGTAGAGCGGAAGCCTGAAGAGCTTCGCGTCGTTGGTTCAATTCCGACTCCCGGCACCATACTACGCGTAAAGCTTCGTATGGCAGGCCAGTCCTTCGAAGCCTTGCTGAAAGTCCTCTGAAGCTTCAGCGAAAGAGGAGCGGAGTAGGGCGATAAATGTGAGCAGTCAAAATAAAAATTAATTATAAAGCCTTTTTCAAAGGCTTATTTTTTTGTCTTTTTTTCTTACAAATTTTCAAAATTCTATTTTTTTAAATTCTTGTTTTAAATCCTTGCATACTAATCTTAGTTATTGTTAATCCTTTGTTATCATGGTAACTTTTTATATTCGCTATTTTTGTCAAAAGTATCTTAATAAAAAAGGAGAATACTATGAACAAAGCTTTTTTTGTTGCACTTATGCTCAATGGTTGTATGTACGCAAGTCAACCAACAGAATCAACATCTCTATTTACCAGGAAAAATTCTTACAGTTCTCAAAATAAAATTGATGTGGATAGCATTATAAAATCATCAAAATCAGATAAATCTCATCCAGCTTTTATGCGCGTAAGAAGGCAATCATCTGGTAGTGATGATTTTCGTAAAGCTACTGATGCGATGAAGTTTGCAAAAGAGGAAAATCGAAAGAGTGAACGCGGTAGAAGTGAATCAAAATAAGGATATTTCTTAAATCATTTTTATTTTTCCATAATTATACTAGAGTTGTTTAAAAAGGTTAGTGCGCATCAATGGTGAAAGGGGCGTATGAAGCAGATTCAAGCTGATAAGCATACAATTGCGTGGTTTAAAATTGCAGAATGCGTATCTCGAGGAGAAAAAGAGCGCGCTTTGGGTGTTTATCGTCTTCTTTCACATTCGTTCAATGACAATGCTGTAGCACTACAATTGCAAGCGGATATTTATTGGTCGTTTAATGAAATTGAACAAGCATATACTTTATATCAGCAGGCTAAAGAGCTGTATCAAAAATCTGATCGTTTTTTGGAAGCAGCAGCAATCGGTGAACATCTTATTCAGCTTAAGCCTGCTGATATAGCATTGCATCGCGATATGGTGCAATTATATATCAGTTTGGGTATGGCGGTAAAAATGCGATCGCAGCTGCATGCATTTATTGATCTTCTTGCGCACAAGCAACAATGGTATGAAATTAAAAATATCAGTGAAGATTGTGGGCGTTTTGCTGATGATGGGCAACGCTCATATATATATAGCGATCTTATCATCTACGCCGACAAAGTAGGATGTCCTTCGGATATTGTTATATCAAGCATAGAACAAGTAACTGATGATTTATCCAAGATGAGTAATAAAAAATGCCTGCAAACCTTTATGGCATCATTGCAAGCTCATTCCGATAAACTTTATAATCATGCATTAGCGTATATTTCCCATTCACACAATAAATAATTTGCTATAAACTGCATACAAAGTTTTTATATACAGCAGGGAGAGTAGTTTATGCAGTTTATGTATAGTCTCTTTTTTTTAATTATCCAATCGTTTTGTCTTTATTCTTACGAAAATTCCGGCAACGATCATTCTCACCATATGCCTCAGGTAGAAATCAAGATAAATAATCCGCATGTACAACAAAAATCATGTGATTGGAAATTTTCTGGGAATGTTACTGTTATATCTGATCCTTCTTATAGATATGCAGCAAATTATAGTGTTATTACTCAACATGCATCTCCAGAATTAAAACACTATTTTGACCATATTGTTACTCCATTAATGTATTATACAACGGTGCAAGATCATTGTTGTGTGTTGCCTGGGTATATATTTCCTGCCGGTTTACGCTCGTGTATACAACAGCTTTCTCAGTTTTCACATTCTGATACATCAACTATTCCCGGTCTTACCCAACGTTTGGAAACATATTGTACTCGCATAGAAAATATTTTATTTAATCGTAAAAATAGTTCTTTTTGTGATACCGTTTCACGTCAAGACTATATTCGTTTGGTAAGTCTTTATGCAGATTTTTTGAAAGAGTTTTATGCTACCTGCGCACCGCAGGTGTTTTTAGAGTATGCAAAAGCTAGTTCTTTTATGCAACAGATGATGCCACATATTGATTGGCGCTATTATGATGGCCATAACATGGAAAGCAGCACAGCAGAGTTGCAGCAACGTAACACAGCATCGCTGAATGGTAATCTTGGTGCAACATACAAAGCATTTCATGAAGGCAATAGCGCACAAGCATATGCCATTGGCCATGAACGTGTTAGAACAGTTGCAGGAAAAAAAGAAAATATAACATCTGTTTTTCAACAGTATCCTGCATTGTGTCAGCAGGTAGAACAAGCATATCGCGCTGATCAAGCAAAAATTGAACAAGCGCGCATTGCACAACAAGCACACGTACAACGCGGTGCCAGAATTGTTACATCGCACTTTAAAGAAGGTTTTAACATTGCATCTTTGAGTGATAGATTGCAAAAGCGTTATGATGCGGCAGTATATCACGTGAACAATCCCGAATTCTTTAAAAAATTGCGTACGTTGAGTGCTGAACAAATAGTGCGTATTGACCAACAATATTTAACTTCCGATCAAAAAGGGATACTGTTTGAGGGCGGTCATCTACAACATCAACTTCTTGATGAAACGATCAGTGTGGTGGATACCATCATCAGCGGTGATTTGGTAAACAATGTGCAAGATGCGGTAGTTGGACTTGCAAACAGATCAATTGCATTGAATAAACATGGTGATGTGGTGATGACTACTCGTGCGTTGGATACCTGTTGGGCACTTATTGAACATGCACAAAATGTTGCACAATCTGCATATGCCGGCGTGCTTAATAACATGCATCCTATTCAACGTGGTATATATCATGGTGCGGTTGATTCAATCAGTGGCGTAGTTAATGCGGTATTGCATCCTATTTCTACTGCACAGCAAGCTGCGCAATCAGTGGCAACGGTTGGGTATTGTTTAGGAAAATTAGCCTATGCAAGCTGTGTGTATGATGCTGCATGCGATGTGCTTGAATCAAATCCAAAACAGTATGAAGAAATGATTGCGCAATACTCCATTCATCCGGACGTGCTGTGCGCAGTATATGAGCATGCAAAGAATAATGCTTCTTTAGAAGATATTGCACGTTTTGGTACTAAAACAGTCATAGATACAATGTTGTTACGGGATGTAACGGCCATTGTATCTCTTTTTGCTAAGGAACACTGGGCTGCGTTGATCGGTTGTATGCGGAAGGGTGAGCGATCTGTGGAGGTTGCATTAACTGCGGAAAATATTCCGGTAAAATGTGGTGAAGAGATTGCATCTATGGTGCAAAAGATGGAGAATGCTGCACATAAAACAGGTGCAACAGCAAAAGTTTTTGCTCATTCGCGTAAACTTGTTGAAGATGTGGTTAGCAATTTTATGGTTGAAGTTAAAGCCGAAGTAGAACATTTAAAGAAAGCATTTGATTGCATACAAAGCTGTGTTCCAGATTGTGTGAAAAAAGGGTTTGCTGAATTTAAAAATAAACATATTAAAATTCCGTACGAGCATATTTTTGGAATCGAACTAAAATGGAACGATGTAAAAAATACTTTATCAGGAATTAGTGGTTTTCATCATGATTTAATGGGTTCTATAGAAAAAAGTGGTGTGTTTAAATTTGTTAGAAAAGGGATTGAAAAAAATGGATGCTATCTTGCAGATGTGATTGTAGATGGTTCACGCATTCGTGATAAAACCTTCTTTCCTCAAAGTTGGTCACGTGAAAAAGTTATTAATAAAATTTATGAAGCGTATAACAATTTTAATAAAAGCAATTTGATTCCTGAGTTGAGGAATGATGGTAAGTATATTATTAAAGGTTTTACGAACGAAGGAATAGAAATTGAAATGTTTATTACTAAAAAAGGTCAAGTTACAACAGCTTATCCTATTGTACAACCTGGAGGATTTTAAAGGTGGAATTTGTTAAATTAATTGCGTCTCATAGCGGAAGATATTCTTATAGTGGTGGATCTAATATAGCAATGGATATTCTTGGATCTTTTTTAGCAAGCGATGTTTATCATCCATCTTCTTATATCGAGTTTGCATTTAATGATTGTGAGGAGTGTACAAGCAGTAACATTACAGCTTTAGAAAAAGAAAATGGTTATATATTGCTTACTGATCTATATTCAGAAGAAAAAATTCCAACAGTTTTGAAAATGACGCAAAATCAATTTGTACAAATACTTACTGATTGGGAAAAAATACTTAAATTGAAGCCAAAAGAAGTGATCATTAAGCATGAGAACGATCAATTTGTTATAGAGACAAAAGATTAGCCGCGCAAAATTACAACACGCAGCGGATAGTAATATTCTGCTGCTCAAGCAACGCAATATTTTCTGCATCTAACACTATTTTTTCTTTAGTCGTAATGCGTAATTTTTTTTCATGCTCATGAAATATGATATGTAATGGAGTGGTGCCTTTACTGATGCATTGCTTAATATTTGCAACCATCTCTTGGGTGACATGATCTGGCAATGTGAGCGTAATGCATTCAATGGCAGGCCATTCAGTGAGTGCTAATTCAATAGGAACAATATCTTGTGCTTTTATTTTAGCAGACGCGCCTTCAGAAACATCCATGGTGCCTTTAATAAGAAAGACATGATACGCATCAAACCATTTTTCACATCGCGCAAATGTTTTAGGGAATGCAATAACTTCCATGCCGCCCGACATATCTTCAACTTGCAAGAATGCCATTCGATCGCCTTTTTTGGTGACAATTGTTTTGCGTGTTTTTAAAAGTCCACAGGTTAATGTTGCGTATTCACCCGATGCGGTTTTTGCTTTTTCTGTTGCTGATTCGAACGATTCAATACCAAACCAAGCACACTGTTTTTTGTATGTTTCAAGTGGATGCGAACTGATATAAAAACCGATTGCATCCCGTTCTTTTTCTAATTTTTCTTTATCTGACCATTCAGGTAATAATGCAAAGGAATACGTATCGTTTTCTTTGGTTGTATCTTTTTTACCGGCAGAAAACAGATCCATTTGGCCCGTGAGGCTATTTTTTTTATGTGCGGTGGCAAGATCAATAAGATGTTCAACTTCACTATATTGCTGCGCACGGTTGCCTGGTAATGTATCAAATGCACCCGCGCAAATAAGACTTTCAATTACTCGTTTGTTTGCGGTGCGCAAATCAACACGTTTGCAAAAATCGAGTAGATCAAGAAAGGGACCTTTTTTTGTACGTTCTTCAATAATATTTTCTAATGCTGCAAGGCCAACGTTTTTTATTCCTTGCAATCCAAATAAAATGTTGCCATCAACAACAGAAAAATCTACGTGAGATTGATTAATATTGGGTGGCAAGAGTGTTATGCCTAAATCTTTTGCTTCTTGCAAGTAGAATGACATTTTTTCCGGATGCGTTGCTTCTAAAGAAATTAAGCATGCCAAAAATTCAGGTAAATAATTTGCTTTAAGATACGCTGTTTGATATGCAATAAGCGCGTATGCAGCAGAGTGAGATTTATTAAAACCATATCCGGCAAAGTATGCAAGTAAATCAAATAGTTCTTGTGCTTTTTTGCCATCAAAACCACGGGCTGTTGCATTCTCTACAAATATGGCACCTTGCTCAGCCATTACTTCCGCTTTTTTCTTACCCATCGCACGACGTAATATATCCGCTTGCCCGAGTGAATAACCACCAATTGCAGAAGCGATTTTTATTACTTGTTCTTGATAGACAATAACGCCAAATGTTTCTTCTAATATGGGTTCTAATTCAGCAAATAAATAACTAATCTTTTGTCGACCATGCCTACGTTCAATAAAATCATCAACCATCCCTGATCCGAGTGGTCCTGGACGGTATAATGCGTTTACTGCAATAATATCTTCAAACTTTTCTGGCTTTAATTTGCGCAATACTTCTTTTAATCCACTCGATTCTAACTGGAATACGCCTGATGTTAAGCCGTTGCAAATAAGTGCAAATGTTTGTGCATCATCAAGAGCCAATTTATTCATATCAAGCGTGCGGCCATGATTTTTTTTAATCAATTGCAATACACGATCAATGAGCGTAAGGTTTTTCAGTCCCAAAAAATCTATTTTCAGAAAACCAATACTTTCAAGTTCCGTCATTGCATATTGTGTTACCAATTCATTTGTTTTGGGAGGAATATAAACTGGTAACACATCATCAATGCGCTCGGGAGAAATAACAATACCTGCCGCATGTTTTGATGCATGGCGCGTCAAGCCTTCAAGTTTAAAACCAATATCAAAAAGATGTTTTGCGCGCGGATTATTATCAATTAATTCTTGCAAACGTGGTTCATGTTCAAGTGCTTCAGTTAACGTGCGTTCGGGAATAAGATTAGTGATGGCATTAGAATCATCAAAAGAAAAACCGAGTACGCGCGCAACATCTTTAATAACACCTTTGGCCATCATGGTACCAAACGTAATGATGTTGCATACTTTATCGTGGCCATAGGTATCACGAACGTAGTTGATCACTTTATCGCGACCTTCAATACAAAAATCGATATCGATATCAGGCATGCTGATACGTTCAGGATTTAAAAATCGCTCAAAAAGAAGATTATATTTAAGCGGATCAATGTTAGTTATTTGCAACGCCCATGCAACTAATGATCCTGCAGCAGAACCACGCCCGGGACCAACCGGAATATGTTGTCGATACGCCCATTGAATAAAATCACTCACCACTAAAAAATAACCCACAAATCCCATGCGGGTAATAAGTTCGATTTCTACCTCTAACCGATCATCATATTCTTGTATGTGATCGTGCGAAATTAATTGATCATTTTTTAATCGTTGTAAACCAATGCGGCACATATGTGCAAAGTATGATTCTTGCGTATAATTTTCCGGAATAACAAATTGTGGAAAGAATAACTTATCTGTTTCAAAATCAAAATTGCACATGTCGGCAATTATGCCGGAATTCCATACTGCTTGCGGATGTTCTTTAAATTCTTCAAGCATTTGCTCAGCGGTACGAATATAAGCGCGGCATTCACCAAAGCTGAAACGATCAGGATCATCTAATTTTGATTGTGTTTGAATGGCAAGCATAATTTCATGCGCTTCATGATCATCCAAACTGACGTAATGGCAATCACCAGCAGCAACAAGATTAAGATTTTTTTCTTGTGCTATAGCATATAATTTTTGATTTAAAAGAGCTTGTTCTTGTTGATCTTCTGGTTGTACCTCAAGAAAAAAGCGATCGCGACCAAAAACTTTTAAAAACCAATTAATACGTTCTTCAGCCTCTTTCATGTTGTTGGACATCAATAGTTTGGGAATATGCCCACCAAGACATGCACTCGTGACAATAAGACCCTCAGAATGTTTTTCGAGAATGTTGTAATCAATACGTGGTTTAAAATAAAAACCTTCTTGGTATGAATAAGAAATTAATTTGCACAGATTTTTATAACCGGTCGCATTTTGCACCAATATAATCAAATGATAATATTTGTTGTCAGCGTTTTTTACTTTTGCATCCTCGGTAAAATAAGCTTCCATCCCTAGAATTGGTTTAATACCAGCTTTTTTACATTTTTGGAAAAATTTAACCGCGCCAAAAATGTTGCCATGATCAGTAATGGCAAGAGCTTTAAGACCGTTTTTTTGTCCAAACTCTACGAGCTTATCTAATGATATTGCTCCATCAAGGAGTGAATATTCGCTGTGAAGATGTAAATGTGTAAAATGCTGCGACATAGGGTGTTTTGATCTTTCAAAATTTATATTCTCTATAATATAGGGTATAATTTAATAAATGTTGAGTAATCATCGTAATTAAATATTATTTTTTGCCGCTACAATAAGCGGCTTTTTGCATGAGAACGTACAATATCAAAAGATTTTTCAGAAGACCCAGTTCCTGGTTCTAATATAAAATTGTTAATTGTATAATTAGCGCACATTCCATTGCTTGTGCGTGCCAATTCAATTAATTTTTCAAAATGAGTAGAGACAAGAACCATAACTTGTGGTGATTCATATAATTTTTCTAACAGCCGTTGCGCAATCAATTGACCTTTTTCATGATGGGTACTTTTAAAAAGTTCATCAAGCGTAATAAGCATATATTCGTGCGTTGTAAGATTTTCAATGCGTGTCAGTAATTCTTCAGCATCATTCAATTCAGTTACAAAAAGAGACATGTTCTGCGTGATGTTATCAGTGACTACCATCGAAGAATAGATTTCTTTATACAGTGTTTGACTATAATTTTGAGCAGGAACCAAGGTAATAGTTTGAGCAAGATATGCGCACAATGTTAATGCTTTTACGTTGGTCGATTTGCCGCATGCATTTGGTCCCGTGAGTATAATGTGACGTGGCGTATTATCTGCTCCCAAAGATATACTATTCAGTTGAATATTTTGAGTGGTAACAAGGGGATGCCAAAAATTATGCGCGGAAAGATAAGGAGTTTCTGCATCTACTATGTAGTCAGCAAAGCTATAGCGGCATGATGATGATGCATGCTCATTATATAATTGTGCACAACTATTATACGCATCAATTTCACCAATAGCGGCAAGCGCCGGTTTTAATTCATGTGCAATTTCTTTTGCAAGTTTATACGTAACCAAAATAACACCCATCCGAGAAAAGATAGAAGGATCTCCTTTGAATGTAGGCGTTTTTAATAATGCAAGTAATGTATGAAGTTTTTTGGAAATATGATTCAGTGAGCATACATGTTCAAGATCATTATAATCTGTTATAAGCGCGGTAAGTTCGGGGTGGTTTTCTAAAAGAGCATGGATATTGTTAATGGTATGCATTCCACGAGATATATCCATCAATTCCGCTTGTAGTTTTTTAATACATTGTAGATCTGATCGTATTATTGAACCAACAGCATATAATTCTTGTATTTGAGCAATACCATGCCACCATGCGAACGCTTGCCTAAATTCGGTTGATTGTATTAGTAGTTGAAAAGCATTTGGTGTAGGTATGGGATGATCACAGCCGTGGTGATGATGGTGATCATGATCATCATGAGAACATTTTTTTGGTGGATGAACAGCACAGGTATGTTGTTCTTGAAGACCCCAGGTAAAAATTGCAAAGGCAAGTGCATGTTGAACCATGGAACTGCATAAATTGCCACAATGTGCCACATAACCTAATTCAACCCCTGCAGGACTGTAGTTCCACTTTTTAAAATAGTTGCTTGAAAAATAAAATTCTTTAAGCGCTGCTTTTTCAATATCGCTTGCTGGTTGCATAATATGTTCAAAACATGGTTCATGTTGATTGAATTGTGTTAACAATGTACCTAATTGTGCATGTAGTTGTGTATTATGTGCAAGATAAGCAATCGCGGTCTGTCTTGACTGAAGTATGCGCTGGTCTGTTATGGGATGTGATAATAATGAATGGAGCGCATCAAAACCAAGCTGAGTTTTGGTGCGATCAATGGTGCGGCACAATGTATCAAGTTCTAGATCACGATAGATTTCACCAAAAGTGGTATGCATTGTTATAACACAACACATAAATAGCACACGTTGTTTTACCGAGGCGCATTTCATAATATTCCTAATAATCAGATGTCTTTAGACTGTATTTTGTATTTGCTCGCGCATTTTTTCAATTTCTACTTTTACATTAATAGCGTGTGAACTGATGATTGAATCAGAACATTTAGAAGCAATAGTATTAATTTCGCGTCCCAATTCTTGGAGCGTAAAATCAAGCCGTTTACCTTTTTCAATATCGTCAGAGCTCAGATGTTTAATTAATTGATCTAAATGATTATTTAAACGGGTTATCTCTTCATGAATATCTATTTTATCAAGCATAGAATAAGCGCCGCTTTTTTGTGCATCAGCAAGTAAGTTATGATCAGTACCAATTTCTTGTAAAGTGGCGTGTACTTTCTTTTTCCATTCTTCCACAAAAATGTGCGCACGTTCAGTGATTGTGTGCATTTCTTTGTGAATTGCTGCAACGCGATTATTCAAATCGATTGCCAATGCATCGCCTTCAGTTGCACGTTCTTTGATAACATTATGGACCACTTCTGTTACGCTATCTAATATGTGTTGAATAGATGCATCATCAAGATGCTGCTCTTCTTTGGAAAATATGTTAGGCAAACGCAAAATATTTTCTAAGGTAATGTTGTCAGATAAATTGTATTGTGTTTTGATCTGATGCATTGCTTTCATATATCCATCAATTATCGTCATTGCAGGAGTAACAGCACCTTCAAAAATGTTGGGATTGCTCAAATAGCAGGTAAAATAAATATGCCCACGACGTAACATTTCTTTAAATTGTTTTAACAAAACTGTTTCAAGGTGTGTTAATGCCATGGGGAGTTTTATAGAAGCTTCAAAAAAACGGGAATTGAGAGATTTAAGATTTATTGAAATACTTGAACGTTCCCCTGATGGTGCGGTGATTACAAATGTTTTCGATGCAAATCCGGTCATGCTATATAAAGTGTATTTTTTCACGAGGAAGTTCTTTCGCGGTTTTACCGCGCCCTTCGTAACGCGAAGAGCGGAGTAGGGTTTAGCCCAGGTTCGTGTAAACGTTTTCTACATCATCATGATCTTGCAACGTGGATAAAAATTCAATAGCTTTTTCAGCTTTATTTTCAGCAAGCTCAAATCTATTTTTTGCAACCCATTCTAATGCAGCATTTTCAATTTTTAAACCAGCTTTTTCAACTGCATTCTTAACTGCTTCAAGTGATTTAATATCACAGTATATGGTGATGTTTTCGCCATCAATTTGGATATCTTTAATATCATAATCAATGAGTTGTTCCAGTAATGCATCTTCAGTTGTTTTACCTATTGCAGTCACTGCGCCTTGTTTTTCAAACATCCATGCAACCGTGCCTGTTTCACCCAATGTTCCCCCGTTTTCAGAAAATAAGCGCCGAAATTCTGCAACGGTACGGTTTTTGTTGTCAGTAATTGCATCTACCATGATGGCAATGCCGTTTGGGCCATAACCTTCATAGGTATATTCTTCATACGCTGCCCCAGGAAGTTCGCCTGTTCCTTTTTTAATTGCACGCATAGTATTATCTATGGGCATATTCGCTTCTCTTGCCTTTTCCATAAGCAAGCGCAAGCGAGGGTTCATATCAGGATTACCGCCATGTTCACGCGCAGCCATGGTGATTTCTTTAATAATTTTGGTGAAAATTTTGGAACGCTTACTATCTTCTTTGGCCTTTTTATGCTTAATATTGGCCCATTTACTATGACCTGCCATGATTTTTATATCTCCGGAAATGATACATATTTTATATTACGTGGGGTTTATCTTTATTTTATCGCTAATTTATATATCTGTCTAACGGAGTTAGGAGATAAAAGGACTTGTTTTATATTATCTGTTGTCCAATAAAACGCTTTATTAATTGTGGCAAGATAGCCGCTGGAATTTGTCTGCCGCGAGATGTTTTTTCAATATATCCTTTGCGCAATAAATAAGGTTCATATGCCATTTCAATAGTGTCTGCATCTTCACCAACTAATGATGCAAGTGTTTCAAGGCCCACGGGCCCACCATTAAAATGACACACAATTTTTTGCAAAATCATGGTGTCCAAAGCGGTTAATCCATCATGATCAATGCCCAAAAACGCCAATGATTCTTCTACAAACTTTTTATCAACATTACTATTTTTAACTTGCGCCAAATCACGTATGCGGCGAATTATTTTTTTTGCAATACGTGGTGTGCCACGTGCACATGCGCCAACCATCAGTGCTGCATCATCAGTAATAGGTAAATTAAGAAAGCGTGCGCTTTGCAGTACAATATCACGCAGTTCTGTATCATTATAAAAATCAAGGCGTTCAATAATACCAAAGCGGCTGCGCAATGGTGCAGAGATAATACCACTTTTGGTTGTTGCGCCGACCAGGGTGAATGGATGAATGGGCAAGCTGACTGATTTTGCACCAGCACCTTGACCAATAATAACATCAACACGGTATTGTTCCATGGCGCTGTATAACACTTCTTCCACACTTGCAGGCATGCGGTGAATTTCATCAATAAAAAATATATCGCGCGGTTGTAAGCTCGAAAGCATTCCAACCAAATCGCCGGTGCGTTCAATCATCGGACCGCTGCATAATTTAATATTTACATTCATTACTTGTGCCATGATCATAGAAAGTGTTGTTTTTCCCAATCCAGGAGGGCCAAATAATAATAAATGATCAAGGGGCTCATTACGCATTTTTGCTGCTTGTGTATAAATGGATAATTTTTCTTTCAACTCTTTTTGACCAATGTAATCATCAAAGGTTTGTGGAGAAAAATCATGCGCACGTTCTTCGGGTGCTTGTCCCAAATCAAGGACTAATGGTGTTTTCATAGTAAGATCTTTATTTTTTGCTATATTAATATCATTTTTAAAATAGTGTTGTTGTTAAATGTAAACAGAGCTGCGGTAAGATGCAAGGCAATTGTATTTCAGAATTTAAGTATGGAGGAGTTGTTTATGAATAATATTAATTTTTACAATAAACCAATAATAGTTTTGCTACTGGGATGTATGCATGTTGGCAACAGTTATTGCATGGAGAATGGTGAGAACGCTCTTACTTTAAGAGGACAATTGAAAGGACGTGCCAATTGGATAACATCTCTTTCTCATCTTTCAGAAAATGAAGAAAGTACCGTGATGTTCGATGATATCCAAGAGACACGTTACGTACATGGCCGTAATGAATCAGGTATTAATATAATTGATCTCAGAAAACAATATGAACATCTTATAATAGCATCCAATTGTAAGATAGATTGGGAGAATATATTAAAGAAAGAAGAGATAGAAAAAAGCAAAGATGATTTTGACATACATTACACAAAATAGATGGAATTAAATCATGAAAAAAGAAATAGTTATTATATTGTTGTTTGCAATGACCTATCATGCTCAAAACTTTTGTCCTCGTGGTCCAAATCATCATCTTAAAAGATTAAATGCACCACGCCATTGGATGCGACAAGATTTGCATGAAAGTCCCACAAGAAAAGCAGAGCTACAACAAAAAATGCGTGAGGCACGTCAGCGTATAGCGGAAAAACAACAAAAAGGGAGATAAGGATAACTATATGTATACATTATTTAGCATTAGTATATTGAGCATTTTTTTATTTTTTAAAAAAATCTAAAAGAGTGTAGAGGCGATCAATTCTGCATAATGTTTTATATGCTTGTACAGGAAAATGTTCTTCAACAATTTCGGTGTAATAACTTTTTAATGCGTGAGCATTTTCTCCATTTTTAAGAGCTATTTTAAATAAGGAAAAAATTAAAAGTAATTCTACTGAATCATCAAACTCTTGTTCATCAATCTCCTGTTTTAAAGTTATTTCTATTATATTGTTGCATACCGTATTATTAATATTGTGTTGCAGCTGATTAACAACGCTTATGCACAATCCTTCTTGGGCAAGGGAAGAAAGACCATTGAATGTTTCTTTATCTATATTAATGGTTCCGTGATCTTTTGTGGTGATAGTCCAAGGGTTTTCTTTAGAGCTAGAAATAATTGGCGTAGCAGCAGAAACAAAAGATTTCTCATTATAGTTTATATCAATCAGATGAGTGGGAATGTTGTTTGCTGTTAGATTTTTTTTGAGTAAATTGATCAAGTGAAAATCTTCTATATTAACAATGTTATCTTCTTGGGTTGCGCAGATAGATTGTTCTGGATCCTTGAAGATATCATTCTTATTCAAGAATTTTGATTTTTGATAGATATAGGGAAGAACAGTTTGGAAAGTATCATCAAGTTTGTATGTTTTTCGTAAATTTGTATATATCGCGCTGTATTGCTCATCTATTTGTTCTCTCAGATACATTAAATTAATGTTGATAATTTTTATTTCTTTTTCAGGATCATAAGAACATTTTCGAAGATATTTATTCAATGTTCTTTCATTTCTATGGTAAGCTTCTTGTATGAGAATTGATTTTTCTTCAAGAGAATTTTCGCCCGATTCCATGCATATTGTTAATGAACTTATATGGGCAAATAGAATGATATAGATACTTTTTAATAATGTCATACGTTAAAAGCCTTGTTCTTTATATTAATTTTGAGAATAATTATATTCATATAAAAACACAAAGTATAGAGTATAATAAAGGGTGGAATGGAATTGATTATATACTAAATTATCTCCAAAATGATATTTACATTTAAGGAAAAACATGAAACAAGGTTTTTATTTTTTTACCATTGTTTATTGTATTATAGCATCAACGTGCAACGCAATGGAAAAGAATCCATTTGTAGAGATCAAATCAGAAAACGATATAATACCATTTGTTAAAAACATTGTTGCGTATACAACAGATTCTTATGCTCTTGGAAAAGAAGGTGGCTATGTATTGCACGATAATCCTCTCATAAAATATGGTTACGTAGAAGATAAAGGGTATGGTAATCGTCAAATGCTCAACGTTTATGATGAAGTGTGCACAGATCCATATGGCTTGCTTGCTCCTTTAGACCGATATTATAGATTACATAAATTATTAAAGATGAGTGGCGATATGCCATATAATAGATACTTACGTGATGATGAACTTAAATATGCGTTGCTTACCGTAAGGAATATAGATCAGCAAGAAGTAAAAGAAATTTTGAATGCAATAGAAGATGAAAAAGCAAGATTTGATTGGTTAAATCCTCAGTATGACCTTTTTGCAGTTATTGTGAAAAGTTTGAAAGACAAAATCGGAAAATAGAAGGATTTTCTATGCAACAACAGTATCGTCAATGCCATGGATGTAAAACAAATTATATGCGTGATGATACTCTTACCAACACATTTGGTATCCAGGAATTTATTAATAATACGTAGGATAATAGGTGGGATATATAGGATAAGAAGCATAAGATGACCCATAAGAGTCCATTCTTCGTTCATATTTTGCATTACTTAAATCATTTTTGGTTTTTCTAAGCTCATACTCAGTGTTAGATAACTCTCTTTGACTCAGAGATAATTGTTTTTGAAGTGCTTCTTTTTCTGTTCTAAGCTCCCAACATTTTTTTATAAGAGCTTCAATCATATTGTCTTTTTCGTGTATTGTTTGGTTTTGTTTGTATATGGTATGAGCTATGGGGAATTTTGTAGCGACTATATTATTGAGCTTTTGATTATTAATTTTTCCGATATGTTCCAATACGGTTGATATTTCATTTTCTGAAAAATTGTTATGAAAGTAGAGAATATTGCGGAGCATTTCTTCATCTTGCATAAAAGATGCCGTTATAAGAGGTGTAAGTTTAATCTTTGTTTTTTGAGGACTATTTTGGAGAAAAGTGCAGTTATATTTTACTAGTATATCGGAAATCGCCATTGTAGCAGCAGCTTGGTGAATATCAAAGGAAAGATTTTTTTTAACAACTTTTTCTATCTGGTGTTCGCTGAACAAAACACTATTTACTTTTTCTTTTTTAATAGAATCTAAATATTCATAAACAAAATCGCGTTTTGTATGATTTTGTAATATTTTTTCTAGTGCATTATCTTTTTCATATACAACGGTTTTAAGGACGATATCGGATAAATCTTTGTCTGCTATATTCAGTGGATAATCAATAAGATTCCATATATAAGGAGGTTGATTGCTACCATTTTCATAGAAAAAGGAACATGTTTTCTGTAGCTTGTTCTTGTATGTAGGAGATATCTCTGCAAAAATTTTAAATAATAAGACTTTTGGTAATTCAGGAAGATTAAATGGTGCATTTTCTAAAAAAATTGCACTTGTTTCTGGTTGAGAAGATCTTGTTTCTGTTATTTTTAAAATTTTATCAGCTAATTTTCTACTCCTATAAGGAATATTATCAATCAGTAAGGTCTTACTGTTTAATTGATCTGATAATTTTTTTTTACGAAATGTAGCTTGAATGTTTTCTATCTGTTTTTTTATTGCTTTCTTAGATTTGTGAGGTATAAGCATGCACGTGGTTGTTCCAAAAAGAGCAGATATGCCGATAATTATGGAATATAAGGCAGTTTTTTGTTTGAGAATGGATTTCATTGCAGCAAGAAATAGCATAATTTTTTTGGTAGATTGTTATATGATTAACATTGTTATTATACTTAATAATATAATATTAATTGTAAAATAATTCAAGTAATAACTTACCTACACTGCATAATAATATTCTGAAACACGCCAAGACATGCCATGGTAATCCATAAATTGCAGATGCCATAACTCATTAAAGGGAGTGGAATGCCAACTACCGGCAAGATGCCTAATACCATGCCGATATTAATAATGGTTGCAAGCAGTATGTGCAATAATAATCCCGTTGCAAACAGTTGCGCATAGATATCTTTAAGCTGGGTAATTAAAAGAAAAGCACGCACAAAGAGCAGCATGTAGCAAATAATAATAAAAAGCGCTCCTAAAAGCCCCAACTCTTCACACAGCACGGCAAAAATGCAATCAGTTCTACTTTCTGGCAAAAAGCGGAGTCTGTTTTGTGTACCATTAAATAAACCTTTGCCGTATAATCCGCCTGATCCAATCGCAATAGTTGCCTGTTCAATTTGATATGCTTCTTTTTTTAAATCACCTTGTCCTAAAAACACGAGAATACGATTTTTTTGATAATCTCGTAAAATAAAAGACCACAGCAGAGGACTCATAATGCATACCGTTAAGAAACTATAGAGAAAAAATTTTTTATGCAGTCCTGCAAGCCAACATAAAATAAGACTGGAAAAGAGAACAATAAGCGCAGTTCCCAAATCTGGTTGCTTAAGAATAAGAATAAAACTCAGACCAAGCATAGCTAATAGCGGAAGAAATAATCCAAAAGAGTGAATGACTGTTTTTTTATGCACATGAAGATAATTGACCATATAAGCAGGGAATAAAAATTTGGTTAATTCTGATGGTTGGAGTTTGAAAAAAAATAAATTGATCCACCGTTTTGCCCCCATGCCAATGCTACCTTTGATAAGTGTAAAAATCAGTAATGCAATCACTCCAAAGTATGCCATATATCCGTAACGCATAATGGTGCGATAATCAGGAAGCAAACAGAGAAAATAAATAATAATACCGCTGCATAGGCCCATACATTGTTTCAGGAAAAAATAAGAAAAAGGTTTTTCCGCGGTATACGTGGCGCTGAAAATAAACAATAATCCGCATGTTGCAAGTAATAACATGAGGATAAAGGTAATAAAATCGAAGGTACGAGTGGTTGCGCGATACGTAATATTCATACATTCCTTTAATCATACTACGCTAGCATAACATGATTAAGGAGCATGAGCTATATTGCGGCGCTAATATCTTTTTTTGCTTTTGTTGCGGTAACTTCAATAAATACGGCAACATTTTTTAAGATTTTTTGTCCTTCATTTTTTATTGCTGATGAGCTTTTCATGGTCAATGTTTTTTGCACTGCAATCATATCATTGGCTATTTTAGTGAGTATATCTGCTTGTTTTTTTAATTCTGCAGGGGAGCTTATAAGACCACGCGATACTTTTATTGAGTTTACCAGATCAATCTCTGCTTTGCTGATTTTATCAAGCGCATTGACCAATGTTGAATCTCTCATGCCAAAAAAGTTTGTATTTTCATTAATAATGCTGGTAACAAAGCTTTTTATTTCAGTAATTGCTCGGTTCCAATCACCGGTATCTAAAGATGCTGTTAAAAGATCTTTATGTCCAAATGCGCGCGTGTGCGCGCCAACAAGAACTTGTAAAAGGTTTTCGCCTTTTTTGGTTGCTTCTGCTTGCGTTAACGCATATAATGCGGGAGCTATTATAAGGCTTACTAAAACTAACTTTTTCATATCAATTTCCCCTTTTTTTGATATCAATAAATTGGTTTATCGGTGGAAAACTCTTTGTAATAGATTATATATAAGAGCAAGAAATAAAAAAACGAGAAAGGCTGCAACAGTATGCGTAATAATGCCCATGGTTATTGCATACGGGGTCACTTTAACAAAAGGTTTAATATAATCTAATTTGGGCATCATATGAATTGTGCCAATAAACTTTAATGTTTGGCCGGGATACATTTTAAGAATAATCGCTAGTGTGGTATACAGTGCTGCCACGGTGGCTGCAGCGGCTGTTGCAAAACTTAAAGGATATATCTTCATTGGTACACTCTTTTATTTTAAGGGCCTCTTATTTTGCCTGTAATTATAGAAAAAACTAATGCATAAAAACAACAAAAAAAAGAGCGCCCTGTTCAAGCGCTCTTTTTAATTATACAAAATAATGATTAGCGAGGTAGCGGTAAACCTTGTGTACGTTTTTCAGCTGGAATAAGACCATTTTCATCAAACATATAGCATGGTGCAGATACTTTAGTAGCTACTTGACCATACAGTATGTGGTAATAAATTGAATTGATGTATGAAATAAGCTCTTGAATTTTTGTTTCTAACTTTTGCCACAATGTTTCTTCTTGTTCTTCAGTTAAATTTTTCTTGCGAGAAATTTTTTCATGGCAATTTTCAGCATACTTTTTTATTGGTTGGATAAAGTTTGTAGCAAATTCTTGGTATGAAGTTTCCATTTCTTGTTGAGCTTCAATATATTCAACACATTTAATTAATGCAGGAATAGATTCTTCAACTTGAAGGGCCAAAAAATTGAGGTATGCAAGCTGCATGTCTTCTGGTAAAGAGGTAGCAACATTGTTTGCCCATGTTTGAGCAGATTTAGTAATGCCTGGAGCGAGTTTTTCAAACGAATTATTTGCTGTTATGTTGAACATTATTGCAGCTGATAAAAGAGCAACTGATTTAAAATATGTATTCATCATGGACCTTTTTAATTTATGGTTTTTGGTAACAATTCTGCTTGCGTATATAATTTCGCCGTTTGCAACATATGCTCAAATACATGATCAGCATCAGGCAACGCTGTTTTATATTCATCGGGAAGAAGATCATGCATGCCAAACATGGTAGTTGCATATTTTTTATCTACTGTTGGAGATAATAATATATGACGCACCGTCATATAATAGCTTTTATAAATGTCTGCTCCTATAGTAATAATGTGTTCTGCATAATCGGTTGTTTCATTGAGTGAATTAGTTATATCATCAATGATTATTTGTAGTTTATGATTACTTTTCAGAATTGTATCTAAAATAAGGATAGAAGTGAAGGGAACATTTTCTTCAGTGAGCTGCCATTCTTGAGGCAACTTACCTTTGCTCATTATATTATGTAATTCTGCAGCACCTTGCAATTGAGGAACATTAGTGCTAATTGTTTCAGAAATTTTTTTCAATTGAGTGCTTGTTTGTTCTTTTTGTTCATCTGCCCATACGCGTAACTGTTCTTGTGCGTCTAATTGAACACCTTCTAACGCTGCATCTACCAGTTGAGTAGCATGTTCATTATAATATTGGTTGAATACTTTGAGTGTTTCGGCATAAATTGTTCGTGTGCCAACAACAAATCCCAAACGATCAAGCAATGTTTTGATTGTTGCAAGTTCTTGAGAACAATCTTGATAGGTAGTAACATTTTGTTTTATAGATTGATGTAAACGCGATAATGGAATGGAAAATTGACGTACTTTTAATTCTGCTAAAGAAGCAGCATATGAAAGGTATAAAAAATTAGCGATTAATTGTAGTTCTTCGGGGGACATAGTGTTCAGATGTGTTGTTTGCCATGTGCGGATATTCAATGAGGCATGCAGATATGTTGTAACAGAAAAAGATAATGAAAAAACAGATAACAATAAAAAAATTCGGATAGTTTTCAAAGCGATCTCCTTTTATAAAAAATGGTCGGGGTGGCCAGACTCGAACTGACAACCCCTCGCTCCCAAAGCGAGTGCGCTACCAAATTGCGCCACACCCCGAATATTTCAAATAATTTAAATATATGAGTAATGTATATTTTTTTTTGTAGATCTGCAAGTTTTTTTAAAAGGACTTTTTATGTGTTTGGTCCTCCTTCGCCAAGGCTACGGCGGACAGCTTTCGCTTTTGCAATCAAACTATTTAAAAATTTCTATATCAAAGCCTTTAAAAAAGTTGGCCTGCCAGCTGAAGCTTTACGCGAAAACTGGGGTGAATGGTGGGGCTCGAACCCACGACATCCAGGACCACAACCTGGCGCTCTGCCAACTGAGCTACATCCACCATATCAAACTGCTTTTAATTATACGGTTTTATAGATAAAAATCAAAAAAACCTTTCAAATGCCGTAGGGGGCGGTTGGCGAAATGCCAAATATTTGCTATTATATACTAAAGATGAATAATGCTGAGTAGTTTTTAATAAATTGGAAAAAATAATGAAAAGTAAGATCAAATCCGCTCTTGCCACGTCTTGGATCAAGGTTTTTGGCGCTCGTGAGCACAATTTAAAAAATATTGACGTTCAAATCCCTAAAAACAAGCTCGTAGTGATTACCGGACCGTCTGGGTCAGGTAAAAGCTCATTGGCGTTTGATATTCTCTTTGTGGAGGGTAAACGGCGTTATGTGGAATCTCTTTCTTCATACGCGCGTCAGTTTATGGGGGTAAGTAAAAAGCCTGATGTTGATCGTATTGATGGTTTATGCCCTGCTATTGCTATTGAGCAAAAGACAGTTGGCTCAAATCCCCGTTCTACCGTCGGAACAATTACCGAAATTTATGATTATTTTAGGGTGCTTTTTGCCCGAATTGGTAAAGTCTTTTGCCCAAACTGCCGTTTAGAAATTAGAGCAGAATCACCTGAAGCCATTTGCCAAATGATGCATAAAGAGTTTCATCATAAAACAATTTCTATTCTTGCGCCTATTGTGCATGAACAAAAAGGGGAATTTGTTCAAGAATTGATCAAACTTTTTGATCGCGGCTATTATCGTGCTAAAATTGATGGGCAGCGCTATAAATTCCGATCACATGATGATATTAAAGCGCTTAATTTGAATAAAAAATATAAACATACTATAGATATTATCATTGATGCACTTGAAGTGAGTACGCAAGAAAGTGCTCGTTTACAAGAAGCAGTGCAGGCAGCATTCAAGCTTACGGGCGGTAGCTGCAAAATAGTGGTGGGTGAACGTGAATATATCTATTCATCACACCGTATGTGTCTTGCTTGTTCACAATCTATTCCTGAATTGGAACCACGTTGCTTTTCATTTAATTCACCAGTGGGTGCCTGTAAAGGATGTGAAGGGCTTGGTACTATTAATGAGTGGCCATGGGTTGCGGGTGATCAAGATGCATGGAAAGCAGAATATCCTCAGTTTTTTGGAGATAAATATGCGACCGTTAAAGTGTGTACCGAATGTAACGGTAAACGTTTAAATAAATATGCATTAGCAGTCTTGGTGGGTGGTAAAGATATTCATGAATTATGCAGTTTATCTATTAAAGATTTATTACAATTTTTTGATGATCTGGTTTTGAATCCTGCTGAACGTGAAATAGCACGTACACTTATTAAAGAAATAAAAAATAGACTGACTTTTATTAATGATGTTGGCTTATCATATTTAACATTAAACCGTACTGCACGTACCTTATCCGGTGGTGAAGGCCAACGTATTCGTTTGGCAACACAAATTGGTTCTGCCTTAAGTGGTGTTTTATATATTCTTGATGAACCGAGTATTGGTTTGCATCAACGTGATAATGATCGTTTGATTGAAGCGCTTAAAAAATTGCGCGATCAAGATAATTCTGTGGTAGTTGTTGAGCATGATTTGGATACCATTAATGAAGCTGATTATGTTATTGATATGGGTCCTGCAGCGGGAGTCCTGGGTGGCAATATTACTGCCGTAGGTACACCGGAAGAATTAGCGCATAATAAAGCATCCTTAACCGGCGCTTATTTGAGTGGCAAAAGGGGCATTGTTGTTCCTTCAAAAGTAAGAAAACCTCAAGGCATGATGACGTTAGAGCATGCCAACAAACATAATCTTAAAGACATAACCTTACAAGTGCCATTGGGTGTATTGTGTGGAGTATCTGGTGTGTCCGGTTCTGGTAAAAGTACGCTTATTATGGATGAGTTGGTTTCTGCCGTAAAACGTGAGTTTTCTGGTGGTTATAAACGCACGTATAAAAATAGTAATTCTGCAGGTGACTTGCAAGGTGCTGAAAGTTTAGAAAATTTAGTGGTAATTGATCAGAGTCCGATTGGCCGAACTTCACGATCTAATCCTGCTACGTATTTGGGTATCTTTGATGAAATGAGAAAATTGTTTGCATCATTACCAGAAAGCAATGCACGTGGATATTCGGTTGGCAGATTCAGTTTTAATGTTGCTGATGGCAGATGTTCTGAATGCCGTGGTGATGGGGTTATTAAAGTTGAAATGCACTTTTTACCTGAAGTGGTAATGACCTGTAAAGCGTGTGATGGTACGCGCTATAATAATGAAACATTAGCTATTAAATATAAAGATAAATCGATTGCTGATGTGCTGAATATGACCGCGTATGAAGCATTAAAGTTTTTTGAACATCATAAAACAATTGTGAAACGTTTGCAGTTATTATGTGATGTTGGCCTTGATTATTTATCGTTAGGCCAAGCATCCACCACCTTATCAGGCGGTGAAGCACAGCGTATTAAACTGGTGGATGAATTAGCAAAACGTGAGCAACATACCTTGTATATTTTAGATGAACCTACAACGGGACTGCATAATAATGACATTGAAAAATTGTTGCAAGTGTTAAACCGTTTAGTTGATAAGAACAATTCAATGATCTTGATTGAGCACAATCTTGATGTTCTTAAAACCGTTGATTACTTGATTGATCTTGGTCCTGAAGGTGGCGACGGTGGTGGACAAATTATTGCGCAAGGTACGCCCGCGCATGTTGCAAAATGCAAGGAAAGTTATACGGGCAAATATTTAAAGCGAGTGCTTTAGTATTGAGAAAACATACCTCGACCCGCTCGCCCTGAGCTTGTCGAAGGGTTTCTTAAAGCGTCTTTGTATTGTGAAAATATCCAGCGGTGTTATCCTTTTAAAAATAAAATAATTTTTATGGAGCATATTCGTGAAATATTCAAATTTTTTATTCATATTAATTGCAAGCACATCATTATATAGCTTTACTCAAGAGCTGCCATTGCAACAACTACGCGTAAGCAAAAAAGCAATAGAAATAGAAGGAATGATGAAGCGCGATACCTATCTCACCTACACTTTCACGGCATTAAGTGTTGCGCAAACTGTGTATCCATTAATTACGCTTTCTCTTCAGCAAAAAGAGGTAAAAGCTAAAGAAGCTAAAAAAGAGAATAACGAAAAAGCTCCGGATATTCCTTTATGGCAATCAGTCTGTCAAGGTATGATATATCTTGCAAAAACACCCGTATATCTTATCAAAGATACTTTAACACATCTTTTTTTTACGCAAGAAGGGTGGAAATCTCTCGCACTTGCAAGCGTAAGTTTGGCGGGTAATCAAGTTATTTCACGCGTATGTGATAAATTTATTCATCCCAATACGTTGCGCTGGTATGCTCATTCCCATGCTCAGTATGATGTTACCATTACGTTAATAAAAGAACGTTTAACATTATTACAAAATCCTGTCTTAGAAGAACAACAACGTGAATTTGAACAAAAATTTTTATCATTATTATCAAAACGTCTTGTGCATCAATCAGAAGCATTATGTGCGTATATGATGTATAAAAGCAAACATCTTTCTGATGAAGAAAAAGAGATTGCACAGCGCGCCGTGCGAACCTTCTTTACCGTACAAAATTATTGGTTGCCACGTATCGTGCAACAGGTGCACAACAATAATTATCAAGAATGCGCAACAACAATGATTGCGTATGAAGATGATATGCGTTGTCATATTAATCATTTTTCCATTATTGAAGGAGAGACGTTAGAAGAAAGAAGGTTTGTGAAAAGATTGGTTAAAAGATTGAGTGAGCAAAATTAATTTCCCATAAAATTATCATTTTAGAATTTAACGGTATACTTGAGTGATATAGTGATACAACATTATAAAACTTAATTATACCGCTTTTTTATGACAAAAAATTCAGAACATACTCCTTTAATGCAACAATATCACGAAATAAAAGTTGATTATCCCGATACGCTGTTATTTTTTCAAGTTGGTGATTTTTACGAACTCTTTTTTGATGACGCAAAACAGGCAGCAGCATTTTTAGGGATTGCATTAACCACGCGAGGAAAAAATAAAGGTGAACCGATTCCATTATGTGGTGTTCCCTTGCATGCTATTGATCATTATCTGACTAAGTTGGTTAAAGGTGGTTTTAAAGTTGCATTGTGTGATCAATTAGAAGATCCAAAACCGGGAAGCTTGGTTAAACGTGGCGTAAAGCAAGTATTAACCCCTGGAACACTAACAGATTCACGTTTATTAGATGAACGATCTGCATCATATATCTTCTCTTTTTATCCTGCAGGTGATGCATGGGGATTGATGTTTTGTGAACTATTAACCGCGCAAATTTTTATGACCACTGTGCCAAGTGGTGCAGAAAAGTTATTAGAATCAGAATTAATTCGCTTTTTTCCCGATGAAGTTTTATTACCTGGATGCGTGCGTACGCAAGAATTTCAAACTTATTTTAAACGTTTGGGATATTTTACTACCGTTGTGCATGATGAATTGATGGTGCATGATGATGCACAACAGTGGCTTAAAAAACAGTTTACGCAATCAGTTTGCGCACAAGTTGATGATAATAAAGCAATGCAACAAGCATTATTTTATTTTTATGCATATATGTCAAAAAGTCAGCGAGCATCTCTTGATCAATTTACGACACTCTTTTTTTACAAGCCAGATGATTTTTTAATTATGGATGCTGCAACACAACGTAATTTGGAATTAGTTAAAAACGCGCATGATGGATCAAGTAAAAATACATTATTAAGCGTGATGGATAAAGCACAAACAGCAATGGGTTCTCGCATGATTAAAAAGTGGATTTTGCGCCCATTGATTAAAAAAGATGCAATTATGCAGCGGCAAGATGTGATAGCATTGTGCTGCAAAGAAAGAATATTTGTGCATACCCTTGAACAGCTGTTAGCGCAAATTGGTGATACAGAACGTGTGATTGGGCGCATAGCATTGCAACGTGCAACGTTACATGATTATAGTGCATTAGCACGTATGTTAAAAATTATTCCTCATCTTAAAAACTGTATTGCACACTATAACGGTACTTTTTTAATGCGTATTATTGCTGATCATGTGGGTGAGTTTTATGCATTATCAGATTTATTAGCGCGTGCGTTACATGATGAAGCTTCTTCTGAAATAATTATCAAAGCAGGTTTTGATGAAAAATTGGATACTATGCGCCTGCTTGTGAATAATAGTAATGAAAAAATTTTAGAACTTGAAACTGCTGAACAAAAAATAACCGGCATTCCCTCATTAAAAATTAGATATAATGCGGTGCAAGGTTATTATATTGAAGTAACTAATACCCATCTAGCTTCAGTTCCTGATCGCTACCGTCGTTTACAAACATTGGTGGGTCGTGAACGGTTTATGACACCAGAATTACAACAGTTGCAATATGGTATTGAAGCTGCGCGTAAAGATATTGTGCACTATGAACAAACATTATTTGATGGTATTAAGCAAGAAGTTACTGTGCATATATCCGCATTGCGCAAATCGGCACATGCCATTGCCCATATTGATGCATTATTAGCGCTTGCACGATTGGCATATGATCATGGATATATTCGTCCGCAACTGAATGATCAACGTGATATTATTATTATCAAAGGACGCCATCCGGTGGTGGAGCACAATGTGGTCCATTCGTTTATTCCCAATGATACGCATTTGGTTGATGAACAATCATTATGGATTATTACCGGCCCCAACATGGGTGGTAAATCTACCTATTTACGGCAAGTTGCACTGATTTCTGTTATGGCGCATGTTGGCGCATTTGTGCCCGCGCACAGTGCTGATATAGCACTTTTAGACCGTATTTTTACCCGTCTTGGCGCGAGTGATAACGTGGCAGAAGGTAAAAGTACCTTTTTGGTGGAAATGGAAGAAACTGCTATGATTTGCACGCAAGCTACCCAAAAAAGTTTAGTTATTTTGGATGAAGTTGGTCGTGGCACTAGTACCTTTGATGGCCTTGCTATAGCGCAAGCGGTGGTGGAATATATTTATACTACTATCGGTGCGCGCTGTTTATTTGCGACCCATTACCATGAATTAACCTATTTGCAGCAAACACATCCTGGTATTGCGGTGTATCAGGCGGCAAGCAAAAAGACCGATTATGGCATACTATTTCTATATACCATTATGCGGGGCATAGCAGATGGTAGTTTTGGTATTGAAGTGGCAAAATTGGCCCATTTGCCGCAGGAAGTGATTCAGCGGTCATCCGCTTTGGTGCAATCTTTTGCCCAGAATAATAGTGTACCCGTAATCCCGGCTGTTAAGGCAGGAGAGCCACAAGATCTTTTGAAGGAAAACAAGGCATTAAAAGCTGAGAATAAACGATTATGGGTTGAACATGAGAGAGCACAAAAGATCGTACAGATGCTACAAGGGATCGATTTTGATTCTTTGTCACCGAAAAAAGCGTTTGATTTATTGTGGGAACTTAAAAATTAATTTCCAGCTTAACGCTGGGGACCCAAACCTTTTACCCCAACTTTTCGTTGGGGACCCCAAACCTTCATTTCATTACGGTTTAAACTTCTGCAAAGGGGTCTCGTGACCCCTCTGCACTCGCACGCAAACAGTTCCTTTTGATCCCTATCAAGTTAAACGCTCTTACGCCGATAACAAACTTCGCTCCGCTCAGCTGTGTTATCGGGAAGCCCATGTCCATAAGAATGGCCAGAGCTTCGCTATAACTTGACACATGTATTTATTTTAATAAATAAATTCGAGGAGAGTTCTCGGCGGGTTTCTGGCGCTTCTAAGCGACATGGGGCCCGGTCGCCATCAGCCAGGAGTGGTATACGACAAGGCTGATCAGCGACCTTGCTTAGAACTCGATAAGGAATCCAAGGGAACCATTGGTGCACGAGTGCAGAGGGGTTGCAAAACCCCTTTGCGAAAAATTACCAACGTGAAGCGTTGGTTGGTCTCGGTATTAAATTAAGTTTTGGCATATATTTCTACTGGACGCTTGAGGCTTTTTTTGATATATTGGGAATAAAATAATCATTTAAATATGAGTTAAAATCTCGTTCGTAGCGCTGCTTTTTGACCAATAATAATAGCGGTCAAGAACCATACGGATACAATTTGTAGGAAAAGTCTGATGGTACATCAAGAAAAATATGATAAATACGCGATATTTGCAAATGGCGGCAAGCAATATCAAGCTATTGAAGGCAAAACCGTTGCTATTGAAAAAATAGAAGGTGAAGCGGGCGATAAGTATGAAATTAGCACAATCTTATTCCGTAAATTAGCTGACGATCAGTTTGAAATTGGCCAACCGTATGTGGCTGGTACTATTACTGCAACTATTGTTAAACAAACTAAAGATCCAAAAGTTATTGTCTTTAAATTCAAAAGACGTAAAAAAGTTCGCGTGAAAAACGGTCACCGTCAGCCAAAAACGGTTATTCGCATCGATTCAATAGCGTAATACCTTTGGTGTAGATTTTTAAGAGGCTCTTAATCGGGCCTCTTTTTTTATTCTCTCATCTTTGTTGTTTTTCAATTTGGCATTTTAATATTATATATAAAAGTCGGTAAGAGATTTTTAATAAAAAAAGGGGGCGAGATGAGTAAGATAAAAGGAACACTGTTATTGTTAATATTTTCTATCACCAATATCTTTGCTATGAGAATGTCACCATCTCAAATAGAAGCACGAAAAAAATCAGTTAGTGGCATTATGTCGAAAATGAAAAAGGAGCAAACATTCAAAAAAGAGTTAATGGATGCAGGCTGGTCTCAAGATAAGATTAGAGAATTGAGGCAAAAAAGAAACGCTCATGGTACATTGGTTTATCCTGTGCATTATAGTCCCTTTCAACACGATACTGCAGATCAAAAAGCACTCAATGATTTTTTAATAGAACATTATTATGGAAAAATATATGCGGCTTTACAAACAGTACCCGTAGATGAAAGATCATCATGGACGAGTGATTTTCATCTATTGTTGGTTATAGGATTAGATAATTTTAAAAAAGGTGGCAAAGAACGTTTTGATAAAGGTCTTCTTAAGATGATTAACTCTGCTGAAGATGGATTAGAACTTGGTGCTTTAGGAACCAAATATTTAGCTTTTAAAAAAGTAAAAGAAACAACTAATAATTTTACAGCAATACCATTTATTGGTGGCACAAAAATATCGCCGATAGAACTTTTTGAACAAATAATAAAGCCAGATCAACAGCAAGAGATGAAGGAAATAATTCCGCATATTAAAATAATAGAGAAACCGCAATTACCAGAAACACTTCCACTCAGCAAAGAAGACCAAGATAAAGAACTTAAAGAAGCTTTCGATATCAAGGAAGATCAAATAAATCAAAGTATGGTAGATTTAAAAAATGTTTTGAGCCAAGAACAGGCACTATCCATCATAAAAGAGGAATTAGAACCAGGGGAATTTTTTGTGTATCAAAAAGGAACCAAAGAAGGGCTTATTCTTTCATGGGATGATATACAAAAAAGTGGCGTGATAGTAAATATGCTTGGAGATTCTGATTGGGTTACGCGGGAAAAGTTGAGCTTAGGTCAAGAAAAGTTAGTTTTTAATAAAGATCGTTGGCAGCGTGAGCAATCTGCTATTCCACTGCCGTGTTCTATTGATATGTTGGAAATTATTTTTGGACATTCGAGGGTAGAAAAATGGGATAAATCATCTATTTTAGGTGAGTTATCATGGGAGCAGTTAGAGAATCTTA
>Ga0070735_10000706_pt1 | contig 34625 bp, 32 predicted proteins | sample Coa_R1_FD_66443 | JGI IMG/M metagenome (GOLD analysis project Ga0070735, IMG submission 66443) | Surface soil microbial communities from Centralia Pennsylvania, which are recovering from an underground coalmine fire - Coalmine... | ecosystem: Environmental > Terrestrial > Soil > Unclassified ...
AGGCGGCAGCGCATCACTTGCCATGGCGCCAGCAACTCGGTGCTGGCCACGCGCACGCCTCCGCCCAGCGCTGCGGCGAGCATGGCGTCCAGCCGTTCGGTCGAGGGAGCGGGCACAGGTTTTCCGGGTTGCCGCGGGGCCGGCTGTGCTAGGGCTTCGGCCCATCTCGCGCAAGCCCAAGGAGGCCGCCTTGACCGCTCTCATCGAACGCAGCCGCCTGTTCGGCAACCCCAGCCGCGCCGCCGGCCAGATCAGCCCCGACGGCGCCTGGCTCTCTTGGCTGGCGCCGAGCGCCGGCGTGATGAATGTCTGGGTCGCGCCGACCGAGGATCCGGCCGCAGCGCGCGCCGTCACCACCGAAACCCAGCGCCCGATCCGCGCCTACTTCTGGGCGCCGGATTCGAGCCGGCTGCTCTACATCAACGACCAGGGCGGGGACGAGAACTTCAAGCTCTTCGCCGTCGCTCCGCGCGGCAATGCGTCGGCGGTGCTGACGCCCTTCGACGGCGTGCAGACGCAGATCCTCAAGGTGTCGACCAAGGTCACCGATCGCATCCTGATCGGGCTGAACAACCGCGACGCCCGCTGGCACGACGTCCACGCGCTCGATCTGGCGTCGGGCGAGCTGAAGCTGGTGTTCGAGAACGACGGCTTCGGCGGCTTCCTCATCGACCAGGACCTCGTCGTGCGCGCCGGTTCGAAACCGCGCGCCGACGGTGGCGAGGACCTCTTCGAGATCAAGGGCGCGGTCGCGGCCAGCGACCCGTTCGACCGCCTGGCGTTCGAGGATGCCGACACCACCCGCCCGCTGCGCTATTCGGCCGACGGGAGGACGCTCTACTGGATCGACGGCCGCGGGCGGAACACCTCCGCCCTGATCGCACAGGATGCCGCGACCGGCGCCAAGACGGTGCTGGCCGAAGACGCCCGCGTCGACATTGCCGACGCGCTCTTCAACCCGATGACCGGCGTCGCCGAGGCCTATCCCGTCAACTACCTGAAGACCGAGTGGGTGGCGCTGGACGCGGCCGTGGCCGGCGACCTCGCCTTCCTCGAGCGCGAACTGGACGGCGATATCGCGATCCAGTCGCGCACCCGCGCCGACGATCGCTGGATCGTCGGCGTCGACCCGGTCACCGGCCCGCCGGCCGCCTATCTCTACGAGCGCGCGGCCAAGCGCCTGACCAAGCTCTACGTCACCCGCCCTGACCTCGAGAGCGCCCCACTCGCGCCCATGCACGCGGTGGAGATCAGGACGCGCGATAGCCTGGTTCAGGTCTCCTATCTGACGCTGCCCGTCGACGCCGATCCAAATGGAACCGGGCGACCACGCGCGCCGGTTCCGATGGTGCTGTTGCCGCACGGCGGCCCGTGGGGGCGCGACCTCTATGGCTACAACCCCTTGCACCAGCTTTTGGCCAACCGCGGCTATGCGGTGCTTTCGCCCAACTTCCGCGGCTCGACCGGGTTCGGAAAGGCGTTTCTGGCCGCCGGCAACCTCGAGTGGGGCGCCAAGATGCACGACGATCTCATCGACGCCGTCGACTGGGCGATCGCGGAGGGGATCACCACCAAGGATCAGGTCGCCATCATGGGCGGCTCCTACGGCGGCTACTGCGTGCTGGCCGGCCTTGCGTTCACGCCGGAGACCTTCGCCTGCGGCGTCGACATCGTGGGGCCGTCGAACCTGAACACGCTTTTGAGCTCGATCCCGGCCTACTGGGAGGCGGGCAAAATCCAGATGTTCCTGCGCGTCGGCGATCCGACCACGCCCGACGGGCAGGCGCTGCTGAAGGAACGCTCGCCCCTCACCCGCGCCGACGACATCGTCCGGCCACTGCTCATCGCCCAGGGGGCCAACGATCCGCGCGTGAAGCAGGCGGAAAGCGACCAGATCGTCCAGGCCATGCAGGCCAAGTCGATCCCGGTCACCTACGTGCTCTTTCCCGACGAGGGCCACGGCTTCGCCCGGCCGGAAAACATGATCGCCTTCGTCGCCGTGGCCGAGCAGTTCCTGGCCGCCAATCTTGGCGGCCGCGCCGAGCCGTACGGCGAGGCGCTCGCGGCCTCGACCATCCAGGTCCCCGCCGGCGTCGACGGGCCACCGGGCCTGGAGGCGGCGCTGGTGGCCTGAAGCGCCCTTGACCTGACCGGCGGCGGCGGTCTTCTTGCCGCTCCCCGTTTTGGACGCACGAATGGCCAAGCCGCCGAAGGACAATCCAGCCGACTGGGACGTCGCCACCAAGCTGGTGCGCGGCGGTTCAGTGCGCTCGGCGTTCGGCGAGACGGCCGAGGCGATCTTCCTCACCCAGGGTTACCTGTACGATTCGGCGGAAGCGGCCGACGCGCGCTTCGCAGGCAGCCCCGGCTTCATCTACTCGCGCTACGCCAACCCGACGGTGCAGATGTTCGAGGACCGGCTGGCGCTGCTGGAAGGCGCGGAAGCCTGCCGCGCCCAGGCGTCGGGCATGGCCGCCGTGCACCTGGCGATGATGGGGCTGGTGCGCGCCGGCGACCACATCGTCGCCAGCCAGGCGCTGTTCGGCTCCAACCGCTGGCTGTTGAACAACTGGGCGCCGCGCTTCGGTGTCGCCACGACGCTGGCGCCTGGCCCCGACATCGCCGCCTGGCGAAATGCTGTGCGGCCGGAGACCAAGGTCTTCCTCTTGGAGACGCCGGCCAATCCGCTGCTGGAGATCACCGACGTCGCCGCGGTCGCCGCGATCGCCCGCGAGGCCGGGGCGAAGGTCATCGTCGACAATGTGTTCGCATCGCCGATCCTGCAGAAGCCGCTGACGCTGGGCGCCGACGTGGTCGTCTATTCCGCCACCAAGCACATCGACGGCCAGGGCCGGGTGCTGGGCGGGGCGATCTTGGGCGAAAAGGCGCTGCTCGAGGAGGCCTACCGCGACCTCATCCGCCACACCGGGCCAGCCCTCTCGCCGTTCAACGCCTGGGTGCTGCTCAACGGCCTCGTCACCCTCGACCTGCGCGTCCGCCGCCAGAGCGAGACGGCGGCCTTCCTGGCCGACCGGCTGGCGGAACATCCAAAGATCAAGGCTTGCCGTTATCCTGGGCGCAGCGACCATCCGCAGCATGAGGTCGCACGGCGGCAGATGACGGCGGGCGGCAACGCCATGGCCGGTGGTGGAACGCTGGTGGCCTTCGACCTGGGCGCCCAGCCGGCCGCTTTCGGCTTCCTGAACGCGCTTGGACTCGTCGACATCTCCAACAACCTCGGCGACGCCCGCTCGATGGCGACGCACCCGACAACCACGACGCACCGCTCGATGACCGAAGAGCAGCGGCTGGAGATCGGCCTGACGCCGGGCTGGGTGCGCCTCTCGGTGGGCCTGGAGAGCCCCGAGGACCTGTGGCGCGATCTCGAACGCGCGCTGAGGGCCGCATGAGCCGCATCCCCCGCTCCGCCGCAGGACCGAGCTTCCGCGAGGCGCGGCCGGCTCGCGACCGGTCCGTCTACGAGCAGCGCACCGGGGCCATCCTGGTGCGCGTCGAGCCGCGCTTCCTGCCCGATCAGTCGGACGAAGACGAGCGGCGCTACGTCTGGTCCTACACGGTCGAGATCGAGAACCATGGCGAGGCGACCGTCCAGCTGCTCTCGCGCCGCTGGCTGATCACCGATGCGCTGAACCGCACCGAGACGGTGGTCGGCGAGGGCGTGCGCGGCGAACAGCCGACGCTCGGGCCGCGGGAAGCGTTCCGCTATACGTCCTTCTGCCCGCTCCCGACACCGTCGGGCGAGATGCGCGGCGGCTACCAGATGATCGACCTCACCGACGAGAGCGTGTTCGAGGTCGAAATCCCCGGCTTTTCCCTGCACCTGCCCAGCGCGCGCCGGAACCTGAACTAGCGAGGCTAGCGGCCGTCCTCCAGCGCCAGCAGGCGGCGGGCCAGAACGGGGTCGCCGACGAGGCTGGTGATCATCGCCTGCTGCGCCCGGCACAGCCGCCGCTGGTCGCTCTCGTCCAGCGGCTCGAGCGCGCGGCGGTTGAGGCGGTAGACGGCCCGGAGCGCTTCGCTGTTGGCTGTCATCCCAGCGGGCGTCGCGGTCAGCAGCACCTGACGGCGGTCGCTCGGCGGGGTCGTCCGCTCGACCAGCCCAGCCGCAACGAGTTGATCCACGGTGCGCGTCATCGTCGTGCGGTCGACCGCGCTGTAGTCGGCGAGTTCTGACATCCCGATGGGCGCGAGGCGGGCGACGACGCTCAGCGCGCGATAGCGGGCGACGTTCAGCCCCAACGGGCGGAACGCCTGGTCCATCAGGCCTTCGCGGTGGCGGCTCAGCACTGCAAACAGGTGAAAGAGATACGTGGGGACATCGAACGGAAACTCGCCGCGGGGGTCCATCGTCCGGGGGCTGCGCGCCATGCTGCGTCATGTTCCTGGGCGGCGGTTGGTTCCCGCCTTTTGCGACAGGAGAGCGGAATCCAAGACCTTGCACAAGATGTAACATCAATAGTTGTGACTCACATTGAGTGCATATGCACTTTTATCTTGACCTTCCCCGCCCGCTTCCCTAGGCATGCGCCCCTTCGCCGGAAGGACCTCCATGCCGCTCAAAGACACGCCGCCGCTCGACAGCGCGCCGTTCACCTTTCGCGTCGTCCGCTCGCCGGCCGGATGGAAGATTCTGGGCGCGGAACGTCTGGCGATCTCGACCATCTATTTGTCGCTGGAGGCCGCGCTGGCCCAGGCGCGCGCCATGGCCGACGTCATGGTCAGCCACGGCCAGCCGGCCGCCGTGATCGTCGATCCCGAAGAGCTGCCGGAGTAGTCCCCCACTTCCCGGCGCCCAAGGGCGTCCCTTCCCCGCCATCCCCGGGGGAGGGACGGACGATCCCCTCTCCGCATCAGAGCCTCAGCCAACCGTCTCCGGCGCGATGGCGTAGGTGCGCGAGCAGTATTCGCAGGTGACGCGGATCATTCCATCCGCCTCGACCATCTCGGCGCGCTCGCCGGCGCTGAACGACTTCAGCACGGTGGCGATGCGCTCCGGCGAGCAGCGGCAGAAGGCGGCCAGCGGCTTGGGTTCGAACAGGCGCACGCCGCGTTCGTGGAACAGGCGATAGAGCAGCCGGTCCGCCGGGACCGCCGGGTCGATCAGTTCGTCCTCGCCCAAGGTGATCATCAACGCCCTGGCCGCGTCCCAGGCGTCTTCGGTCGGGCCGCGCGCCTCGTCCGAGGCGATGTTCTGCAGGATGACGCCGCCGGCCCGCCACCGTGGCGCGCCATCGACCTTCGCTTGCCCGACGGCCAGGCGCACGCGGGTCGGCGTCTGCTCCGACTGGGCGAAATAGTGCTCGGCCGACAGCGCCAGCGTCTCGCCCTCGATGGGGGTCAGACCCTGGTAGCGCTCCATGTCCTCGCCCTGGTCGATGGTCATGATGAAAAGGCCGGCGCCCAAAAGCGCCTTCGCGCCCGGCAGCGCAAAGCCGGTCGAGGCGGCCGCCACCCGCTCGGCGTCGAAGCGGCAATAGCCGCGCAAGCCGCCTTGCGTGTCGTAGTCGGCGACCACGTACGCCACCGGCCCGTCGCCCTGCGCCTGCAGGATCAGCTTGCCCTCGAACTTCAAGCTCGCGCCGACCAGCGCCGCCAGTGCGCAGGCTTCGCCGAGGAGGTTGGCGACCGGCTCGGGATAGGCGTGGCGGGTGAGGATATCGTCGATGACGGGGCCCAGCCGCGCGATGCGGCCGCGCACGGGCTGGCCCTCGATCTGGAAGGCGGCGACGAGGTCGTCGGAGGGGCTCGGCATGGCCGGTTAGATAGGAAGCGCTTCAGATCACGCCCAGTTGCCAGGCGATGATCGCCTTCTGCGCGTGGATGCGGTTCTCCGCCTCGTCCCAGACGATCGATTGCGGGCCGTCGATGACGCCGGCCGTGACCTCCTCGCCGCGGTGGGCGGGCAGGCAATGCAGGAAAACTGCGTCCGGCGCCGCCAGCGCCATCAGCGCCTCGTCGACCTGGAAGGGCGCGAGCGCCTTCAGCCGCGCATCGGCGTCCTCATCGCCCATCGAGATCCAGGTGTCGGCCATGACGGCGTCGGCGTCGCGGGCCGCGGCGCGGGGGTCGTTGGTCAACTCGATGCGCGCGCCGGCCCTGCGGGCGCGGGCGACATCGGCCGCGTCTGGGGCATAGGCGGCCGGGCAGGCGATGTTCAGCGTGAAGTCCAGTTGCGCGGCGACCTGGATGAAGCTCGCACACATGTTGTTGCCGTCGCCGATCCAGGCCAGCGTGCGGCCACCCACCGGTCCGCGATGTTCCTCGTAGGCTTCCAGGTCAGTGAGGATCTGGCACGGATGGCCAGCGTCGGAGAGGCCGTTGATCAACGGAACCTCGGACGCGCTGGCGAACCGCGTCAGCGTCTCGTGCGTCTTCGCGCGGATCATGACCAGGTCGACCAAGCGCGAGAGCACCCGGGCGGTGTCCTCGATCGTCTCGCCGCGCCCGAGCTGCATGTCGGCAGCCGTCGAGATGATCGAACGGCCGCCCAACTGGCGGATCGCCGCATCGAAGGAAAACCGGGTGCGGGTCGAGTTCTTCTCGAAGATCATCGCCAGCGTGCGGTCGGCGGCCGGTCGGTCCGGATCGACAGCGCCCTTCGGCCAGCCGGCGCGGGCGGCCTTGCGCCGCTTCGCCTCCTCGAGCATGGCGCGCAGCGTGGCGGCGTCCAGATCCCAGAGATCGATGAAATGCCGCGGCGAGGCGGCCTTCGCGCGCGGTTCGAACGGGGCGTTCACGTCGGTCAGGCCGCCGCCTTGGCGCGCACCGCCTCGCAGGCGCGCTCGAGCTTCTGCACCGCCTCGCGCGCCTCGTCCTGGCTGATGATCAGCGGCGGAAGCAGGCGCACGCAGTTGTCGCCGCCGCCGGCGATCAAAAGCTTCTCGTCCATGGCGATGCGCATGAATTCGCGATTGTTGGGGATCAGCCGCAGCCCGATCAGAAGGCCCTGGCCGCGGATTTCGGCGATGACGTCCGGATAGCGATCCTTCAGCCCCGCGAGCTGCTGGCCGAAATAGCCGGCGACGTCGCGGACGTGGCTGAGGAACGCCGGTTTGGTCAGCTCGCCCATCGCCGCCAGACCGACGGCCATGGCGAGCGGGTTGCCTCCGTAAGTCGAGCCGTGCGCGCCGACGGTCATGCCGCTCGCCGCCTCGGCCGTGGCCAGACAGGCGCCGACCGGGAACCCGCCGCCCAGCGCCTTGGCCACGCACATGATGTCCGGCGCGGCGTTGGACGCCCACTCATAGGCGAAGAGCTTGCCCGTGCGCCCTAGGCCGCATTGAATCTCGTCGTAGATCAGCAGGGCGCCGGCCTCGGTGCACAAGGCGCGGATCGCGTCCAGCTGCGTCGGCGTCAGCGAACGCGCGCCGCCCTCGCCCTGCACGGGCTCGATGATCACCGCCGCCGTCGTCTCGCCAAGCGCCGCTTCCAGCGCCGCCAGGTCGCCGAACGGCAGGTGGACGTAGCCAGGCAGCCGGGGCCCGAAGCCGTCGAGGTAGCTCGCGTTGCCCGAGGCGTTCACCGCCGCGTAGCTCCGCCCGTGAAACGAGCCTTCGAACCCGATGATGTCGATACGCTCCGGCGCGTCCTTGCGCGCGTGATAGCGGCGCGCGGTCTTCAGCGCGCACTCCACCGCCTCGGTGCCGGAGTTGGTGAAGAAGACGACGTCGGCGAACGTCGCCTTGCACAGCGCGTCGGCCAGCGCCTCCTGTTCGGGGATGCGATAGATGTTGGAGACGTGCCAGAGGCGCTCGCCCTGGGTCTTCAGCGCCTCGACCAGCTTCGGGTGCGCGTGCCCGAGCGCATCGGTGGCGATGCCGGCCACGCAGTCCAGGTATTCGTCACCCTCGGTCGACCACAAGCGCACGCCCTCGCCACGCGCGAACGCCACAGGCGCGCGGTTGTAGACGCCCAGGATGTGGGTGTCGGGCGAAGGGGCCGGGCCGTCTGCCATCGGGAGCCTCCCAAAAGCGGAACGTCCCCGGGGGTTCGACCCCACGGGGACTGGAAGGCCATGGCTTTTCGGCGCGGGCGGCCCCGCTGTCAACTCGGCGGCGCGCTGGCCCACCGTAGGCGAGCGCGGCTGTGCGGCGATTTGACTCGCCCCTGAGGGGATTCCGGCCGTGAATCGCAGATGCGACAATGGCTTGTCGTAAACGGAGGCCGGGGCTCAGGGCGTCCACAACATATTGATCCTGTGGACGGATGCTGTGGCGCCTATTGTGTCCGTTAACGGACTGTTTACGATATCTAGTAGGGATGGCTCGCCGGACCGGGCAGGGGACACTACATTTGGTGTTTCACCGGCGGCCATGTGGCGGCTGGAGGGCGACATGGGTTGGACGGACGAACGCGTCGATCTTTTGAAGAAGCTGTGGCTGGAAGGGCTGTCGGCGAGTCAGATCGCCAAGCAGCTTGGCGGGGTCACCCGCAACGCCGTCATCGGCAAGGTGCACCGCCTTGGCCTCTCCGGCCGCGCGACGCCGTCGCAGCCGAGCCGCCCGGCGTTCAAGACGCCGAGGCCGCCACGCCCGATCAGCCACGCCGCACCGCGGCGCCTGGAACCACGGCCGCAGCCGATGCCGGCGCCGGTCTATTTCGTCGAGGAGCCGGGCTCGGCCACGGTCCTCACGCTGGGCGCGCACATGTGCAAATGGCCGATCGGCGATCCGGCGACCGACGCCTTCACCTTCTGCGGCCGCCGCGCCGATGGCGACGGGCCTTATTGCGTGAGCCACGCCGCCGTCGCCTATCAGCCGCAACAGCCGCGCAAGCGCTCGGCCGTCTCCGAGCTGACGCGCTCGCTGCGCCGCTACATCTGACCCGGCGTCAGCGCGCGCCGTAGACCAGCCGGCTCTGGCCGTCGACGACGGCGCCGTCCCGCGTCGTCAGGCGGATGGCCAGGCGATGGGGGCCGGGCGTCATCGCGGCGGCCGGCATATCGAAGGCGAAGCGCAGCTTCGGGAAGTCCGGATCGTAGGCGAGCGCGGCGGGCGTCGTGTCGGCGGCGCCTTCGCCGAGCCGCGCTGGTCCGACGATGCGGCCATCCAGAAGGATGTCGACGCTCGCCGCGCCGGCGGTGCTCGCGGTCAGCCCTGACACCGTGAGCGCGTGCGCCCGCGCCAGGATCGCCGTCCGCTTCGGCCAGGCGATGTAGAGGGCCGGCAGGAAGGGGCAGGGGGCCGGCGCGCCCGCCCGCCCGCCGCCGACGCGGGCGATGAAGGTCCGCATCACCAATCGGCCCGGCGGCGCCTCGACGGTTTCGACCGGCGCGATGTCTGAGAAGCTGTGGCAGAGGGTCGCGCGGAAGGCGGTGTCGTCGGGGTCGTCGTAGAGATACGTCGGCTCGGGCAGCAGGATCACGACCGGCGCCCCCGCGTGGCGGGCGAGCAGCGAGGCCCGGTCGAGACCGATGGCGGCGCGGAAGACGTCGAAGTGGGCGATGGTTTCGCGCGGGTCGCCCAGCGCAAACACCGCGCGGCCGGGCCGGCCGGGGAACTCGAGCTTCACCGCCTCGACGTGGCCCGAGGTCGCCAGCAACGGCTCGGCGCCAAAACGGGCGCGCGCGGCCGCCTGCGCGCGGGCGATGGCGGGCTCGAACTGGGCGAACGGCTCGTAGTCGCTGGTGATCTGCGCGCGGACGGCCAGCGGCACGCGGTCGGGATGCGCCCAACCGACCTCGGTCCAGAGCGTCGCGGCGACAAAGGCGCAGATGGCGACGATCGGGCCGCTGGCGATCAGCCCGGCGCGCAGCCAGCGTCGCCGGCCCGTTCCCGCGTCGGCATAGCGGATCAGCGTCTGCGGCAGGAAGACGATCAGCGGGACGTAAGCCTCGATCGGCCACTGCGGCGCGACTTTCTGGTCGAACGGCGTCAGGAGCGCGTAGACACCGAACAGCACCGCGCCCACCCAGAGCAGGAGGGCGCTGGCGCTGTCGCCCGCACGGCCGGCGCGCCACGCCGCGATCCCGCCGGCGGCCATCCCGATGAAAAAGACCGGCGTGCAGGCGGCCGCCTGGATGGCGAAGAAGATCACCGGACCGAGCAGGCTGAAGCGCCAGCTCTGCTGGCCGACCAGGTGGTAGCTCAGCGCCGGCGCATGCGTCGTGAGGCTATAGGCCACGGAAGGGGCGAGGCCGGCCGCGGCCATGGCGCCGGCCAGCCAGAAGCCCGGCTCGCGCCAGAGGCGTCGCCCGCCGCGGGTGGCGAGCGCGAAGCCCAGCACGCCGATGCCGGCGACGGCCAGGCGGTAATGGACGAAAAGACCGAGCCCCGCCGCGGCGCCGACCAGGATCCACCAGGCGCGCCGGCCGCCGCGCAAGACGCGCACCATCGCGCCCAGCATGAGTGCGAGCAGGAGTTGCATCGTCGCTTCGGAATAGAAAATCGCTCCGGACGCCGCGAGCGGCGGGACGAGCATGGAGAGCGTCGCCGCCCAGATGGCGTTGCGTCGCCCGGTCATCGGCAGCGCAAGGAAGTAGATGGCGAACGGCAGCGCTTGCGCGACCGCGAGCCCAGGCAGGCGGATGGCGAGCGGCGACCAGCCGAAGAGGGCGATGCAGGCGCGGGCGAACAGGGGCCAGCCGGCCGGGATGTCGGGGTACGCCAGCGCCGGGTGCAGGCCGGCGACGACGAAGTGCGCCTCTTCCCAGACGACGCCGATGCTGGCGGCCAGCGCCGCCTTCCAGAGCGTCAGCGCGAGCCAGAGGATGGCGGCGGCGATGAGCAGACCGCGGTCGTCGCCGAACAGCAGCGCCGACGGCGCGCGCGTCCGCGCAAGCCTGGGTGCGGCGGGCCACGGCTGCAAAAGCGCCGCGTCCGCCTCGCGACCGACCGTCAAACCCGCCCCCCGAAAGAACACATGGTGTACAACCGGCGCGGACATTGCGCCGTTCGGGCGAGATTGGCTAGGCGAGCGCGTCTAAAGGCCGCGCTGTCCTCTTTACGCTGCGGCGTCCAGCGAGTAGCCGGCGGAGCGTACGGTGCGGATCGGATCGGCGTCGCCGGCGCGGTTCAACGCCTTGCGCAGCCGGCCGATGTGCACGTCGACGGTGCGAGCCTCGACATAGACGTCCGAGCCCCAGACGGCGTCCAGCAGCTGTTCGCGGCTGAACACCCGGCCCGGGTGCTGGATCAGATAGTCGAGCAGGCGAAACTCGGTCGGGCCCAGGTGAACTTCCTTGTTGGCGCGCCGGACGCGGTGCGCGACACGGTCGACGGTGATGTCGCCGTGATGCAGCCGATCGTCGGCGAGCCCGGGGCGGATGCGGCGCAGCACCGCGCGGATGCGGGCGGCGAGTTCGTTCATCGAGAACGGCTTGACCACATAGTCGTCTGCGCCGGTGTCGAGGCCGCGGATGCGATCGCTCTCCTCGCCGCGCGCGGTCAGCATGATGATCGGCAGGTTGCGGGTCTCCGGCCTTGCGCGCAGGCGGCGGCACACCTCGACGCCGGAGACCTTGGGCAGCATCCAATCCAGCACGACCAGGTCGGGCGCCTTCTCGTCGATCATGACCAGCGCCTCCTCGCCGTCGGCGGCGACGGCCACGTCGTAGCCCTCCTTGTCGAGGTTGTACTGGAGCAGCGCCGAGAGCGCGTCCTCGTCCTCGATCACCAGGACGTTGGGGGTCATGGCCTTGAGCCTTTCAGGGTGTCGTTCACAGGGGCGGCAGCCGCCCGGTCGGGCAGCGCGTCCCACTTCGGACGTTCGCCGGTCATCGCCTCGCCGGTGATCTCGAAGTGGATGATCTCGGCGATGTTGGTCGCGTGGTCGCCGATGCGCTCGAGGTTCTTGGCGATGAACAAGAGGTGCGCGCCGGGGGTGATCGTGCGGGGATCGCCCATCATGTAAGTCAAGAGCTCGCGGAAGAGGCTGTTGTAGTGCTCGTCGACTTCCTCGTCGCGCGCCCAGACGCCGGCCGCCTTGTCGAGTTCGCCGGCGGTATAGGCGTCCAGCACCTCCTTCACCCGCGCGCAGACCAGCCGGCCCAGCCGCTCGATCGGCCGTGTCAGCGGCGTCAGCGGCTCGCTCTCGCTCAACACCAGCGAGCGCTTGGCGATGTTGCGGGCAAGATCCCCGCAACGCTCCAGGTTCATGGCGATCTTCAGCGCCGCCACCGCACGGCGAAGCGGACGGCCGGACGGCTGCTGCGTCGCGATCAGCTCGATCGCGCGACGCTCGATGTCGGCCTGCAGGGCGTCGAGCTTGCCGTCGCGGGCGACGACCGCCTGCGCCAGCGGCACGTCGCGGCGCGAGATCGCATCGATGCAGTCGGCGATCTGCGCTTCGGCCAAGCCGCCGAGCCGGGCCACTTCGGCGACCAGGGGCTCGACCAGGTCGCCGCTCGCCTTAACCCAGGTTTCGGTCATTGAATTCCGTTACGCCAAAGGCCGAAAGCGGCCGACTCAAAGGGGAGCCCCCACTCAAGGTTGCCCGGGGATTGCTGTCGCTATGCGATGGTTCCGTGACAGTTTTGTTACAGGCGGGGAAGGTAGGCGGTGAAGGTCGACCCCTCGCCCTCGAGGCTTTCGATCACCAGACCGCCGCGGTGCCGATTGATGATATGCTTGACGATGGCGAGGCCAAGGCCGGTCCCCAGCCGCTCGCCGCTCTTCTGCCCCTCGACCCGATAAAAGCGCTCCGAGAGCCTCGGCAGGTGCTCGCGCGCGATGCCGGGGCCGCGGTCGCTCACCCTGAGCATCACGAAGCGCTCGCCGCCGACCGGGTCCGGCGTCAGCAGAGACAGCCGCGCCGCGCCCAGGCGAACGGGGGCGGTCGCCGCCTCGGCGGAGACATCGCCGGCGACCTCGATCGCGACCGCCTGCCCGGCGGGCGAGAACTTCAGAGCATTGTCGATCAGGTTCTGCGCCACCTGCAGGATCTGGTCGCGGTCGCCGATGACCGCCGCACGACCGGGGTCGGACAGGCGCATGTCCAGCCTGACGCCGTGCTCGGCGGCGAGCGGAGCGAGCGCGTCGGCGACGTCGCGGGTGACCAGGGCCACATCGACCCGGCCCTCCGGCGCGATGTGTTCGTTGAGCTCGATGCGGCTGAGGCTGAGAAGGTCGTCGATGAGCCGCGCCATCCGCTCGGCCTGCCCGGCCATGACGCCAAGGAAGCGCTCGCGCGCTGCGGCGTCGTCGCGCGCGTGGCCCCGCAGCGTCTCGATGTAGCCGGTCAGCGACGCCAGAGGGGTGCGAAGTTCGTGGCTGGCGTTGGCGAGAAAGTCGGCGCGCATCCGCTCGTTGCGGCGCGAGTCGGTCTCGTCGCGGACGACCATCAGCGCCAGGCTGGCGCCGTCGGCGGCTGGCGCCAGCGGGCGGGTCAGCACGCGCCAGAACCGGTCCTGCGCGCCGCCAGTCTCGTAGGCCGCTTCGCCGTCGAGGGCGCCGAACAGGCTCTCGTCCACCGCCTCCAGCACCTCGGGGTGACGGATCGCCGAGACAAGCGGCCCACCCGCGCCTTGAATCCGCAGCAGATCGCGCGCGGCCAGGTTGGCGTAGACGATGCGCCGGTCCGACGCGTCCTCCGCATCGTGGGCGGAGACCACCATCACCGGGTCCGGCAGGCTGTCCACCAGTGCGGCGAAGGCCGGCTGGTCCGGTTCGGCGGCGGTCTCGGCGGGTTGCAACGACATGTCCGGACCCTAGCCGCTCGGCCGCGTTCAGCAACCCTGGCGCCCCTTCGACTTAATCTCTATTGTATCGATGGGATTACAGGGTGATATGGCCGGGCCCCTGCAAGGGGTTGGAATACGATATGTATGTCGACTACATATCGTTGAGGCGCCGACGCTCACCGAGCGGCCGGCAGGGGGCTCGCGCATGACATCGAAGAACCGGGTTTGGGGCGTGAGCCTCGCCGCCGCTCTGCTGAGCGGCTCATCCACCGCAGCGCTGGCGCAGAGCGCCGCGCCCGACCCGCGCGACGCCCGCATCGACCAGCTCGAGGCCGAGGTGCACGCGCTCGCCGACGAGGTGAAGGATCTGAAGGCGCAGCAGATCCAGACGCTAGCCAATCCGCCCGCCAAGGCGGCGCCGCCGGCCGCGACTGTCGCGATCTCGAACGGTCACCCCGTCATTGCGTCGGCCGACGGGCGCTTCACCGCCAATGTGCACGGCATCTTCCAGTTCGACACGGCTGGCTACGACCAGTCGTCGGCCGGGCCGCTCGCGAGCGACCACCGCCGCAGCGGCCCGGCGCTGAGCGCCAGCGCGGCCAACGTCGACCTCCTCCACGCCCGCGACCTGAAGGACGGAACCGATGTCCGCCGCGCCCGCATCGGCGTCGACGGGATCGCGTTCGGGGACTGGGACTACCGGCTGATCTTCGACTTCGGCGGCACGGGCGTCGAGAACACCGGGCAGTTCTACGAGGGCTGGATCCAGTACTCGGGCATCTGGCCGCTGCATGCGCGGGTCGGCGCCTTCCCGCCCTCGATCGGGCTCGAGGACCAGGGATCGACCAACGGGATGCCGCTGCTCGAGCGCTCGGCGGTCGAGGACATCGCGCGCGGGCTCGCCGCCGGCGACACGCGCACCGCGGCCATGCTCTGGGCGTCGGGAGACCATTGGCTGGCGTCGGGCGCGGTGACGGGCCGCGTGGTCGGCGTGATCAACACCGGAACCGCGACGGCTGTGCCACAGACCTTCGGCGACCAGCTGGGCTTCGTGGGTCGGCTGGCGGCGACACCGCTCTCTGGTCCCGACTGGCTCGTGCACGTCGGCGCTCACGGCAGCTACGTGGCGCGTCCGGCCAACACGGGCGGGCCCGGCGCGGCCGGCCCGGCGGCGGCGAACGCGCATGTGATCGCGCTCTCCAACACCCAGGAGCTGCGCGTCGATGGGACCAAGCTGATCAACACCGGCAATATCGACGCCCGCGACGCCTCCTCCGCGGGGGTCGAGTTCGCCGTGCAGAAGCAGAATTTCTATCTTCAGAGCGAGTACGAGCAGTTCAACGTCGGCCGCACCGACCCCGGTCTCGCCAGCCCGACCTTCCACGGCTGGTATGTCGAAGGCAGCTGGATGATCACCGGCGAACGGCGCGCCTACAACAAGCAGACCGCCGCGTTCGACGCCCCGCCCGTCGCGCATCCCTTCTCCTGGATCGGCGGCGGAACGGGGGCGTTCGAGCTCGCCGCGCGCTACTCGGACATGGACCTGAATTTCGACGCCGGCGCGCCCGGGACGGCGCCGAAGGCGGACGCGATCCGCGGCGGCGAGGAGCAGAACTGGACGGTGGGCCTGAACTGGTATCCCAACAGCTTCCTGCGCTTCATGCTCGACTATCAGAACGTCCGCATTCAGCGGCTCTCGCCCTGCGGCGGGCCGAACGCGTTCACCAACGCGTCGTGCGCGGCCGTGTGGAGCACGCCGGTGGGCGGCCAGATCGGGCAGAGCTACAGCGCCGTCGCCTTGCGAACCCAGTTCGCCTTCTAGCCGCCGCGCTTCGCCGGCGCGTGCGCCAGGCGCAGCAGGTTGGCCGCGCCGGGCGAGCCGAACGGCGTGCCGGCGAGGATCAACACGCGGCCGTTCTCCGGCGCAAGACCGAGCTCGGCCGCCAGGCTGGCCGCGCCTTTGGTCAGGTGATCCAGCCCTTTCGGCTGTTCGGCCAGCCGCGGTTCCAGCCCCCAGACCAGCGACAGCCGCCGGGCGACCCGCACGTCGGCGGTCAGGGCCAGAACCGGCTGCAACGGCCGCTCTCGCGCGAGGCGAAGCGCCGTGACCCCGGTGGTGGTGAAGGCGGCGAGGCAGGCGGTCGATCCGGACTCCGCCGCGCGGCGCGCGGCGGCGACCAGGGCGTCGGCGTCTTCGTCCTCGACGCCGCCGTGCTCGGCGTCCATGAGGCCCGGCCAGTTCGGGTCGCGCTCCACCCGCTCGATGATGCGGCTCATCATCGTCACCGCCTCGACCGGATAGGCGCCGGCGGCGGTCTCGGCCGACAGCATCAGCGCATCGGCGCCCTCATAGACCGCGTTGGCGACGTCAGACGCCTCGGCCCGGGTCGGCTGTGGCGAGGTCGTCATCGATTCCAGCATCTGAGTGGCGATGATCACCGGCAGCCCTCGACGGCGGGCGGCGCGGACGATCATCTTCTGCGCCACCGGCACCTCTTCCGGCTCGAGTTCGACGCCGAGATCGCCGCGCGCCACCATCACTGCGTCGCACTGGTCGAGCACCGCCGGCAAGTCGGCGAGCGCGGCCGGTTTTTCGATCTTGGCCAGGACGCCGGCGCGGCCGCGCACGATGCGCCGCAGTTCGGCCATATCCGCGGCCCGCTGGACGAACGACAGCGCCACCCAGTCGACGCCGATGCGCAGCGCGAACGCCAGGTCGTCGCGATCCTTGGCTGTCAAGGCGGGGTGGGCGATGACCACGCCGGGCAGGGCAATCCCCTTGTGGTCCGAGAGCGCATCCCCGGCCATGACCTCGACGTCGGCGAAATCCGTCCCACAGCGTTCAACCCGCATGCGCACGCGGCCATCGTCGATCAGGAGGTCCGCGCCGACGCGCAAGGCGGCGAACAGTTCGGGATGCGGCATCTGGACCCGCTTGGTCGTCCCCGGCGCCGGATCGAGGTCGAAGCGAAACCGCGCCCCGGGCTTGATCGCGACATGCCCGCCCCGGAACGTTCCAATGCGGAACTTCGGCCCCTGGAGATCGCCGAGCACGCCCAGCGGCCGCTCGACGACCGCTTCAGCCGCGCGGACCGCGTCCAGCGCGGCTGCGTGATCGGCGTGCTCGCCGTGGCTGAAGTTGAGGCGAAAGACGTCGGCCCCGGCGCGCGCCAACTCCAGCACCTTGTCCGGCGCGGCGCTCGCCGGACCGAGGGTGGCGACGATGCGGGCGCGCCGCGCGCGGATCATCGGAGCGTTCCGAGCAACGTGGCGGCGCCGATGAGGGCCACGTGCGGCTGAACGACGACCCGCGTGGGGATGGCGGCCAGGTACGCGCTCATGCGGTCCTTCGCTTCGAAGCGCCGGCGAAAGTCGCTTGCTTTGAGCACTTCGAGGATCGCCGGCGCAATGCCGCCTGAGACGTAGACGCCGCCGCGGGCGCCGAGGGTCAGCGCGAGATTGCCGGCGACCGATCCGAGGATGGCGCAGAAGCGGTCGAGCGCCCGTCGCGCGAGCCGGTCGCCCGCGAGGCCGGCGCGTGTGATCGCGTCCGGCTGGTCAAGCGGCGCCGCCTCGCCGCCGAGTTCGGCCAGCGTCCGATAGAGGTTGAGGAGCCCGGGGCCGGAGAGCAGGTGCTCGATCGAAACCCGCCCATACGCCTTGGCGAGACGAGCCAGAATCGCGATCTCCGTGTCGTCCTCGGGTGCGAAGGACGCATGCCCGCCTTCGCCGGTGACCACCGCCGTGGCCCGACCGTCGTCCGCCAGCGCGGCGGCGCCGAAGCCCGTGCCGGGCCCCATGATCACCGCGGTGGCGTGCGCCGGCGTCCGCCGCCTCGGACCGACGAGGCGCGTATCGTTCGAGCCGAGCTGTGGAATGGCCAGCGCCTGGGCGGTGAAGTCGTTGATCAACCGCGCGGCGGAGAACCCACCGCCGCGTTTCAGCTCGGCCTCGGAGAACCCCCAGCCCGGGTTGTTGGTGAAGTCGACGCGGGCGTTCTCGATCGGTCCGGCGGCGGCGATCACGGCCTGCTTCGGCGCCCGATCAGGGAGGTGGCCGCAGTAGGCGGCCAGCGCCGCTTCGCCGCTTCGGTAGTCGTGCGCGCTCAACACCTTGGCGTGGGTGACGTGGACGCGGCCTGCCTCGAGGCGAGCGAGGGCGAAGCGTGCGTGCGTGCCGCCGACGTCGCCGACAAGGCCTTCCTGCCCCGACATCGCGGTCAGAAGAGCACCGAGGCGCCGGCCTCCGCCGGGCCGACCGTGCGGCGCATGTGGCCGAACAGCTCCCGCCCGAAGCCGTGCTGGACCGGGCGATGCGTGGCCGGCGTCCGCGCGCGCAGCGCGGCCGGCTCGACCGCGACGTCGAGCACGCCGGCCTCGGCGTCGAGGCGGATCACATCGCCGTCGCGCACGTACGCGAGCGCACCGCCGTCGGCTGCCTCCGGCGTCACGTGCAGAGCCACGAGAACCTTCCCCGACGCGCCCGACATCCGCCCATCGGTGACCAGCGCCACCTTCTGTCCGCGGTCCATCAGGACGCCCAGCGTCGGGGTCAGCGCATGCAGCTCCGGCATGCCGTTCGCCTTCGGCCCCTGGAAGCGGACGACCGCGACGAAATCGCCCGTCAGCCGGCCGGCGTCGAAGGCGGCGATCAGGTCGTCCTGGTCGTCGAACACGCGCGCCGGCGCCTCGACGCAGCGGTGGGCGGCGTCGACCGCCGAGGTCTTGGTCACCGCCCGGCCGAGCCCACCGCTCAGGAGGCGGATGCCGCCGTGGCCGTCGAACGGATCGTTGACCGGGCGAAGAATGCTCCGGTCCAGCGGGGCGTCGCGGCCCTCGCGCCAGACCAGCGCCTCGCCCTCGAGGAATGGCTCCTGTTGATAGAGGCGCAGGCCCGGTCCGGCGACCGTCGAGACGCCCTCGTGGGCGAGGCCGGCGTCGAGCAGCTGGCGGATCACGAAGGCCATGCCGCCGGCGGCATGGAAGTGGTTCACGTCGCCCGAGCCGTTCGGATAGACGCGGGCGATCAGCGGCGTGACGGCCGAGAGGTCGGCGAAGTCGTTCCAGTCGATCTCGATCCCGGCGGCGCGGGCGATGGCGACCAGGTGCAGGGTGTGGTTGGTCGAGCCGCCGGTGGCCAGGAGACCGACCATTCCGTTGACGATGGCGCGCTCGTCGACCACTCGCGAGAGCGGCGTGTAGGCCTGGGATTTCGGCCCGATCTCGGCGGTGCGACGGGCGGCCGCGCTGGTCAGCGCGTCGCGCAGCGGCGTGCCCGGATTGACGAAGGCCGCGCCCGGCAGGTGCAGTCCCATCATCTCCATCAGCATTTGGTTCGAATTGGCCGTGCCGAAGAAAGTGCAGGTGCCGGGCCCGTGGTAGGCCGCCATCTCCGAGGCGAGCAGCTCCTCGCGCGTCGCCTGACCTTGGGCGTATCGGGCGCGGACCTTGGCCTTTTCGTCGTTCGAGAGGCCGCTGGTCATCGGCCCGCCAGGCGCGAAGATCACCGGCAGGTGGCCAAACGCCAGCGCGCCGATGAGGAGTCCCGGCACGATCTTGTCGCAGACGCCCAGGAGGATCGCCCCGTCGAAGGCGTCGTGGGTGAGCGCGACCGCCGTCGCCATGGCGATCACGTCGCGTGAGAAGAGCGAGAGCTCCATACCCGGCCGCCCCTGGGTGACGCCGTCACACATCGCCGGCACGCCGCCGGCGAATTGCGCGGTCGCGCCCGCTTCGCGGGCCGCCTCACGGATCAGCGCTGGGAAGCGCTCCAGCGGCTGATGCGCCGAGAGCATGTCGTTGTAGGACGAGACGATGGCGATGTTGGGCGCGCGGGGATCCAGAATCCGCGCCTTATCGGCGGCCGGCTGGGCGGCGAAGGCATGCGCCCAGTTGGCGCACGAGAGCTTGGCGCGGCCCGGGTCGTCGGCGGCCGCGGCGGCCATGCGCGCCAGGTAGTCGGCGCGCCGATTGCGGCTCCTTGCGACTATTCGTTCGGTGACCTCGGCGACGATCGTCTGCATCGGCGCTCCCTTGCGCTCCCGCCGCGCAGGCAAAACGGCGGCGCGGAGCGTGGCGTTCCTACCACAAGCGCGGCCGGCGGTTCATGAGCCTTGGCTCTTGACGGAACCCGCCGACGAGCGAGATCGTTACGGCAACGCTGTCGGGGTTCACGGAGACTTGATCATGAAGGTATCGCATCGCTCAATCCTGGGCGTCGCGGCGGCTGGCGCGCTGGCGCTGGCCATGGCCGCGCCCGCGCAGGCGCAGTCGGGCGTCAGGACCGGGGTTCTGACGTGTAACGAAGCCAGCGGCTGGGGCCTCGTGTTCGGCTCCACCCACGCGATCCATTGCGTGCTCGAGAAGGATGGCCGCGTGGTCGCCCGCTACAAAGGCTCGATCGACAAGTTTGGCGTCGACGTGGGCTATCAAAGCGGCGGCGTGCTGGTCTGGGCCGTGTTCGCGCCCACGAACGGCCCGCCGCCGGGGTCGTTGAACGGCCACTACGCGGGCCTTACGGCTGGCGCGACGGTCGGCGTTGGCGCCTCGGCGAACCTGCTGGTGGGCGGTCTCGACCGTTCGATCTCGCTGCAGCCGCTGAGCGTCGAAGGCAACACCGGCCTCAACGTCGCGGCCGGCATCGGCGCGATGACGCTGGAATACGTTCCGGAAGGCTAGTTCCCGGAGACGCTGTCCACCTGGCCGAACAGCTGGTCGAGGCGCTGGTGCGTCTCGGCCGGCAGCGGCGGGCCCTCGATGGCCGCGAGGTTGGCCTTCAGGTGTTCGATGCTGCCGGTGCCGGTCAGGATCACGTTGGCGCCCGGCTCGTGCCGGCAAAAGCGATAGGCCGCCTCGGTCAGCGATCCAGAGGCGGTTTCGGCGCGCAGGAAGCCCAGCGGGTCATCGCGATCGAGCCCGGTCGCGTCGACCTCGCCGCGGTCGATCAGGCCGTCGATCGCGGCCTTGAGCGCCGTGGGGTCCGAGAGGTTCCGACGCACCGCGAACATGATCAGCGTGCCGACATCGCGCTTCAGTGTCTCGGGAAAGACGCGCCGGCGCGCCGATGGGTTCAACAGGTTGAAGCCCACCATGACGACGTCGAACAGGTCGTCCGGCAGCGCGCGCTCCAGCATCTGGTGGGCAGTGTCGCGACCGAACATCTCGGTCACGCCAATGAAGCGAATCTTCCCCGACGCCTGCTGACGTTTGAGCTCGGGGACCAGCACGCGGACGCAGTGCTCATACTGGCCAGGCGCGACGCCATGCAGGTTGAAGAGGTCGACCCGATCGGTCTTCAAACGCTCCAGGCTGCCCTCGAGACTTTCTGTCAACTCGGCGCCTGACAGCAGGCGCTCGTCCCGTCCGGCGCTTGATTTCGTCGAGATGAACACCTGATCGCGACGGGCGGCGACGCCCAGGCCCACGGCCTCCTCGGTGCCGTAGTTCCGCGCCGTGTCGATGAAGGTGACGCCCAGATCAATCGCGGCGGCGACGACGCGGGCGGCGTCCTCCGCCCTCGCCCCGCGGGCCATGCCCAGCCGGCTCGCCCCGCCGCAGCCGAGGCCGGCCACGCTGACGATGGCGTTCGTTCGCCCCAATCGAACCGTCTGCACGTGCGTTCCTCGCTCGAAATCACCCCGCCGCCGCGGCGCCGGCCGAAAAGTCATCCTTAATCATATCCGACCAAAGTTCCCGGCGCGCTTTTGGGGGAGTCTCGATCGGTGACTTCGCAGGAGACCGCCCCAGCCCGGCGGCCGGCCGCCATGGCTGCAGACCTCGAGGCCTCGCTTCGCCTCTTCGTCGCCTCGAGCCGCAACATCCGCAACCGCATGGTGCACGCGACCGCCATGCTGGTCGGTTCGGCGGTCTTGCTGCATGGACTGATCGGCTATGTCTGGTTCGCGATCGCCACGCTGCTGACGGTCTACGCCTCGCGCGTCGCCAAACGCGTGGCCGATGTCGCCGACGTCCGCGCCCGCACCCGCGCCGCGCGGACGCTGTTCATTCTCACCCTCCTCGGATCGTGCATCTATTCGGCGTGGTTCGTGAGCCTGTGGCGATCGGGCGAGGACGCCGCGCAGCTGTTCGCGCTCGTGATGGTGTTCGTCTCCCTCACCTATCTCCTGATGCAGTACTATGCGACGCCGCGCATCTTCGTGGCGCTGCTCTCGCCCTATCTCGCCACCCTCTTCTTCGTCGCCGCCGGCATCGCCTGGGAGCGGTACCAAGAGGGCCACGTCTTCATCTGCATCAGTGTCGTCGCCGGCGGCCTCGGGCTCGCCAACTTTCTGCGCAACGCCCGCGTCCAGCTCGACCAGTCGCGAAGTGCGCTCCGCGACGCGCGCGCGCTCGCCCGCCGCGGCGAGCAGGCGGCCGACGCCGCCAACGCCGCCAAGAGCGCCTTCCTCGCCACGATGAGCCATGAGATCCGCACGCCGCTGAACGGCGTCCTGGGCATGGCCCAGGCGATGCAGGCCGACGAACTCAACGACGCACAGCGCGAGCGGATCGCGGTCGTGCGCGAGTCCGGCGAGACCCTGCTCGCGATCCTCAACGACATCCTCGACCTCTCGAAGATCGAGGCCGGCCGGCTTACGCTCGAGAGCACAGCCTTCGACCTGTCCGACTTGGCGCGCGGCGCGCATGCGGTGTTCGCGGCCATCGCCGAGGAGCGTGGCCTCGCCTTCCGCCTCGACGTCGAGGACGCCGTGCATGGCGTCTATCAGGGCGACCCGACCCGCATCCGCCAGATCCTGCATAATCTCGCCTCAAATGCGCTGAAGTTCACTGCCCAGGGCGAAGTCCGCATTCAGCTCCTCGCGCTCGACCCCGGCGTTCGCATCGTCGTCTCCGATACCGGCGAAGGCATCGCGCCCGAGGCGCTCGAGAGCCTGTTCGAGAAGTTCGTGCAAGCCGACGCCTCGACCACGCGTCGCTTTGGCGGCACCGGGCTCGGCCTCGCCATCTGCCGGGAGCTGACCCAGATGATGGGCGGCCAGATCAAGGCCGAGAGCACGCTCGGCTTTGGCTCGACCTTCACCGTCGACCTGCCGATCGTCAGGCTTGGCGACAGTCGTCAGGCGGCGCCGGCGCCGGCCGCGCTCGCGGACGATGGCGGCGAGGACGGCGGCGACCTTGGCGCGCTTCGCATTCTCGCGGCCGAGGACAACGCAACCAACCAGCTGGTTCTGAAGACGCTGCTCGCGCAGGTCGGCGTCGCGCCGATCATTGTCGAGAACGGTGAACTGGCGGTCGAGGCTTGGCGGCAGCAACCCTTCGACCTCATTCTGATGGACATGCAAATGCCGGTCATGGACGGGCTCTGCGCGACGAAGCTGATCCGTCAGGCCGAGGCCGAGACCGGCCGGCGGCGCACGACGATCGTGGCCCTTTCCGCCAACGTGCTGACCCATCAGGTGCAGGCCTACGTCGAGGCCGGCATGGACGGGCACCTGGCCAAGCCGATCGAGGTCGGCCGCCTGTTCGAGGTCGTCCAGGCCGCCTGGCGCGAGGCGGGCGAAGAGACCGCGCCGGGGGCGCCCGCGGAAAACCGCGCCTAGGCGGCAGGCGCCTCGACCACAAGTTCCGGCCAACGTTCGAGCGCCCGCTGAGCCGTCCGCGCGAAGCCCTTCGTCGCCCGCAGCGGGTTCGGCCTCAGTCGCAGGGCGAAGAGATCCTCAAGCCCGAACGGTGCTTCGATCCGCAGGCGGCCGTCCGCCTCGAGCGCTGCGCCGACGGCGAACGTCGCTGACGTGAAGCGGCTGAGCGCCTCGGCGCTGCACGACAGCGGCGCATAGGCCTCGCCGAAGTGCGCCTCAAACCAAAGGTGCACGCGCGCCTGGTTTCTGACCTCGACCAGCGGTGCGAGGTCCGGCGGGAATGCTCTGGCCGCCGCCCTGATGACCACGTCCTCGGCCTCGTACGAGAGGTCGGACGGATCGTAGTAGAAGAGGTCGTAGTCCTTGATCCCGTGGTCGGCGTCACGGCCGGTCAGGCTGTTCAGCACAGGCTGGTAGATGGCGCCGGATGTGATCAGCCAATCAGGCAGGCCGAGATCGCGGGCGGCGCTCAGCACGCGCATCAGGTTCGGCGTGGCGCGTAGAATCGCTTCGAAGCGGACAGCGAGCGCCTCGCTCATCCGCCGGCCGCCGGGCCGATCCCGATCGGGCCGTTGCCGCCGCCGAGGCCGGGCGCGCGGCGGATGGCTTCGGCGACGAACGCGTGGGCGCGGGCGACGGCTTCGGTCAGCGCCATCCCCTGCGCCAGGCCGGCGGCGCTGGCCGAGGCGAGCGCGCAGCCCGTGCCATGGGTGTGGCCGGTCGCAACGCGCAGGCTTTCGAATCGGGTCTCGCCGTCGGGCGTCATGAGCACGTCGATGACCGATTCGCCGGCGACGTGGCCACCTTTCATGAGGACGGCCTTGACGCCGGATGTCAGCAACCGCTCGCCGGCGCGTCTGAGGTCGTCGGTCGTCGCGATGGCGAGGCCGGTCAGCCGCTCGGCCTCCGGCGCGTTCGGCGTGAGCAGCGCGGCCTGCGGCGCGAGGCGCTCGCGCAGGGCGCCCAGCGCGTCGGCGTCGAGCAGAGCGGCGCCCGTGGTGGCGGCCATGACCGGATCGACGACCAGGGGAACGCCGGCGGCCGCGGCGAGATCGGCGACCGCCAGGACGATCGCGGCCCGGCCCAGCATGCCGGTCTTGATCGCATCGCAGCCGATGTCGTCGATGGCCGCCCGCGCCTGGGCGACGACCATCGCGGCCGGAAGCGGGTGGATCGCCGCGACGCCCAGGGTGTTCTGCGCGGTGACGGCGGTGATCGCGGTTGTCGCGTAGGCGCCGAGCGCAGTGATCGTCTTGATGTCGGCCTGCACGCCCGCCCCGCCGCTCGAATCCGAGCCGCCGATGGCGAGCACGCGGGCGATCATCGCGCCTGCCCGACCGCCGCCTCGACGCTGAGCGCCTGCACGGTCTCGCGCACGTCGTGGACGCGGACCGCCGCGACGCCGGCCCGCGCGGCGGCGAGCGCGGCCGCCAGCGAGCCGCCCAGGCGATCGTCGGCTGCGGCGGCCTTGGCGTCGATGCGGCCGAGGAAGCTCTTGCGGCTCGCGCCGAACAGCACCGGAAAGCCGAGGGCGACGAGGCGGTCCAGGTGCGCGATCAGCGCCAGATTGTGCGCCATCGTCTTGCCGAAGCCGATGCCGGGGTCGAGCCAGATGCGCTCGCGCGCGACGCCGGCGGCGATGGCCGCGTCGGCGCGTTCGATCAGAAAGGCGGCGACCTCGGCGACCACGTCGTCGTAGCGCGGCGCGGCCTGCATGGTGCGCGGCTCGCCCTGCATGTGCATCAGCACGACATCGCAGCCGAGCGCCGCGGCGGTGGCGGCGCTGTCGCGTGCGTGGCGAAGCGCGGTCACGTCGTTCCACATCGACGCCCCTGCGGCGAAAGCGGCCCGGGCCACCGCAGGCTTCATCGTGTCGACCGAGACCCGCGTCGCCTCGGCCAGCGCCCCGATCACCGGGACGACGCGGGCGATCTCGCCGGCTTCGGCGACGGGTTCAGCGCCCGGCCGGGTGGACTCGCCGCCCACGTCGAGGATGTCGGCGCCGCCAGCGATCAGCGTACGGCCGTGGGCGATCGCCGCGCTGTGATCGAGATACCGCCCGCCGTCGGAGAAGCTGTCGGGGGTGACATTCACCACCCCCATGACGAGCGGCCGCCCTGGGCTCACGCCGGCTCGGGATCGGGGGCGTGGGTGAGGGGGACGGAGACCGCCGGCCGCGCCGGCGCCGGCGCTTCGAGCTCGTCGCGTTGGGGCGGGATGCCCTTGAGCAGGTTCTCGATCTCCTCGCCGGTCAGCGTCTCGAACTCAAGCAGCGCCTTGGCCAGCGTGTGCAGGTCGGCAATGCGCTCAGTGAGGATGCGGCGGGCCTCATCCATGCCGCCCTGCACAAGCCGCCGAACTTCGGCGTCGATCTTCTGCGCCGTGTCTTCCGAGACGTTCTGGGTGCGGGCGACCGAGTGGCCGAGAAACACCTCTTCCTGGTTGTCGCCATAGGCGACGGTGCCGAGTTCGTCGGAGAAGCCCCAGCGCGTGACCATGTTGCGCGCCAGCTGCGTTGCGGCGGTGATGTCGTTCGAGGCGCCCGACGTCACCTTGTCCTTGCCGAGGATCAGCTCCTCGGCGACGCGGCCGCCCATCATGATGGCGAGTCGGGCCATCATCTGCTGGTAGTCCAGCGAGTAGCGGTCGCCCTCTGGCAGCTGCATCACCATGCCAAGCGCGCGGCCGCGCGGGATGATGGTCGCCTTGTGCACGGGGTCCGCGCCGGGGACGCTGATGACGACCAGCGCGTGCCCGGCCTCGTGGTAGGCGGTGTTGCGCTTCTCATGATCGCTCATGGCCATGGATTTGCGCTCGGCGCCCATCATGACTTTGTCCTTGGCGTGCTCGAAGTCGTGCATGGTGACCATGCGGCGGTTGCGCCGCGCGGCCAGCAGCGCCGCCTCGTTCACGAGGTTCGAAAGGTCCGCGCCGGAGAAGCCGGGCGTGCCCCGCGCCAGCGTGCGCACGTTCACATCGGCGGCCAGCGGGACGTTGCGCATGTGCACGCGCAGGATCTTTTCGCGGCCGACGACATCGGGGTTCGGCACCACCACCTGGCGGTCGAAGCGGCCGGGCCGGAGCAGGGCCGGATCGAGGACGTCGGGGCGGTTGGTCGAGGCGATGACAATGATGCCTTCGTTGGCTTCGAAGCCGTCGAGTTCCACCAGCAGCTGGTTCAGCGTCTGCTCGCGCTCGTCGTTGCCGCCGCCGAGGCCGGCGCCGCGATGGCGGCCGACGGCGTCGATCTCGTCGATGAAGATGATGCAGGGGCTGTTCTTTTTCGCCTGCTCGAACATGTCGCGGACGCGGGATGCGCCCACGCCGACGAACATCTCAACGAAGTCGGAGCCGGAAATGTAGAAGAAGGGCACGCCCGCCTCGCCGGCGATGGCGCGGCCGAGCAGCGTCTTGCCGGTGCCCGGGGGCCCGGCGAGCAGCGCCCCTTTTGGGATCTTGCCGCCCAGCTTCTGGAACTTGGCGGGGTCTTTCAGGAAGTCGACGATCTCGGCCAGTTCGTCCTTGGCCTCGTCGACGCCGGCGACGTCGTCGAACGTCACGCGGTTCTTGTTCTCGGTGAGCAGGCGGGCTTTCGACTTGCCGAAGCCCATGGCGCCGCGCGCGCCGCCCTGCATCTGGCGCATGAACAGGAAATAGACCGCGGCCATCAGGCTGACCGGCAGGATGATCTGCAGCAGGAACTGCAACAGCATGTTGCCGCCGACCGGGGTCACCGTCACGTCGACGTTGTGGTCGTGGAGATCCTTCAAGAGGTCGCCCTGGTCGAGGGGCGTTGTGACCGTGTGCTTGGAGCCGTCGCTCTGGACGACGTCGATGCTCTGTGCCTTCACGACCGCCGACTTGACGCGGTTCTGTTCGATGCTGGTGAGGAGCTGGGAATAGCTCTCCTCGTTCGAGGCGTTCTTCGCGCCCTGCGTCACCATACTGTAGAGGCCGATCACCAGCAGGGCGATCACCCCCCAGATGGCCAGATTCCGCAAGTTCATGCCTTCAACCTCGATGGAGCGCGGCGAACCTAGAAGATAAGGCGCCGCACCGGTTTTCGCCACGCGCACGAATCGTCGCGGCCCAAGATTTAAGCCCGAGGTTCTTTCGAAACGGCGCCGGAGGCGGCGAAAAACCGCCCCACAGTCAGATCGACGGCCTCGACCTCGGCGTTCCCTGCAAGGATCGGGCAAGTCACCGCGCCGTCGTGAGCGACGATGACCGGCAGCGCCGGACGGGCGACGGCCGGGATGGCGGCGAGGGCGCCAAGCTGGGCTTTGGCAAGCCGGCTCGCGAGCCCGCGCATCGGTGCGACGCTCAGCCCGGGCCGGGTCGCCGAAAGGGCGAAACGGCCGTCCCACACGATCGGCCGTCCTACGTCGAGGGGCGCCGACGCGAGGCCGCCGCGGGCGACCTCGCCGGCGTTGCGGACGATGAGGACGTCGCCGCCGGCGACGAGCTTGGCGCCCGCCAGCGTGGCGGTGAAAGAGGCGCCGCCGGCGACGCGGTCGAGGAGGGCCGCGAGCTTCTCGCCGCGCGGGGGGCGTTCGCCGCCGCCGACGCAGAGCAACGCCGCGCCGAGCGCCCGCCCGGCGGCCCCGGTGGCGAACGCGGCGCGCTCGAGGCGGATCGAAGCGGCCTGGACGGTGGCCGCACGCGCCAACGGCGCGGCATCGTCGGCGCAGGCCGTCGACGACGGGAGGCGGCCGGCCGCGCCGAGCGCCCGCCGGGCGCGGGCGCGCGGTTGGCGGGGGTCCTCGTTCGCCGGGTCTTCGATCCAGCCGAGGCCGCGGGCGGTCAAGGCTTCGCGGATGGCCGCCCGGCGGAGCGAGAGCAGCGGACGAAGGACGAAGACGCCGCGGCCCTCCGGCCAGACCGGCGAGGGCGCCCACTCGCGCGGGTCGCCGACGCGCAGGCCCCAGCCGCGCATGAGCGCCGCCTCGGCCCGGTCGTCGGCGGTGTGGCCGAAGACGACGACGCTGGCGCCGGCCGTCCGCGCCGCTTCGGCGACCAGCGCGTGGCGCGCGCGGCGGGCCGCCGCCGCGAGCCCGGTCGCCGGCTTCTCGCCGACCCAGGCGAGGCGGATGAACGCGGCGCCGAGCCCGACCGCCGTCGCCTCTGCGGCGTCGAGCCAGGCGGCGCTCGCGGCCTGCAGGCGATGGTCGACGCCGAGCGCGATCACCGGTCGGCCGTGCGCGCGCGCCCAGTCGGCCGTCGCCGCCAACGCGTAGGTGGAGTCTCCGCCGCCGGAGACGGCGACCGCGACCGGCTGGTCGAACGTCGGATCGAGGCGGCGGTCGAACGCCGGCAGATTCAGCTGTCGCACTTGGCCTTGATGCGCGCGGCGTCGGCGCGGCCCTTCGCCGCCGGATTTCCCTTGGCGTAGTGGCGGCTGAACTCCGCCAGCGCGGCGCAGGCGTCCTTCGGCCGGTTGAGCTGGATCAGCGACAGCGACAGCTTGACCACCGCATCGGCCGCCCATGGGGCCTGCGGCCAGCCGCGCGTCGCGCCGATATAGGCGGCCGCTGCGCCGGCGTAGTCGCCTTGCACATACTTGGTCTCTCCCAGCCAGTAGCGCGCCTGCGGGGCCTGGGCGGTGTCGCCGTAGTGATCGACATAGTCCTGGTACGCCGCTTGCGCCGCCGGATAGTCGCCGTTCATCAGCAGCTGGTGGGCGTGGGCGTAAGCCGCTTTGGGGTCGCCCGCTTCTGGTCCCGGCGCTGGACCAGCGTTCGGCCCCGGCCCCTGGTCGCCGGCCGCGGGCGTGGGAGGCGGCGCGGTCGCCGCGGCCAGCGCCTTCTCCAGCTTGTCGACGCGGTCGGCCAGCGCCGCGACCGCGGCCTTGTCGTCGGCGTTCTCGCCGTGCGCGAGCTGCACCTGATGGGTGAGGTTGTCGACCTCGCCGTTCAGGCTCCTCAGCGTCTGGTCCAGGTCGTCGAACTTGGATTGGAGCGCCACGACCTGCGGATCGGGACCGGCCTCCTTGATCTCTACCGGCTGGCCGGTCGAGCGCGCCTGCAGCACGATCTCGCGCACCTCGTGCAGCTGCTTCTCGAGCCGATCGAGTCGCTCGCGCAAGCCCGCGTCCGGCGGTTCGTCCTGCCCATGGGCGACGGCCGCAGCGCCGCTGAGGAGGGCGGCGACGGCCAGGACGCGGACCAGGCGGTGAAGCGACATGCCGGCTCCGCTAGCGCGCGCCCTGGGTGATGTCGGTGTGGGCGTTGCGGTTCTTGGCCAACGCATCCTCGTCGTCGCCGGGGTCGAGCGGCCGCTCCTTGCCATAGGAGACGGTGGTGATCCGCGCGGCGTCGACGCCGTGGCTGATCAGGAACTCACGCACCGAGTTGGCCCGCCGCGCGCCGAGCGCGAAATTGTATTCCCGCGTGCCGCGCTCGTCGCAATTGCCCTCGATGCGCACCTGGACAGCCGGATAGCGACTGAGCCAAGCCGCCTGCTTTGCGAGGATGGGCTGGGCGTCGGCGCGGATGTCGAAGGCGTCGAAGTCGAAATAGATGCGGTCGCCGACGTTGACGACGAAGTCCTGCGCGGAGCCAGGAATGGCGGCGCTCTGCTGTTCGGTGACCGGACCGGCGGTTCCGGGCGGGGTGTAGGGCGTCTCGCCCTGGCCGGTCCCGCCGGTCGAGGCGAGCGGGGTCGGCTTCGGCTGCGAGGCGCAGGCGGCGATCGAAAGCGCAACCGCGCCCGCCGCGGCCAGCTTCAGCGCCTGTTGGACGGTCAAGCTCATCTTCGCATCTCCTTCAGCAGCCCCTGACCGGACGGCGAGTATTGGCGCCCTTCGGTTTTCGTGTCGCGCGCGATTTCGGGCTCGGAAGTCGCGGCCTCAAGGCAGTAACGGCGACCAGGCCGGATCGGATGCGCCGCCGGGAAACGCCGCCGCGCGTGTGACGCGGCCGGTCACGTCGACGGTCCAGAGCCGCGCGCCGGAGCCGGCCGACTCGCGCGAGAACATCAGGACCCGGCCGTTCGGCGCCCAGGTCGGCCCTTCGTCGAGGTAGCTGGTGGTCAAGAGGCGTTCGTTCGAGCCATCGGCGCTCATCACCCCGATATGGAAGCTCCCGCCGGTCTGCTTGGTGAAGGCGATCATGTCCCCCTTCGGCGACCACACAGGCGTGGTGTAGCGCCCCTCTCCGAACGAGATGCGATGCTGGCCCGACCCGTCGGCGTTCATCACATAGAGCTGCGGCCCGCCGCTGCGATCCGAGTTGAAGACGATCTGGGCGCCATCGGGCGAGAAGGACGGGGAGGTGTCGATCCCCGGATCGGTGGTCAGCCGCCGCACCTGGCGGCTGCGCAGGTCCATCACATAGATGTCGGTGTTGCCGTCCTTCTCGATCGACAGCGCGACCTTGGTCCCGTCAGGCGAAAAGCGCGGCGCGAAAACCATGCCCTTGAACTGGCCGAGGGTCTCCTGGCGGCCCGTCTGGATGTTGAACAGGTAGATCGAGGCGCCGGAGTCGCGCAGCGCCATGAAGGTGATCTCCTGGTCGTTGGCGGAGAACCTCGGCGTGAAGATCTGATAGGCGCCGTCGGTGATGTAGCTGGGATTGGCGCCGTCCTGGTCCATGATGGCGAGGCGTCGGATGCGCTTGATCTTCGGCCCGCTCTCGGCGACGAACACGACGCGGGTGTCGAAATAGCCCTTCTCGCCGGTCAGCCGCTCGTAGACGGCGTCGGCGATCTTGTGGGCGAGACGGCGCCAGTTGTCCGGCGTCGACGAATACTGGAAGCCCAGCAGCGCGTTCGGCGAGGCCGCATAGACGTCCCAGAGGCGGAAGGACACGTGCAGGCGCCCGTCCGCGTCGGTGGTGGTCTGCCCATCGAGGAGCGCCTGGGCGTTGATCTGCTTCCAGAGCGCGAACTGCGGCACCGTGTTCACGTCCAGCGACCGCTCCAGGAACAGCGACGCGTCCATCGGCCGGAAGAGGCCCGACCCGACGAGGTCGTTCTCCACCACCTTGGCGATTTCCGGCCCCTGCGGGCCGCCGAACGCGGGGATGGCGATCGGCATCGGCTGCAGCACGCCCTGGTTCACGTCGACGCTGATGTCGGCGCGGGCCGTCGGCGCGAGAGCCGCGCAGGCGGCGATCAGGACCACCGCGGCGGCCAAACGCTTGAGTGCCGGCATCCGTCTCCTCATCGGTTCGAGCAGTGCTGCTTCTGGCTGAAGCTAACCGTAACATTTTGACCATAAAGGGCCGCGTAGGCCGGGTCGGCGAATGGCTCGCGCATGCGAACGGCGCGCACGGCGCGCTCCGACGCGACGCGCGTGGGAAGATCGGCCGCGTTGGCGTCCGACGAGGTGGGGTCGCCGTCCAGCATTCCCGTCGGCCCGAGCTTGAAGGTCACCTTGATCAGAAGGTCGCCGACCGGCACGCCGCAGTTCGGGCTCCAGAGGCGGCCGATCTCGCCGGAAAGGGAGCCCAACGCGGCCTGGGCGCGCGGGTTCGCCGGGCCGGACGAGAGCGTCGCCGCCACCCCTTGGGTGTTGCGCGCCTGCACCGCCTGGCTGAGGCGCGTCGGCCCGCGGGTCGCCGACGACTGACGGGCGCCGGTCGCCTGCCGCGACTGCTGCGCGAGGTTGCTTTCGAGCGCCGCCCAGTCCTCGCTCGGCGCCGGGTGCTGCGCCGTCTTGGCGGGCGGCGGAGGCGGCGGCTTCGGACGTGGCGGGGCCTCGTGCGCCCTCGGCGACGGCGGCGGCGGCGCGGGCGTTGGGCTCTCCTCCGGCGCGGCCGCCTGCTGCGAAGCGTCGGGGACGGGCTGCGGCGTCGCGGCCGCCGCGGGCGTCGGCGCCTGCACGGCGGGCGCCGGCGCGGGCAAGTCGGCCGAGGTCATGATCGTCACCGGCACCACGTCGCCCATATGCAGGTCCTTGCCCCACGGCCAGGCGATGAGGGCGGCGGCGATCACCGCCGCGTGCAGCAGCGCCGAGCCCACCAGCGCGGGATAGCGCCGCTCGTGTGTCGCAACCGCCGCCATCAAGGCGCCGCCGTGTTGCCCGGCTGGAGGCCGGACGATGGGCCGCCGGTGTCGGTCAAAAGCCCGATCTGGGAGAAGCCGGACTGGGAGAGGCTGGCCATCACCTGCGCCACGACCGCATAGGGCGCGCGGCCGTCGGCGCGCACGTACACCGGCCGGGGCGGGCCGCTGCCGGCCAGGTCGCGCATCTTCGGGGCCAGTTCGGCGAACGGCGTCTCCACCGCCTGCACGAAGATGGTCCCGTCCTCGCGGATGGAGATGGTCAGCGGCTCGTTCTGGTTGCTGATCGCGCCGGCCTCGGTCTTCGGCAGCTGCACGGGCACGCCGGCGGTGAGCAGCGGTGCGGAGATCATGAAGATGATCAGGAGCACCAGCATCACGTCCACCAGCGGCGTGACGTTGATCTCGGACAGCGCCCGGCGGCTGCGGCCGCGCCTGCGCCCGCGCCGCTGGTTCGAGGAATCGAGCGAGAGCGGCATCGCTCAGCTCCGCATGCGCTCGGCGAGGCGCCGCGAGACGGCCGCGGAAAGCTCGTCGGCGAAGCCCTCGAGCCGGCTCGTGAACTTGCCAGCGTCGGTCGAGAACTTGTTGTAGGCGATGTAGGCGGGGATGGCGGCGGCCAGGCCGACGGCGGTGGCGAACAGCGCCTCGGCGATCGACGGCGCGACGACGGCGAGGTTGGTGTTCTTCTCAAGCGCGATCGCCTGGAAGGCGTGCATGATCCCCCAGACGGTGCCGAAAAGGCCGATGAACGGCGATGAGGTGGCGACGATGGCGAGCGAGCCCAAGCCGTCTTCGACGCGTGCGCCTTCGCGGGCGATGATCGAGTCGAGTGCACGGTCTATGCGCTGAAGCAGAAGCGCGGTCGCGGTCTCGCCGCCCGACTTCGCGCCCTCGCGCCAGTCGCGCAAAGCGGCCTGCAGCATGCGCGGCAGCGCCTGGCGCGGATCGGGACCAGCGTCCTGCGCAACGTCCTCGAGCGAGCGGCCGGACGCCACCTCGCGCTCGAACCGGTCCGCCTGTCGGTTCAGCGCGGCGAAGCGCACCAGCTTGTCGATGATCACCGTCCACGACCACAGCGAGGCCGCGAAGAGGCCGAGCAACACAACCTTCACGACGATGTCGGCGCGCAGGAAAACGGCGATGATCGAGAAGCTTTCGGGGGTTAGCGCGGTCTGTGCGTCCATTCCGTTCCGTCCAGCGGGTCGCTTCCTGGCGAGGCAGGGTGGTGAAACTATGGCGAGGCGGGCGCGAGCCAGGGCGCCAGCGCCGTGACCAGTTCCGCCGGCGGCCGGCGCACCCGGCCCTGCGGGTTGATGCACACGACCTCGACGTCGGCTTCGGCCAAAACCTCGCCGGCACGGACGATGCGCTGGGCGATCAGCATGCGAACACCCCGCGCCGTCTCGAATCGCGTGCGCACCTCCAGCGCATCGTCGATGCGCGCCGCCGCGCGAAAGGCGATCGCCATCTTGGTCACCGCGAAAGCGGCCGGATCGGACCGGTCGAGCAGGCTCGCGTGATCGACGCCGGCCAGGCGCAGGAAGTCGGAGCGGCCGCGCTCGAAGTAGCGGGCGTAGTTGGCGTGATAGACGACGCCCGTCAGGTCGGTGTCCTCGTAGTAGACGCGAACCGGCAGCACGTGCTCGCGGCCCTCGAAGGCGCCCGACGACGGCGCACTCAAGGCTCGTCCTCGAAGAGGCCAGGCTGGGCGGTCTTGGCCTGCGGCGGCGCGTTCAGGCCGAGGTGCGTGTAGGCCTTGGCGCAGGCGAGGCGGCCGCGCGGCGTGCGCTGGATGAAGCCCTGCTGCAGCAGGAAGGGCTCGACCATGTCCTCTACCGCGTCCCGGGCTTCGGCGATGGCGTAGGCGAGGGTGTCGACTCCCGCCGGCCCGCCGCCGTAGTTCTCGATCAGCGCGGTGAGATAGCGGCGGTCGAGGCTGTCGAGGCCGAACTCGTCCACCTCCAGCCGCGCCAGCCCGCGCGCGGCGCAGGCCTTGTCGATCTGGGCGGCGCCCTCCGCGCCGGCGAAGTCGCGCACGCGGCGCAGCAGCCGGCCGGCCACCCTGGGCGTGCCGCGCGAGCGGGCGGCGATCTCGGCGGCGCCGTCGTCGGTCAGCGGCGTCCCCAGCTTGCGCGCGGCTTGAGTCAGCACCTGCTTGAGTTCGTCGGGCGTGTAGAACTCGAGCCGGAGCGGGATGCCGAAGCGGTCGCGGAGCGGCGTCGCCAGGAGGCCGGCGCGGGTGGTGGCCGCCACCAGGGTGAAGGGCGCCAGATCGATGCGCACGGAGCGCGCCGACGGCCCCTCGCCGATCACGAGGTCCAGCACATGGTCCTCCATGGCCGGATAGAGGATCTCTTCCACGTTGGCGGCCAGGCGATGCAC
>Ga0070735_10000707_pt1 | contig 34607 bp, 25 predicted proteins | sample Coa_R1_FD_66443 | JGI IMG/M metagenome (GOLD analysis project Ga0070735, IMG submission 66443) | Surface soil microbial communities from Centralia Pennsylvania, which are recovering from an underground coalmine fire - Coalmine... | ecosystem: Environmental > Terrestrial > Soil > Unclassified ...
GAAGATCCAACCTGGTTGAACCGCGACCGGTTTGTGCTCTCCAACGGGCACGCCTCCATGCTTCTCTACGCGATGCTTTATCTCGCGGGGGTGCGCCAGGTTGACGAGCACAATCACGTTCTCAAGGAACTGGCAGTGCCGCTAGAGCAGATCAAGCGCTTCCGCCAATTGGGAAGCCGTACCCCGGGACATCCGGAATCGCACATTACAAGTGGCGTGGAAACTACGACGGGGCCGCTCGGTCAGGGCGTGGGCAACAGCGTGGGGATGGCGATTGGCGCGAAGTGGCTGGCAGCGAATTTCAACCGGCCCGATTTTGAAATCTTCAATTACAACGTCTACGCGATCTGTTCCGACGGTGACTTAATGGAAGGCATCGGCGGCGAAGCAGCTTCGCTCGCGGGCCATCTGAAGCTTTCCAACCTCTGCTGGGTCTACGACCATAACCATATAACCCTGGACGGTCCGGCGAATTGGTCTTTCAGCGAAGACGTGATGACCCGCTTCGTCGGCTATGGCTGGAACGTAACGCGCGTTGCCGACGCGAACGATCTGGACATGCTGGCACGGGCGTTTAGGTTTTTCAAGAAAACCACCGACCGCCCCACCCTGATCGTCGTGGATAGTCATATCGGATACGGTTCGCCTCACAAGCAGGATACGAACGCAGCGCACGGTGAGCCCCTGGGTGAAGAAGAAGTTCGCCTGACGAAAAAGTTTTATGGCTGGCCTGAAGATGCGAAGTTCCTGGTGCCCGATGGAGTGCGCGAGCACTTTGAAGAGGGCATCGGCAGGCGCGGACGAGATGAGCGGGGAAAATGGTCGAGAACTTTTGCGGAGTATTCGAAACAGTATCCGGAATTAGCCGACCAGTTGCATCTGATGCAGCGTCGCGAGCTCCCCGATGGGTGGGACAAGAACCTGCCCACGTTCCCCGCCGATGCGAAGGGAATAGCCACTCGAGATAGCGGCGGAAAAGTGCTCAACGCTCTAGCGCAGAACATTCCCTGGCTGATCGGGGGATCGGCGGACTTAGCGACTTCGAACAAGACGACTTTGAAGTTCGAAGGCGCGGGTGATTTTCAACCCGGCCACTATGCAGGCCGCAATCTGCATTTTGGCGTGCGCGAGCACGCAATGGCCGCGAGCGTCAACGGGTTGGTGGTTTCCGGAATCCGCGCCTATGGCGCGACGTTCTTTAACTTCAGTGACTACATGCGCCCCAGCATTCGCCTCTCTGCGCTCATGGAGATCCCCTCGATTTTCATTTTTACCCACGATTCGATTGGTCTGGGAGAAGACGGGCCAACGCACCAACCGATCGAGCAATTGGCGTCTTTGCGGGCGATGCCGAATTTGATTGTGCTTCGTCCGGCAGATGCGAATGAAGTCGTGGAAGCATGGAAGATTATTGCCCAATTGCAGCATCAGCCAGTTGCTCTGGTGCTCAGTCGTCAAGCACTGCCCACTTTGGATCGCACTAAGTACAACGCAGCGTCGGGTACTGCGAAGGGCGCATACGTTCTCGCCGATGCGCCAGGTGGAAAGCCTGACGTAATACTCATGGGCACAGGCAGCGAAGTTTCGCTCTGCATCGAAGCTTACGAAAAGCTCAAGGCCGAGCGAGTCAAAGCCCGGGTCGTAAGTATGCCTTCGTGGGAAATTTTTGAACAACAGGATGCGGCATACAAAGAGAGCGTGCTGCCGGCATCCGTAACGGCGCGAGTTTCCGTGGAAATGGCCGCTACGTTTGGATGGGAAAGGTATGTCGGGCCGAAAGGACGAATGCTTGGCATGCATCGCTTTGGCGCATCTGCGCCGCTGAAAGATTTGCTGAAGTTCTTTGGCTTCACGGCGGATGCCGTGGTCGCAGATGCCAGGAAGGCGATGGCAGAGAAATAATCGCGGCGGCTCGTCCGCCGGGTGGAACCATTGAATCATAAGTTGAGCGCAACTGCGTCGAATCAGGGAGAAATCATTTTATGAATCCAACTGGAGTGCTAGAAACTACTAAAACCACAAATCCGCTCAAGGAGTTGCTCAACTACGGCCAGTCCATGTGGCTCGACTATATCCGCCGCGATTTGATCACAACCGGAAAGCTGAAAACGATGATCCAGGACGATGGCTTGCGCGGCATGACGTCGAATCCTTCCATCTTCGAGAAGGCGATTGGGGAGAGCTCGCTCTATGACGATATGCTCAAGTCTCTCGCGTCGAGCAATCTGGATGCGACGGGGCGATACGAAAAGATTGCGATCCGGGACATCCAGGATGCGGCCGACATTCTGCGTCCTGTGTATCAGAGTTCGAAATTCCGCGACGGTTTTGTCAGCCTCGAAGTCTCCCCGCTGCTTGCGTTGAAAACACAAGAGACCATCGATGAAGCCCGGCGCCTTTGGAAAACCGTGAGCCGAGAGAACGTCATGATCAAGGTCCCCGGAACCGCGGAAGGTATTCCGGCAGTGCAGCAACTCATTGGTGAAGGAATCAATATTAACGTCACGCTGCTGTTCGCGCAGGAAGTGTATGAAAAGGTCGCGGAGGCATACATTGCCGGCCTTGAAGATCTGCAGAAGCGCGGTGGCGATGTGCAGAAGATGGCAGGCGTGGCCAGCTTTTTCATCAGCCGCATCGACACCATGGTCGATTCGATGATCGATGAGAAGCTGAAAACCGCGAATGCGCAGGAGCAGGCAACGCTCAAAGGTTTGAAGGGCAAAGTTGCGATCGCCAACGGAAAGCTGACCTATCAGCGTTACATGAAAATCTTTAGCGGGCCGCGTTGGGAGGCGCTTGCAGCCAAGGGAGCGCAGACGCAGCGCGTGCTATGGGCAAGCACCAGCACAAAAAATCCGGCCTATCGCGATGTCATGTACGTGGAAGAACTGATCGGCCCGGATACCGTGAACACCATGCCACCCGCCACCATCGATGCCTTCCGCGATCACGGAAAACTGGGCAACACCCTTACCGAAGACATAGCCGGCGCTGGCAAAGTGATGCAGGATTTGGAAAAAGTTGGAATCTCGATCAGGGAAGTAACCACGAAACTGACCTCCGACGGCGTAAAGCTATTCGCCGACGCCTTTCACAAATTGCTCTCTGTGGTTGAAAAAAGCACGCAACAAAAAGGTCAAGAAAAAGGAAAGACCGCGTGAGTCGCATCAAGTCTTCGCTGCCTGAATCTCTGGCCGCCGCCGTTAAGAACGCCATCAGCGATTGGCAGTCAGGCGGCAAGATGCAGCGTCTGTGGCAACACGACGCTTCACTTTGGACAGGAACAGATGAAGCCCAGTGGCTGGGCTGGTTGGATATTGTCGAAGAGCAGATTGCACGCCCCATAGAGTTGCGCAATCTGGCCAAAGAAGTTTGGAGCGCCGGCTTCAAAGACATTCTCCTGCTGGGTATGGGAGGCTCGAGCTTGTGCCCGGAAGTTTTGCGGAAAACCTTCGGCCAGATTTCCGGGTATCCGAACCTGCATGTGCTCGATTCCACCGATCCGGCACAGGTCAAGGCATTCGAAAAGAAGATCGACGTCGCGCGAACCCTGTTCATCGTCTCAAGCAAATCAGGCAGCACGCTTGAACCGAACATTTTCAAGCAGTACTTTTTTGATCTCACCAAAAAAGTGGTGGGCGCCGATAAAGCCGGCAGCCACTTTATGGCCATCACCGATCCCGGGTCGAAGATGCAGCAGGTTGCCGAACGCGATCACTTCCGCCATATCTTCTTCGGCAAACCTTCCATCGGCGGCCGGTATTCCGCCCTATCCAACTTCGGCATGGTTCCGGCCGCGGCGATTGGAATCGACGTAAAGAAATTTCTCGATCGCGCCCAGGAAATGGTTCGCGCCTGTGGGCCCTCGGTGCCGGTCGAAGAGAATCCCGGAGCGGTTCTAGGTGTGATCCTTGGAACGGCGGCGGTAAGTGGCCGCGACAAGGTCACCATCATCACCTCCGAAGATATTTTCGATCTGGGCGCGTGGCTCGAGCAGTTACTGGCGGAGTCGACTGGGAAAGTCGGCAAGGGCATCATTCCCGTGGACCGGGAAGAACTCGCGGCACCTGAAATATATGGCAACGACCGCGTGTTCGCCTACCTCCACACGGCCCACGCCACGAATGTGAAAGTTGAAGCGAAGATCGCCGCGCTCGAAAAAGCCGGCCAGCCGGTAGTTCGAATCGCGATCGCCGATATTTACGATCTGGGAGCCGAATTCTTCCGCTGGGAGATTGCTACTGCCGTTGCCGGCTCGGTCATCGGCATCAACGCCTTCAATCAGCCGGATGTCGAAGCGAGCAAAGTTGTCACGCGCGATTTGACTGCAGAGTACGAAAAGACGGGTTCCCTGCCGAGCGAGACGCCGGTTCTCGAAGATAGCGGCATCAAGTTGTTTACCGATGAAAAGAATGCCGCCGAACTGGCGCGGGGCGCGGGCGGCCGGAAGAATCTCGCGGGATATCTGAAGGCTCATCTCGACCGCATTCACGCTGGCGATTATTTCGCAGTGCTGGGATACATCCAGATGAATGCCGAACATGAAACGTCTTTGCAAGCGATTCGACATGCCGTAAGAGACAGGAAGCATGTCGCGACCTGCCTCGGCTTCGGGCCGCGGTTCCTGCACTCGACCGGACAGGCGTATAAGGGCGGGCCAAATTCTGGCGTGTTTCTTCAGATCACTTGCGATGACTCGATTGAACTGCCCGTTCCGGAGCAGAAATATACCTTCGGAGTGGTCAAGGCAGCACAGGCGCGCGGAGACTTTCACGTTTTAGCGGAGCGGGGACGGCGCGCGCTGCGAGTTCATCTTGGGCGTGATTTGCGAGCGGGCTTGGAAACCCTGACAAAGATAATCAACGAAGCGCTCGAGTAGTTTTGCGCCAAAACATTAGTGCTTCGTAACGCGATTCTAAGGAGCAAGCAAATGCAGTTGGGAATGGTAGGGTTAGGCCGCATGGGTGCGAACATGACGCGTCGCCTGATGCACGGTGGGCATCAACTCGTGGTTTCGGATCTAAGTCCGGATTCGGTGAAGCATCTTGCCAGTGAGGGCGCTACGGGATCCTCTTCGCTAGAGGATCTTGTGGGCAAGTTAAAAGCGCCGCGCGCCGTCTGGATCATGGTTCCCGCGGGCGATGCAACCGAGCAGACGGTTCAACAACTGGCGCAGCATTTGCAATCCGGCGACACCGTCATCGACGGTGGAAACTCATATTTTAAAGACGACGTTCGCCGCGCCGGGCAACTGAAGGGCAAAGGCATTCATTACATCGATGTAGGGACCAGCGGCGGCGTATGGGGCATCGAGCGCGGTTACTGCATGATGATTGGTGGTCCCAAGGAAACGGTTCAGCGGCTCGATCCGATTTTCAAGACGCTGGCGCCGGGCGTGGGCGATATTCCGCGCACCCCGGGACGCGAAAAACTCGGCGGCACGTCGGAGCAGGGCTATATTCATTGCGGACCCTCAGGTTCGGGCCATTTTGTGAAGATGGTGCACAACGGAATCGAGTACGGGATCATGCAGGCTTATGCCGAGGGTTTCGACATTTTTAAGAACGCCACCAGCAAAGACCTGCCGGAAAATATTCGTTACGACTTGAATCTGCCCGACATCGCCGAAGTCTGGCGGCGGGGCAGCGTGATCAGTTCCTGGCTCCTCGATTTGACGGCAATGGCACTCGCCGAGAATCCGAATCTCTCGGAATATGAAGGGTATGTGCAGGATTCCGGGGAGGGACGCTGGACGATTCAGGCCGCCGTCGATGAAGCCGTTCCCGTCGACGTTTTGAGCGCGGCGCTGTTTGTGCGCTTCCGCTCGCGGCAGCAGCACACCTTCGCGGAAAAAATGCTTTCCGCCATGCGGCAGAAGTTTGGCGGACACGTTGAAGCCGCTGCAGCAACAAAAAAGAGCGCATAACGGCTCTCAGCAATCCGAGGGATAACCATGGCTCAATTGGCAGAAAGACCGGCGGCGGTTGCGCCGCGCGTTGGCAAACAGGGCGACCCTTGTGTGATGGTCATCTTCGGCGCGGCCGGGGATCTGACGGCACGAATGTTGATTCCCGCGCTTTATAACCTCTTCCGCGCCGATTTGCTTTCGAAAGAGTTCGCTGTCCTTGGAGTAGCGCGCGCGCAGATGTCGGACGAAGATTTCCGCAAGCGGCTGGCCGAGGATGTAAAAGCCTATTGTGGCGACTGCATTGATCCCAAGACCTGGGACAGCTTCGCCCGCCGCTTTTACTACCATGCCGGCGACTTCAACGACGACAAACTATTTCCCCAGGTCAAAGATCGCCTTGCGAAGATCGACCGCGATCACTCCACCCAGCAGAATTTTTTCTACTACATGGCCACGGCGCCGAGCTTCTTCGGTCCCATCATCGAAAAACTGGCTGCCAACGGGCTGATGGAGCAGAACAACAATCATTGGCGGCGCGTGGTCATCGAAAAGCCCTTCGGGCACGATCTGGAATCGGCCAAGACGCTCAATCAGCAGATTCTCAAAGTCGCAAATGAAAAACAGATCTACCGCATCGACCACTATCTCGGCAAAGAAACCGTGCAGAACATCATGGCATTTCGTTTTGCCAACGGAATCTTTGAGCCTATCTGGAATCGCCGCTATATCGATCACATCCAGATTTCGGTGGCGGAAACGGTTGGCGTCGAGGGCCGGGGCAGCTACTTCGATCATGCCGGCTCGCTGCGCGATATGGTGCCGAACCACATCATGCAGCTGATCAGCCTTACCGCGATGGAACCTCCGATTTCGTTCGATGCGAATGCGGTTCGGGACGAGCAGGCGAAGATTCTTCATGCGATTCAGCCGATGAGTGACGAAGAAGTGCTCACCCGCAGCGTACGCGGGCAATATGGCGAAGGCACCGAAGGCGGCGAACAGGTTCCCGCGTACCGCTCGGAAGAAGATGTACCGCCCGATTCGCGCACAGAAACCTTCGTCGCCATGAAACTATTAATCGATAATTGGCGCTGGGCCGACGTTCCGTTTTACCTGCGCACCGGCAAGCGCATGGCCGCGCGCAATACGCATATCGTGATCCAGTTCCGGCAGGCGCCGTTTGTGTTGTTTCGCGATACTTCGGTCGAGCATCTGATGCCAAACCAACTGGTGCTGCATATTCAGCCCGAAGAAGGAATTTCTCTTCAGTTCGCGGCCAAAGTTCCGGGGCCCGTCATGCGGCTGGGCACAGTGGACATGAACTTCGAATATCAGGAATACTTTGGAAAGCAGCCCAGCACCGGCTACGAGCGCCTGCTGCACGATTGCATGATCGGCGACCAGACATTGTTTCAGCGTGCAGACATGGTGGAGGCGGGGTGGAGCGTGGTCAATCCCGTACTCGATTTATGGAAGGCGCTGCCGCCGCGGAATTTCCCCAACTACGCCTCAGGCACGTGGGGACCGAAGGAAGCCGACGAGTTGCTGGAGCGCGACGGAAGGCGCTGGAGGAACTTCGAGAAATGATTCTGGCCGGCGATATCGGAGGCACCAACGCGCGGCTGGCCTATTTTCAGCCTCAGAACGGCGATCTGCGCCTGGTGTCAGAGACCGTCTTCCCCAGCCGCGAGTTCCGCGACTTCGGCGAGATTGTCTGCAAGTTCCTGAAAGAGTCCTCCACTCATCCCGAGGTTGCCTGCTTCGGCATAGCGGGTCCGGTGCACGATGGACGGGTGGCAACTTCGAATCTTCCCTGGACAATCGAGCAGGCTCGGCTTGCACAACAGATTCATCTGCCCGCCACTCTACTCATTAACGATCTTGAGGCCAGCGCGTGGGGCATCGGCGGACTCAGCGCGAAGGATTTCACGCCTCTCCACCAGGTTGAACATGCTGTAGGTAATCAGGCGGTGATCGCGCCCGGCACCGGTTTGGGCGAGGCAGGATTGTTCTGGAATGGCAAGCGTCATGAAATTTTTGCCTGCGAAGGCGGCCATGTAGACTTTGCCCCGCAAGGAGATTTGCAGATCGAGCTTTTGCGATTTCTTGCGGACCGCTACGGGCACGTCAGCTACGAACGCATTCTCTCCGGTCCGGGGCTGGTGAATGTGTACGAGTTTCTGCACGGCCGGGGCGGCGAGGAGCCGGAGGATTTTGCCGCGAATCTGGCTCGCGAAGATGTAGCTGCTGCAATCTCACGGGCGGCGCTGGATGGGACGAACCCACTGGCCGAGGAGGCGCTCGATCTCTGGATATCCGTCTACGGGGCGGAAGCGGGAAATCTCGCGCTGAAAGCGATGGCGACAGGAGGAATTTTTCTGGGCGGAGGTATTTCGCCGAAGATTCTTCCAAAACTTGCGGGGCCCACTTTCATGAACTCATTTCTCCAGAAGGGCCGCCTGCGTCCGCTCCTCGAAAATATCCCTGTGCAAGTGGTCACCAATGATAAAGCCGGACTGCTGGGCGCGGCTCGCTGCGCCGCGGCCACCTGCAACGGTGCGCCGAGAAGTGCTTTATGAGCAGTACAGTCGAAGTACGTCGTCTGGCGACGCCGCAGGACCTTTTCCGGGCTGCGGCGGATGAGGTGCTGCATGCGGCGGCCGGAGCTATCGAAAAGCGTGGCCGTTTCACCATCGCTCTCTCGGGAGGATCAACCCCAAGAAGCTTGTACTCCCTCATTGCAGCCAATGCCGCCGCCAGCGTCCCCTGGGATAAGGTTTTTTTCTTTTGGGGCGATGAGCGCCACGTGGGACCGAACGATCCGCAAAGCAACTATCGCATGGCGGAAGAAAGTCTTTTTTCCAAAGTCTCGGTGCCGGCCAACAACATTTTCCGCGTGCCTTCCGAAAATCCGGATGCCGCCGCTGCGGCGGACGATTACGAGCAAACCATGCGGAAGTTTTTTGAAACCCCACCCGGCGAGTTTCCCCGCTTCGACATGATTCTGTTGGGTATGGGGCCGGATGGGCATACCGCTTCGTTGTTCCCTGAAACCGCGGCCTTGCAGGAAAAAACGCGATGGGTGGTGGCCAACTGGGTGGAGAAGTTACAGACGCGTCGCATTACCCTGACGCTGCCCGTTCTGAATCGGGCGAGGTTAGTCGCGTTTCTCATTAGCGGGACGGATAAGGCCGCCGCTCTTCATGAAGTTCTGGAAGGCAAGGGGCCAGGTGAAAAATATCCTTCGAAGCTGGTGCAGCCGTCCGACGGGAAATTGATCTGGTTCGTCGACCGCGCCGCGTCGAGTGAGCTTTCGACCGCTGCCTGACCGGCTAGGCGCGCCAGCCGCCAATTTCCTTCAAGCCTTTGCCGCGAGCGTGCTCGAACAACCGCACGCGATGGCGTGCATTCTCAAACTCGTGAATGTCAGCCCAGACCTCGGCTTGCCATCCCTTATCGTGAGCCGCAGAAGCGCCGCAAGTGGCGCATCGCGTATGCAGGACGATGCAAGTCGCTTCTGACGCCGCTCCAGCCGAAAGTTCTAGAAATACGCAGCGCACTTCCTGAATTTCCTCGTTCTCGTCAAGCAGGTGTTCGTAGCGCAATACATAGCAAAACCCCAGCTTGCGAGCCTCGGCCTCCGCTTCCAGGCGCGTCTGAAACGGGCCATATTCCGCCCGTAACTGCTCGATGGAATCGCAAGCCATCCAGAAGGTTTCTTTGTAAGCCATGACGTTTTGCTGCGGTTCAGGCCCGCATCAGTTCCGCCCCACTCGGCAGATTCCTTTGCTGCAATTGACAGGCCGAGAGGAACGATGTCATCCTCTGTTTTTTCAACGGGTTATCTCATAAGGGCAAGCCAACCCATGTGCCCCATGTAAAGCTTTGCAGCAGTTTGGCCTAATTCCTGTTCCCGGTGCCCAACGTTAAATCAGGTGTTGACCGTCCAAGATGAGTACCGATTGGCATCCGCATCTTCAGGTCAGCGCTCGATGCTAGCTCGCGACCTGGTTGGCCAGAGCTGAACGGCCAGACTCATCTCCCCACTTCTTGCCCCCGTGGCTGGCCACATACATTGCCAACTCGAGCCTGCTCCAAACGCCGAGCTTGTCAAATGTGCTGCGCAAGTGATTTTTGATAACTTGCTCCGTGGTGCCCATGATTTTCCCAATTTCACGGTTGGTGAGGCCTTCCCAGACCAGGCATGCCACCTGGAATTCCTTTGCCGTCAAACGCTCGCGAGGCATCATTGTTCCACCTCCTGTTTTTCGAAGACCGCGATCGCGAGTTTCACTCTCTTGCGCCCATCCCTGATCCCGGCGCGCAGAAACAGTGTCCGCAGATGTTGTTTCACGGTGCGCGGGCTGATGCTCAACTGCCCGGCAATTTCTTTGTTACTGCAGCCACCCACCAGCAGGTCCAGAACCTGCTGATCCCTCGGGGTAATCTTGATACCGTTTACGTCCATCATCGGAAGCTCTCCGTCTTTTTGATATTTTCGACCTTTGATCGTGTTCCGTAGTGACCATGTTTCCATCCGCCTCGATGTTCGCTTCGGATCACGTCCGACCGTGCCTATGCACATCCTTCGCCAAACCTTCTCCCCACCTTCAAACCCTCCTAAATTACGGAATTCGGTGCATTTAGCCGCAAAGTGAGCTTGCTGTGCTGCGACGGAGATGCCTGCTATCAAACCGGATCGTTCCATTTCGAACCTTGCGCGAGTAAAGAGCTCATTTGTAATTGAGACTCAAACTGCTGCTTAATTTGCGGGGAATGAAGGAACACGAAAAACAGGTATGTTCGACTGCCTCTCGCAAATGCCGCATCCTCTGCCGCTTGCCGATTACAGTTCGAGGCGGAGAGCCGAAAAAAGAGCCTTCGCAATCGAGCTTCTGATTGGGTCACAGAGCTTCTACCAGAGGTTCCCAGAACGAATTTTCTGGAAGGTTGAACTGATCCGTTTTGGTTCGCGGCAACTCTCCAGGAACACAATCCGCTGAACGTTGCCCTGAATGAGCCATCACTCGGGAAATGAGCACTCGGCAAATCGGAAGAAGAAAGCAGCTAGCGCAGGGCCGGACCATCACGAGGAGCGTTGTCGACCGCCGCTCTTTCCAAATATGCTGGCGCGGCGGGCGGTAAATTGCGTCAGTTATGTCCTGCGAAAACTGCGGTCCATGCCATGGCCTGCCCGGATTCTTCGTTGAATGGAGCGAAGAGGGGCCGGACGTACCTGGCTGCGAATCGGAATGCTTACCTGAGTAATGTGCGGATGGCTCCGGATTTGCTTCACACTGGCGTTGGCTTCGCCTATTGAGGATTGTGCAGTTTTCCGGTCGGAAGGGTCAGATCGAAACTTCCCGGCTCGAAACAAAGGCACGGCCACGAAAGCGACACGCCGGGCCATTAGCTTGCACTAGAATATAAAGGGGTATTGTTGGATTTTGTGATCCCATGGAACCAGGACGGCAGAATCGGCAAAGGCTTTACCAGCAAATGTGAGCGATCCAAAACACAAACCGGCTCTCGATGAGCAGACTTTTGGAAAACTTCTGGAAGCTGCTTATGTGCTGCAAGAGCACAACCGCGAGATGCGGCAGATCGAGGAAAGCCTCGAACTGCATAGCGAACGCCTTCGCCAACAGGAGCAGGAAACCCAGTCGGCATACGAAAAGAGCCTGCCGCGCCCGGCTGAAACCCGCCCCGATACGGATTACACGCGCACTTTGGCGGAAATTGTCGAAGCCCAACACCAGATTCAGATCCGGCATCTGCAGTCGGACGACGCCATGGCGGCGATCGCCGAACGGACGGCGCGCATCATCGGCGGAACGGGGGCGGGCATTGGGATTCAAGAAGGAAAAATGATCCGCTACCGTGCCGGCGCCGGGATTTCGGCCTTGCCGGCGGGCAGCGAGGTGCCGCTGGAAACCGCGATTTGTGCCATCTGCGTGCGCACCGGGCAGGTGCTGCGCACTCCCGACGTCAATACGGAATTCCTGTTCGACCCCGAGATCTGCCATCCCAGGGGTATTTTTTCTTTGGTCGCGGTGCCGATCTACCACGACGGCAATATTGTGGGCGCGCTGGAAGTCTATTTCGACAAGCTCCAGGGCTTTGTTGAGCAGGATGTTCATACCTGCCGCTTGATGGCCGGCTTGGTAACCGAAACGATTGGCCGTAGCTCCGAGTCATCGCTCAAAAAATCAATGGCCGAAGAGCGTTCCTCGATGATGGCCGCGATTGAGCAACTACGGCCAAACCTCTTACCTCTCGCCGGAAAACAACCCGAAGTTTCAGATAGCGAGACCGAAAGCGAACCAGCGTCGGCCGGAGTTGTTTCGTGCTGGAAGTGCGGTAACGGGCTGATTTCGGATGAACAGTTTTGCGGCAAATGTGGCGCTCCGCGGTCCGAGAAGGAAATGCCCGGATTGCCCGCTAAGCTTGTCCCCTCGTGGAATGATGACCACGGTGTCTCCCGGATTTCTTCACCGCAGACCCATGCCAGCGGCGAACCGCTAGCCGGAGTGGGAGCACGCCTCAGCGCAACCGTGCACGAAATGAATCTGCCGAGCCGCGGCCCGGTCCCGGTTTCAACGGAAGAAAGTAGTGCGGTCGCGGCTACAAGGGTTCAGCAGGCTGACCAGGAAGCAATTCAGACCGCTCTCTCGATTGCTTCCCAGCATCGCGGCCTTGATCTCGAGAATGCATCGGCAATTCTGGCCAAAGCGAAAACCCAGGACGGCAACTGGGGCTCCGCGGTGAAGGCGCGCAATTTTTTAGAAAATCTTGGCGACACTCCTCCCAAGAATCCGGTCGCCCGTCTGTGGCGCGCTCATCGCGGAGACTTTTATCTGGCGGTTGCAGTGATTCTTGTGCTGGGCGTGGTTCGCTGGGGAATGATGCCGAGCAGTCCTGTGAGCGCAACCGCGGGCAGTCCGGCTTCATCCGCCGCGGCGCACCGCAAAGCGGCCGCCGATGCGAACCTCTCGGCTTTCGATCGACTTCTGATCAGCCTTGGCCTCGCGGAAGCGCCGGATGAGCCAACCGACGACAAAGGTAATCCAGAAACCCAGGTATGGATCGATGAACGCACGGCGCTTTACTATTGTCCGGGTTCCGATCTTTACGGAAAAACAGAAAGAGGAAGATTTGCGAGCCAGCGGGATGCGCAGCTCGATCAGTTTGAGCCGGCGTTGCGAAAAGCCTGCGATTAAACCGAGTCCAGCCCGGATCCCAGCCGGATTCCCTAGTCAGAAGAACAGAATTGACAACCCTCTTTACCGGGAGTGCAATCATACCTGTGTCCCGTAGCATTCCTGAGGAGGATAGATGGCGTTGCAGCCGGATGATGAGTCTAAAACCGGAACCCTACCCGATCCAGAGCTGAATCCTCTGTTGAATCCGCTGCTGGCGGCGAATATGGGACGCTGGGCGGAAGTCTATTTTACAAATCCTCCGGAAAAGCGAGCCCAGGCTGTGGCCGACTTGCTGCGCGAATTGGAGAGAAACCCCCCGCCTGAAAGGCATCCCGCGCCGGTAGAAGAAGAAGAAAACCTTCCCGAACCAGCAGAGAGCAGCAGCGAGGATACGTTGTTGCGCCGCTCTTTAGAGGTCTCCCATGCGGCTGTGGTTTGCGCGGCCTGTGGCCATCCCAACAGTACGGCGCAGCGGTTCTGCGGTATGTGTGGCATGCCTCTGACCGTGAATGAAGCGGCTTCCAGCCTGCCCATTGAGCCAGAGTTGCAGCGGCAAAACAGTTGGCATGATCAGGCTCCGGCGGAATCGGAAATTTCGGAGGAATTTCATAAGGAATCTTCAGCCCGGTACAGCCGTATCCCGCTGCCTTCTTTTGCCTCACTCTCCGAGGACGGCGATTCTGAAGATTCGGATGGACTCTTCCAGTACGAATCACGACCGGCACGACGCAATTATCGACTCTACATTGGATTAGGGTTGGCGATTGTTCTCGGCCTACTCGTGTATAAGACCTGGCGAGGCAATGCTTCGTTTTGGACGCTTCACAACGCGCCCTCCGCGCCCCAGGAAGCAAACGCCCCGGCACCAGCGCCCGCGGCACAAAATCCGTTACCCGCTGCGGCGCAGCCACCCGCCCCGCAGAATTCAAACAGCAATGCCCCGGTCGGTCAGGGTGTTGCGGCACAGCAGCAGCAAACTCCGCCGAAGCCCTCGCCGCAAAAAGCCGATCTGAGCCGCTCTCCGCGCCCGGCTGTGGAGAAAGCGAATCCCGCCAGTCCGGTAGAACAACTAAGCGGCGCTGCTGAACTCGCCATAGGACAGAAGTATCTCAATGGCGCGCCAGGAACGGCGCGCGATCCGCGGGAAGCCTCGTCCTGGCTGTGGAAGGCGGTTGCCAAGAAAAACCCGACCGCAACTCTGCTGCTCTCCGACTTGTATCTGCGCGGAGATGGAGTTCCGAAGAGTTGCGATCAGGCTCGGTTGTTGTTAGACGCTGCTGCCAGGAAAGGCAATGCTGCTGCTGGAGAACGGCTGCGAAATCTGCCTGCCTTCGGCTGCCAGTGAGATGACAGCCGGGAGCGGCGGATTACCGCTTACGCCATCGCGGAAGGTAACTCACTGGGTTGTCTCCGCGATTCATACCACAGGGCCAACTCCACCCGGTTCCAGAGCCCCAGCTTGTCATAGATGACGCGCAGATAATTTTTGACCACGTGTTCGGTGGTACCGATCGCATCGGCCACGTCGCGGTTTTTCAGTCCCTGCGCCACTAATTCAATGACGCGGTGCTCTCTCTCGCTTGGTGTGCGGTTTCCGTAACGTTCGTAGGGGAACATGTTTGCCTCCGATATAACATGGTTGCGAGTTTTACTCGCTTAATTCCGTCGGTGATTCCAAAACGAAGAAACAGGCGGTTAAAGTGGGCCTTGACAGTCCGGCGGGCCATTTTGAGCTGTTTGGCGATCTCCGCGTTGTCGCATCCTTGAAGAAGCAATTCCACGATTTCCTTTTCGCGCGGTCCTAAACGAACGGACGGCTGGCTCATCAGTTTTCCTCCCCCCTAATCTGGACCGACTCAGTCCCATTTTTCGCAACTGGAATCTTCCCGAATCTGGTAGCACCTACCATGCCATTTTGAGACGAAAATTGCTGTGATGGGAGAACAAGCATTTCCACAGGGCTCTCAGGCGGTCCCGCGCGGACCGTGGAATTCGATCGGGAAGCCTTTCGGCTTCGATGACCCGCGTTTGGGGTGTAAAAATCCGCCCGAACGCTGTTAAAAGGCAAACATTGCTCTCAATTTCGGCATTTCCAACTTTGATTAGAAATCGGAGCGGCTTGCACTCAAGTACGATCGCCGGTTTTCTGATAGCTCTCTATGCCCCGACCGATGCCATCTTTGGCTGACCCACCTCAGGTGAACACCCTAGGTTAAAACTACTGGAATGTTTGTAGGCACCCGGAAGAATTTACATTTGCAATCGGCATTTTCGCAGGCGGGAGTAGGGTGTTGCATCTCTGATGCCAGATGCAAATTAGAGTCCCCGACCATTCAGAATACGCCTTGACTGCCGTAGGCCGGGTGCAATCTCGTTCGATTTATCCTTCCGCGCTACCAGGTATGCCACACTATAACGATTGAATTCCTCTCAAAGTGAAGGAACAGCGATGAGGCTGCTGAGTGTGGTCGGGGCTCGCCCAAACTTCATGAAGATCGCTCCGATTGTCGCCGAGTTGGGAAAATACTCTGAGATCGAACATCGCTTGGTTCACTCCGGTCAACATTATGACGAACTTCTTTCGGGGAATTTTTTTTCTGACCTGGAATTGCCGGCGCCCGATGTGAATCTCGAAATCGGTTCCGGAAGCCATGCCGCGCAGACCGCCGAGGTCATGAAGCGGCTTGAACCAATCCTCCTCGAATGCCGGCCCGACATGATCATCGTTGTAGGCGACGTAAACTCCACGCTGGCCGCGGCTCTCACCGCAGTAAAGTTGGAGATTCCGGTTGCTCATGTGGAAGCGGGATTGCGCAGCTTCGATATGACGATGCCCGAGGAAATTAATCGCAAACTCACCGACGCCATTTCAACCCTGCTTTTTGTTACCGAGCAAAGCGGTGTCGATAATTTGAAGAACGAAGGCATTAGCGCAAACAAAATCTATCTCGTCGGCAACGTGATGATCGACAGTCTGCGGCGGCACCGCGAGCTCGCGGAACGCTCTCCAATCCTCGAACGGTTAGAGATTCGGCAGAGTGGAGGCGCCTGCAGGCCCTACGGGGTCCTGACTTTGCACCGGCCTTCCAACGCAGATCGCCGCGATGTGCTGCGTCGCATTCTCGAAACCGTGCAGATTCTGGCGGCGGATTTGCCGATTTTTTTCCCTGTCCATCCGCGGACTCGGAAGAATATCGATCTCTTCGGTTGCGCTAGCTATTTGACGAATGCTCGCTCCTATCGTGACGGAATTGTCGCGCTCGATCCGCTTGGTTACCTGGACTTTCTCTGCCTGATGCAGCACGCGCGCCTTGTCTTGACCGACTCTGGAGGCATTCAGGAAGAAACGACTGTATTAGGCGTGCCGTGCCTCACCCTGAGGGAAAACACCGAGCGTCCAGCCACCGTTGAATACGGCACAAACCAGATCGTTGGCTTAAATCCCGACCGCATCCTTTCTGCGGCGCGCTCGATTCTTCAGGGCCCCAGGCCTGCATACCGTTGCCCGGAGCTGTGGGATGGAAACGCGGCGGAAAGAATTGTGAATGTCATCCGCAAACATTTAGCACAGCGTGCCTGATCGATTGGATCACAATTTGGATTTGCGGGCGCCTCGACTGCTGCATTACGATTCACGACAATGAAGATTTCGGTCGTCATGCCGGTATACAACGAGCGGGCCACGCTGCAGCAGGTTGTGGACCGGGTGCTCGCGGTGCCTTTGGATATCGAATTGATCTGTGTGGACGATGCATCGACCGATGGATCGAGCGACATTCTCGCCGGCTTGAAAAACCAAAATCCCGCGATTCGAATTCTCACGCAACCGCGGAACATCGGTAAAGGCGCGGCGTTGCAGCGCGGCATCCGCGAGGCGACCGGGGATTTTGTAATCATTCAGGATGCCGACCTTGAGTACAATCCCGCCGAATACGGCGTTCTTCTCGAACCCTTAATCGCGGGCAGCGCCGATGTGGTTTATGGGTCTCGTTTTCTCTCGAGCCGTCCGCATCGCGTCCTTTATTTCTGGCACTCGGTGGGCAACTGGGTTCTCACACTGCTTTCCAACGCTCTCACCAACATCAACCTGAGCGACATGGAAACCTGCTACAAAGCATTCCGGCGGGAGATCATCCAATCCATTCCGCTCGAGGAAAAGCGCTTCGGCTTTGAACCGGAGATCACCGTGAAAATCGCAAAACGGAAACTCCGCATTTTCGAAGTCGGCATCAGTTACTGGGGGCGCACCTATGAGGAAGGCAAGAAGATTCAATGGAAGGACGGATTCCGAGCCCTGTTCTGCCTTCTGAAATATTCAATCACCGTGCCCTCCTCCACCCGCCCGGCAACCATAAAAGACAGCGAAAAAGAAATTCAGAGGTCCGCATTACTGGCTCAGCCAACTTCGAGCCGCAAGTTGCCGCCTGCCGGTTAATCGGGGAAAACGAGTTCATTTTTGCTGAATACACGCGTTTCTGATACGCCAGACATGTTGAACATCTCGGAGCCGGTTTTCCAGCTCAAGACGCCGCGGGCGCTTCAGGAGAATGAAGTGCAGCTGTGGCGCGCCGATCTGGATGTTCTTGCTCCACACGAACCTCGCTGGCAGCAGATTCTCTCCGCTGACGAACAGAAACGCGCAGCACGTTTTCATTTTGCGAAAGATCGGCAGCACTTTTCAGCTGCGCGAGCAATTCTGAGAATGATTTTGGGCAGCTATCTGGATGTCGATCCTGCCAAAGTCGATTTTCTTTATTCGCAAAAAGAAAAACCCTACCTTGCAGTTCGCCATGCAGAAAAAGGCATTACGTTCAATGTGTCCCATTCGGGAGGGATTGCACTTTATGCTTTTGCGCGCCGGATGGAGATTGGCCTAGATGTGGAATGCATTAGCCGCGAAGTCGAGGTCGAGTCGATAGCGCGCCGCTTTTTCTCTCAGTGCGAACAGCAACAGCTATTGAAACTTCCCGCTTCTGAGCGTGTGGAGGCATTCTTTCGCTGCTGGACGCGAAAGGAGGCCTACATCAAAGCGACCGGAGACGGGCTATCTCTACCCCTTTCGCAGTTTGATGTGTCCCTGCAGCCTGACGATAAAGACGCTCTGATGGCGACCCGTCCAGAGAGCGCGGAAGCGAAGCGATGGCTGCTTTGCGAAGTGCCGGCTGGCGCGGGCTATGTCGCCGCTCTCTGTGCGCGCGGCAGAACCTGGAAACTTACTTCATAGATTGAAGCGTGATAGCGCCGCTGCATTACGCCAAGTCAATGGAATCAAATCAGGTCTTGGTGCAATTCTTTTCACACTTTTGAAGATCACCATCGCAGGCTGGCGAGTTGTTTTTAAAAAGTTGATTCGGTTCAGCAACTTGCATCTCGTTCCGAGAATCCGCGCGGTCTCCGGATTGCTCCAGTATTTCCCGATTCCAAAAGCAGGTTTAGGCTTTCTCACTTCGGCGCAGAAGTGATAGTCTGTTAAGTAACATTTTCGGGGCTTTCCTCTCCCGTAACATCTGCAAATAATTTCGATCCGTTCCGATAAACAACTGGAAGGAATCCAGTCAAATACGATAAGGATAATAGACAATACAGGAGGCTTTCGCTTTGACCGCTTCAGCTAGCCATCTCATCCCGCCGCATGGCGGAGAACTCATCGACCTCATCGCCCAGCCGGACCGAGCTGCCGAGCTCAAGGCGCACTCCAAGGAGTGGCCGTCGTGGGACTTAACCGCACGGCAACTCTGCGATCTGGAATTGCTGACTACGGGCGGCTTCTCGCCCTTGCATGGATTCATGACCCGCGCCGACTACGAAGGCGTCTGCCACAACATGCGTCTCGCCAGCGGCATCCTCTGGCCCATGCCCATCACACTCGATGTGACCGAAGAATTTGCCAAGAAACTCGTCCCCGGCAGCAGCAAAGTTGCGTTGCGCGATCCCGAGGGTGTGATGGTCGCCGTGTTGCATGTGGAAGAAGTTTGGCAGCCCGACAAGAAGGCTGAAGCCAAAGCCGTATTTAACAGCACCAGCGCCGCTCATCCCGGCGCGGATTACGCCATCAATAAAGCCAATTCCTGGTATGTGGGTGGAAAGGTCGAAGCGCTGCAGATTCCATCTCACTATGATTTTCGCAGCCTGCGTTTGACCCCGGCGGAAGTTCGGGCCGAGTTTGCCCGCGTTGGCTGGCGGCGAGTCGTGGCTTTCCAGACCCGCAACCCCATGCATCGCGCGCATGTGGAACTTGCATTTCGCGCGGGCAAGCAGGTCGAAGCCAACCTGCTCATTAATCCCAGTGTCGGCATGACCAAGCCTGGCGACGTGGATTATTTCACCCGCGTGCGCTGCTATCAGCTGCTTCTGCCCAAATTCCCGCAATCGAGCGCGAAGCTTTCCCTGTTGCCGCTCGCTATGCGCATGGGCGGCCCGCGCGAGGCGGTGTGGCATGGAATCATTCGTAAGAACCACGGTTGCACCCACTTTATTGTTGGCCGCGACCACGCTGGTCCCGGAAAGGACACCGACGGTAAGCCCTTCTACGGCCCTTACGAAGCACAGGAAGTTTTCAAGAAGCACGAAGCCGATATCGGCGCCACCATGGTTCCCTTCAACATGATGGTCTATCTCGAAGATCAGGATAAATATGTGCCCGATGATGAAGTGAAGAAGGGCGACCGCGTCCTGAGCATTTCCGGCACTGAATTGCGGGAGCGACTCAATGAAGGCCGGGACATTCCCGCTTGGTTCACGTATCCCGAAGTTGTGACCGAATTGCGGCGCAGCTTTCCCCCGCGTCACAAGCAGGGTGTGACGATTTTCTTTACCGGCCTTTCAGGATCGGGCAAATCGACAATCGCGAACGTTCTACTGACCAAGTTTCTGGAAACTGGCGGGCGTCCCGTAACGCTGCTTGACGGCGATCTGGTGCGCAAGCATCTCTCTTCGGAACTGGGTTTCTCCAAGGAACATCGCGACATCAACATTCGCCGCATCGGATACGTCGCGTCGGAAATCACCAAGAATGGCGGCATCGCGATCTGCGCGCCAATTGCCCCATACGACGCAACCCGCAAACACGTACGGCAGATGATCGAGCCCTACGGCGGATTCATTCTGGTGCACATCGCCACTTCGGTTGAGGTCTGTGAACAGCGCGACCGCAAAGGTCTTTATGCCAAAGCCCGCGCTGGCATTCTTAAAGAATTCACCGGCATCTCGGATCCTTATGAAGTTCCGCCGGACGCCGAAATCACCATCAACACCGGCGAACTCTCTCCCGAAGAAGCCGCGCAGGCGATCATCCTGCACCTCGAACGGGAAGGATTTATCGGAACGACCGAGGCGTCGGCGTGATCGCTCTCCGGTGACACCGGAGGGTTGACTCGGCGTAAGCCGGCAATGTCATGGACCTGCTGATCAAGAGCCTGGTGGGTTTCGTAGTCGGAAGCCTGATCGGAATGACGGGAGTGGGGGGCGGCGTGTTGCTGCTCCCGATTCTCATCTTCGGGCTGCATGTTCCTCCTCTTCGCGCGGTCGGCTCCGACGCGTTGTTTAATTTCCTGACCAAGATCGGTGCCAGCGCCGTCCATCTGCGCAAGGGAACGGTGCGCCTGAAGGTCGTGCTGGCATTGATCGTGGGTAGCGCTCCGGGGTCTTATCTGGGCGTAAATTTGCTACACCACCTGCGCGTGGTGCATGGCAATGGCGTCAATCATTTCATCACGGTGGCCGTAGGCGTTTTGCTGCTTTGCATTCCTACATTTTTGTTTTTTCAGAAAAAGATTGAAGACCGGGCTGCCGAGCGCCCTCCCACGATGAAGTCATTCGCGTGGATGGGACTAATCGGTCTGGTAGCCGGTTTCCTGGTCGGAATTACCTCGGTGGGTTCGGGTAGCATCGTGATGATGTTGCTGCTGCTCTTTTACAGCTTCCAGCCCAAGATAATGGTTGGTACCGATGTGGTGCACGCGTTGCTGCTCACTGGCGTGACCAGCTTCTTGCATTTCAAAATAAACAACAACATCGATATTCATCTGGTGGGGGCGCTGCTGCTCGGATCGGTTCCTGGAGGCATATTGGGTTCGTACTTGAGCACCCGAGTCCCAGTTCCATGGCTGCGGCGAATTCTTTGCGCGGTACTGCTGGCGACCGGGGCCCGCATGTTGATGTCCTGAAGCATCCGCCAAAACTGTTCTAGAACGGTATGAAATTATGAACTCAACTTCCTACGATTCGATTTTGCAGCGAATTCATGCGGCCCTCACCGCTTCCCGCGCCGTGTTTGCGCGCTTTACCCCCGGCGCTATTGAGACCGAATATAAAGTCGGGCACGATCCCGTAACAGAAGCGGATCGCGCCCTGGATGCCGTGCTTCGCAAGGAACTCCTGCGCGAAGGCGAAGGCTGGCTTTCCGAAGAGAGCGTCGATGACCCTATCCGGTTGCAACATTCCCGCGTCTGGGTCGTCGATCCGCTCGACGGCACGCGGGAATTCGTCACCGGGATTCCGGAATTCTGCGTTTCGATCGGTTTTGTCGAGAACGGTCGTCCCGTAGCTGGAGGTATTTTCAATCCCGCGACCGACGAGACTTTCCTCGGCTCGATCGATTCCGGGGTCACCTACAACGGCCAACCGGCATGGCCCAGCCAACGAAAGAGTCTTGATGGAGCATTAGTCCTGGCCAGTCGCAGCGAAGTAAAGCGGGGCGAGTGGAAAGAGTTCGAGAACGCTCCCTTCAAGGTACGGCCAATGGGTTCCGTGGCCTACAAACTTGGGTTGGTCTCGGCCGGCAAAGCGGACATAACTTTTACCCTGACTCCCAAGAACGAGTGGGACGTGGTTGCGGGAGCGGCTTTGGTGCAAAGCGCGGGAGGTTTTGTGGCCACGCTCGACAAAACTGCGCTCACTGCCAATCGCCGCGATCCGCTGCTTTCCGGCCTGTTGGCGAGCGGACCTTTCTTGAAAGAACCCTTGCTGGCGCTGGTTGAACCGCATCTCCACGTTGCTGCACGCACGCGCTAAAGCGGCACTCGTGTGAGAAACGTCGCGGAGATCGATTTAGTTTTGCTCCTCGCCCGAGGAGCAATATTCAACCAGCAAGACCAAAGTGGAGATCAGGTCGATGAATCTCAACTGGTAGGTCTCAAAAGGGCGTGGAGACAGTTCGTGCCGGGGTACCTTAGTTACTTTAGACAACCGCGGCTAAGTTCATTCCATGAGCTCCGGCTCGTATGATTGAAGATCCCCACTCTGAGAAAAATGGCCAGGCTGGAATCAGGTTGCGACGCGGGTCAGAACGACACTTGCACAATACTGGCCACGATTTGGAAGAGGGTACTGCAGGTGCCCTCGGTCGGCATCAACGATAATTTTTTCGCTCTTGGCGGCAATTCGCAAACGGTCGATCTTCTGTTTGCCGAAATAAAACACGAGTGCAAACGCGAACTCCCCAGCGCCACCATTTTTCATGCTCCAACTCTCGGGGCTTTAGCTTCGGTTCTGCAACAACCGAATTTGCCCAAGTTCCCTCCCTTTATTCTCTTGAAAGCAGGCAACCGAAAACCGCCAGTCTTTATTGCGCCGGGCCTGGGCGGGCTGGCGACATTCTCAGCGCTTGCGCGGCAAATTCAAACCGAACATGCGATCTATGGCCTGCTGGCCAAAGGCGTGGATGGTCAGGATGACCCTCAAGATCGTATCGAAGATATGGCCCGGTTTTATCTCGACGCCATCACGGATTTGCAAGCCGAAGGCCCATACTCCCTGATCGGTTATTCCTTCGGAGGTTTAGTGGCTTTGGAAATCGCCCGGCGGATCTCGGAAAGTGGCAAGAAGATCGGATCACTTGTTCTCGTCGATGCTTATCCGCATCCGCGGTTTTTGTCACCGGGTCAACGGCTACAGCTTGGCATTCAGCGCAGCGCGCGCCACATTTCGGAAGTCCGGCGCAAATCGTTTTCCGAAGCATTTTCCTACGTTATCGGCGGCCTGGAGCGTCGCTTGCGTCGCGCCGAGATGCGCAAAGGCGACGAGGTCTTGGACGCATCTCCGCTTTCGCTGGCGCGCGCGACATCCCGCGTCAAAGATCGATCCTACGTCGCCCTCGCGCGTTATCGTCCACAGCCTTACCAAGGCACCATAAAATTTGTGAAGAACGAAGGGGACACATATTTTCCAGGCGACCCGGTTCCCGTTTGGGATAGGCTCGCAGCCACTCTTGAAGTTGAAACCGTCGCGGGAAGCCATCTGAATATGGTTACCACTCATTTCGAGAATCTCGCCGCGGTCCTGACGCGTTACCTGAGCGCAGAATCCTGACGAAGAGCGACTCTCAATTCGACATCGATCTAATTCGATTTGCAGTTGAGCCGAGCTTCTCAGATTCTCAAGTCGGCCTTCATTACTGCATTGGAACCACGACGCTTATACTTACACGATGAGGGCCGATTCCTTGGACAATGTAGTCGCAATCGCGCGGATCAAGGCCGCCTACGAAGCTTGTGACATTCCCGGTAGCGCTCCCGAGATTGGGGGAGCCACAAACACGGCGGAAGGCGCTCTCGGCGAGTTGTTTCGCATTTGGCGCCTCGATCCGGAACACCAAGCTACCTCGGCCTGGAATCCACTTGGCGCGCTCATCCCTCGCGGCGCCCGAATCGTTATTAAGCCCAATTGGGTCGTTCACTACAATCAATCCGGCGCGGGTTTGGACTGCCTTGTCACTCACAGCAGCATGATTGGGGCGGCGGCAAAGTACGCCGCACTCACCAAACCTGCACATTTAATGATCGGAGATGCACCTATGCAAGGCTGTGACTTCGCAAAGTTGCGAACCTTGGCGGGTGTCGACGATTTAGCGGATCGCCTGCGGCGATATGGATTGCAAATTTCCATCGCTGATTTTCGCCGCACTATTCTCAGCGGCGGTTCTTTGGACAGCCAGCGGTCGGAGGGCGTGCGCGATCTTAACCACTTCGTGCTGTTTGATCTGAAACAAGACAGCCTGCTCGAACCGTTGAACGCGGATGCACGCAGGTTCAGAGTCACGATGTACAACCCCGATTTATTGCACCGTACGCATGGCGCGGGACGGCATCAGTATCTGGTGGCGCGGGAAGTTCTCGAAGCCGATGCGGTCATCAATCTTCCCAAGCTCAAGTCCCATCGAAAGTCTTGCGTGACGGGCGCGTTGAAGAACCTGATCGGCATCAACGGAAACAAAGAATACCTGCCCCATCATCGTAAAGGTGGATCGGAAAATCACGGCGACTGTTACCCCGGCAGTTCTGTCTGGAAAGGAGTTGCCGAAAGCTTGCTGGACACCGCGAATCGCCGTCCGCCCGGCAGCACCCAGGCTGCATTCGCCTGGATGGCCTCAACCGGACAAAGAGTCGCTGCCAAGCTCGGCGCAGATGAGAATCTCGAGGGATCGTGGTACGGAAATGACACCATCTGGCGCACCTGTCTCGATCTACAGCGAATTCTGCGCTATGGCAGGCTCGACGGCTCTCTCGCATCCGCTCCTCAGCGAACCGTCATCTCCATCACTGACGCGATCATCGGCGGCGAAGGCGAAGGCCCGCTCGCCAATACTCCGATGCCCAGCGGTTTTGTAACTGGATCACTGAGCACTGCGGCGGCAGAGTGGGTTCACGCCCGCTTGATGGGCTTCGATCCGATGAAGATTCCTCTCATTCGTGAGGCGTTCGGAACGTTCAAATACCCGTTAGCCAACTTCTTGCCTGACTCCATTCGTGTTTGGCTCGCCGATGCGGAAGGGTCCGGACAGGAAATCCTTCCGTTCGAAGGCCGCGCTTTCCGCCCACCTCGGGGTTGGCAAGGACATTGCGAACTGATGGACGGTTCTATCTCACAACCTACCGAACGCACGAAACCTCTCTTTGTTCCCGTGTCAGAATGAAGGCATGATTCCGCGCGCTATCAGCGCTCTGATGTGGCGAAGATACCTTCGCCGGAACGCCACGTCATGGGACGAACTCGACCGCTTTCCTAAACTTCAGCCCGACGAGCAGCGCAAAAAAATCGGAGAGCGGCTCCTTCGCCAGATTCGTTACTTCGGCACTCGGGCAGATGCCCTTCCCGAATGGCGGGAAGCCGCGCGTATTGACGATGCCGAGGAGTTGCTGAAAATCTGGCCCGACCTCCCGGTCATCACCAAGGATGATCTTCGCACTCGTTTTCCGGCGGATCAGATTGGGCAACGTTTTGGTATTCCCGGCCGCGCAAATTGTACCGGTGGCTCTACAGGTGAACCTGTGCACTTCTTTCACGATGCGGATATGCTGAGAGCTAGCCCGGCCGCGGTCGCCTTCAGCGCAATTCTCATGGGGTGGCGTCCCGGGATGCCTACAATCATCGTTTGGGGATCCGAACGCGACGTCAAGAAAGCTACTTCATTCCAAAATCGCTTGCACGGTCGTCTGCGTAATCAGTTCTTGATTGATGGTTACAGCCTTAGCGACGAAACAGTGGACCGCGTTTGCCAACAGCTCCGGCACGGGCCCGTCGCCATGTATGGGTTCACTTCTATGCTGGAGTTTATCGCCCGCCGCGTACTGGAAACGGGGAGACATGTCCAATCCGGCGTAGTCCGCACGGCCTGGAACGGCGGCGAAATGCTTTTTCCCGAGCAAGTCGAACTCTTTCGTCAGGCCTTCGGCGTGCCCCTGCTTAATCGCTACGGAGGGCGCGAGCTTTCCGTGATGGCTTGTCAATTTGCTGAAGGAGCTCCGCTGCATGTGATGCGCCCCTGGCTTTTTCTTGAGGTGCTCAACGAACGCGGCCGGCCCGTCGCCCCCGGAGAAGTTGGCCGTCTGGTCTGGACCAGTACGATTTGTCGAGGAACTCCGTTTCTTCGGTACGACGTTGAGGATTTAGGAACGTTTCGCCCCAGCGACTCGAACGAGTCCGGTATAACAGCGATCGATGCACTCCACGGCCGGTCAGGTGGACTGCTTGAACTGCCAGGCGGCAAGAAGATCAGCAATCTGTATTGGAACCATTTCTTTAAAGACATTAAAGAGGTCGCCCAGTTTCAGGTAATTCTGCGCAAGAATCTTTCGCTCCGCATTCTTCTCCGGGGCGCTGGCTTTTCTCCAGAAAGAGAAACTGTGGTTCGCGGAGTGTTGACCCACTTTCTCGGCGATGTGCCGGTTGATCTTCAATGGGTGGAGCAGATTCCTCGCACCAGGGACGGAAAGCTGGTTCAGGTGTACCGCGAGCATTGACTGCCTTCAATGAGTTCCATTGTCCGCCTTCGACGATTCCGATAGTCTGAATACGGCTCGCGAAGCTCGATTTCGCATCTTACTGGGCCGGCCCATTCGATTCGACGACACTCATGAAGTTTGAGAAGGGACAAATTTTAAAGAATGTCGGATCCAGTTGGTTCGCGCTGGGTGTAAATGTTCTGGTCGGAATCTTTCTCTCCCCTTACATCCTGCATCATCTCGGTGATGACGCTTTTGGAATCTGGATCCTCATTTTTTCCATTACGGGCTACTACGGCCTGTTTGATTTGGGCATTCGATCTTCCATCGTCCGCTACGTGGCAAAGTACGCCGCCACAAACGAGGAGGATGAAGTCAATCGCCTGGTCAACACCGCATTGTTTAGCTATTCAGTCATCGCCGTGGCGACGATGATTATCACCCTGATCCTTACCTACTGTCTGGATTCGATTTTCCACGTTAGTGCTGAATTTGCGGTCACGGCGCGCTGGTTGCTCTTAATGGTTGGCGCCTCCGTCGCCATTAATTTTCCTCTCGGCGTCTTTAGCGGAGTTTTAGAGGGGCTTCAGCGCTTCCTGCTGGTCAATCTGGTCAGCGTAGTTTCAACCTTGCTAAGAGCGGTATTCATCGTCGTTGCCCTGCAACACGGCTATGGGTTGCTGATGGTGGCGTTCATCACCGTCGCGCTTCCATTGCTTGGCGCCGTGGTTAAGGCAATTGCAGTGCCGTACCTATTGCGTCTGCGCATTGGACTTGGCTATGTAAGCCGATCGACCCTGCGCCACATCGCAAGCTACAGCGGCACAACCTTTCTGATCATTGTGGCGGGCCGCCTGCGTTTCAAGACAGACGCGATCGTGGTCGGGACATTTATTTCCGCGGCGGCAGTTACATATTTCACCATCGGCGCCCGCCTGGTTGACTACGCCAGCGAGGTCGTCCAGAGCATGGCGCAGATTTTCGTACCGATGTCGAGTCAGTCTGACGCCGTCGGCGACTTGGATGTCTTGCGGAAAATCTTCGTGGCCGGAAACCGCATGTGCGCCCTGGTCATCTTCCCCATAACGGCAATTTTGATCGTCCTGGGTAAGTCGGTAATCGAAGCCTGGGTCGGAGCACGCTACGTTGCGGCCAGCTATCCCGTGATGCTGATTCTGCTGATTCCATCGACACTCATGATCATGCAATCCGCCTCCTCGCGAGTGCTCTTCGGAATGGGCAAACACCAGATGCTGGCCAAGGTGACTCTTGCCGAAGGAATCGCGAATCTCGTGCTGAGCGTGGTTCTGGTGCGCAAATTCGGAATCGTCGGAGATGCTGTAGGAACAGCAATTCCCCTGACCCTCACCGTATTGTTCTTCCTGCCTCAGCACCTTTGCCGGCTCCTGAAATTGCGCATCGCTTCGTATCTAAGACATTCCTTTCTGCTGCCGCTAATCCTCACTATGCCGCTGGTCTGCGTCTTGCTGTTGCTGCGGCGATGGTTCATCCCACATCACTACCTGCAACTGGCGGAGCAGGTTGCGATTGGGCTCGCGGTATATGGGATTGGGATTGGATGGGCCGTCTTGACGAAGAATGCGTGGCAGGTGCACGGTTTATCGTATGACGAACGCGACGCGGAGATCAGCCTGGAGGCCGCCGAGGCATCGCGGCAAGAGGCATGAGCGGTTTCTTGACCATTCACCGAATCTAAGCCAAGACCGATGAGCAAGGTCTCTCAATCTCTTCCTGTGCTGATTCTGGGTGCATCGCCCCGCATCAGTCTGTCCGTTGCACGCTCTCTCCACCGCCATGGCATTCCGGTGGAGATTGCATCATTTCAGCCCGAAGAACGCGACCTCCGCTCGCGAGCAGTCCGGCAGTTTCATCGTCTTCCCGCGCGGCAAACCGATCCCGGTGCATTCCGCGCCGCTTTGCTGACTTTGATCCGTGAAAAAGGATTTGATCTCCTATTACCGGCTGGTGATCCTGCCTTGGCGGCACTGGCTGATCTGTACGGCGAATTAAGCACCCTTTTGAAGGTGGGCTGTCCCTCGCCGAGGGCAGTCGAACGCGTGCTCAACAAGTCCTTGACCTTGGAAGCAGCCCAACGCTGTGGCATCCGCGTACCTCTTACTCACCGGATTTCTATAATTGCGGACCTGGAGTCGACCGCACCCCAACTACGCTTTCCGGTTGTAATCAAGCCCGAGAAGAAAGGTGCCTCCGCCTCCCGTGTTTTCTATTTCCATAACTTCCCGGATTTGGCGTCCGCGATCGCGAACCGCGGCTGGGACAACGTACTATTGCAGGAATTTTGTCCGGGTGTGGGCGTTGGTGTTGAGATCCTCATCCACAACGGGGAATGCGTTGCTAAATTCCAGCATCGCCGCCTGAAAGAGGCGCCAGCCACTGGCGGCGTTGCCGTGGTGGCCATCTCGGAAGAACCCGATCCCGACTTGGTTCGCTCCTCCATGACGTTGCTGTGCGCTCTCGAATGGGAAGGTATAGCTATGGTCGAGTTTCGCCTCGACCGCGAAACAGGATCACACGTTCTGATGGAGGTAAACGGTCGTTACTGGGGATCCGTTTCTCTTCCAATTTTGGCTGGTGTCGATTTCCCGCTCTATCACTGGCAAATTCTTCATGGGGAAACGCCTGCCGTCCCGGCTCGATATCCAGTGGGCGTTCGGTGGCGATGGAGTCCGGGAATTTTGGATCGCATTCAAAGCATCTTGTCCCGAAAGCTGGAAAGAGTCGGTACCCCTAGTTCGAAATGGCGCGAATTGTTCGGCACCCTCGCTGACTTGTCTCCCTCGACGCACGAAGCGGTGTGGTCCTGGCGGGATCCGCGGCCATTCTTCGCAGAAATCACCGGGGCGCTGAGCGCGATGAGTGCCACGGTTTTCACATCTCTTTCCCGAAGATTATTGCCAAACTCGGTGAGGTCCCACATCGATATTCGTTCCAGACTCGTTCCGGAAGCTCGCGGCGCATACTCCAGGCTCCGCCTGAACGATACTTTGCATATGGGAAACCGCAACCATCGTCGCGTTTCTGCCGGAGCGAAGACTTTTTTGTTCGTCTGCTATGGCAACCTGATGCGCAGCCCCTTCGCGGAGGCGTTGTTCCGACGCGCCGTTGCCGAGCGAGGAATCGATGGCCTGCTAGCCCACTCTGCCGGAACGCACGCCGTGCCAGGCCGCCCGGCTCACACCTGGGCGCTCGCAGCTTCGCGCGAGCTTGGCTTGCCACTCGATCAGCATCGGGCGCAGCCGGTCACGCTCGAACTCGTTTCCGCCTCCGACGCAATCTTTGCCATGGATTTCGAAAACCTGGCCGAACTTGAAACCCTTTATCCGGGGTTCAAATCCAGAATTTTCCTGCTCAGCGCCTATGCCGATGGCCGGCAGCGCAATCGTGAGATACCCGACCCATATTTTGGCGAAATCGACGCAACACGCCGATGCTACGCTATTCTCAAGAACTGCATCGATAATCTCGTGCGGAACCTTGATCTTCCTCGGGACAACAAGAAGAGCGAATGAACTGGAATCGGTGGAAGTATGCAACGCGGGTCGCCCTGGGACTGAACCCGGCCGGACGCCGATTGACCGTCCTCCCTGACGACGTTTTCATCGTCTCCTACCCGAGGTCGGGAAATACTTGGACACGATTTCTGATCGGCAATTTGCTCAACCCTGATCATCCCGTGACATTTGCGAATGTCGAGTCGCGCGTCCCGGAAATCTATCTCTGTTCCGATCGCCAGTTGCGGAACCTCGCAAAACCTCGCGTCATGAAAAGCCATGAGTACTTTGATCCCAGGTACAAACGAACCATTTACCTGATTCGCGATCCAAGAGATGTAGCGGTTTCGCTTTATCACTACAGCATGAAGAGAAAAGATGTCAGTGATGGTTATCCTCTGGACGAATTCGTCCGCCGCTTTATCGCCGGTGAGTTTTTTGAAGATTGCGGCACGTGGGAAGAACATATATTGAGCTGGCTGTCGCCACGCCGCGACAAGAATGGTTTTCTGTTCCTCAAGTATGAAGACTTGCTAGCCAACCCTTTAGCTGGATTAGCGAAAATCGCGTCGACTCTACAACTTGAACCAACCCCTGAAGCTTTGGCACGGGCGGTCGAACTCAGTTCGGCTGCGCAGATGCGAAATTCCGAGAAGAAGCACTCCGCTGACTGGAAACTCACGAAAGATACCCGCCAGGACATTCCCTTCGTCCGTGCGGCCAAGGCCGGCGATTGGCAGGGCAAGCTTTCGCCAGCAGCTGCACGACAGATCGAACAAGCCTGGGGACCGACCATGGAGGAGCTGGGCTACTCCGTTCCGCACCTTTTGTAACCGCGCCGGAGCGATAATTTGAGACGCAGCTTTGCATGCTATTCTATGGGACAAGGCTCGTCCCGCCGTGTTCCATGAACCAAAGACCCTCGGTTAGGCTTACATTGGCTCGACAGGCTGCAGTTACCCCTTTTAGAGGTTCAATTCTTTGATGAGCCTCGATCGAGATATCTCTTACTGGAAGAGCAAACTCGATTCCGCCTCGAAGAGGATTGAACTGCCGCTTGACCGTCCTCGTTCTTTGACACCTTCCTACAGCAGCGCGGCCCATTCAATCTTCCTTTCTACGGAATTTTGCGAACAAATCAGCGAACTGGCGAATCAGGAGAGAGTCCCAGAGTTCAATGTTCTGCTGACGGTTTTTGTTCTCCTGCTGGCGCGATATAGCAGGCAAGAGGACTTCGTAATCGGAGCCGCTCAACTTTCGACGAATTCACCGGGGAAGGATACATTTGGAGGCATTTCCCCGCTGCATTGCGAATTAACTGCCGAACCCACTTTCTGTCAGCTTCTGCGGTCTCTCACCACGGGGTTGGTGGATTCCAGGTCGCACGCGGTTGGCTTCGAGACACTCGTAAACGCCCTGGGCCAGGACAACATCCAGAATCGCAATCCCATATTTCAGGTCCTCTTCGCTGCACAAGACCATGCCGCGGCAGTCGATTGGCCGCGCGGAACCGATAAGCTCGATCTCGCTGTCATGGTGCACGGCGAAGGAAGCCCTGCGAAGGTCGAATTTCGCTACAATGCCGATATTTTTGATGCCGCTACTGTTGCCCGACTCAGCTCAAGTTTCCTGGTGTTGCTCAAGTCCGCCCTCGCCGATCCAGAGAGAAATGGTTTTACTCTCCCGCTATTGGGAGAAGCCGAACGTCATACCATCCTTGTCGAGTGGAATCAGACTGCCATCGAGTATCCGCGAGACGTATTGCTTCATCAACTCTTTGAGCAACAGGTCGAGCGCACGCCTGATGCTATCGCCGTCATCTCTGGATCCCAGCAACTCACCTATCGCGAACTGAACCAGCGCGCGAATCAACTCGCTAACCGCTTACAGAAGCTTGGCGTCGGCCCCGATATTTTGGTGGCGGTCTGCGCCGAGCGCTCCCTCGAAATAGTCATCGCCCTCCTGGGCTCGATGAAGGCCGGTGGTGCGTACGTGCCGCTGGACCCAGAATACCCTCGGGACCGTTTGTTAACCATGCTTGAGGACAGCTGTCCTCCGGCGATCTTGACCCAAGCTCATCTGCTCGACCGCCTTCCGCAGGTCAATATTCCGATTATCTGCCTCGATAAAGACCTGGCTTCGATGTCGTCCGAGAGCGGGTCAAATCCTTCGGTTGCGATGACCGGGAAAAACATCGCTTATTGCATCTATACTTCGGGTTCGACTGGTAAGCCGAAGGGCGTCCCCAACGTGCACGAGTCCATCGTGAACCGGCTGTTGTGGGGACAAGACACGTACCACTTAACCCCCTATGATCGAGTTGTGCAGAAAACTCCTTTCAGTTTTGATGTTTCGGTATGGGAGTTCTTCTGGCCTCTGATCACCGGGGCAACGCTAGTAATGGCCCGTCCCGGAGGACACAAAGATCCAGCCTACTTGATAGAACTGATCAAGGATAAGCGGATCACCACTAGTCACTTTGTCCCCTCCATGCTGGCAATTTTCCTTACCGCGGAAGGCGTGGAACAGTGCCGCTCGCTTCGGCACGTGTTCACATCGGGAGAGGCTCTGCCGTTTGAATTGCAGTGCCGCTTTTTTGAACGCCTCCCCATTAAGCTTCATAACCTTTACGGTCCAACAGAAACTGCAGTGGAAGTGACCTATTGGGAATGCAATGCAAATTACGCGAGGGCGGTCGTCCCGATAGGCAAACCGGTGGCCAATACGCAGGCCTACATCCTGGACGCGCATCTGCAACCCGCGCCCATAGGAGTCGCTGGAGAGTTGCACATCGGCGGCGTTCAACTGGCTCGCGGGTATCTAAATCGTCCCGAACTCACAGCAGAGAAGTTCATACCTGATCCGTTCAGTCAGAACGCGGATGCCCGTCTCTACAAGACCGGCGACCTCGCACGGTTTCTTCCCGACGGAAATATCGAGTATCTGGGCAGAATTGATAACCAGGTCAAATTGCGCGGCTTCCGCATTGAATTGGGCGAGATCGAAGCCGTGTTGTGTGAGTGTCCCGGCGTTGGACTGGCTGCAGTCACGGTGAGAGAGGATGTCCCGGGTGACAAGCGGCTCGTCTCCTATCTGGTGCGCATTCCCGGAGCTGATTTCTCCCTGGAAAGCATTAAAGCCCATCTTAGCGAAAAATTGCCGGAGTTCATGGTGCCGTCTCGATTCGTCGTCCTTGACCACATGCCGATGACCACGAGCGGCAAAGTCGATCGGCGGGCTCTGCCCAAGCCGCAAGATCTGCGCGGTGAATCGCGCGAGATCGTGGCCGCCCGCAATGATCTGGAGTCAGCCATTCTTCCTCTCTTTGAGAAAGTCCTCGGCGTTTCCTCGTTGGGCATCCAGGATGATTTCTTTGAACTTGGCGGCCATTCTTTGCTGGCGGCCCAGCTCGTTTCTGAAATCAAGCGAGTAACGGGCCGTCAGCTACCGCTCTCAGCCATGCTGCGCGCCTCAACCGTTGAGAACCTGGCACAGGTGATCGCATCGGAAGTCGAGGCCCCAGCCGACTCGGTTGTGATGCCCATTCAGCCCGGATCCGCCGGCAGCATTCCTATTTTTGCGGCGGTGATTCCGGGGGTCGAGACTCTTGGATATGCAGCTTTGGCGCGTCATCTAGGCCCCAGGCAATCTTTTTACGCGCTGCAACGAAAGGAGACCATTCCAGGCGCTCCTCCATTTCTCCGTGCCGAGGTCGAAGAACTTGCTCGCGAGTACATTGCGGCGATGCGATCCGTGCAATCGGAAGGTCCATATTTTTTCATCGCAATGTGCGACGATGTCGCGCTCACCGAGGAAATGGTTCTACAGCTGGAGACAGCCGGGTACGACGTCGGATTCTTCGCCATCCTCGATACCTGGGCCGGCCAGAATACGATGGTCCGTTGGAAATGGAAAATCGACTACTACCGAACCAGACTTCATCAAACCATGCAACTGCCCATTTCGGATTGGCCCAAAACTGCGCGTGGAATCTTGGCTCGTAAGTTCAAGACCAGTGTCCAGCTTCCGGCATCGCGGGTAAGGCCCACTTGGGGGCAAATTTATTGGCCTGACCCCGGATTCAAGCCGCCGGTCTTTCGTGCCCCCGTCATCCTGTTTAAGCGGCCCCGGCAGCCATTTTTCTACGTCAAGGATCCAAAGATGGGATGGGGACAACGATCTTTGGCTGGAGTTGAAACGCATGCGATGAAGTTGGATCACGAGAATCTTCTTCGCGAACCTCACATCAAAGCAATCGGCAAAATCCTCGCTGCCCGGTTGCAGATCGCAACAAGATCTCAAAAAGGGGTTGGGCTTCTGTCGAGCGTCCGCACGCCCGTAGCCCGAAGTTAAGCCTGCCAGTAAACTTCCGATCACAACTCAGTCGACTACCTGTGCGAGGCGTGCCCGTCGGCGCCGGGAAAGGAAATGGCCAATCCCGCTCGCCCAGCTCTCGAATTCGAGATCGGTACGCGCCCCCGTATCAACGACTCGCCGCAGCAGTAACGGATCGCTCGTCGCCGTCGCAAAACCAGTATCGCAGGTAGTAGCGGAAAGAATTTTTTCCTTCGAAAGCCACTCCAGAAACTCAGGCCGATAGGCTCCGCTGGGATAGCAGAAATGCTGTCGCTCGCCGCCGATCATAGCCGCGATGTGAGCGCGATTGTCGCGAATCTCCTGACGGAACAGCTCTTCCTGAAGTGGCGTCCGGTGGCGATGGGTGTGTAACTGAAAATCGATACCC
>Ga0070735_10000708_pt1 | contig 34593 bp, 23 predicted proteins | sample Coa_R1_FD_66443 | JGI IMG/M metagenome (GOLD analysis project Ga0070735, IMG submission 66443) | Surface soil microbial communities from Centralia Pennsylvania, which are recovering from an underground coalmine fire - Coalmine... | ecosystem: Environmental > Terrestrial > Soil > Unclassified ...
ACGATCTCCGTCTCGTGCTCGTCTTCGACCACATATCAGATCAGCGTCGCTGTCTCGGGGCTTACTGGATCCGGCAGCTTGGTGCTACAGGACAATGCCGGGAGTCAGCTGACGTTCACTTCCTCCTCGAGCGCTACCCAGACTTTTTCCAATCAGTATGCCAGCGGCGTGTCGTACACCGTGACACTTGTCTCCCAGCCCACGAGCGAAACCTGCACTGCGGGAAGCAATGCCAGCGGGACCATCACTTCGAACGTGACGATCTCCGTCTCGTGCTCGTCTTCGACCACGACTACGTATCCGATCACCGTTTCTGCCACGGGCCTGACCGGAACGTTAAAGCTGCAGGACAATCTGGGAGACTCTCTTTCACTTACCTCTTCCTCGCCAACCCAGACATTCGCCACCCAGTACGCCAGCGGGGCGTTGTACACCGTGACCATCGCTACGCAACCTTCCGGGCAAACGTGCACCCTGGGCGGCAACGCCACCGGGACGATCACAGGGAACACACCTGTGACCGCGACGTGCACAACCAATGCCGTTAACTACACCATCAGTGTGCTGCCCAGCGGGCTCACCGGAACTCTCGTCGTGCAGGACAGCAACGGCGACACGCTGACTTTCAGCGGGAACAGTGCACAAACTTTCGCTTCGTCGTATGCCAGCGGATCGAGCTATTCGGTGACCGTGAAGACGCAGCCCTCCGGGCAGACTTGCACCTTGGGCAGCAATGCCAGCGGAACGATTACCGGGAACATCACTGTGGCGGCGACTTGCAGTTCGAACGCCGCGAACTACACCATCAGCGTGTTGCCGAGTGGACTCAGTGGGACTCTCGTCGTGCAAGACAGCAATGGAGACTCGCTGACCTTCGCGGGAAACACCGCTCAGACCTTCGCCAAATCCTATGCGAGTGGTTCGACTTACACGGTAAGTATCAACACGCAGCCGTCCGGACAGACCTGTACTCTCGGCAGCAACGCCACCGGCACGATCACTTCCAACATCACCGTGACGGCGACTTGTGTCTCGAATTACAGCATCAGCGTGCTGCCCAGCGGGCTGACCGGAACGCTGGTCGTGCAGGATAGTAAGAACGACACGCTGACCTTCACGGGCAATACGTCGCAAACATTCCCAAGCTTGTACGCGAGCGGATCGTCATACACAGTCAGCGTAAAGACGCAGCCTACAGGGCAAACGTGCACGCTGAGCAGCAATGCTAGCGGGACCATCACCTCAAATATCACGGTGACCGCGACCTGTTCGTCGACGATCGTGAATTACACGATCAGTGTGCTTCCGAGCGGCCTGATCGGAACCCTGGTGGTTCAAGACAGCAAGAGCGACACGCTCACGTTTACTTCGAACAACTCCCAGACCTTTGCATCGACCTACTCAAGTGGATCGACTTATTCGGTGACGATCAAGACGCAGCCAGCGGCACAGACCTGCACGCTCAGCAGCAACGCTACCGGAACGATCTCCTCGAATATTACGGTTACCGCGACCTGCGTCTCGAATTATTCGATCAGCGTGTTACCGAGCGGGCTGAGCGGGACTCTGGTGGTGCAGGACAGTAAAAACGACACGCTGACTTTCACCGGCAGCACGTCGCAGACATTCGCAACGTTGTATGCAAGCGGGTCTTCTTACACGGTGACCATCACAACACAGCCAACGGGCCAAACCTGCACGCTAGGCAGCAACGCTACCGGCACGATCACGTCGAATATTACCGTGACCGCGACCTGCGTCTCGAATTACACAATTACTGTGTCGCCGACGGGTCTGAGTGGATCGCTCGTGGTTCAGGACAGCAAGAGCGACAAGCTCACCTTCGCCTCAAATACGCCGCAGACCTTTGCATCAACTTTCGCGAGCGGATCGACGTATTCCGTCACGATCCAGACGCAGCCGACCGGACAGACCTGCACTCTCGGCAGCAACGCCAGCGGAACCATCACGTCGAACATCACCGTGACTGCGACATGTACCAACACCGCGACCTACACCATCAGCGTTGCCGTCTCCGGGCTCACCGGAACTCTCGTCATGCAGGACGATAAGTCCGACAATTTAACCTTCACCAAAAACAACACGCAGACGTTCGCGACTTCGTATCTCAGCGGATCGTCGTACACCGTCAGCGTGAAAACTCAACCGACCGGACAGACCTGCACGCTGAGCAGCAATGCCAGCGGAATCATCACGTCGAACATCACCGTTACCGCGACATGCACGACGAACTCCGGCGGGTTGACCATCAGCGTCGCGCTTAGCGGCCTCTCAAGCGGTGAAAGCGCGACATTCTCTGACGACAAGGGCGACGCGCTCACTTTCAACGGAAACAGTACGCTTACCTTCGCGAGCAGTTACACGAGCGGCGCAACTTATACCGTCAACACTTCGTCGCAGCCCAGTGCGCAAGCTTGCACTCCGACATATCTCACCGGAACCATCAGCTCCAACATCACTCTTTCCGTGACCTGTGCCACAGGAGCAACGCGGCAACTAGGGACCATTAGCGGCGTCTCGAGCATTTCCTGCCAGGGATCGATCACTGGCGGCGTATGCCAGCAGATGACGGTGTCGTGCCCCGGTGTCCCCGACATCGATGCGTACATTAAGACCAATGCGCCTTCCGGGACTTCGAAAGGCACGGTCACTTACGGAACCGGCACCGACGGAAACGGCCTGTACGAGAGCATCTTCACCTACGGCAGCACCGCGGTTCAAAACGTGATCAATGGCGGATTCACCACCGTACAGATCTCGTGGGGAACGCCGTTCAACAACAACCAGAAAAACGGCTGGGCGCAAGGCCCGGGGGGACTGCTGACAGCGGCGTGCCGTTATGCGACCGTTACCAAGTGGATTTACGACAACATTCAGAACAATACCGCCTTGCCGATGTGCGCTACGGCCAATAGCGGTGGGGCTGGCGCGCTTGCGTACGCGCTCTCACAGTACGGATCAAACGACATCCTGTCGATGGCCGAAGTTACGAGCGGACCTCCAACGGGACGACTCGATTGGGGCTGCGGCTGCACGGAAGGTTCGCTGCCAGTCTCTTGTGGACAAAAGTCGCCGATGGGTACGTGCTTTGGAACGGCGGACGCGCCGGTCTGGGATCCGGCTTACAATCCGAATGCGTCGACGGGCGTGTGCACCGCTGCGGTGAACGGAACGCTTCCGCCGGGTGGACTTAACTTCTTCCTCGGCGACAGCGCCGAAGCTCCTGGTGCGACCTACAACTTCCCCAACACCTACGTGAACCTGGTGTTTGGCGGGCAGGACATCAGTTCGGCGATTCCGATCGGGCAGGACTGGTTTAATCACATCACGAGCACGTCGAAGGGACAGGAGTGTATCGCAGATGCTCCTCACTCAATCGCGAATGTTCCGGACGGTGCGGCCCAGATCGCTACTGACATTCTGAACAAGTGCGTGAAGTAGAGCCCATCCTGTTTCGCACCAAAGTCAAACAAGGAAGGGTCAACCTACCCGCTTCCTGTCTCAGCGTTCCGGGAAAGGAAAAGCCTCTCCACGCCACGGCGATAAAAGTGCGGGCCAGAGTTCCCGCTAATTGATGGTGGTGACGTCGTCGGGCAGCGTCAGGATGAACTTGCAGCTGCCAGTCGTCGCCGAACAGGAGAGCGTTCCGCGGCGCAGCACTTTGACCGGCGTGTCATCCGGGAAAGTCAGATGGTAGTCCGCCGTCCGCAGGGCTTCCGTGTAGGTCTTCAGCTTTTCGTCGCCGCTGATGAATTTCACGGCCTCTGCTTTCGCCACTTCTCCATTGCCTCCGCTCAGCAGAACAAAAAAGTCGGCGTTGCCGGTTTGCTTCGTCTTGCCCAGATCAATCGTGCTCAGATGGTCGAGCTCTGGTTTGTAACGCGCGACGGCGGCGTCGGCTTTGGCATCTCCACCCGCGAGCGAGGCGAGGCGTCCGCGAGTTTCGGGTGTCGGACGCAGGCCGTTCATCGATAACGCATACGTACGAAGCGCGAGATCTTTCTGGCCGAGCTTTTCATAAATCTGTCCGAGATGATCTCCGACTTCGCCGTGATGGCCGAGTTCCCACGCGGCGGCGACATATTTTTCCGCTTTGTCGAGATGGCCTTCGCTGAATTCCACCCAGCCCAGCGTATCCCAGTAGGCGACCAGCGATCGAACCAGCGGCGGATCATTGGGCGTGAGGCGATCGAGTGAAACATTGCGAAGCGCGGCATCCGTCGCGGAAACTGCTGATTCGGCGTATTGCTGCGCGCGATCGAGATGAGATTTCTTCAGCGAAAGCTGGTACGCGATGTTGTTCCACACCAACGGCGTGGCATTCAGCTCGATCGCATGATCGAAAGCTGCCAGAGCTTTATCATCCTGGCCGAGGTTCAAATACGAATCCCCCAAGCTGACTTGAAGGGTGCTTGCCTGCGCCTGCGACTGCGCATCGGTCCCGGTCGTGAGCGAGAGTGCCTTCTCCAACTCCGGCACGGCCAGATCGTACTTGTGCCACTCTTCGTACATCTGGCCGAGATTGGCGTGGGCGTACTTGTCCAGTGGATTGTTCTCCAACTGCTTAGTGAAAGCCTTCACCGCGTCATCGTACTTGCGTTCCTGCCAATAGGCGCGGCCGAGATTGTTGTAGGCGTACTCGTCGTAAGGATTAACTTCGATCTGCTTCTGGAAACACGTAATGGCCTGATCGTTCTGCCGCATCTGCAGGTAAATCAGGCCAAGATTGTTCCACGCATATTTGTTCCTGGGATCGACTTCTGTGGCGCGCTTGAGCAGGGCTTCGGCGACCATCAGGTTGCCGCTGTCGGCCGAGGCGCGGGCGCTCTCGATCAGATCGTCGACTTTCATATCTGCGGGGGGCACGATCGCTCCCGCGACGGTGTTCTCCACCGAGAGCTGCTGCGCAAGATCCGCGCCGACAGCGCGCCGGAAATTTTCGTAATCTGCGGTGCGCGCAGCCGGAAGGTCATCCTGATGCAACGTGAGCACGCGAGCCGCCGTGAAGGTGTTCCCTTGCAACTGATAGCTGGCATCGTACTCGGCGTAATCGCGCTTCAGCGAGAACGCGAGCGGGGCGCTCGCCGTGTAGTTTGCAGGCAGCTCCAGCTTAATCTTGTAGGAATATTCGCCCTTGGGGCCGAGCTTGATCGGTTCGGCATCGGGGTCGCTATCGGTGTCGCTGTCGTCGGCAGCGGGCAGGCTGAACTGAACGAGGGGAAGAACAATCTGCGTCTTCTTCTTCGACCAGTCGAGGAAGTTCGGCTTCGACACGTCGTACGACATCTTGAAGGGCTCGCGCGTGGCTGCGGGATCGCTGACGATGAGATGCGTGACGTCGCCCCCCAATCCGCCGTTAATGTTTTCGGCGACACGCTGCCAGTTCGAAGCGGGCACGCGGCGAAAGACCGAGCGCAGCAGGAGTTCTTCATCTCCACGGAATTCGTAGGTGACGTGCGCTTCCAGCTTGCCGATCTCGTTGACCTTGCCCTCGATCACGGAGCGTTCGTAGTCAGGCATCGGCGTGTCAGCGGGGGTTTTTTCCAGATGCGGCGCAACGCTCGACGGCGGCACGGCAGGAGGAATCACGAGCGCCTGCTTGTTTCGCAATGAATAGGCCAGCAGGCGGAAGGGCGCGACCTCGGCCGTCGTATCCATCCAGACTTCCTGTTTGCCCATCGGCAGCATCGTGATGACGTGATCGAACTGCGAAGGCGAGGGCATGTCAGGATCGAGCTTGCGGGTGGAGTTGATCAGCACCGAATCCGCGTGAAAGCCTTCGGCTTCAAGCAGCGAGGCAAGCAGGGTGTGCTTGTCCTTGCAATCTCCATATTGATTGTGGAGAACGTCTGCGGCCGCGTGCGGTTGATAGCGTCCGACCCCGAGCGACAGACTGACGTAGCGGAAATTCTTGGAGACGAAGTCGTAGAGGGCTTCGACTTTGTCGAGTTCAGTATTCAGCCCCTTGGTGAGTTGCTCGGCTTCAGCTCGAACGTCGGGAGTCGGCGCGCGGCGGTCTTTCTCGAGGCTGGCATACCAGCGGCCCACCTGCTCCCAATTGGCGAATGTCGTGAGCTGAACGTCGGGGCGGTCGTCATCGGGATGATGCTTCTTTTTCTTCTTCGCGTCATCGGGCTTGGTATCGTCGTCACGCTGCAGATGGGAACTCGCCCAGTGATAGATGCGGCGGCCATTCTGCTCGGTGATCTTGGGATCCATCCCCGGCTTACATTTCAGTTTCAGCGGACGATCGGCGGGGACATCGACGTCGAGGGTTTCATCCAGATCGATGTTGCTCTTGTCGAAATCGTAGTCGGCCCAGAATTGTCCGGCGGCAAGCGGGGTGTGGACCACTGTCACCATGTCGTATTCGAGAACTTCTCCGGGACGCAGGCCCGGCACGGTGATGTGCTTCTGGCGGTAATCAGTGTAGACCGGAGCTTCGTGCTCGACGGGTGCGCTCAGATCCTGGACGGCATCATCGCCCGCCTTCACGACCGTGCCATCCGCCTTGATGACGCGGACGTAGGGAATCTCGACGCGCTCGTTGGCGGAGTTGTAGCCTTCGAGCAATTGGCCCCACTGCTGGACGCCGGCTTCACTTTGCACGCGGATGCGGGCGACGGTCTCTTTACGGCCCGTGCCATCGGACTCGAAGCGGTAATAGGAGTGCATCTTCTCGATGACGAAGGACTCCTTCGAGTAATCCGGCTTCGAGGTATCGAGGGCGGCCACCGCTTTCGCGGGAGCAGAGGTTGTTGGAGGGATGGGATTGGGCTGCTGCGCGAGCGCAGTGACGGCGAGCGAACAGCAAAACAAAGCGGCGACTTTACGATTGGACATAACTGGAATGGGCTGAACCATTATCCCATGCAGGAGGGTCTGGATGAGAAAACGAGCGTGCGGTGAAAGGGTGGCGTAGTCCTCGATTTGTTTTCTTATCAGTTAAAATTATTTGACTATTAATGCTGTGATTTCAATCACAATTTTCCTTTCAGCCGGTTTGAAACGGATGTAAAATTCGCCCAGTTAGTCCTGCATCGCTGTGATGCGAGGCAGGCGTGACGCATAACGTACTTGCGCCACGATCCTTCCGTCGGGAGGTCTTGCATGGAAGATCGGGCCCCTGTCGTCTCATCTGTTCAGCAGTCCTCGGCTGCATCCACACCGAAACCACATCCTAAAGAAGGCCGCGGAGCCTGGGTGCTGACCTGTTACGGCATTTCGGGATTGGCCTTGTTCGGTGTGCTGGCCTACTTCATCTCGGACTTCGTCGCTCACTAGTCCAGAGCTGAGAAGTGGCGAACGGGCGTAAGCGCCCGCGGAACACTCTGGAAGTGTGCCCGGCAATTACCGGATTCCGGCACGCTGCGTTCTCCACACAAAAGACACAGGTTTGAACGTGCTACAATTGGCGGCCTTGGATAGTTGCTTCGACATCCGGCACTGAATCCCACACAGGACCAAATCATAGGCGGAAGAAGCTGTGCCCAAGCCCCCCACGCCCAGTCCGACACCGATCACCTACGCCGACGCCGGTGTCGATATCAGCCGCGCCAACCGCACCAAGCAGCGCATCAAGTATCTGGCGCATAAGACATTCACACGGGGCGTGCTGAGCGAGATTGGCGGATTCGGCGGACTCTTCGCGGTCGACAAAACAAAATTCACCGACCCCGTGCTCGTTTCGAGCGTCGACGGCGTGGGCACGAAGCTCAAGATCGCCTTCGAGATGGACCTGCATTCGACCGTCGGCGCCGACCTCGTCAATCATTGCGTGAACGACATCGCCGTGCAGGGCGCCACTCCCCTGTTCTTTATGGATTACCTGGCGACGGGCACGCTGGATCCGTCGATCGCGGAGAAAGTCGTTGAAGGAATCGCCGATGCCTGCAAGCACAACGGCTGTGCGCTGATCGGCGGAGAAACCGCCGAGATGCCCGGCTTTTATCCCGACGGCGAATATGATCTGGCGGGATTCATCGTTGGCGTGGTCGATCGCGAGAAGATCGTCACCGGCAAAGATGTACAGATTGGCGACATTATTCTCGGGCTGCCTTCCAACGGATTACACACCAACGGCTACTCGCTGGCCCGCAAGCTGCTGTTCGAAGTTGCGCACTACTCGCCCGAGACGTACGTAAACGAAATTAAAAACAAAGTCGGCAATGAGTTGATGCGCACGCACAAGAGTTACTGGCCGGCGCTGCGGAAATTGATCGACGCGCAGTGTGTCGTCGCGATGGCGCACATCACCGGCGGCGGGATCACCGAAAATCTTCCACGCGTGCTTCCCCGCGGTACAGCGGCGGCCATCGAACTGGGATCGTGGCCGGTGCTCCCGATCTTCGAGCATCTGCAGGAACTCGGGAAAGTTCCGCAGGAAGAGATGCTGCGGACCTTCAACATGGGCTTGGGGATGCTGCTGATAATCCCCTCCGCGAAATTTAAGAAAGCACAGTCGGTGCTGGAGCGCGTCGGCGAGAAAGCCTACACCATTGGGCGAATCATCAAGGGCGAGCGCAAAGTCACCTACAGCTAATTGGGAGCGCCTGAAGCGCGTTCATTCCGCGGCCTCTATGGCATGCATGGACGCATGCCCCTGATCCGAATCATCTTAAAGAGGGTTGCATCAGCCCGCGCCCTGATGCCAATCGGGACTTGCAGCAACAAGCCGCCTTTGATTTTCACACTCCTTTAACACTCCCGCGCGCAAACTGGTCCATCCTTAAAAAGATTCTGTGGAGAGGGGACTTTCTGATGAAAAGCATTCGCAGTTATTACCGTGCATTCGTCTGGCTGATTGTAATTTCGGCAGGAGCCACTTTCGTCGCCTGCAATTCGTCGAAAAACGGGCAGGGTGAGAACCAACAAAGCAAGATGCTCATCGGCGCGGGCTCGACGTTCATCAATCCAATCATGTCGCATTGGATCGCCGATTTTCACAACAGCCATCCGGACGTGCAGATCAATTACCAGTCGATCGGCAGCGGAGGAGGAATCCAGCAGCTGAAGCAAGGCCTGGTGGATTTCGGCGCCAGCGATGCGGCTCTTGACGACCAGCAACTCCAAAGCATGCCGCCGCTGGTGCAGATTCCTGAGAGCGCCGGGCCGGTGTGCATCACCTACAACCTTCCGGACCTGAAAGAACCACTCAAGCTCAGTTCGGCTACTCTGGCCGCAATTTACCTGGGCGAGATCAAAACATGGCAGGATCCGCGAATCAAGAAGGATAACGCGGGAGTGACTTTGCCAAAAGATCCAGTGGTGGTTGCTCACCGCTCCGATGGCAGCGGTACAACAAATATCTTCACGACCTATCTCAGTGCAGTAAGCCCGGCGTGGGAAAAGAAAGTTGGCAAAGGAATCGCCGTGAGCTGGCCGGTTGGATTGGGCGGCAAAGGCAGTGAAGGCGTGACGGGCGTTGTGAAGCAAACGCCGGGCGCGATCGGCTACGTCGAACTCTCATACGCGACCGAGAACAAATTGCCGGTGGCGAAGATCGGAAACGCCGCGGGAGAATTTGTCGAGCCGACGGCCGCTGGCGCGACTGCTGCGATCGAGGCCTTCCAGCCAGAACTCGCAAAGGACGTGCGCACTCCGGTGGTGAACCCTCCGGCGTCGGCCAAAGATGCGTATCCGATCTCAGGGTTGACGTTTCTGCTGATCCCGAAGCAGGGCAAGAGTCCCGAGCGCGAGCAAGCGGTGAAAGATTTCGTGCAGTACATCATCACGGACGGGCAGAACGTGGCGGAAGGTTTGCAATATTCGAAACTGCCGTCAGGCCTGGCGGATCAGGACGAGAAGCTGCTGGCTGAACTCCAAACCGGAGGACAACAGACGTCGACCAGTCGGTCGCCGGCACAGTGAGATTGGGCTCTATCTCCGCAGTCTGAGCCGGCTGGTGAATTATTATGGGAGCGAAAGCTGAGAAGCTGACGCTCCCATGAAATCTTTAGGCATTCTTCTCTCTGGCCGCGGTTCGAACTTCGTCGCCATTGCTGACAACATCGATGCCGGACGCATTCCGAACGCGAAAATTTCCGCCGTCATCTCCAACCGGGCTGCGGCCCCGGGCATCGGCACCGCCCGCGAGCGCGGCCTCAATGCGCTCGTTATCCCCTCGAAGGGCAAAGAGCGCGAAGAGCACGATCGCGAAGTCGTCGATGCCCTCAAGCAGCACGGAGTCGATCTCGTCTGCCTTGCCGGATACATGCGCTTGCTCTCGCCGTGGTTCGTCCGGCAATTTCCGCACCGCGTTCTGAATATTCATCCGTCGCTGCTGCCCGCGTTCCCCGGACTTGAGGCGCAGGAGCAGGCGTTTGCCTACGGAGTAAAAGTTTCAGGATGCACCGTGCATTTTGTCGACGAGGAACTCGATCACGGCGCAATCATCGTGCAGAAACCGGTGCAGGTCCTCGACGACGACGATGAGCATTCGCTAGCCGAACGCATTCTCAAGCAGGAACATCTCGCGTACACCGAAGCAATCCGGATCGTGTTGGAAGGCAAGTTCGAGATTGTGGGGCGGAGATTGAAGAGGAACTAGCCGCTCCGCCGACCATCACCACTCTCATCTCGACCGGAGCGGCGCGTTCCGCAAAGCGGAAAACAAAGCGGAGCGGAGAAACCCTGTTTGTCGGATCCGGAGGTGAAGGCTGAAACCGGCCGAAAATTGAGGAGGAAGTACTACAAAGCCCAAAGATCACAGGAGCAGTTCAGCGTTTCGCGGTTGTATCGTTGCTGAAATTGTCCTGGCTACTCGCGATCTTAGGCTGAGCATGCCTCGCAAATTGTTTCGCCTCTTTCAGGGACCTTATGTAGGACCCACGCGAATGCTGCCTGAAAAAAGCGGATTACCCGCCAGGAATGCCAATGCAATCAAGACCGTCATCTTGCGTTATCACGGTCTCCTCCCCAAATCAATTTCCCAGATCTCAGCCTTAAGATCCTTGCCGAAGCTGTGATGCGATTCTTCACGCACGACCTGGAAACCTGCCTGCTTATAGATGTGCCGGGCAGCAACAAGAATGCTCTGCGTCCAAAGCGTCAGCTTTTTATATCCTGCTTGCCGAGCGAATCGAATGCATTCCTCGACTAACCGCTTCCCGATGCCCAGTGCCCGCGCTGCGGGTTCAACGTGCAACAGCCGCAGCCTTGCGACTTCGTCGGATCCTTTCGCAACGAAAACAGCCCCGACCCGTTCTCCATCTTTTTCTGCAATCCACGCTCGCTCGCGCTTCGGATCGTAAGTCTTGATGAATTGCGCCACGATCTCAGCTGCCAGCGCCTCGTAGGTGTTATCCCACCCGTACTCTTCGGAATAGAGAATTGCCTGGCGATAAACGATCCAACCCATGTCGCCTGGCTGGTGCATTCGCAGCAGGTAAGGAGTTCGCGATCCTTCGGTTTTGTCGCCGAGCAGCCTGCGAATCGTATCCACCGCATGAACCAATTGCTGGCGCTCGGTGGGGGAAACTTCATCGATCATTGCGGCGATGTCGCGATTCGAACGCTCGTTGAGCGGTGCGAACACTCTGCGGCCCTTCGCGGTCAGCGAGAGGAATCTCTGCCGTTCGTCGGCCTTTGACTGCTCCCGTGCCACAAGCTTTCGGCGCTCAAAGTCGCGCAAGATTCGGCTCATGTATCCGGCATCCAGCCCAAGTTCCTTGCGGATTTCCGTGGCTGTGGGCTTCTCTCGGTTTGCAAGCTCATACAAGACGCGCGCTTCCGCGAGTGAGAAGGGACTACTGGCCATTCCCCCGACGACGCCAATTTTGCGGGTGTAAAAGCGGTTAAAGGCACGAATCGCGCTTACTTGCTGATCAATGCCGCGTTGGAGCATAGGTCACCTCCAATGTAGTTGACGATAGCATATATATCATTGCTATAGTCAACTATGCAGTACTCGCGTCGCGGGGGATCAATGCGGACCAACTCCGGAACTGACGACTGCCTTTGCATACAAGCGAACGACTCAGAATGTATGCGCCATGAGACGCGCTGGGCCCTTAGAAACGCAAGCTATCGATTTTGAATGGGATACATACATTCGCAACTCCAAGAGGATGAACTGTGCTCCACAGCCGCAATCACCAACATTTGCATCGCCATCGCTTCGACGCGCGGAGTTGTGTTCGTCCCGCCGCTTGTGGTAGAGAACACGGATGATTTTCTTGAGGCAATGGACACACAGCTTGGCGGCAGCACTCCTGATTGTGTTGTTGATGTGCGGAACCCTGCAAAACGCAGGCGCAGAAGATAATGGTGTCGAGCGGACGCCGGTTCTCGGCTGGAGTAGCTGGAGCTTCCTCCGTAAGCATCCCACGGCGGACAACATCAAAGCGCAGGCGCTCGCACTGCATAATTCCGGATTGCAGAAACTCGGCTACGAATACATAAACCTCGATGACTTCTGGTATCAGTGTCCGGGGCCGCTGGGTCCGAACGTCGACGCTTATGGACGCTGGATGACAGATCCATCAATATTCCCAGCCCAAGGGGATACGGATGGCATCAAGGTCGTCGCTGACTATGTCCACAGTCTCGGGATGAAGTTTGGAATTTACGTTACGCCGGGAATTTCGAAGCAGGCAGTCAAGCGGAACACTTCCATTAAGGGCACATCTTACACGGCTGCCCAAATTGCGGAGCCTTCCGTAAAAGAGAACAACTACAACTGCAAGGGCATGGTCCGGATTGACTACAGCAAGCCCGGAGCGCAGGAGTATACGAATTCATGGGTTGAGATGCTGGCGGCGTGGGATATCGATTACATCAAAATAGATGGCATGACGAACAACAACGCCGCCGATGTTAAGGCGTGGTCGGATGCTATACGGCAAAGCGGACGGCCCATGGTGCTGGACGTCACTCAGGGGGATTTTACGACCGCTCTGGCCCCCACATTGATGAAGTATGCCAATCAATGGGAATTCGCGCCCGACGTCGAATGCTATAAGTGCGAAAAGGGCGGCAGCAGCGATCCGCTAACCAGTTGGTCCGATGTTGCCAAACGCTTTAACTATGTAGCGGAGTGGCAGCCTTACGCAGGGCCAGGCGGCTTCAACGATTATGACTCCCTCGAAATAGGAAATGGCAGCAATGACGGGCTGACTCCGGCCGAACGCCAGACTCAGATCAGCTTGTGGGCTCTTGGGGCGTCACCACTCATCCTCGGCATCGATCTTACTCACATCGACCCAACCGACCTGCAGAAATACCTGGAGAACTCCGAAGTCCTCGCTGTCGACCAGGATTCAATCGCCGCGAAGAGGGTGCTCAATTCCGGCAACCGGCAGGTGTTCGCCAAGAGAGAATCGAACGGAGACGTGATCGTCGGTTTATTTAACACCGGAGGCAAGCCAGAGGAGGTCTCCGTTCCACAATCAGCCGCTGGCCTTGCTGAAAACAAAAACGGCTATTCCCTGCACGACCTGTGGACCGGTGAGATAAAGCAAGTCACGAATTCCATCAGTGCTGTTGTTCCATCGCACGGGGTCGTCCTGTATCGGGTTGCTGGCCGTTAGATTACGCGATTCCTGGCGATTCCTTGTGGACGAAAGGATTCAAGGATTTGTGGATACCGAAACGGGATCACTGGGGAATAGCAGGAGTGCGGGTACGACGCGCTTCTGCAAGCGCCTGGGCGGGATCGCGCCCGGTCACCTCTTTGAACCACGCCGGATGATGCGTCCACGCCCACGCCTCGCTGACTGTTCCTCGCGTCATGGCCTGCATGGTTCCGGGCTCACCAATCGTGCTCAGATAGATGTGGATGAAGATTCCTGCCAGCATGACCAGCGCTGAAACATCGTGAATGACGTAGCTGACTGCGACCGCGACTCCGCCGAAAATCTCCGGGAACCACATGATCACGCCTGTGATGACGTACGCGATGCTGCCACAGACAATCTCCCAGAACATCAGCTTCTGTCCGCCGTTGAAGAATCCTACGTCCGGGGGCTCGACCGTGTCGCGATTGGTGACATAGTCATTCAGCCGTTTCATCCAACGAGTGTCACCGGGACCCCATTTCATCGGAAGGGCCCAATTCAGAGCCTGCAGTCCGAAGAAGAAAACGAAACCAAGCCCGAACCACGGATGCAACATGCGCGTCATCGCACCGCCACCGAACAGCGGGGTGAACCACCGGAAAATCCACGGCATGTAGATCCCGAAGCCGGACAACAGAGCAAGAAAGAAAAAGATCCCGTAGGCCCAGTGCAGGAATCGCGTGTAGGCGCGGTGCCGCAGCAATTCTCCGACGTAAACTACGGTCAGCCCGAGCCGGTTGATCAGGTGGTCGGGCTGGCCTTGAAATCGTTGCGATGAAGTCGCCACTAGTTCTCCTTCTTTGCCTCGCCGCCGTCAATCTCTTTGACGGGAGGCTGCGGTTGTACGCGCCGCGGCCCCTCCGTGACGTAGTGCAGAATCACTCCGGCAAACGTCATCATCGACGCAATCAGTCCCAGCGGCTTGAACCAGTTTTTCCAAAGTGTGAAGCTGAGCGGGATGCGCGGATTCTTCGGCAGCCCGCCATACTTCTCGGGATTCGTCGCGTCGTGCAGAATGTAGACGACCGAAGTGCCGCCGATGGTCTGCGGATCGTAGATGCCCGCATCCTTCAGGCCGGCATGTTGCTGAAGTTGCGTCACGCGTTTGTTTGCGATCATCAGCATGTCGTCTTTGGTGCCAAAATGCAGACAGCCGGTCGGACACGCCTTGATGCACGCCGGCTCTAATCCCTGCCCCACACGATCGGAGCAGAGCGTGCACTTATAAACCTTCTTCGTCGAAGGATTGAACTTCGGCACATTGAACGGACAGCCCGAGACGCAGAACTGGCATCCGATGCAATTCTCTTCCTGGAAATCGACGATGCCATTGCGATACTGCACGATTGCGCCATCGGCGGGACACGCAGCCAGACAGCCCGGATCGGCGCAATGCATGCACTGGTGCTTTCGCATCAACCACTGGAACGATCCGTCCTCATGGCTCACTTCGTTGAACTTGATCAGGTTCCAGTAATTCCAGTTCGTGTCGGGCATCGTCTGATACGTGTTATCGAACATGGTGGGTTGGAACGGCATATCGTTCCACTCCACGCATGCGACCTCGCACGCTTTGCATCCGATGCATGTCGTCGTGTCGATGAGCTTGCACACTTGTTCTTGGCGCTGTGTGCCCGCGCCTGGAACTGGGCCGGGGTGGCCTGAGATTTTCTGTATTTGCAGCGTTTTGCGATCGCTCATCTCAGGTCTCCGTTATGCCTTCTCCAGCTTTACCAGAAAGCCCTTGAACTCCGGCGTGTACGCGTTCGGATCGATCACCGCGGGCGAGAGCAAATTCGCCGGAGTTCTTGCCGTCTTGCCTTCGTCCTCGGCAATACCGCGGTATCCCCAGTGAATCGGAATGCCAATCTGATACGTTCTCTTGCCGTCGATCGTCATTCCTTTAATCCGCCGCGTGACCATCGCTTTTCCGATGTATTCCGCGCGGGCGCTCGTCACCTTCACTTTCTCCCCGCCACGCAGCCCGATCTGGTCGGCAAGTTCTGCGGGAATCTCGACGAACGGCTCAGGCACAAGCTGCACGTTCATCGGATTGTTCTTCGTCCAATAGTGATAATGCTCGGTGAGCCGGTAAGTCGTGCAGATAATGTTGAACCCGTCGGCGACCGTTCCGTACTTGTCCAGATCGGACTTGAATCTCTTGGCAAGAGGATTGTTCGACTGGTTCGGATGCAACGGATTCGCGATCGGACTTTCAGTCGGCTCGTAGTGCTCGGGGAACGGACCGTCCGCGACCGCTCCAATCGGGACAAATAAGCGCCCCACTCCCTCCGGGTTCATGATGAACGGCCCCATATGACTCTTGGGATCGGAATCGGGCTTGAAATCCGGAACGTCGTTGCCCACCCATTTCTTCTTCGCTTCACTCCACCAGACTTGCATGCGATCGGGATCCCACGGTTTTCCGTTCAGATCGCACGACGCGCGGTTATACAGAACGCGGCGATTCATTGGCCAAGACCAGCCCCAGTTCGGGTGAATTCCCAACCCCGATGGATCTTCCGGCCCACGCCGCTGCGACATCGCACCTGCTTCAGTCCACGATCCGCAATACAGCCAATTGCCCGACATCGTCGAGCCGTCGTCCCGCAGGAAAGAAAAGCCGGGGAGCTGTTGATCGGCCTTAATCGTCGTATTCGTCTTGGCGTCGGTGACGTCAGCGATGGCTTTGCCGTTGATCTCTTTCGCCACCTCAGAGAGCGAAGGGTTGTACGGATTCGTGTAGGTCCACGAAGCTTTCAGAATCGGGTCGGGAAGCTTACCGCCTTCCTTCTGGTATTTCTCGCGGATCTTGAGGAAAATCCGCGCCAGGATTTCCTGATCGAGCTTGCAGTCACCCGGAGGCGGAACGGCAGCCCACTTCCACTGCAGCCAGCGCGCCGAGTTTACAAATGTCCCATCTTTCTCCGCGAAACCCGCACCGGGCAACCGATAAACGGTCGTGTTGATCTTCGCCATTTCCTCCGGCGTCGTTCCCGGAGCACGCCAGAATTCGCTGGTCTCGTCGGGATAGATCTCGCACACCACCAGAAAATCTGCTTTCTTCAGCGCTTCAATATTCTTCTTCGCATTCGGCCCGATCATGACGCCATTCATGCCAAAGGCGTACATGCCTTTGACCTTGCCGGCGTACATGTCGTCCCAGATCTCGGTCCACGAATATTTGCGGTCGATCTTGGGAAGCCAGTTAAATGCGAAGTCGTTTTCTTTCGTCGCCGCGTCGCCGTAGATCGCTTTGAGGAACGAAACCGTAAACGCTGGAGTGTTCGACCAGTAGTTGAACGAATCCCATTCCTTCGGCTTGGAGGGCTTCGGAGTCGTGCGCGTCAGATAAGCTTTCAGATCAGTATCTGCGGGGACCGGCATCTTCAAGTAGCCGGGCAGAATATCGAAGATTCCTGCCATGTCGGTCGCGCCCTGAATATTCGAGTGTCCACGAAGCGCGTTCACGCCTCCGCCGGCGCGTCCGACATTACCCAGCAGAAGCTGGAGCATGGCTGCTGTGCGGATCGTCTGCGTGCCCGAAGAATGCTGCGTCCAACCGACCGCGTAGATGATAGTCCCGACTTTCTTCGTATCGCCGTCTTGGCGAATCGAAGTGAACGTGTCCCACGCCTTGATCGCCTGATCTTTCGGAATACCCGTAATGCGCTCGACCATCTCCGGCGTGTAGCGCGAATACTGCTGCTTGAGAAGTTGGAACACACAGCGAGGATGCTGCAGCGAGAGATCGTACGCGACGTTCGGCGGTAGCATCGGCGGAGGAATCGGGCCGCCGCCCATGCCTTTCGCTCCAGCCGGACCTTGTGCCTGATATCCCTGGCCTTCGGCCTTGCTGCTAATGTCGCTACTCTGCTCATGATTGTGGGACGGACTGGGGCTTCCCACATGGGATGTTGGCGCGGCGGTGGTCGGTGGAGTGGGCGCTCCGCCTTCCTGGTAGTTCCACGTGGATTTGTCGTAGGTCTTCGCGTTCGGATCGAAGCCGGAATACAACCCGTCTTCGGGAAGCTTGAACCCTTCCTTCACGACAAATGCGGCATTCGTGTAGTTGACGAGATATTCCTTGTTGAACCGGCTATTCTCGATCGCGTAGTGGATCATCCCGCCGAGAAAGGCGATGTCCGATCCGACGCGAATCTGCAGGAACAGATCGGCTTGAGATGCCGTCCGCGTAAAGCGCGGGTCCACCACAATAACTTTTGCGTTGCGGTTGCGCTTCGCCTCAACGACCCACTTGAATCCGCAAGGATGGTTCTCGGCTGGATTCCCGCCCATGATGAGCATCATGTCGGTATTCTTGATATCGACCCAGCCGTTCGTCATCGCCCCGCGTCCGAATGTTGGCCCCAAACTGGAGACCGTGGGGCCGTGTCAAACACGTGCCTGGTTTTCCAGGCACGTCACCCCCATCGAACGCATCGACTTCACAACCAGATAATTGAACTCGTTTGTATCGGTACAGCCGCCCGCGAATGCGAGTGTTTCGAGCCGATTCACCGTTTTCCCGTTCGCGTCTTTCTCGACGAATGTCGCATCGCGCAGTTGCTTGGTCCGGGTGGCGATTTCGTCGATCGCCTGATCCCACGAAATATCTTCCCAGTGGTCCGATCCCGGACGCCTTACTTGAGGCTTCAGCAAGCGTCGATCGTTCACGACATCCTGCAGCAGCGACGATCCCTTCGGGCACAGCGTGCCGCGATTGATCGGATGATCGGGATCGCCCTCGATGTGCCCGACCTGCGGCGTGACATTCTTCGCGCCGTCTCCGATCGTGTGAATGATGATCCCGCAACTCACCGAGCAATACGGGCAGGTGCTGCGAGTCTGCGTGGTGCGGGAAATTTTCAGAGAAGATGATTGTGCGTGCAGAGGCTGAAGATCAAATCCCAGCGCAGAAAGACCGACCGACCCAGCTGCGCCTACCTTCAGAAAGGCTCGTCGCGAAAGGTCCACTTGGGGCTCCCCGGGAAACGCCGCAATGAAAACGTTTTAGTACCGCTTCGGAATGCGACGAACGTTACACCCAAGAATTACGGGTGTCAATACTGTCAGAGGAATGTTAATGGCATGTTAAAAACCGAGCAGGTTAGGGACAATTTTTGTGTACCCATGCTCATTCGCCCAGACGTCCAGGACGACCAGCGCGGCTTCATCCACCAGAGGCTCGGATAATCCATTGATCGAGAGGTCGATGGCCTTCAAATAGCGCTTGCATGTATCGCAAGCCTCGACATGGACGTGAGGAAATTCCTCGGAAGAATATTGCGGCAGCTTCTCCTTATCCTCTTCGCCACACCACGGGCAAACGACTCTGCGATACGGCCATTCTCGCAGGCAGAACGAGCACAACAACCACCGGCTTGCACCCTCGCCTTCGGGATGCAGAACCGCCATCTGTGGCAGACCATTGCACGCCGGGCAATTGTTTCTCCTGTCCTCTTCTTCTATCCGCAACTGCAATTGGAGATTTTCTGCGATCGGTTGCAGACAAGCCCGCGGAAAGAAATCTTCAAAAGGATCAGTTAAGTCTTGATCTGTCGGAAAGACTTTTCGCCGAAGCAGCTCTCGCCAGGTTGCTTCCCCCGCGTCATGCAAACGCCCGGCCTCGCTGCGAAGTTTTTCCGGCCCATGGTCGGCGGCTAACCTGAGAATGCCAGGCATTTCCGAGCAGGCGCGCGAGAGATCAATCCGCTCGCGCAGCCCCATGTTGTAGTTCAGCACTGGATGGAAGCGGCGCGCCACCTGCCGCTGAAAATCCAGAGTCGCTTCGTAGAAGCGGAGTGCCGTAGCCGCGGCAGCATCTTCTTCCTGCAATTCGCGAGCGCGAGCTATTCGTGCATTCCAGAGCGCATCGTGGTCGGACGTGTTCATTGGCAAAGATGGGCCTCGGCTCATTGTTCCACAATCAAAGCGAAATCGGCGGTGCTTCGGCTGGCCCTCAGTGCCGCATTGACGGAACCCCAAAATCCAGTGGGGCCCGCCAATATCGTGCTCTATCAGAAAAACATTAAAGCGATATGCTGCAGTGAAGCTTTATGATCTGTAGAGCAGATTGATGACCGCATCGCCGCATGCGCTGCGGATGCTAAATTCAGCCGGTACGACGCGCGGCCTCAAGAGGATAAATGTCTACACGATCGGCAGGGGTAACACGTCGTCAGTTCGTAACATCATCAGGAGCGGCAGTGTTGGCATCGAGCCTGGCGGGAGTGCTATCTGTTCCTGAAGTATCGGCTCGCGACAGTCGATCGGGGAAATCGCGCGTCATTATCGACACCGATCCTGGAATCGATGACGCTTTCGCTTTGCTATTGGCGATGCGATCCCCGGAACTGCAGATCGAAGCCATAACTCCTGTGGCCGGAAACGTGCCGCTCGATCTTACTCTTCCGAACGCATTGCGAATGGTTGAGATTGCCGAACGCACTGACATTCCAGTTGCTGCCGGCGCCAGAAATCCCATGGTGCGGAGACTGGTAACAGCGGCCTATGCACATGGCGAGAACGGGCTAGGCGGCGCAGTGTTTCCGGAGCCGACGACGAAGCCGGTAAAGGAGACAGCAGCCCAAATTATCTGCGACGTCGTGCGCAAATATCCAGGAGAGGTCACATTGATCACGATCGGTCCGCTGACGAATATTGGTGCGGCCCTCGCCTCGGATCCAGAACTCGCCGGCAAAATTCGCGGCGTGGTGATGATGGGCGGTTCGCTGTCGGGAGGCAATATCACTCCGGCGGCGGAATTCAACATCTACGTTGATCCGGAGGCCGCACGGATCGTTTTTCAGTCGGGTATCCCGATCACCATGGTTGGCCTTGATGTCACCCGAAAAACCTCACTGACGGACGAGCATGTGAGGCAGCTAAGCGCGTCGAAGAGCCGCGTGAGTCAAGCCGCGGCCAAGATTGCACGCAGTGCGATCGACCACAACCGTGCACAAGGATTTCTTATCGGGCCTAATATGCATGATTCGCTCGCCATGACAGCATTTCTCGACCCCTCCATCCTGACGTTTGAAAATTACTATATCGATGTTGAGGTGAATGGAGAGTTGACCGCTGGGCAGACCCTTGGATACAGCCCGAATCAAGGTGATCTGCGGCGGAGCCCGGAAATGCAAAAGAAGGCCGAATCCAACATGGTGATTCGGGGCGCCGCTCCGACTGTGGCCGGGACAAAGATTTCGCCGGTGTTAAGAGACAAGTGGGTTCCTAATGCTCGCGTTGCATTGGGAGTGAACTCTGCGCGGTTCTTCGATTTGCTACTTGGGCGCCTGTCGACCTAGCAGAACTGAACAACGGAACTCAGTACCCGCCAAGTCGAGCCGGGTACTGATTTGAGGCATTTGCGGCAAACAAGCTACAGGTGTGTGGCCGGGGATAGCTCCCGATGACTCGCCGCTATGGTGCTCCACACCATCCCCCAGGTCTACGAGCTCGACTCTCATGGGTGGTGGTGTCTACAAACACTCTCCCTTCAGGATCTTACGTTCCTATGCCTGCAAACAGGCACTCATTCACGCGCGGTAACCGGCTCGCTGTGACTTTTGTACGGTTGCGAATGCTGTTTCTCCACTCTAATCTCTTCCGCGTGAGATCGGCGCAGCAACGCCAGCGGGAGGAAAACACTAATATCGATGGCCACCATTCCAGTGACCAACCGCACCCAGATTGCTAAACGCAGGAGCAGTCGAATCGCTTTAAGCGCGCCTGTCGGACTCTCGGGCGAAGATACTCAAAAGTGTTCCTTTACAATGCCCGCAAAAGCCACCAACCTGAACAGGTACGGAGCAGCGATTCATTTACAGCGCGACTTGCTGGTTGGATCAACCGTGAGTGTACGCAATAAGAGTGGAACGCAAGTATCGGCCCGAGTGGTCGCGCAGTTGGCTGTCTCTCAGAAAATTTCCGTTTACGGAGTCGAGTTTACAGAGCCAGACCTTGCAAATGGGTTTTGGGGAATCAGCTTTCCGCAGCTTGAGAACAAGAGTAGTAGCGCGAAGGTCGCTGATCAAGCTGGCGTCGCAAGACGCAGGCTTGGCAGTTCGCGGTCCCAAGCCTAAATTCTGTATATCGAAACGCCGCGAGGCAGGCCGACCGTCTTACGTCACAGTGAAACTCTTGGCGCTGGATGCAGTTCCAGCCGGCGTCGTGATCACAATCTTTCCTGTCTTCGCGCCAGTGGGAACTGTTGCGGTCACCTGCGTGTCTGAGTTCACAGTGAAGTTAATCGCTGCAACCCCGCCGAAGGTTACCTTCGAAGTCTGAGTCAAACTAACTCCTGTGATGGTCACGACCGTCCCAACCGGCCCGCTCTGAGGAGTGAAGGTCTTGACTTGAGGCGTCACGCGGAAGTTCTTGCTGCTGGTAAGCGTTCCGCTCGAGGTCGTCACAGTAACGGCACCCGTGGTCGCTCCGCTCGGCACTGTGGCGGTAAGAAATGTCGTGCCGCTCAGCGTGACCGTTGTGGCCACAACTGTGCCAAATGTTACGACCGACGAGCTGCTAAGGTTTTGCCCAAGGATGCCGATTTTCGCTCCGACTTTCCCAGAACTTGTCACCAGCGCGGCGAATGGCGCAGCACCGATGTTCTCGCTGTAGAGCACACCGCAAACACCAGGACTACAGACAGGATCGACGTCGCCTGTGCCGCCGAGTTGCGTCCCACCGTACAACAATCCGTTCGTGGCCTGGAACAAGTTTGAATAAGGTAGCTGGCCCGTCGTCAAATCGAAGTTATAAATAACGGAAAAGGATCCGCTCGATGTAATCTTGAAAACCGTGCCACACCCACTGGGACAATTGGCGCTCACGGCACCTCCTTGAGTGTTCGCGCCATACAGATTTCCATCAGTGGCTTCCACCAGGCCGGCAAAGGGCACCGCGCCATCGGTCGTGTAGTTCATGCTGTGGAGCACGCTGAGCCTACCTGCTGGGGTCACCTTGAATACGACGCCTTCGCCATTCGACCCGCCTTCAATGGTCGTGCCATAGAAGTTCCCGTCGTTGCCCTGTACGACCCCGGAAAGTGGGTATGCGCCGTGCGTGTTGTCAAAGTTATAGAGAACGGTGAGCTTGCCTGTGGAAGTAATCTTAAAGAACACTCCGTAGCCAGCCGTTCCGCCAAAGTGAGCGGTGCCATAGAAATTCCCGTCCGTGCCCTGCGTTAGCGGGCCAGTCGGTTCCTCGCCATGAGTCCCGTCAAACTGGTACAACGCGGTGAAAGCTCCGGCGGAGCTAATCTTATAAATTGTGCCCAGGCCCGAACCTCCGTTGCAGGCGCCGCAAGTTGTCCCGTAAAAGTTTCCATCCAACCCCTGGATCGGTGGCGCGAATGGTAGTGCCCCGTCATTGCCGTCGGTAAAAGTGTAGAGGGTCGTTAAGCTACCAGCCGGCGTCATTTTGAAGACCGTGCCAGACCCATCGACATTTCCCCCATAAGTCGTGCCGTAGAAGTTGCCATCCGTGCCGAGGGTCACGCCGCCGTAGGGATAGGCCCCGTCCCCGGTTACCGTTGCGAACGAATACAGCGTTGAGAGTGTGCCAGCGGGTGTTAGTTTGTACGTGGCTCCGTACGCGTTATTCGCCCCACCTGAGCTTGTGCTGCTGTATAAATTTCCATCGCGACCTTGAGCTATGATTCCATCGTAGAACGGTTGAACCGGATCGTTGAGTTGCGATCCAAAATTGTAGACAACCGAAAACGTCTGCGCTCGGACCAACGTTCCTGAACCAAGTAGAAGGATTACCGCAATCCCCGCGATCGTCGACCTCTTTATTAGTGTGCAAGACATTGCATATTCTCCTTAGACGCGATCCGGGCAGCAACACACTCGGACCTCCGACACCAGTGCCATTGTCTCGGTGTGTGGCGAAGGCTAGAATGCTCGGGCGTTAAGTTAGGCGCTCTTGCCGGCAGGGGGACCGGCGGACCCAGACTGCGGTTCGGGCACGAATCTACCGACTTGCAGCTGCCGCTGTCTTTACCGAAATCTTAAAGTTGCTTTAAATCACAAATCCCCAGGGTTTCATCATGGGCGATACGAGTACATCGATCTTCGCTTTCCGTCCATTCCACTTGGACGCAGCCCAGCGGTCATTGACTCGGGACGGGCAGCCCATAGCATTGACTCCCAAGGAATTCGACACTTTGCTGGTCCTGGTTGAGGCCGGCGGAAAAGTCATGAGCAAGGAAGGACTGCTCCGACAAGTCTGGCCAGATAGCTATGTGGGCGACGGCAGCTTGGCGAGAAACATTTCTGTGTTGCGGAAAGCGCTCGGAGACGGAGTCATCGAGACACTTCCTCGGAGAGGTTACCGGGTGGCGGTTCCGGTCAGCATCGTAAGTGCGATCCCAGAACGGACCACCGCCGAAATCGCACAAGGGCCACATCTCGATTCTGCTACGGATCAGGCTACCGATGCGCGTGAGGTCGCGCAGAAGGTGTCGGTTGCTCAAGAAATCGTGGCCGGACCCTCAGGGGTCCTTGATCGAAGCTCGAAGTTAGCTCCTAAGTGGTGGGTTCGACCTGCTCAGTCCCGCTGGCTCGCATACGCCGCGATCCTTGCCTTTCTCTCCGGTGCCATTGCCGTCCTAAACCGCAAATCGATATCGCACGCAAGCGTTCCCTCCTCTTTCTCGGGCTCAGTCCGGATCGCAGTGTTGCCGTTCGCCAACTATACTGGCGACCCGCAGCGAGATTACCTGTGTGACGGAATGACTGAGGCAACAATCTCTGAGTTGAGCCGGTTGAGCCCAGGCCATATGAGCGTGATCGCCCGCACCTCGGCAATGAAGTTCAAGTCGACTGACAAAGCCATTCCTGAGATCGCGCGCGAATTGAAGGCCGACTACATTCTAGAAAGCAGCGTACGCAGTTCGGGCGAGCAAATGCGGGTTACCACCCAACTGGTGCGCGGTTCCGACGCATCGCACGTCTGGACGGGAGAATACGAGCGCACGCAGCAGAATATGTTGGACATTCAGCAGGAAGTGGCTGTTGCCGTGGCACAGGAAATCCGGCTCAGCCTCGATGCCTCGGTGAGAAAGCACCTGCGTGGCGCACTGACGGTGGACCCGGAAGCTTATCAGGATTACCTGCTTGGGCGATACAACTGGAACAAGCGCAACCGGGAAGGGCTGCTGGAATCGGTAAGACTCTTTGATCGCGCAATTGCGCGTGATCCCGGATATGCGGAGGCTTACGCCGGCTTGGCAGACTCATATCTCGTGCTGGGTGGCGGCTATCTACCTGACATTGAAACGTACAATAAGGCGCGAGCGGCCGCTCTGAAAGCATTGGAACTCGACGACACCCTTTCCGACGCCTATACCTCGCTGGCCTACGAGAAGTTTGTCAACGAGCGGGATATGGCTGGCGCGGATGAGGATTACCAACGCGCCCTGACCCTGGATGCGAACAACGCCAACGCCCATCACTGGTATGGTATTTACCTTTCGGCGATGAGACGGCATGACGAAGCCATTCAGCACATCAATCGGGCGCTGGAGCTAGACCCACTCGCGATCGGAATCCGATACAACGCAGGATGGATTTATATGGTCGCGGGCCGCACAGATGAGGCGCTTGCGATTGCACTGCGTGCGCTAGAGATGGACCCCTCCAGTGCTCCCGCCCACGGTACGCTGGGCGCGGTTTATCTCGCCAAGGGTGAGTATGATCGGGCAATCGCGGAGGTGCGGGCAGCACAGAGCTTGCGGGCCGATCATTCCCCCTATCTGGTTGAAGTGGCCCAAATCTACGCAATTGAAGGTAAGAAAGAACAAGCCCGCAAGTTGCTTGCGTCCGCTCTAGCGGATCACGGGTGGAGCAAGGTTGCGCCTTATAGTTTCGCATTAACCTACGCATCTCTTGGTGAGAAAGACAAAGCATTCTATTGGCTGAAGCGCTCGGTTAACGATCACTCCTGCACTGCCATGGAGATCAACAATGATCACGGGCTCGATCCTCTTCGCTCCGATCCTCGCTTCTCAGAGATTGCGCGTCCGTTCTCTCTCGGCGTCGAAGGCAAACCCGCCATTTAGATGTGTGCTCTTCTGCAGCTAAAGGACAGGAGCCAAAGGCCTAAATATCGGAACGCATCGGCTCCGTGCCGCCGATTTCCTGTGGGGATGTTCGCTGGACGGTGCCGATCACCGTTCCGGTTGTAAGCGAACGGCGTTAGCGGGAGGAGCCTGAGAAATAAGTAGCGCTAAGCCGGAAGCTGACGCGACACTCCACTGATGCGACGTTTCGCAAGTGAGGATACGGCGCGGAGTTCGCCCGAGGGGTTGGCAGTTACCCATAAAGCCAAAAGGTGAATTCTGCCGCGAGATGAAAAACTTGCTGTCTAATTCAAACCGATGCGGCGAACAAGCCCCTGAAAACGGGCATCCGGACGCAAGTTATCAAGCAGCAGGTCAGAATTCAGCGACAAGATCTCGAAAGACTTCTGTGAGTACGCCTGTTCAAGATAGTCGAAGGCTTTGTCATTTTCGCCAAGGCCTGCATAAATCGTAGCCATCGTGTAGGGAGAAGCGGTCGCTTTCGACTTGCGCTCCAACTCCTGAAGAATTTTCTTCGCCTCCGATTTCTTGCCGAGGACAGCATTAGCGTGGGCGAGTGCCACGATGGGACGCTGCGAACCATTCGACATCTTGATAGCCTTGCGGTATTCCTCAATCGCTTCTTGAACCTTGCCTGTGCCTTCGTAACCGACGGCGAGAGAATAGTGCTGAGACCAATCGTTAGCATCCCACAACAATGCCCTTTTGCTCGCATCAATGAGTCTGGGATAATCCCGTATTTCATAATAGACACTTGATTCGGTGTGAGCAGCGCTGGAACCGTAGTCCAGTTGGTCAATCTTGGCGATCTCTGCGAGGGCTTCAGTCCGTCGGCCGATCGCGGCGAGAAACACGGCGCGATCTTCATGCGCGCAACTGTAGCTCGGCGCCAGGGCGATGGCGCGATTGAACTCACGATCGGCAACACTCCAGTCCCACACAAAAGTCGAGCTCAGGAGGCCAAGAGTATCGTGGGCTTCGCCAATGCTATCGTCTAGTACCAAGGCCTTACCCAATGCCTCGTTGGCGGATCGGTAGGCCTGATCTTTTTGCAACGCTCCATCAAAAGCTAAATAGACGTAAGTATCTGCCAGCCCCGCGTAAGCGAGAGCAAAATCTGGGTCTTTCTGGATCGCTTCTTCGAAGTAGCGTTGGGCTTTCTTGACAGACTCCGGTTTCGTGAATTCGTTAGTGAAGTACAGACGCCCCTTCAGGTAGGCGTCATATGCGGTTGCGTCTACCGCGTGGGCTTTCCGAATCTGGGCCTGCTGTGTTGGCGTGAGTTGCGCGCGAATCTGCTGCGCGATGGCGTACGCCACCTCACCTTCCAAGCTGAGGATATCCCCGAGATCGCGGTCGTACGTCTCTGCCCACAGGTGCTGGTCGTTGTCGGCCTGAACAAGTTGTGCGGTAACTCGCACTCGTCGCCCTGAACGAATGACGGATCCTTCGACGATGGCGTCGACTCTCAATTCCCGCGCGATTTCGGGCAGGCTCTTTTTTGCACCTTTGTACCGCATGACGGAAGTGCGCGAGATAACGCGGAGCGAGCCGATCTGGGCAAGATCTGTGGTCAACTGATCCGTCATGCCATCGGCGAAGAACTCTTCCGAAGGGTCTCCCGACAAGTTGTCCAGCGGCAGGACAGCAATAGACCGTATGGATGCAACGCGTATTTTCGTATTTAAGTATCGCCAACTTGTAAAGGCAACGAGAGCTACCGCAAGAAAAGCAATCGCTACGACGGCTAGATTTTTGTTTCCTCTTGAGGGCCTGACCGGGACTAGCTGTGGAGTCGGATGGTCGCGGGTTTCCGTGACCAACCGCGGCGCAGCCACGTCCTCTACCGGCCCGATATACCGATAACCCCGGCGAGGCAGCGTCTCAATGTATCGGGGTGTGTCAGCCGAATCGCCAAGTACATCGCGAATCCGTGCGATCGCGTTGTGCAGACTGTGGTCGAAATCGACGAATGTGTCGGCCGGCCAGATCCTGGCCTGAAGTTCCTCGCGATTAACAACATCGCCGGCGCGTTCTAGCAAAATCTGGAGAACTTGGAGCGGTTGGCCCCGCAGGCGCAGCCTGACGCCGTGCTTGCGCAATTCACCCGCACGAACATCTAGTTCAAAAACATCGAAACGTAACCTGTCGGCAACTCGAGGCTGGGTGGCCACAAGTACCTCCGCGAGAGTCTGCAAAGACTACCACAGGTTTTCCAACTCTTTGAGATCTATCTGTTCGAGCTGGAAGCACATCCTTTTCAGTGACTTAACGATGGAGAAAACTTTGGGGACGAATGGAGATCACGTGGATTGCACGCCGCTCCGGAACTGGTAAAAGTGCGGTTGTCAGTGCATTGCTCGGGCGTGATGGCGATGCGCCGGTGAGCATTTCTCGCAGCAAATTTCTGACAACAAGAAATTGGAGATAAAAAATGAAGAAAATTACGTTTTTAGATTGGCGCCTTGCGCCATTGGTGTTTGCTCTTCTGGGGATTTCAACCTCCGCCTTAGCCCAGCATACAATGCAGTCGGAGGGTTCTGGAGACAAAGACAAACTTGTTCAGGCCGTCCGGGAAGCTACGAAGCAGTACCTCGATATTAATAATGCCGTAAAAGACGGCTACGCGCCTTTCCTCGGCTGTGTAAGCGGTTCGGATCACGGTGCGATGGGCGTCCACTACGTCAACGGCAACCTGCTAAACGGAACGATAGATGACGCGCACCCGCAAGCTCTCATCTACGAACCGCAGGCGAACGGTCAAATGAAACTGGTTGGAGTGGAGTTCATTGCCTTCGCGTCCACCTGGTTACAGAGCAACACAAATCCTCCGGTGCTGGACGGGCAGGTATTTCTGTATGTCGACAGCCCAAATCGATTCAATATCCCGGCGTTCTTTGAGCTCCATGTCTGGGCCTGGCGGGATAATCCGCAGGGTCATTTCGTGGACTGGAACAACCACGTAACTTGTGCGAATCAGTAGTCTGGGGGGAGATGCGTGGGCACAAAAAGCATCTCCGTCCTGATAACCCATGGCACCTTATGTAACCTCGACTTTCCGAGGCGACAACAGGTCCTTGTGTCCCTAGTGTTTCCAGTTACTCTCAATCCGCGGAGGATGCTGCAGGGTTTGCATGACCACACAGTACTGTTCCGTTTTGGCCTGCAAGGCACTTAATTGCTCGGGCGTGGCCTCAGGTGCCCGGACATCGAAAGTTACGCGGATGGCCTCAAACCCAACCGAGACTTCTTTCGATATTCCTAGCGTCCCTTGTAGGTCCAGATCTCCTTCGACGGTAACATTAATGCCCTGCGTGGGTATTCCCATCGCAGCAGCCACCATCTGGCAGGTAATCTGAGCACAGGCAGCCAGCGCCCCTAATAGGAGGTCCCCAGAGCAGGCTCCACTGCCTGCTCCGCCAACCCCCTTGTGCGCTTGCGCATTGTAGATAGCACGGCCCAAGTCCACAGAGCAGGAGATGGGTGCGTCACTCTGGGTCCCGCGTGCAATCAGCGTGATCCGAGAGCTGCCCGGATCTTGCCGGTACATCTCTTTTAAAGGCCGCTGCAGCGATCGAATATCCATTAAAGCCTCTCCAAAGCTGGGATATTATAAGCGCAACACTGGGTACTGTATTGCAATCACTGCTGTCCGCGGCCCGAATGTCCACGGTGTCGCTTTGGGGTCCCATGAATCAATCTTCGAAGTCAAGTTCGGAGCAGTCCGCGCTGTCGCCGGGCACACGTTTCGGCAGCTATGAGATTCTTCAGCAACTGGGCGCCGGCGGGATGGGAGAGGTCTATCGCGCCAAAGACACACGCCTCAATCGTGAGGTAGCAATCAAGACGCTTTCGCTCGATCGCTGCTCTCATCCAGACGCCTTGTTACGATTCGAGCACGAGGCCCGAGCTGCCAGCGCGCTCAGTCATCCCAACATCGTGACGATTTATGAACTCGGGCATGAAAATGGAACACGCTATATTGCCATGGAACTGGTGGACGGAAAGACGCTACGTTCGCTGCTGGGCAGTGGCGCGATCCCCTTTCGAAAATCGGTTGCAATCGCCGCTCAGATCGCAAATGGGCTGGCTCAAGCGCACGAGATTGGCCTCGTCCATCGCGACCTGAAGCCCGAGAACCTGATGATTTCTCAGGACGGCACCGTCAAGGTGCTTGATTTCGGCCTGGCTAAACTTCTTAAGCCCGACCGTGGCCGTTCAGATTCGAGCACCACGATCACGGAGCACGGAACGGTGGTGGGGACTATCGGCTACATGTCCCCGGAACAAGCAGCAGGCGAGGAATTAGATTTCCGTTCCGACCAATTTTCGTTCGGAGCTGTTCTGTACGAAATGGCGACCGGAACTCCCGCCTTCAAGAAGAAGACGCACGCGGAAACCATGGCGGCAATCCTCCGCGATGAACCGGAGGGCCTCCGCACGAAAACGGTACAGGCACCTGCTCCTTTCATTTGGATCGTAGAGCGTTGTCTTTCCAAGGATCCGCAACAACGTTATGCCTCCACACGGGATCTGGCTCGCGACCTCGCCGCTGTCCGCGATCGACTAGCAGACGCCCCCGCCCGTGAATCCAAACCCTTTACTCAGAATCTGCCGGTGCAGCGCACTGCATTTATTGGCCGCACAAGAGAAGAGGAGGCCTTATCTCATTTGTTAAGTCGCACGGACGTTCACCTGATGACACTAACCGGTCCGGGCGGCATTGGCAAGACTCGGCTCGCATTGCAAGTGGCTGGCAAAATGGCCGATCGGTTTCCTGGGGGCATTTGCTTTGTTGGCTTATCGGCGATTCGCGAGCCAGCTTTGATTGCGTCCGCGATCGCGCAAATGGTTGGCGTCCGGGAGACCGGTAGCAAGTCTCCAGAGCACACTTTGATGGAGTACCTGGGCGGCTTGAGCCAACCGATGCTCTTGTTGCTCGATAACTTTGAACACCTCGTCTCTGTAGCTGACGTCGTGGCGCAAATGCTGACTGCAGGACCGAAACTTAAAGTTCTTGTTACGAGCCAGGCACCGCTGCACATCTATGGCGAACATGAGTTTCCAGTTCCACCGCTTGAACTGCCCGACCTCAAGTACATGCCACATCTAGAGGTACTTTCACGTCTTCCGGCGATCGCGCTCTTTGTGGAACGGGCGCAGGCGGTGAAACGCCAATTCGCGTTGACGAGCGAAAATGCTGTAGCCGTTGCGACCATCTGTGCTCGATTGGATGGTCTTCCTCTTGCGATTGAACTCGCAGCAGCACGAACTAAGCTGCTATCGCCCTCTGCCATGCTGGCTCGCCTCGAGAGTCGTTTGAACCTGTTGACCGGTGGTGCCCGCGATCTGCCGACTCGCCAGCAAACCCTTCGCAACACTGTGGAATGGAGTTACGGCCTTCTTAATCGCGATGAACAGACTCTGTTTCGCCGCCTGTCGGTCTTTAGTGGTGGGTGCACGCTTGAAGCCGTAGAAGCCGTGTGCAATACCAAAGGCGATCTCGGAGTGGACGTCCTCGACGGCATGACATCGCTGGTGGACAAGAGCTTGGTGCAGCAAGTCGAGCATACCGATAAAGAAACGCGGTTCGTTATGTTGTCGACAATCCGGGAGTACGCACTCGAACGCCTGACCGAGAGCACCGATGAGTCTGCGACTCGGCGTGCACACGCAGCCTATTACGTCGTGCTCGCCGAAGAGGGCGCCGAAGGTATTGCGGCACAACCCGAATGGCTCGAGCGTTTCGACGCCGAGCATGAGAACTTCCGCCTCGCGATCGATTACTTGATCAATGGAGATGCGGAGTGGGCGATGCGCCTCGGCACGGCACTATTCCGCTTCTGGGAAACACGGGAGCATCTTACGGAGGGACGTGAGGCCATTGGAAAAATCCTGGCGATGGCTGGATCCAACGAGAGGCCAAAGCTGCGCGCGCGACTACTTTTTGCAGCGGCAGTTCTGGCCGCGACGCAAGGCGACTACAACTCCGCGGGTCCGCTGTTCGAAGAAAGCCTCGAGACCTGCGCCAAATTAGATGATCAGCGCGGAGTTGCCGTGGCACTCAACGCATTGGCCGTGAATGCCCGGGAGCGTGGTAAACTCGCTTCCTCCTCGCAACTCTTTGAACAATGCCTTGCAATATGGCGGCAAGTTGGCGATCCCGGCAGCATTGCACGCGCCCTGAGCAATCTATCCAGCGTGATGAAGTCGCGTGGTGAATATGAGCGCGCATTCTCGCTTTACAACGAGTGCCTGGCCATGTTCCGGCAAGCCGGAGACAGCACAGGCGTGGCGTGGACGTTGGATTATCTCGGCGATCTAGCGCGGGAAAAAGCGGACCTGGTGACCGCTCGTTCTTACTGTGAACAGAGCCTTTCAGAATTCCGTCGCCTGCAGGATAGCTGGGGTATTGCGAGCACCATCTGCGATCTGGCGAGTTTAAGTTGCGATCAGGGAGACAATGCGCAAGCGCTCCGCCTTTACGGCGAGGGTATCAAGCTGTTCAAGGAACTTGGTCATAAACGGGGCATCGCGAGAGCGTTAGAATGCCTCGCCGTGAATGCCTCGGCGCAGTCGAAGGCCGAGAAGGCTCTGCATCTTGCCGGAGCCGCCGCCGCTCTGCGGGAACATCTGGGTGTCCCCTTACTAATGAACGAGCAAAGCAGACTCGAGAAGGCGCTGGAGTTTGCGCGCAGGACACTCGGTAACGCCGCGGGACTTACGGCCTGGATGGAAGGATGGTCAATGCCGGTCGAGCAAGCCATCCACGAAGGGCTCTACTGCGACTCACAATAAAGCATTCGAGCCGGATAGTTTCAAATCAATTGGCGGTACTGGGATCGATCATACGGCGTACTGCGGAGATCCGATTCGCTGGGAGACCACCTCGGCGTGCGTGTTCGCGAATCGTTTCTTCATCAGGCGCCAAATAAACGCAATATACTTTATCGCCGGTCACGTAAGAATGGAGCCATTTGATTTCTGGTCCCAGCTCTTTCAATACTCCGACCGACTTTCTTGCGGCGGCCTGCAGTTCCGCATCCGTCATATTACCGGCTCCCGGGATCTCACGTTCGATCACATATTGGGGCATAGCGACCTCACCAAGAGGTCATATAGTAGCAGATTTCTGTCCAGAAGGACGAAGAGTCCTGCGAACCCAAAAGCTATCAGTTTCGGGGGAACAGCTGCTCTTTTCTTGCCCTAACGTGACGTGACTGGATGATGGTTTGCCTCATGGCCGAAAAACTATTTCTCCGACTTTTCCAACTCCACGTGAAAGCCGTGAAGACAGGCTGATCTGACCCTTGGATAAAATCCGAGGTCGCCCTACCCTTAAGAAGCACCTCGGTGGTATCGAAAGTGTGAACGCGCCCCAAATCAATTACTTGCCGGTTCTGGGATCCCAGACGGGCGTGCCTTTCGCGTCTCGGAGCGTGAAAGTGTCTGTGCCTTTCACTATTTCCCGAGCCAGAATTACCTCGGACTGTGCCCGCTTCACCCTTGAGCCGGTAAATGAAATCTGGTCGCCCTTCGTGAAGCTGATTCCCATCTCTTCCTCGAACGGTTTTGGACACACGTACACGACAACTGTTTCGCTCCCGTCTTTAACAGTGAGTTGGACGAAGTCCTTGCGACTCCCAAAATCGATGACGTTTACCTCATCCAGCAATCCCTTCGACTTCGTCTCCGATTGCGTATCGTACTTCAGCGCGACGGAACTTTTTGGCACCGCTTGCTGATTGAAAGCAGGAGTCAAGCAAAAGAGCAGAAACAGCAATGCCGATAGCAGAAACCGCGTGCTAGAACATCGCGGCGTGAAGTGGATTGCAGCGCATGACATGGCATCTCCTCGCGGATTACCCGAGAACCCTCGTGGAGGCGAGGCGCCATTCTATCTTGAGCACGCGCCCCGAGAAACACTTCCGGCGGCTCTCGGGATAGTTCGCTTAGCAACTTGCGATAAAGCCGAGTCCCGTGCGTTCCAGGAAGACAGGTGGAATCCTACACCCAACTCAGCCTCGCCAGATAGAAAATGTGATACGGGCACAGCAAGTGACCCCAAGCGCACCGGTTCTTCATGGTCGGACACTTCGAAACTAACAAAGCAGTCCGATATGTTCGCGGCGGGGTCGATCTAAGTTTGACGTACACTCCGCGCGTCAAGTCGAGAGTAATGCTGATGTTTTTTATCAATTTTCAGAGTAGAGAAAAAATCGGTGCGACCTTGAGGGAAGTCCCTGAACTGCCGGGAAACTCGGTAGAAAAGGATTTTCTTGCCGGATACCAACTTCTCGCGAAGTTGCGTTCGTTAGGATTTCGACTCGCGAACGGCGTCGCCGGCGCCACTGAGGTTGGCGAGTCGCATCTCAGAATACTTACGCGACAGAATCACTCCTGGAGCGCCAGCACGGAAAGCGGCCAGAACTGCTTGCTTCACGCTCTGCGGTGTGCACTTGCTGTTGCCGGGATCAGTTGGGATATCAATATCGATGCCTGGCCAGATCAAAGTGTTGGTTCCAGCAACGCCCTCCAGAGCGCGTTCCGTCTCGCGAGAGACGTAGTTGGGTGAAAGTCCGGCATGAGGAATCTGGTCGTAGCTGCCCTCCTTGAATCCCATGACAGCGTAGTTGAAATCGAGCAAGCCTTGTTCGGAGAGATCGCCATAGATAGTTGATCCGGCGTTGTCCACATACAACGCCATGCGCTCGCCCCCGCAGTTGTTGTACATGACGATCTTGATGAAATCGGAGCAGTTCGAGAGCTCATGAAGATCTTGTTCGGCGCGGTAGATCGGATTGAAAGAATTGTTGTGCCAGATGTGCCAACCCACTGGCACGCCCGGCTTCGCGGCCTTTACTGTTTTGTAAATCGCGGCGTAAGTCTCGCGCAGGCTGTCGGTCCACAGCATTTCCCACGCTG
>Ga0070735_10000709_pt1 | contig 34585 bp, 28 predicted proteins | sample Coa_R1_FD_66443 | JGI IMG/M metagenome (GOLD analysis project Ga0070735, IMG submission 66443) | Surface soil microbial communities from Centralia Pennsylvania, which are recovering from an underground coalmine fire - Coalmine... | ecosystem: Environmental > Terrestrial > Soil > Unclassified ...
ATCGAGCGCCATGGTGCGCGCGCCGCGCTGCGTGGCCACCGACTCGGCCACTTCGGGATGCCCGGCTGAGCTGGTGCGCACGACCGTGAGCTTGCCCTCGCCACAGGAGGCAAACGCAAGGCCCGTACCGGGATCGAAGGCCGCGGCGTCGGGGCCCCCGCCGATCGCGGCGGTGCCGAGCTCCTTGCCCGAAGTCGCGTCGATGACCGGCATCACCTTGTTGGCGCATACCGGGAAGAGTCGCGCGTGCGAGGCATCGAGCGCGAGACCCGAGGGCTCCTCGCACCCCTTGACCGGCCACACCGACACCACGCTGAGCTTCACCGGATCGATCACGGCGAGGCTGTTCCTGTCCTCGAGGTTCACGTAGATGCGGCCCTTGCCGTCGGTCGCCGCAAACTCGGGTTTGGCATCGAGCGGGATGGTGCCGAGCACCTCATCGGTCCGGGCGTCGATGGCCGTCGCATTGCGGCCGCGCCCGTTGAAGGTGAACACGCGCTGACTCGCGGGGTCGTAGAGGATCGCGTCGGGGTTCTCGCCCGTGACCTTGATCTCCTTGAGCCGCGCGAGCGACTTCAGGTCGAACACCACCACGGTGCCGCTGCGCCCGGCGCTCACAAAGCCGCGGCCGAGCTCAGGCGCGAGCGCAATGCCGTGCACCCCGGGCGTATCGGGGATCTCGCCGACGACGGTGAGCTTGTCCGTGTCGACCACGAGCACCCGCGTACCGTGCGAGACGAACAGCCGCTGCCCGCCCTGCTCGAAGGTGAGGTAGTCCCAGCCTTCATCTCCCGGCAAGGGCACCTGGTGGGTGATGTGGTAGTGGGGCGCTCCCACCGCCTGTGCGGTGAGCGGCGCCAGCCACAGCAGACACAGCGTCCGGGCGAGGTGTTTCATGGATCTCTCCGTGAGTGAGTGTCGGGCAGCGCCGCCGCGCGCTGCGCGGTCAGTGAATCAGCCGCGCGCAGAGGTCGAGCAACGGCCCCGGCAGCAACCCGAGCGCGAGCACCGCGACCGCATTCAGGCCGAGCGCGAGGCGCACGCCGCCGGAGCGGACGGTGGGCGGGAGCGACTGCGGCGCCGGATCGAAGTACATGAGCTTGATGACGCGCAGGTAGTAGAAGGCTCCGACCACCGACATGGCCGCAGCGATCACCACCAGCCACAGATGGTGACTCTCCCACAGCACCTGGAAGATGCGCAGTTTCGCCCAGAAGCCGACGAAAGGCGGCACACCGGCGGTCGAGAACATGAGCACCATCATGGCAGCGGCAAGCAGCGGATCGCGCTGATGGAGGCCGCGGTAGTCGTCGAGCCGGTCGGCCTCGAAGCCCTTGGAAGCCGCGAGCACGATGACGCCGAAGGATCCGAGCGCGACCAGAACGTAGACCAGCGTGTAATAGAGTGCGGCGCTGTAGCCCTCGGGTGTCCCGGCCACGAAACCGAGGACGATGAAGCCCACGTTGGCGATGGTCGAGTAGGCCAGCATGCGCTTCAGGTTGCTTTGCACGATGGCAACGACGTTGCCGACGATGAGCGTCAGCACCGCCAGTGCCGCGAGCATCTGCGACCATTCCTGCACCGCGCCCCCGAGGCCGTAGGCGAGGAGGCGCAGGGTGAGCGCGAAATAGCCGAGCTTGGGGGCCGTGCCGATGAAGAGCGTCACGCTGGTGGGCGCACCCTCATACACATCGGGCAGCCACATGTGAAAGGGCACCGCCCCGAGCTTGAAAGCCACCGCCACCACGATGAAGGTGAGCCCGAGGATCATGCCGGGGGTCGCCGGCCCGTGCAGCCGGCCGGCGATCTCCGTGAGGCCCAGAGTGCCGGTGAGGCCATAGATGAGCGACATGCCATAGAGCAGCGCCCCCGAGGCGAGCGCGCCGAGCACGAAGTACTTCATGGCGGACTCGGCCGAGATGCCCGAGTCGCGGTCGAAGGCCACCATCGCGTACACCGAGAGTGCCAGCAGCTCCACTCCCAGGTACACCGTGAGGAGGCTGTTGGCGCTGGTCAGCACGAAGATCCCGAGGAGCGCCGTGAGGGCCAGTACGTAGTACTCGCCGCGCAGAATGCGGCGGTTCTCGAGATAGCTGCGCGAATAGAGCAGCGCCACCGCGACGAACAGGAATCCGGCGAGCTTCAGCGCCCAGCCGAGGTCATCGGCCACGTACATGCCATCGAACAGCACGGTGCGCTCTCCGACCCGGCCGTACTGCGCCGTGAGTGCGGCGCCGAGGATCAGCACCAGCAGCGTCAGGGTCGGTGTGAGGCCGCGCCGCCGCTCGCCGGCAAATACATCCACCAGCAGCACGAGGCACGCCGCCGCCGCCACCCAGATCTCCGCGATCGCGGGCGCGAGGCTGGCGGGACTCATGAGGGCATCCGGCATGGGGGGCTCACAGCTTGGTGGCGATCGCCTGCGTCAGCAGGTGATGGATCGTGGGCTGCATGACTTTGAGAAGCGGAGCGGGCCACAGGCCCACCAGCAGTACCGCGGCGGCGAGCGCGCCGAGCACTACGAACTCGCGCGGGTTCAGGTCCTCGAGCGCTGCCACCTTCGGGTTGGCCACGGCGCCGAACACCACGCGCTTCACCAGCCACAGCGTGTAGCAGGCGCCGAGGATCAGCGTCACGGCGGCGAGCGCCGCGTACCAGAAGCTCGCCCTGAAGCTCGCGATGATCACCAGGAACTCGCCCACGAAGCCCGAGGTGCCGGGAAGTCCCGTGTTGGCGAGCGCAAACAGCACCATGAAGGTGGCGAACACCGGCATGGTGTTCACGACGCCCCCGTAGTCGGCGATCTGGCGGCTGTGGACGCGGTCGTAGAGCACCCCGACGCACAGGAACAGCGCCCCCGAGATGAGACCGTGGGAGATCATCTGCACCATCGCGCCGTCGAGTCCCATGCCGGCGCCCTCGATGCTCTTGGTGGCGGCCACGATCTCATAGATCACGAAGGCGCCGAGCGTCACGAAGCCCATGTGCGCGATCGAGGAATAGGCGATGAGCTTCTTCATGTCCTGCTGGACCAGCGCCACGAAACCGATGTAGATCACCGCGATGAGCGAGAGCGCGATCACCAGCAGGTCGAGCTCGCGGCTCGCATCGGGGGTGATGGGGAGCGAGAAGCGCAGGAAGCCGTAGCCACCCATCTTGAGCATGATCGCCGCGAGGATCACCGAGCCGCCGGTCGGCGCCTCCACGTGCGCGTCCGGGAGCCAGGTATGCACCGGGAACATCGGCACCTTGACCGCGAAGGCGAGCATCAGCGCAAGGAAGATCAGGCGCTGCTCGATGAGCGTCAGCGGCAGCGCCTGCATGCTCGCGATCGCGTAGTCGCCGCCCTTGACGTACATGTAGATGAGCGCGGCCAGCATGAACACCGAGCCGAGGAAGGTGTAGAGGAAGAACTTGATGGTGGCGTAGACGCGCCGCGGACCGCCCCAGATGCCGATGATCAGGAACATCGGGATCAGCATGGCTTCCCAGAAGAAGTAGAAGAGCAGCGCATCGCTCGCGCTGAACACGCCGATCATGAGTCCTTCCATGATGAGGAAGGCGGCGTAGTACTGCGCCGGCCGCGCCTCGATCACCGTCCAGGCGGCGATCACCACCGGGACCGTCATGAAGGCGGTGAGCACGATCAGCGGCAGCGAGATGCCGTCGATGCCGAGGGCGTAGTAGGCGTTGAAGCGCGGAATCCACGGCAGTTTCTCGACGAACTGCAGTGCCGAGGTGCCGGTATCGAACTGGCTCCACAGTGGCACCGTGAGGAGGAGCGTGGCGAGTGAGGCGGCGAGCGCCAGCCAGCGTCCCGCGGCGATCCGTCGCTCACCGAGGGCGAGGACACCGAGGCCCGCGGCGATCGGCAGCCAGATGAGCACGGACAGCAGGTATTGCATGCGCGTACTGCCTCTACCGCAGGTGAGTCAGGTACCAGCCGAGCAGTACCACCAGTCCAATGACCATCCAGAAGGCGTACGAATAGAGGTAGCCGCTCTGCACCCGCCGCAGCACGCCGCCGAACCAGCCGATGCCCTCGGCAGTGCCGTTGACCATGACGCCGTCGATCACTCCCTGGTCTCCTCCCTTCCAGAGCCCCACGCCCACTCCGCGGGTGAGCGCCGCCAGGATCTTCTCGTTGAACCAGTCGAAGTAGTACTTCTGCATCAGGATGCGGTACAGCCAGTGGTAGCGCCGCGCGACTTCATCCGCCCAGGCGGGATGCTTGAGGAAGAACAGCCACGCGGTGACAACCCCGGCGGCGGCGAACCAGAAGGGAGCCGAGAGGAAGCCGTGCAACGCGAAGCTCACCGGGCCCGAGAATTCCTCGCCGATCTTCGCCACCACATCGTTCCGTGCCAGCACCATGATCGAGTGGCCGAAGTAGTCGCCGAAGAGCACCGGCGCCACCGCCAGCGCCCCGATGAGGACCGAGGGAATCGCGAGCGCGATCAGCGGCACGGTCACCACCCACGGGCTCTCGTGCGGCTCATGCCCGCTGTGGCTCACGTCCGGCTCGTGATGCGTCTCCGCTCCCGCCGCTTGCTCGTGCGCGCGCCCGGTCGCATCGCCCGGATGCTCGTGGTCCGCGTGTTCCTCGCGGAAGCGCTCCGGTCCGTGGAAAGTCATGAACAGCATGCGGAAGGTGTAGAGCGCGGTGACGAACACACCGAGCAGCACGCACCAGTAGGCGAAGCCGCTGCCGGCGCGGTGCGATTCCCCGACCGCTTCGATGATCGCGTCCTTGGAATAGAAACCGGAGAAAAACGGCGTGCCGATGAGAGCCAGCGCGCCGATCCAGCAGGTGACGGCGGTAATCGGCATGTAGCGCGCGAGTCCCCCCATGCGACGCATGTCCTGCTCATGGTGCATGGCGATGATGACCGAGCCCGCCGCGAGGAACAGCAGCGCCTTGAAGAAGGCGTGAGTCATGAGATGGAAGATCGCCGCCCCGTAGGCGGACGCCCCGAGCGCGACCGTCATGTAGCCGAGCTGCGAGAGGGTCGAGTAGGCGATGACACGCTTGATGTCGTTGTTCACCACCCCGAGCAGCCCCATGAAGAAGGCGGTGATCGCGCCCACCACCATCACCACCGAGAGCGCCGTGTCGGAGTACTCGAACAGCGGCGACATGCGCGCCACCATGAAGATGCCGGCCGTCACCATGGTCGCGGCGTGGATCAGGGCCGATATCGGCGTCGGGCCTTCCATCGAGTCCGGCAGCCACACGTGCAGCGGTACCTGCGCCGACTTGCCCATCGCGCCGACGAACAGGCAGATGCAGATGAGCGTCAGCGCATTCACGCTCACCGTGCCCGAGAGCGGAATGGCGGCGAGGGCGATGCGCGGGGCGGCGGCGAAGGCGGCGTGATAGTCGAGCGAATAGGTGTAGAAGGCGACGCCGGCGATCCCCAGCACGAAGCCGAAGTCGCCGATGCGGTTGACGATGAAGGCCTTGAGGTTGGCGAAGATGGCGCTCGGGCGCGTGTACCAGAAGCCGATCAGCAGATACGAGACCAGTCCCACCGCCTCCCAGCCGAAGAACAACTGCATGAAGTTGTTCGCCATCACCAGCATCAGCATCGAGAAGGTGAAGAGCGAGATGTAGCTGAAGAAGCGCGTGTAGCCCGGATCGTCGGCCATGTAGCCGATGGTGTAGACGTGCACGCACAGCGACACGAAGGTGACCACCGTGATCATGAGCGCGGTGAGCCGGTCGATGAGGAAACCGACCTGCATGTGCATCGAGTCGCTCACCAGCCAGGTGTAGACGGGCGCGTCGTAGACGGGCGCCCCGTCCCACCAGATCTGCTTGAGCACGATCACCGACAGCACGCAGGAAGCCCCCACCGCGAGGCAGGTGATGGTGTGGGCTCCGGCGCGGCCGATGAGCCGTCCGCCGAGGCCGGCGACGATCGCGGCGAGGAGCGGCAGCAGCGGGATGGCGAGCAGCAGGTTGGGGTTCATGGGCTCGCGCCTTCAGCCCTTGAGGGTGTTCAGGTCTTCGACGTTGATGCTGCGGCGCTCGCGGAACAGCACCACCAGGATCGCCAGCCCGATGGCCGACTCGGCCGCCGCGACGGTGAGCACGAAGAACACGAATACCTGACCGTTGATGTCGTTGAGATAGCGCGAGAAGGCGATGAAGTTGAAGTTCGCGGCGAGCAGCAGCAGCTCGACGCACATGAGCAGCAGTATCACGTTCTTGCGGTTGAGGAAGATCCCGGCGACCGCGAGCGAGAACACCACGGCCGAGAGTGTCAGGAGCTGTGCCAGGCTGATCACGGGCCCTTCTCCGCTTCCATCTTCACGATACGCAGGCGATCCTCGGGCCGCACCGCCACCTGCCGGCTGATGTCCTGGTACTTGAGTCCCGCCCGGCGGCGCATGGTGAGCGAGATGGCGGCGACGATCGCCACCAGCAGCAGCATGGCGGCGAGCTCGAGCGGATAGGCGTAGCGGGTGTAGAGCGCGCTCCCCAGCGCCAGCGTGTTGGTGTAGTCCTGCGGCTCAGGCGTCGGACCGCGGCTGGTGTCGAGGCCCAGTCCCCCGCGCACCCACACGACCCCTGCGATCTCGACGATCACCGCGAGCGCGGTGAGCCAGCCGAGCCAGGCGAAGCGTGTGAAGCCGCGGCGCAGCTCCGCGATGTTGATGTCGAGCATCATCACCACGAACAGGAACAGCACCATCACCGCGCCCACGTACACCAGCACCAGCACCACGGCGAGGAATTCCGCCTCGATCAGCAGCCAGATGGCCGCCGAGGTCACGAAGCACATCACCAGTGCCAGCGCCGAATACACCGGGTTACGCGCGCTGATCACTCCCAGCGCGGACAACACCAGGATGGCGGCGAACACGTGAAACAGGACCTGGATCAGCATCGCGTGCTACTCATCGGTAGGGAGCATCGGCGGCCTTGTCGGCGGCGATCATGGCTTCATAGCGCTCGCCGACCGCGAGCAGCTTGTCCTTGCTCATGATGTTCTCGCCGCGCCGCTCCATGTGGTACTCGTGAATGCGCGTCAGCACGATGGCATCGACCGGACAGGCCTCCTCGCAGAAACCGCAGTAGATGCACTTGAAGAGGTCGATGTCGTAGCGGCTGGTGCGCCGCGTGCCGTCGGGTGCGACATCCGAGTCGATGGTGATGCACACCGCCGGACACACCGCCTCGCACAGCTTGCAGGCGATGCAGCGCTCCTGGCCGTTCGGATAGCGGCGCAGCGCATGCAACCCGCGGAAGCGCGGCGATTGCGGCGTCTTCTCCTCGGGATAGTTGAGCGTGTACTTGGCGGAGACGAGGGTCCGCGCGGTGACCAGCAGCCCCTTGACGAGCTCGGGCAGCAGGAAAGTCTTGAGCGGATTGAATGCCATCAGTGATACCAGGGACGCGCCCAGGGCCCGACGCGATAGACCGCGAGCAGCATCTCCACGCCGATCCACACCAGCGTCACGGGAATGAGCGCCTTCCAGCCGAGCCGCATGATCTGGTCGTAGCGATAGCGCGGGAAGGTGGCGCGGAACCACAGGAAGAAGAAGAGCGCGATGAAGATCTTGAGGCCAAACCACAGGAAGCTCGGCTGCCCGAGGAAGGTGCTGCCGAGCCCCGGATAGCCCTGAAACGGTCCCTGCCAGCCGCCGAAGAAGAACACCGCGGTGAGCGCCGAGATCAGGATCATGTTGGCGTATTCGGCGAGGAAGAACAGCGCGAAGGCGATCCCTGAATACTCGACGTGAAAGCCCGCGACGATCTCCGACTCCCCTTCCGCGACGTCGAAGGGCGCACGGTTAGTCTCCGCGACCCCCGAGATGAAATACACCACCAGCAGCGGAAACAGCCAGAACCAGTTCCACGATCCGACGCCGCCCGTCTGCGTCTCGACGATCGTTCCGAGGTTCATGCTGCCGGTGGCCATCAGCACCCCGACCAGAGCGAAGCCCATGGCGATCTCGTAGGCGACCATCTGCGCCGCCGAGCGCATCGCCCCGAGAAACGCATACTTTGAATTCGCGGCCCAGCCGGCGACGATGACGCCGTAGACGCCCATCGAAGTGAGCGACAGCAGGTAGAGCAGCCCCGCGTCCGCCTTCGACACCACCACCTCGGGCGAAAGCGGGATCACCGCCCAGGCGGCGAAAGCCGGAATGAGCGCGATCATCGGCGCGACACGGAACAGGAACTTGTTGGAGTTGGCGGGTATCACCACTTCCTTCAGCAGCAGCTTCACCACGTCGGCGAAGGGCTGCCCGACGCCCGGCAGGAAGCCGAAGATGCGCACCCGGTTCGGTCCGCGACGCAGCTGCATCCAGCCGATCACCTTGCGCTCCCACAGGGTCAGCATCGCCACGCTGATGATCAACACCACCACGATGACGATCGTCCAGGCGGTCGATTCCCCGAGCGGCGAGCGCGCGAAGCCGAGCAAGGCGGACCAGAGATTGGCGAGATGCGTCACCGTGTGATTTCCCCGCCCGTCAGTAGGTCGTGGCCACGGCGCGGCCCTCGCGCGTCTTCTGCAGTGCCGGCGCCCGGCGCACCACCGCATCGGTCTGATACATCGGCAGGTCGATGAGGCGCGGCTCACCGGCGGCGGACTGAGCCGTGCCGTCGGCGGCGTGGGTGCCGGCATAGCCCTCGAGCGCCCGCTCCGGGCAGCGCCCGCGCAGCTCCTCGCGCACCTCCTCGGAGGACTGGTAGTCGAATCCCGGAAGATCGAGGAGGTTGCCGAGCACGCGCAGCACTTTCCAGCCCGGTCGCGCCTGCCCGACCGGCGCCGCCGCGCCCGTCTGGCTCTGCCACACCCCCTCGCAGTTGACGTAGGTGCCCGAGGTCTCGGCGAAGGTGCCGATCGGCAGCAGCACGTGCGCGAGGCGCTTCACTTCGTCCCCCGCGAAGGGCGTGAGCGCGACCACGAGCTCGGCCCGCGCGAGCACGTTGACGCTGTCGGGGTCGAGCGCATCCACCGAGGGCTCGATGCCGCCGAAGAGCACGCAGGCCTTCGGCGGCCGCTGCAGCATCTCGCGCGCGCTCGAGCCCGCCTGGTCCACCGCCCGGCCACCGGCCTCGCGATGGGGCACGGCCCCGGCAAGATAGGCGCCGGCGGCGTTGCCGCCTTCGGCCAGCACACCAAAGGAGGCTCCGGCGAGCTGTGCGATCGCCGCTGCGAGAGCGCGCAGGTCGGCGAACTGCGGATGGCGGCCGGCGAGCGCACCGAGCCAAACCGCGCGCCGCTCTCCCGTGAGAAGGGCACTGGCGAGGCCGCGATGCTCATCGCTCACCCGCGCCGCGGACACCGCGCCGGCCAGATGCCCGGGGACGCCCTTGCCGGCGGCCTCGGCCACGGCCGCGAGAATCGCGGCGAGCTCTGCCGGGAGCGCGCGCCCGGCGGCGGTGAGAGATGCGGCGAGCGGAAACTGGTGGGCAAAGCGCCCCGGATTCAGCATGGCGACCCGCGCCCCACGACGCGCGGCCTTGCGCACCCGGTGCGCCAGGATCGGCACCTCGCGGCGCAGGTTCGCCCCGACCACCAGCAGCGCGCTCAAGGCGTCGACATCCGCGATGCGCATTCCGAGGTTGGGGAAGAGCGGATCGGCTGTCTGATCGCGGAAATCGCGCCGCCGCAGGCGGTGGTCGATGTTGTGGGTGCCGAGTCCGCGGGCGAGGCGCCCGGCGAGATACAGCTCCTCGAGCGTCGCCGAGGGGCTCACGAGGAAGCCGCAGTCCCGGGCGCGCGCCTTGAGGCCCTGGGCGACGAGCGCCAGTGCGCTCTCCCAGTCGCTCTGCACCCACTCCGCCCCGCGCCGGATGAGCGGCTGCTCCAGGCGGTCGGGACTATAGACCCCCTCGTAGCTGAAGCGGTCGCGGTCGGCGATCCAGGTCTCGTTGATCGACTCGTTCTCGCGCGGCACGACCCGCATGAGGTGGCCGCGCAGCACGTGCCCGTAGAGATTGGTGCCGACCGGGTCGTGGGGCGAAACCAGGGGCACCGCGCCCATCTCCCAGGCGCGCGCGCTGAAGCGGTAGGGCTTGGAGACCAGCGCCCCCACCGGGCACAGGTCGATGACGTTGCCGGAGAGCTCGTGGTTGACGACACTCTCTATATAGGTGCGCACCTTCATGTTCTCGCCGCGGCCGATCATGCCGAGCTCCTGGATGCCGGCGATCTCGTCGGTGAAACGGATACAGCGCGTGCAGTGGATGCAGCGCGTCATGTCGGTGGCTATCAGGGGACCTAAGTTCTCATCCGCCACCACGCGCTTGCGCTCCTGGTAGCGCGAGCCGTCGCGGCCGAAGCCGACCGCCAGATCCTGCAGCTCGCACTCCCCGCCCTGATCGCAGATCGGGCAGTCGAGCGGGTGGTTGATGAGGAGAAACTCCATGGTGGCGCGCTGCGCACCGATGGCACGGGGCGACCTGGTGAAGACCTTCATGCCCTCCATCACCGGGGTGGCGCACGCGGGCATGGGCTTGGGCGCCTTCTCCACCTCCACCAGGCACATGCGGCAGTTGGCCGCGATCGTCAGCTTGTCGTGGTAGCAGAAGCGCGGCACGTACACGCCCTGCGCGTCGGTCACGCGGATGATCATCTCGCCCTTGCGTGCCTTGACCGGCACGCCGTCGATCTCGATGTTGACCAGCTCGTCCGCCATCTTTAAGCCGCCCGTGCTCCCAGCGTCTCGGCCACCAGGCTCCGTCCGCCGTGATCGATCATGTATTCGAACTCATGGCGATAGTGCTTGAGGAAGCTCTGCACCGGCCAGGCGGCTGCATCGCCGAAGGCGCAGATCGTGTGCCCCTCGATGCGGTTGGCGACATCCAGCAGCAGGTTCAGCTCCTCGCGGCGCGCCTCGCCCGCCAGCATCCGCCTCAAGAGACGGTTCATCCATCCCGTGCCTTCGCGGCACGGCGTGCACTGTCCGCAGGACTCAGACATGTAGAAGCGCGAGACGCGCTCCAGTACCCGCACCATGCAGGTGGTCTCGTCCATGATGATCGCGGCGCCGGTCCCGAGAGCGGAGCCCGCGGCCTTGACCGAGTCGTAGTCCATGTTGGTCTTCATCATGGTCTCGCCCGGCACCACCGGCACCGAGACCCCGCCGGGGATGACGGCCTTGAGCTTGGCTCCCCCGCGCATGCCGCCATTCAGCTCGAGTAGATCCGCGAACGGCGTGCCGAGGGGGAGCTCGAGGTTGCGCGGCTTCGCCACGTGCCCGGAGAAGGAGAAGATCAGCGTGCCGCCGGAGTTGGCGGGCCCGAGAGCCGCGAACCACGCCGGCCCCTTGCGCAGGATGGTCGGCACCGAAGCGAAGCTCAAGGTGTTGTTGATGGTGGTGGGCGCGCCGTACAGGCCGAAGTTCGCCGGGAAAGGCGGCTTGAAGCGCGGCTTGCCGGGCTTGCCCTCGAGCGATTCGAGGAGCCCGGTCTCCTCGCCGCAGATATAGGCGCCGGCACCGATGAAGGCGTGCAGGTCGAAATCCACGCCCGAGCCGCGGATGTTGCTGCCGAGGAGGCCCGCCTCGTAGGCTTCCGCGAGCGCCGCCTCGAAGCGCGGCGCGGGCTCGCCGAGGAACTCCCCGCGGATGTAGTTATAGGCGACCGTGGAGTTGGTGGCGTAGCCGGCGATCGCCAGGCCCTCGATGAGGGCGTGCGGGTTGTAGCGCAGGATGTCGCGGTCGTGGCAGGTACCGGGCTCGCTCTCGTCGGAATTGCATACCAGGTACTTCTGCGCCGGGGAGTTGCGCGGCATGAAGCTCCACTTGGTGCCGGTCGGAAAACCGGCGCCGCCGCGGCCGCGCAGTCCCGAAGCCTTCACCTGCTCGATGATCGAGCCACGCTCGGGCTTCTCCTTCAGGATCCGCTCCCACACCTCGTAGCCGCCGATGTTGCGATACACGGGCAGCGTCCAGGAGCGCTCGTGCTTGAGCGGCTCGAACGCCACGAGGTTCATGCGCTCGGCGTATTTGCTCTCGAGGTCGCTCACTTCAGCTCATCCAGGATCTTGTCGAGCTTCTCGGGGGTGAGATTCTCGTGGAACACGTGATCCACCATCAGCATCGGCGCCCCATTGCAGGCCGCCAGGCACTCCTCCTCGCGCTTGAGGAAGATGCGTCCGTCGGGCGTGCTTTCGTTCAACTTGATGCCGAGCTTCTTCTCCGCGTGCGCCACCAGTGCCTCGGCGCCATTCAGCATGCACGAGATGTTGGTGCAGATGCTGACGTGATGGCGCCCGCAGGGATGGGTCTCGAACATCGAGTAGAAGCTCGCGACCTCGTACACCTGGATCGGCGGGAGCTTCAGGTGCTCGGCCACCGCGTCCATCAGGTCCGGCGTCAGGTAGCCGTGGTTCTGCTCCTGCGCCGCGCGCAGCGCCGCGATGCACGCCGAGCGCTGCCGCCCGGGCGGAAATTTCGCCACCCAGTGATCGATCTCGGCGCGGGTCTCCGACGAGAGCAGCGAGAGCTTGCTCATCATCGCAGTGCCGGCCACACCGATGTTGCTGCGCCCGTTGCTCACCGGTCGATCTCCCCGAAGACGATGTCCTGTGTGCCGATCACCGCCACCACGTCCGCGAGCATGTGGCCGGTGCACATCTCTTCCAGCGCCGCCAGGTGCGGGAAGCCGGGGGCGCGGCACTTGAGGCGGTAGGGCTTGTTGGCGCCGTCCGAGACCAGGTAGATGCCGAACTCGCCCTTCGGTGCCTCGACCGCGGCGTAGGTGTCGCCTTCCGGCACCTCGTAGCCCTCGGTGAAGAATTTGAAGTGATGGATGAGCGACTCCATGTCCTCTTTCATGCGCTCGCGGCTCGGCGCACGCACTTTGCGGTCATCGATCATCACCGGTCCGGGGTGCGCGCGCAGCCACTCGATGCACTGGCGCACGATGCGGTTCGACTGGCGCATCTCCTCCATGCGCACCAGGTAGCGGTCGTAGCAGTCGCCGTTGGCGCCCACGGGGATGTCGAAGTCCATCGCCGCATAGACCTCGTAGGGCTGCTTCTTGCGCAGGTCCCAGGCGATGCCGGAGCCGCGCAGCATGGGGCCGGAGAAGCCGAGCTGCATGGCGCGCTCGGGTGTCACGATCCCTATGTTCACGGTGCGCTGCTTCCAGATGCGGTTGTCCGTGAGCAGCGCCTCGTAGTCGTCGATCGCGGCCGGAAACTGCTCGGTGAACGCCTGAATGAATTCCAACATTGTCCCGCTTCGGGACTCATTCAACCGAGCGACATCCCTGGCCGAGTGCCAGCGGGTCACCTGGTATTTCGGCATCGAGTCGGGCAGATCGCGGTACACGCCGCCCGGACGGTAGTAGGTGGCATGCATGCGCGTGCCCGACACCGCCTCGTAGACGTCCATGAGCTCCTCGCGCTGCTTGAAGGCGAGGAGGAATACGGTCATCGCGCCGATGTCGAGGCCGTGGGAGCCGAGCCACAGCAGGTGGTTCAGAATGCGCGTGATCTCGTCGAACATGACGCGGATATATTTCGCGCGCTCGGGCGGCTCGATACCGAGCAGCCGCTCGATGGCGAGCACGTAGGCATGCTCGTTGCACATCATCGACACGTAGTCGAGTCGATCCATGTAGCCGATCGACTGATTGAAGGGCTTGGATTCGGCCAGCTTCTCAGTGGCGCGATGCAGGAGTCCGATGTGCGGATCGGCCTTGCGGATGACCTCGCCGTCCATCTCCAGCACCAGGCGCAGCACCCCGTGCGCAGCCGGGTGCTGCGGCCCGAAGTTCATCGTGTAATTGCGAATCTCCGGGAACGCCTCGGTAACCATCAGCGTGGCACCTTCGGGTCGCGCAGCGCCGGCTCGTAGCGGTGGTCGTGCCGGATGACCTTGGGCACGAGCACCCTGGGGACGATGCTCACCGGGCGGTAGACGACGCGCTGGCGCTCGGGATCGTACTGCACCTCGACGTTGCCGCTCAGCGGGAAGTCCTTGCGGAACGGATGACCGATGAAACCGTAGTCGGTGAGGATGCGCCGCAGATCCGGATGGCCGCGAAAGACGATGCCGTAGAGGTCGAAGGCCTCGCGCTCGAACCAGTTGGCGCATGCCCAGATGTCGATCACCGAGTCCACGCTCGGCTCGGCACTGTCGGGACACTTCACCTTGAGACGCAGCCGCCGGTTGTGGGCGATGGACAGCAGGTTATAGACGACGCCAAATCTGCCGGCAGCGAGCGGATCGGGCGGCGCCTCCTGCGGGAAGCGCCCGCGGCTGAAGCCCGAGTGCGTCGCGCTCGCGGTCTGCCATTCGTCGCGCCCATGGTGCAGATAGTCGACGCCGGCGAGATCCATCAGCATCTGGAACTTCAGTTCCGGCGCATCGCGCAGCGTCCGGCACACGGCGAGGAGCGTCGCGGGCCCGGTCTCATAGGCGATCTCATGAGCGGGGGACGGCACGCGGCGCACGCTGCCCTCGAGCTGCGCATCAACCTTCCCCGCGAGTGCCTCGATCGCCTCGCTCACGCCTCGTTCCCCTTCATGCGCCTTATCTCGCGATCGTGCTGGTGCGCGCGATCTTCTTCTGCAGTTGCACGATGCCGTAAATCAGCGCCTCGGCCGTCGGCGGGCAGCCCGGCACGTACACATCGACCGGCACGATGCGGTCGCACCCGCGCACCACCGAATAGGAATAGTGATAGTAGCCGCCGCCGTTGGCGCAGGAACCCATCGAGATCACCCAGCGCGGCTCGGCCATCTGGTCGTAGACCTTGCGCAGAGCCGGCGCCATTTTGTTGACCAGCGTGCCGGCGACGATCATGACGTCCGACTGGCGCGGACTCGGGCGGAACACCACCCCGAAGCGGTCGAGGTCGTAGCGCGAGGCGCCGGCGTGCATCATCTCGACAGCGCAGCAGGCGAGCCCGAAGGTCATCGGCCACAGCGACCCGGTGCGCGCCCAGTTGACCAGGCTGTCGAGCTGCGTCGTGACGAAGCCGCGCTGCGCGAATACCTCAGGTAGTGCTTCGGCCTCTAATCCCACTCGAGGGCCCCCTTGCGCCACTCATAGATGAAGCCGACGACCAGGATGGCGAGGAAGATCGCCATGGCGACGAGCCCGCCCATGCCGATCTTTCCGAGCGCCACCGCCCAGGGAAAGAGGAAGGCGATCTCCAGGTCGAAGACGATGAAAAGGATGGCCACCAGGTAGTAGCGCACGTCGAATTTCATGCGGCTGTCCTCGAAGGCCTCGAAGCCGCACTCATAGGGGGAAAGCTTGGCGCGGTCATCGTGAAAGCGCGCGAAATAGCGCCCGAGCCCGGTGCCGAGCACGAGCAGCACCACGGCGAGCGCCGCGGCCACCACCAGAAAGATGAGGATGGGCAGGTAATTCAGCAGCATGACACTGGCAAGTAAATAAAGGCAGATCGCAGCTGATCTGCCGCTCCGACGAGCTCCGCCATTCTAGCAGCGCGCTCGCCGGATCGGCACCCTGCCCGGCGCAAAATTGCGGTGCCGCGGGCGTTACGGCACACTGAGTTACACGAGAACAACACGCAACGCCGCACGCGTCGGCCGAGCAATAAGGGGTCCTGCGGATTTCAATGCCAAGCGAGACGTGCAAGCGGCGCGACCGGGGGCTGCTGTATGAATGAATCCTCGGCCGCAGCCCTCGCCGCAACATCCCTCGATGACGATGCCTGGGACGACCTGCTGAGCTTCATCGAGGAGCGGCGGGTGATCCCGATCGTGGGGCCCGAGCTCCTCATGGTCTCGACCGAGCGCGGGCCGCGGCTGCTGTTCGACTGGGCAGCCGAGCGGCTCGCGGCGCGACTCAACGTGAGCACCGCGGAGCTTCCCACGCCTTTCACGCTCAACGATGTGGCGTGCGTCTTTCTCGCGCAGCGCGGCCGACGCGAGGAGGCCTACGTGCGGCTGCGCAGCGTCATCAAGGAGGCGGAATTCGCGCCTCCGCCGACGCTGCGGCGCCTGGCAGCGATCAGTGACTTCGACCTGTTCGTCTCGACCACCCCGGACTCGCTCCTCGAGACTGCGATCAATCTCGAGCGCTTCGCGGGCGCCCCGGGAACCGAGGTGCTCTCCTATTCCCCGAACCGGGTCGTCGACCTGCCCTCCGAGCGCGACCGCCTGGCGCGACCGGTGGTCTACCACCTGTTTGGCAAGCTCGCGGCCTCCCCCACCTACGTCATCTCGGACGAAGATCTGCTCGAGTTCATCTGCGCGCTGCAGAGCGAGCACCTGGTGCCGGAGAAGCTGTTCCACGAGCTCGAGCACAGCCATCTGCTCTTCATCGGCAGCAACTTCACCAACTGGCTGGCGCGGCTGTTCCTGCGCATGGCCAAGCGCCAGCGCCTGTCCGATCCCCGCGACGTCGGCGAAGTGCTGGCCGACGATCACACCAGCGAGGACGACCGGCTGATCTCCTTCCTGCAGCAGGTCTCGGTGCGCACCCGCATTTACGTCGGAGCCGAGCGCTTCGTCGAGGAGCTCTCCAGGCGCTGGCAGGCGCGCCACCAGGGCGCCGCCCCCGCCGCGGCCAGCGGCCCGACGCGCTTTCTCCCCCCGACGCGTGAGATGCCCGATAACGCGGTCTTCATCAGCTACGCGCGCGAGGATCTGCCGGCGGTGCAGCAGATCAAGGCGGGGCTCGATGCCGCGGGCATCACCACCTGGTTCGACATCGATCGCCTGGAGGCGGGCGACGACTACGACCGCAAGATCCGCAACAACATCGCGCGCTGCTCTTACTTCATCCCGGTGGTCTCCGCGACCACGCAGCGTCGCCTCGAAGGCTACTTCCGCCGCGAATGGAGTTACGCCATCGACCGCGCCCGCAACATGGCCGACGGCGCCCTCTTCATCCTGCCGGTGAGCATCGACGGGACCACCGCCGCCGAGGCGCTGGTGCCCGATAAGTTCAAGGCCCTGCATTTCAGCGAGCTCCCCGGCGGTCGCACACCGGGTGAGTTCGCGCAGCGTCTCGCCGACTTCACGCAGGCGCGCGGCCGATGAGCGCCGTGGTCAAGCCGGATATCCCCGACCCGGGCGCGATGGTCGATGAGCGCAATCCCTGGCTCGGGCTCGCCTCCTTCACCGAGGAAACGCGCCGCTATTTCTTCGGACGCGAGGAGGAGGTCGCCGAGCTCGCGCGGCGCGTGCAGAGGAAGCTCCTCACGGTGCTCTTCGGCCAGTCCGGTCTCGGCAAGACCTCGATCCTGCGTGCGGGGCTGGTGCCGCGCCTGCGCGCGCAGGGCTACTGCCCGATCTACGTGCGCATCGATTATTCGCGCGCTGCGCCCGAGCCTGCCGAGCAGATCAAGGCAGCCGTCCTCGTCAACGCGCGCCGTTCCGGGGAGTGGACCCAGGCGGGGGTGGCGGCCCCCGGCGAGTCGCTCTGGGAATTCCTGCACCATCGGGGCGACGTGCTGCGCGACCAGTCGGGCGCGACCCTCATTCCGCTCCTCATCTTCGACCAGTTCGAGGAGATCTTCACGCTGGCGCAGAGCGATGAGTTCGGTCGGGCGCGCGCCGCGCGCTTCGTCTCGGAGCTTGCCGACCTCATCGAGAACCGCCCGCCGAAAGAGCTGGAGGCGAAGTTCGACGAGGACGAGAGCGCCGCGGGGCGCTTCGATTTCGCACGCAGCGACTACCGCATCCTGATCGCGCTGCGCGAAGACTATCTCGCGCCTCTCGAGGGGCTGAAGAGAGAGATCCCGAGCATCTCGCAGAACCGGCTGCGGCTGGCGCCGATGAACGGCACTCAGGCACTCGCCGCGGTGCTCCAGCCTGGCAGGGGTCTGGTGACACAGGAGGTCGCGGAAGCGATCGTGCGCTTCGTCGCCGGCGGCGCCGAGCTCGCCAACGCCGTGGTCGAGCCCTCGCTCCTGAGTCTCATCTGCCGCGAGCTCAACGACGCGCGCATCGCCCAGGGGCGCAGCGAGATCTCGCTCGACCTGCTCGCCGGCTCGCACGCCACGATCCTCAGCAACTTCTACGAGCGCGCACTCGCCGACCAGCCCCCCGCCGTGCGCCGCATCATCGAGGATGAGCTCCTCACCGACTCGGGTTTCCGCGAGAACGTGGCGGAGGAGAGCCTGGTCAAGCGGTTCAGCGATGCGGGCGCCTCGCCCGGAACGCTGCCGCTGCTGGTCAACCGGCGGCTGCTGCGCATCGAGGAGCGGCTCGACATCCGGCGCGTCGAGCTCACGCACGATGTGCTCTGCAGCGTCGTCAAGGCAAGCCGCGACCTGCGCCAGGAGCGCGATGCGCGCGAGGCGACCGAGCGGCTGCTCGCCGAACAGCATGCCCGCGAGCAGGCCGCGCGGCACGCGGCGGTGCGGGCACGGCAGATCGCGGCCGGCTGCACGGTACTGGCGGCCGTGGCGGTGGTCGCCGCGGTATTCGCCTACTTCAGCAGCCAGCGGGCGCATCGCCTCGAGCGGGAGGCGCAGCAGAGCCGCGTCAACGCCGAGCAGCTCCTCGGCTATCTGAGCGATGACTTCGGACGCGAGCTCGAGAGCTTCGGCCAGCTCGACGTGCTCTCGGAGTTCTCGCAGCGCCAGATCGATTACTTCGATGCCCTGCCCGCGGATCTGCGCCGCCCCGACACGGTGCGCAACGCAGCGCTCGCGCTGGTGATGCATTCGCGCGCCAAGCGCACGCTCGGCAAGCTCGATGTGGCCGGGGAGAACGCCGACGAGGCCGTGGAGCTCCTGACGACGCTGCGCGCCGGCGGCGACAACTCCGAGGCCACTACCATCGCACTGGCGCTCGCCTACGCCGCCAAGGGCCGGGTGCTCGAGGCCGCTTCCGACCCCGCCGACCTCGAAACCAGTCAGCGCGGCCTCGCGCTGCTTGCGCCGCTGGTGAAGCGGCCTGACGCCTCGGTCGCCGCGCGCCGCGCCTATGTCGAGGTCGGCTACCGGATCGGCTTCGAGCAGAACGCCGCCGATCACCTGCAGGAGGCCGTCGCCACCGAGGAAGACGTCATGCAGGTGGCCGCCGACCTCGGTGGCCGCGACCTGCGCGATCTCGACATGGGGGCGTACTACGCCGAGGCGGCCGGCTGGAGGGTGACCGCGCTCGAGAGCCTGGGCCGCTACGATGAGGCGCGTCGCATCGGCGAGGAGGGCCTGAAGGTGGCGGACGGTGTGCTCGAGCGCCGCCCCGGCTATCGCCTGGCGCTGCACGCCGAGGGGATCACCATCAGTGTGCTCGGGCAGGTGGCGCAGGATGAGCTCGATCCCCGCGAGGCGCTGCGCGCGGGCCTGCGGCAGGAAGAAGTGGCGCGCACACTGCTCAAGCTCGACCCCGCCAACATGACCTCCGTCAATAATCTCGCGGTGGCGGAGTCGCAGCTGTGGTACGCCTACTGGTCGGCCGGACGCTTGCGCGAGGCTATGCCCTATCGGCAGAGGCAGTTCGAGATCGCCGAACGCGCCACGGCCGGAGGACCCACCTTCTACCTCAACTATGCGGGCGCGGCGTCGGCGCTGGTGTTCGCGCAGGCCACACGCGGCGATGCGGCCGGCGCGCGCGCTACGATGGCACACGCACAAGCGGTCCTGCAGAAGCTCCTGAGCACCGAAAGCGACGGCAGCACCCTCAGTGCCCTGATCGCCGCGGAGCACGAAGTGGACGAAGCCTATGCGGCATTGGAGCGCGACGATCCGCCCGCGGCGTTGCGTCTGGCGACTGAGGCGGGAAACGAGCTCAACGCCATTGCACCGCAGGGCGGCGCGCAGAAATTCATCAAGTCCATCGTGCTTCACTTCGCATACGACGCGCAGGGGGAAGCGCAGTACCTGGCGGGCGACTTCGCCGGCGCCGAGCACTCGGAGGCGAGAGCGGTGGAGCTGCGCAAGGAGCTCGGGGTCGATGCCATGGACGATCGCCGCCGGCTGAATGTCGTCACGACCTGGGAGGCGATGGCGCAGGTCCGTCAGGGGCGCACGGAGGATGCCGCCCGCACGATCGCGCCGGTGATGAAGTTCGAGCGCGAGCTGGCGGCGAAGAATCACGGCGACCAGTGGGTCGCGCCCGACCTGGCCGCCGCGCTCTATGTCGAGGCGCTGGCGCAGCCGGCGCGGCGTGCGGCGCTGCTGGCGGAGGCGCTCGCCCTCATGAATGGCCTGGCGCCGGAGATCAAGCCGCTGCACGACACGCTGCAGTGGCGCGCCCGCATTCTAGAGGCGCAGCGCAGGAGCTGATCCGCACGGGGCGGCGCTGCTCGCGCCGCCATTCGAATTCTGGTGCCCACGGGGAGATTCGAACTCCCACACCTTGCGGCGCTAGCCCCTCAAGCTAGTGTGTCTACCAATTCCACCACGTGGGCAACTGTCGGACTCGTCGTAGCGGGCCTGCGATTATTTCGGCGGCTGCGCCGGAGCGGGCGCGCCCGAGGGGCCCGATGCCGGAGGCGGCGTCGCTGCGGGCGCCGGTACGCTCTGCACCGGTGCCGTCGTCACGGGCGCCGGATTCTGCTTCGTCTCACCGGCTTCCTCGAGAATCGACTTGGGCTGCTGCGGGGCGCGCGTTCCCATGTAGGCAAGCCCGAGGCTGTTGAGCATGAAGATGCCCGCGAGGATCGCCGTGGCGCGCGACAGCGCGGTCGAGGCACCGCGCGCACCGAACACCGTTCCGGAAGCTCCCGCGCCGAAGCCTGCACCCGCATCCGCCCCCTTGCCGCGCTGAAGCAGCACGAGCCCGATGATCGCGAGCGATGTGAATACCTGCACTCCGGTCAGAATGATGCGTAGCATCGGATACCTATTCAGCCCGCCGCGCTGCGGCCAGGATTGTCAGAAACTCGTCGGCCTTGAGCGAGGCGCCGCCGATCAGCCCGCCATCGACGTCCGGCATGTTGAAGAGCTCGGCCGCATTGCCGGCCTTGACGCTGCCGCCGTAAAGGATGCGCGTCGCGGCCGCGATTTTAGCATCCCGGGTCGCGATCCGGCCCCGAATGAAGGAATGCACGTCCTGCGCCTGCTCGGGCGTCGCATTGCGGCCGGTGCCGATGGCCCATACCGGCTCGTAGGCGATCACCGCGCGCTCGAGCGTTCCGGCCCCGCACAGCTCCAGGACCACATCCAGCTGCCGCGCGACGATCTCGCGGGTGCGTCCTGCCTCGCGGTCGGCGAGCTGCTCGCCGACGCACAGGATCGGAATGAGCCCCTTGGAGTGTGCAGCGGCGAACTTGCGCGCCACCAGCTGATCGCTCTCGCGATACAGGAGCCGGCGCTCCGAGTGTCCGACGATGACGTACACGCAGCCCACGTCCTTGAGCATCGCAGCGGACACTTCGCCCGTGAACGCGCCTTGCGTGTCCGCGCACACGTCCTGTGCGCCGAGCACGAACAGCGAGTCGCGCAGCAACCGGCCGACCTCCTGCAGGTACACGAGCGGCGGGCAGACGACGCAGTCGGCCGCGGCGGAGGCCGGCGCCTGGGCCAGCAGCTCCTCGACCAGTCGCGCATTCTCGGCACGCGACCCGTGCATCTTCCAGTTCCCGGCAACGATGGGACGGCGCATGAAACTAAGCCTGGACTCGCTCTTGAAAAGGGGGGCAACCCCAAGGGGCGCGGGATCATAGCGATGCAGGGGGGGTGGTGCAACGCTCCCGGTGGGTTCCCCGGCGGGGGGCAGATCTTCAGCCGGCGGCGGCTTTGACTATGTCCGCAAGCTCGGTCGCCGCCGCACGGGTTGCGCCCTCGTCGCGGCCCTCGACCATGACCCGGATCACGGGCTCGGTTCCCGAGGGGCGCAGCACCACTCGACCGTCCCCGCGCATGTCCCGCTCGATTCGCGCCATTGCGCTCTGGACCGCGGGCACGCTCGAGGGGTCGAAGCGCTTCGCCACCTTTACGTTCAGCAGCACCTGGGGGAACTTCTGCATCCCGGAGGTGAGCTCGGCGAGTGACCGTCCGGTCTGTTTCATCACCGCCAGCACCTGGAGCGCGGATACGGTGCCATCGCCGGTCGTCGTCTTGTCGAGACAGATGATGTGTCCCGAAGACTCCCCACCCAGCACGCCCTGGGTCTCGCGCAGCATGGCGAGCACGTAGCGATCGCCCACCGCGGCGCGGCGGAACTCGATGCCGGCCGCACGCAGCGCCACCTCGAGGCCGAAGTTGCTCATCACCGTGCCGACCACGGGTCCGCGCAGCGTCCCGGCCTGCCTGGAGGCGCGGGCGATGACGTACAGCAGCTGATCGCCGTCGACGGTGCGCCCGAGGTGATCGACCATCACGACGCGGTCGCCGTCGCCGTCGAGGGCCAGCCCCACGTTGGCGCGCACTCCGGGCACCGTCAGCTGCAGCAGATCGGGTGCGGTCGACCCGCAGCCATCATTGATGTTGCGCCCGTTGGGCGAGCAGCCGATGGGCACGATCTCGGCGCCGAGATCGGCGAGGATGCGCGGTGCCACCTTGTAGGCGGCGCCGTTGGCGCAGTCGATGACGATCTTGAGTCCGGTGAGATCGAGGCCCGCAGGGAGCGTCGAGGCGCAGAATTCCTGATAAACGGTGCGCGAGCGATCGACCCGGATGGCGCGTCCGAGATTGCGCGAGGTACGCGTCAGCGGCGGCTGCGCCAGCTGCGTCTCGATGCTCTCCTCGAGCTCATCCGAGAGCTTGCCGCCCGAGCCGTCGAAGAACTTGATGCCGTTGTCGTCATAGAGGTTGTGCGAGGCGCTGATCACCACGCCGAAATCGCACTTGAAGTGGCGCGTCAGGTAAGCGATGCCGGGCGTCGGCAGCGGACCGATGAGCATGGCATCGACCCCCGCGGCGACGAAACCGGCTTCCAGCGCCGACTCGAACATGTAGCCCGAGAGGCGCGTGTCCTTGCCGATCAGCACCGTGCCGCCGTCGGGCACCAGCACGCGCGCCGCCGCGCTCGCCAGGTGCAGCGCGAAGTCGACCGTCATCGGGTGCTCGCCCACCCGACCCCTGACGCCATCGGTTCCGAAGTACCGTCGACCCATCGAGACTCCCTGGCGCGCCTACTGCGGCTCGCCCCTCACCGCCGCCACCACCTTCAGCGCCTCCACGGTGGCCGCTACGTCGTGCGCCCGTACCACCCGGGCCCCCGCCAGGGCCGCGATCGTGGCGAGCACCACGCTCCCCAGCAGCCTCTCGGACGCCGGACGGCCCGTGAGTTTGCCCACCGTGGACTTGCGCGACAACCCGACCATCATCGGTGGCCCCTCGGCCGTGAGCTCGCCCAGCCGCCTCAGCAGCGTCAGATTGTGCTCCACAGTCTTGCCAAAGCCGAATCCCGGGTCGATGAGGATCTGATCGGCGGGCAGGCCCGCCGCCCGGCAGACACTGGTCCGCTCCCTGAGGAATGCGCCCACTTCATTGACTACGTCGCGGTAAGTCGGCGCATCCTGCATGGTGCGCGGCTCGCCCTGCATGTGCATGAGACACACCGCACAGCCGCTCGAGATCGCCGCCTCGAGCGCACCGGGTGCCCGCAAGGCGTATACGTCGTTGATGAGCCCGGCCCCCGCGGCCGCGGCCGCGCGCATGACCTCGGGCTTGCTCGTGTCGACCGAGATGACCGCAGGCGTCGCATCCCGCAGCCGCTCGATCACGGGAATCACCCGGCGCAGCTCTTCGGCTGCACTCACCGGGGCCGCTCCCGGCCGCGTCGACTCGCCCCCGACGTCTATGAAGGCAGCGCCCTCCCCGGCCATGCGCAAGGCATGGCTCACCGCAGTCTCGGTGTCGAAGCACTCCCCGCCGTCGGAAAACGAATCCGGCGTGACATTGAGCACGCCCATGACGACCGGGCGGCTCAGATCCACCGTCCTGTCTTTACACCTGAGCAATGGATCGATTTACGTTCCCGGGGGAGGCTTATTTCACGCGGGGACGCATGCGCAACAGCGGCGGCTCAGTGCTGCCCAGCCGGTATCGCTCCGCCCGGTGGCTCACTCGGCTTCGGCGGCGGCTTACTGGAGAGGGAGTCGTCCCATCCCGCCGGGGGCTTGGGCGTGCGGCCGGCCATGAGATCCTTCAGCTGCTCCTCGTCGATGGTCTCATATTTCATGAGAGCCTCGGACATCGCGTGCAGCTTCTCGAGCGAGGTCGTGAGGATCTCGCGCGCGCGCTTGTAGTTGGCCTCGATGACCCGCCGCACCTCCTCGTCGATGGCGTGCGCGGTGACATCCGAAACCTGCTTGTGCTGCGTGACGCTGCGACCGAGGAATACCTCGCCGGTTTCCTCCGAGTAGGTGAGCGGCCCGAGCTTGTCCGACAAGCCCCACTTCGTGACCATGTTGCGCGCCAGCTCGGTGGCGCGCTCGATGTCGTTGGAGGCGCCGGTGGTCACCTGCTCGGGGCCGAAGATCAGCTCCTCGGCGATGCGGCCGCCGAAGAGCGTCGCAATGGCGCTCTCGAGGCGGCGCTTGGAGAAGCTGTAGCGATCCTGCTCCGGCAGGAACTGCGTCACGCCGAGCGCGCGACCGCGCGGAATGATCGTCACCTTGTAGACCGGGTCGTGCTCCGGCACCGTCATGCCGACGATGGCGTGGCCCGCCTCGTGGTAGGCGGTCATCTTCTTCTCGGCCTCGCTCATCACCATCGAGCGCCGCTCGGCGCCCATCATGATCTTGTCCTTGGCCTTCTCGAATTCGTCCATGCCAACGATGCGCTTGTTGGCGCGCGCGGCGAAGAGCGCCGCCTCGTTCACGAGATTGGCCAGGTCTGCGCCGGAGAATCCAGGGGTGCCGCGCGCAATGAGCGCCGGCTTCACATCGTCGGCGAGGGGCACGCGGCGCATGTGCACGCGCAGGATCTGCTCGCGGCCGCGCACGTCGGGCAGCGGCACCACCACCTGTCGATCGAAGCGGCCCGGCCGCAGCAGTGCCGGATCGAGCACGTCGGGGCGGTTGGTGGCGGCGATGACGATGATCCCTTCATTGCCCTCGAAACCGTCCATCTCGACCAGCAGCTGATTGAGCGTCTGCTCGCGCTCGTCGTGGCCGCCGCCGAGGCCCGCACCGCGATGCCGGCCGACGGCATCGATCTCGTCGATGAAGATGATGCAGGGGGCATGCTTCTTCGCCTGCTCGAACATGTCGCGCACGCGCGAGGCTCCCACACCGACGAACATCTCGACGAAATCCGAGCCCGAGATCGTGAAGAAGGGCACCTTGGCCTCGCCGGCGATGGCGCGCGCCAGCAGCGTCTTGCCGGTGCCGGGCGAGCCGACCATGAGGACGCCCTTGGGAATCTTGCCGCCCAGCTTCTGGAACTTGCCCGGGTCCTTGAGGAAGTCGACGATCTCGCCGACCTCCTGCTTCGCCTCATCGACACCCGCGACGTCGGCGAATGTGACACTCACCTGGTCCTCGCCGAGGAGCCGCGCGCGGCTCTTGCCGAAGGACATGGCTCCCCGTCCGCCGGAAGCACCCTGCATCTGTCGCAGCATGTACACGAACACCACGATCAGCAGCAGCGCGGGCGCCAGCTGCAGGAGGAGCTGCCCCATGTAGTTCGGGGGCTTGGGCGGCTGGCCCTCGATCTTCACATCGGCCTTCATGAGCGTGCCGATGAGAGCCGTATAGTCGGTCTCGGGGTTGTAGGTCTTGAACTGCCCCTTGTCCTTGAGCTCCCCGAAAATCATGTCGCCCTGGATGGTCACCGACTCGACACGGTTGTCCTTCACGTCGTCGAGGAAGGTCGAGTAGGCGATCTGCTGCGGCTGGCCCGTGGTCGGCATGTAGCGGCTGAAAACCAGCAGCAGCACGATCACGATCACTACCCAAAGCAGGATGTTCTTTGTCAAGTCGTTCAAAGGCTTCCGTCCTTCAGATGGGGGCTTCCACCATCCCCCGAACCTACGTTCCGAACCTACACCAAGCGAAACTGCATGGCCAGCAGATAGATCTCAGGGCTCCGCGGCCGCGACGCCTTAGGTTTGACCAGCCGTACGCGCTCGAATTCGGTGCGCGCGCACTGGATGAGCTCCTGGAATCCGCTTCCCTGAAACACCTTGATCAGGGCGCTCCCGCCGGGCTTCAAGACGCGCCTGGCCATCTCCAGAGCCAGCTCGGCCAGGTGCATGGAGCGCGGCTGGTCGACGACGTCAATTCCACTCAGGGACGGGGCCATGTCGGATAAGACCACGTCGACCTGTCCCTGCGGCAGGAGCGAAAGCAGCCGGCCAAACACCTCATTTTCCCGGAAGTCCCCTTGCACGAACTCGACCCCCGCGAGGGCCTCCATGGGCAGAATGTCGGTCGCCACCACGCGGCCCTTCGGGCCTACCCGTCCACGCACGTACTGGCTCCAGGCTCCGGGGGCCGCCCCGAGGTCGAGGCATACCGATCCTGGCCTGAGGAGCCTTTCGCGGCGATCGATCTCCTCGAGCTTGAACACCGCCCGCGAGCGCCATCCGCCGCTTTGCGCACGCTGCACGTACGGATCGCTGAAATGCTCCTTCAGCCACCGGTCGCTGCTTTTCGATCGCCGGGCCATGAGCCCCGAGCCTCCTTGTGGAAGACCGCCGCAGGGCCTTCGCTCTTACAATCGCAACCATGGAAAAGACCCGCCCGCCGATCGAGCTCTCGGAGCGCCAGCGCCGGCACCTGCGCGGGCTCGCCCATCCGCTCAAACCCGTGGTGCGCCTCGGCAACGCCGGCCTGACGGAGGCGGTGGTGCGCGAGACCGCCCGCGCCCTCGCCGATCACGAGCTCATCAAGATAAAGGCGCCGGGGGGCGACCGCGAGGCGCGTGACGCGATCTTCGTGGCGCTCGCGGCGCGCACCGAAAGCGCGCTCATTTCCCGCATCGGCAACGTCGCCGTGCTCTACCGGCCGCACCCCGAGCTCCCGCGCATACTTATTCCTGATTAGCTGGCCGAAATTGCCTTCGGCAATTTCGGCAGACATTACTCCGTGGACCGCGGGCAAACGGCGTGACTTTTGCCCGCTGCGCTCGCTGCTACCCTCAGCGGCGATTTCGGCGGACATTACTCCGTAGCCCGCCGGCGAAAGGCGCGACTTTCGCCGGCTGTGCATGGGGGAGTGATTTCTCCCCGTCAACCGAGCTTTACCGCCACGATCTCGTAGGAGCGCATGCCGCCGGGGGCCGTGACGTCCACGACGTCGCCTTCCGCCTTGCCGATCAGCGCGCGGGCGATCGGCGAGGTGACGGAGAGGCGCCCGGCGCGGATCTCCGCCTCGTCCTCGCCCACGATCTGGTAGACCACGCGCGCGCCGCCCGCCTGGTCCTCGAGCTCGACGGTGGCGCCGAATACCACCTTGCCGTTGTCCGGCAGGGTCGCCGGGTCGATGACCTCGGCGTTGGCGAGCTTGCGCTCGATCTCGGTGATGCGTCCCTCGATGAAGCCCTGCTGCTCACGCGCCGCGTGATATTCGGCGTTCTCGGAGAGATCGCCGTGGCCGCGTGCATCGGCGATTGCCTTGATGACCGCGGGGCGCGCCTGGGACTTGAGGCGCTTGAGCTCCGCGCGCAGCGCCTCAGCGCCGCGCAGTGTCATGGGAGTGCGCTTCATGCCTGCGAGGCCTCCAGATGCAGGTCCTGCAGGCGGTTCACCTCGACTTCATCGAGGTGATCGAGCGCCTCGAGTGTGGCCAGGCCCGCGGCGAGTGTCGTGTAGTAAGTGACGCGCCGGTGCACGGCCTCGCGCCGGATCGAGTTCGACTCGCGGATCGCCTGCTTGCCTTCGGTGGTATTGACGATGAGGTCGACCTCGTCGTTCTTGATCATGTCGACGATGTGCGGGCGCCCCTCGCGCACCTTGTTGACGCGCCGGCAGGCGATTCCCGCCTCCGTCAGCGCGCGGGCCGTGCCTTCGGTCGCGAGCAGCTCGAAGCCGCGCTCGAGGAGCTTGCGACCGAGATCGACGGCGCCGGCCTTGTCCCGGTCGCGCACGCTGATGAAGCACACGCCCTTGCGCGGCAGCGTCACACCGGAGGCGCTTTGCGCCTTGGCATAGGCCTCGCCAAAGGTGCGCCCGGTGCCCATCACCTCCCCGGTCGATTTCATCTCGGGACCGAGGATCGGGTCAGCCTCCGGAAACTTGACGAACGGGAACACCGCCTCCTTGACCGAGAAGTAGTGCGGCACGCGCTCGACCGCCCCCACCAGCTGCTTGAGCTTGCGGCCCGTCATGACTCGCGCCGCGACCTTCGCCAGCGGAAGCCCGGTCGCCTTGGAGACGAACGGGACGGTGCGCGAGGCGCGCGGATTGACCTCGAGCACATAAATGACGCCTGCCTGGATGGCAAACTGGATGTTCATCAGCCCGATGACGTTGAGCGCGCGCGCGAGCTTGCGCGTCTGCTCACGCAGCTCCGCCTGCGTCTCGCGCGTCAGGCTCACCGGCGGGAGCGAGCAGCCGGAGTCGCCCGAGTGCACGCCCGCCTGCTCGACGTGCTCCATGATGCCGCCGATCAGCACGTCATCGCCGTCGCACACCGCATCGACGTCCACCTCGATGGCGACGTCGAGGAAACGGTCGAGCAGCACCGGACTGTCGTTCGAGACCTCGACCGCGCTCCCCATGTAGGCGCGCAGGTCCTCCTCGTTGAACACGATCTCCATGGCGCGTCCGCCGAGCACGTAGGAGGGGCGCACCACGAGCGGAAATCCGACTTCGCGTGCGAGCTGCACCGCCTGTTCCTCGGCGCGCGCCGTGGCATTCGCCGGCTGTTTGAGGGCGAGCTTGCGCACCAGCGCCTGGAAGCGCTCGCGGTCCTCGGCGACGTCGATCGAATCGGGCGAGGTGCCGATGATCGGCGCCCCGGCCGCCTCGAGCGCGCGCGAGAGCTTCAGCGGCGTCTGTCCGCCGAACTGCACGATGACGCCCTCGGGCTTCTCCTTGGCGAGGATCTCGAGCACGTCCTCGAGCGTGAGGGGCTCGAAGTAGAGGCGGTCGGAGGTGTCGTAGTCGGTCGAGACGGTCTCGGGATTGCAGTTGACCATGATGGTCTCGAACCCGTCCTCGCGCAGCTGCAGCGCGGCGTGCACGCAGCAGTAGTCGAACTCGATCCCCTGGCCGATGCGGTTGGGGCCGCCGCCGAGGATCACGATCTTGCGCCGGTCGGTGGGATTGGCCTCGCACTCCTCCTCGTAGGTCGAGTACATGTAGGCGGTGGAGGTGGCGAACTCCGCCGCGCAGGTGTCGACGCGCTTGTACACCGGCACGACACCGAGCTCGTGCCGCTTGTCGCGAAGCGCCTTCTCCGGCATGTCGAGGAGCCTGCCTAAGCGGCTGTCGGAGAAGCCGCGGCGCTTGAGGGCCCGCAGCCGCTCCGCCGTCAGGGCGCCGAACCCGTGGGTGCGAACTTCGGCCTCCTCCCGCACCAGCACCTCGATCTGCGCGAGGAACCAGGGATCGATGTGGCTGAGCTCCGCGATGCGCGCGAGCGGCCAGCCGGCGCGAAAGGCGTCCGCCACGTAGAGGATGCGATTGGCGCCCGGAGCGCGCAGCTCGTACGCGAGACGATCGCGGTCCTCATCGGAAAGCGGCAGCGTGAGGAGCGGCGTCAGCCCGTCGAGCCCGGTCTCGAGTCCGCGCAGCGCCTTCTGCAGCGATTCCTGGAAGGTGCGGCCGATCGCCATCACCTCGCCCACCGACTTCATCTGCGTGGTCAGCCGGTCGTTGGCGGCGGGGAATTTCTCGAAGGTAAAGCGCGGGATCTTCACCACCACGTAGTCGATGGTGGGCTCGAAGGACGCCGGAGTCGCGCCTCCCGTGATGTCGTTCTTCAGCTCATCGAGCGTGTAGCCGACCGCGAGCTTGGCGGCGATCTTGGCGATCGGAAAGCCGGTCGCCTTGGAAGCGAGCGCCGACGAGCGCGAGACACGCGGATTCATCTCGATGATGAGCAGCCGCCCATCCTGGGGGCTGACGGCGAACTGCACGTTCGAGCCGCCGGTGTCGACGCCTATCTTGCGCAGCACCGCCACCGAGGCGTCGCGCATGCGCTGGTATTCCTTGTCGGTGAGGGTGAGCGCCGGGGCGACCGTGATCGAGTCGCCGGTATGCACGCCCATGGGATCGAGGTTCTCGATCGAGCAGACGATGATGCAGTTGTCCTTGTGGTCGCGCACCACCTCCATCTCGAACTCTTTCCACCCGATCACCGACTCCTCGAGCAGCACCTCCCCGGTCGGGGAGGCATCGAGACCGCGCGCCACGATCTCCTCGAGCTCCTCGCGGTTGTAGCCGATGCCGCCGCCCGTGCCGCCGAGCGTGAACGACGGCCGCACCACCACCGGGTAGCCGATCTCGCCCGCGATGGCGAGCGCTTCATCGAGGCTGCGGGCGATCTGCGACTGCGGCGTCTCGAGCCCGATCTCGCGCATCGCGTTGCGAAAGAGCTCGCGGTCCTCGGCCATGTCGATCGCCGCGCGGGAGGCGGCGATCAGCTCGACCTCGTACTTCTCGAGGATTCCCTCGCGCACCAGGTCGAGAGCGGTGTTGAGCGCGGTTTGTCCGCCCATGGTGGGAAGCAGCGCATCGGGGCGCTCCTTCTCGATGATGCGCGCGACGGTGCGGGCGTTGACCGGCTCGATATAGATGGCGTCCGCCATCTCCGGGTCGGTCATGATGGTCGCGGGGTTGGAGTTCACCAGGATGACCCGGTAGCCCTCCTCGCGCAGCGCCTTGCAGGCCTGCGCACCGGAATAGTCGAACTCGCACGCCTGCCCGATGACGATGGGCCCGGCGCCGATGATCAGGATGCTTTGGATGTCGGTGCGCTTGGGCATCTAATTCATTGGCCGGAATCGCAGGAAGCGATTCCGGCGGACATGACTGCGTCGACCGCCGGCAAAAAGCGTCGTTTTTGCCGGCTGCGCATCAGGAGAGCGATTCCGGCGGACACCACTGCGTCGACCGCCGGCAAAAAGCGCGGTTTTTGCCGGCTGCGCATCAGGAGAGCGATTCCGGCGGACACCACTACGTCGGCTGCTCATCGGGCCGTCCCGGCCTGCTGGCGGCGCAGAGTGTCCTCGGCGAGCTTCAGCTGCGCCTGCAGTCGGCGCAGCATCAGGTGGTTGAAGCGCTCGAACAGCGCACGCATGTCGTGCGGCCCGGGACTCGCCTCGGGATGCCCCTGGAATCCGAAGGCCGGACGATCGGTGAAGCTGATGCCCTGGAGCGAGCCGTCGAAGAGCGATCGATGGGTCGCCTTCACGGTCGCAGGGAGCGTTGACTCATCGACCGCGAAGCCGTGATTCTGACTGGTGATGAACACGCGGCCCGACTCGAGGTCCTGCACCGGGTGATTGGCGCCGTGATGGCCGAACTTCATCTTCACGGTCTTGGCGCCCGCGGCGAGTCCGAGGATCTGCAGGCCGAGGCAGATGCCGAACACCGGCACGTCGGTCTCGAGGAACTTGCGCGTGGCGGCGATCGCGTAGCTGCAGGGCTCGGGATCGCCCGGGCCGTTGGAGAGAAACACGCCGTCGGGCTCGAGCGCCAGCACCTCTTCCGCCGGCGTCTGTGCCGGCACGACCGTCATGCGGCAGCCGAAGTCGGCGAGTATCCGCAGGATGTTGCGCTTGATGCCGAAATCGTAGGCGACCACGTGCAGGCGCTGGGCCGCGCGGATCGGCGCGCGCACCGGATCGGGCCAGACGGTCCCGTCGTTCCACTGGAAGGCGCGCTTGGTGCTCACCACCTTGGCGAGGTCCATGCCCTTCAGGCCCGGGAACTTGCGCGCCGCCTTGATGGCTGCGGACTCGTCGGCTTTCTCGCCCGTCATGATGCAGCCGGCCTGGGCGCCCTTCTCGCGCAGGATGCGCGTCAGCTTGCGCGTGTCGAGGCCTGCGATCGCAACCAGCCGGCCGCGCTCGAGGAATTGCGGCAGCGACTCATCGGAGCGCCAGCTGCTCTCGAGCACCGGCAGATCGCGGATGACGAGACCGGCGGGAAAGATCTGCGCCGCCTCGAGATCCTCGGGCGTGGTGCCGGTGTTGCCGATGTGGGGACAGGTGAGAGTGACGATCTGCCGGGCGTAGGAGGGATCGGTGAGGATTTCCTGATAACCGGTGAGGGCGGTGTTGAAAACGACTTCGCCCGTGGTGTTGCCTTTGGCACCGATCGACTGTCCGCGGAAGATCGTTCCGTCGGCCAGAGCGAGCACCGCGGGTACGCTCACCGAATCACTTCCCCCTTGACGCACATACACAAAGCGGGAGGAGTTCTCATCGAACATCCTCCCGCCTTGCATGGACTAACCCGTACACGGATTAGGCAGAAATTCTACGGGTTACGCGCCCGTGGTGTCCATGGAAAATTCCCCCCGCGGGCACGGCCTCAATGCTAGTTTTGACTGGATAATTAATTCGTAACTCTATGTTTTATCACTTATAAAATCTTGCATCGAATAATGCCCCGGTCCCTTCGACGCCAGCCAGAGCGCAGCGGTGAGGGCACCACGGGCGAAGATGGCGCGATCGCTGGCGCGGTGGCTGAGGGTGAGCTGCTCGCCCGTCCCGGAGAAAAGCACGGTGTGCTCTCCGGGCAGATCGCCCGCGCGTACGCTGGCGGTGCGGATCTCTCCCTCGGGTGCGCCGCGGCCGCTGGCAGCCGCGGCGCGCAGCGCGAGCGCAGTGCCGGAGGGGGCGTCGCGTTTGCCGCGGTGATGCATCTCGAGGATATCGATATCGAAGGTCGCCGGCAGCGCACGCGCGCTCGCTCGCACCAGCTCCGTGAGGAGGCCGACCGCGATACTGGTGTTCGGCGCGACGAGTACGGCGATCTCGCGCGCGGCGCCTGCGAGCGCCGCCTCGAACCCCGCCTCGATCCCCGTGGTGCCGATCAGCAGCGCCTTGTGCGCGGCCCGACAGGCCTCGAGATTGGCGCGCGTTGCCGCCGACTGGCTGAAATCGATGGCGACGTCGGCATCGGCGAGCGCGCGCGGCAGGTCGCTGCTCACGATGAGACGGGTCGGTCCGAGTCCTGCGAGCTCCCCGGCATCGCGCCCCAGAGCGAGGCTCGCGGGTGAGGCAATGGCACCCGTGAGGATGATCCGCGGAAAGCCCGGTGCGACGCGCACGAGTGCCTGACCCATGCGCCCCGTGACACCGATGATGGCGATGCGGACCAGAGGCGCGGCACGCGGGTCGGTGGCCATGGGCTGCTGCTCGTGGGCTCAGTGCTTGTGAGCGCCGCCGAAGAAGCGCTTCACCCCTTCGATGAAGCCCTCCTCGCGCGGAGCATGACGGCTCGGATGTGCCTTGAGCGATTCATCGAGCTTGCGCACCAGCTCGCGCTGCTCGGAGGAGAGATGCACCGGAGTCTCGACCACCACGCGGCAGAAGAGATCTCCGCGCGATCCGCCGCGTACCGGCTTCACGCCTTTGTCGCGCAGCCGAAAGACGCGTCCCGATTGAGTCTCGGCCGGGATCTTGAGCATCACGTCCCCATCGAGCGTCGGCACGGAGACCGAGCCGCCGAGAGCGGCGGTGGCGAAGCTCACCGGAACCTCGCAGGAGAGGTGCTCGCCGTCGCGCTCGAAGATCGGATGCTCGCGCACGTGGATCTCGACGTAGAGATCGCCCGGCGGTCCGCCGTTGCGCCCGCCCTCGCCTTCCCCTGACAGGCGTACGCGATCGCCCGTGTCGACTCCCGCGGGGACCTTCACCGAGAGTTTGCGCGTGCGTCGTATGCGTCCCTGGCCGAGGCAGGTGTCACAGGGGTTGCGGACGATCGTGCCCGTGCCCCGGCAGCGCGGACAGGTCTGTTGCAGCTGGAAGAAACCCTGGCTGATGCGCACCTGGCCGGCGCCCCCGCAGCTCTCGCAGGTCGAGGGGGTGCTGCCCTTGGCGGCGCCGCTCCCGTGGCAGGTCTCGCACTCGGCGAGCTTGGTCACCTCGATCTCGCTGGTGGTGCCGAACACAGCCTGATCGAGACTGAGCTCGAGCTCGTAGCGCAGATCGGCACCGCGAAACACCTGCGAGCGCCCGCCGCGACGGGCGGCGCCGAAGATGTCGCCGAACACATCGCCGAATATGTCGCTGAAGGCATCGCCTGCGCCGAAGGGGCCGCGGCCGCCGCTGCGCGCGGCCGCCTCGAGCCCGGCGTGTCCGTGCTGATCGTAGACCGCGCGCTTGTGCGCGTCGGTCAACACCTCGGAGGCTTCCTTGGCTTCCTTGAAGCGCTCTTCGGCGTCGCGGTCGCTGGGGTTACGGTCCGGGTGAAACTTCATCGCCAGGCGTCGGTACGCCTGCTTGATCTGCGCTTCCGTCGCCGTTCGTGGTACGTCGAGTACCTTGTAGTAATCGCGCTTGGACATCTATTTTGTTATCCGACCCCCGGCGAGCGCAGGCGGCAAAAGCCGCGCCTTTTGCCGCCGGCAACGAAGCTGCTGTCCGGCAAAAGCGCCGTCCGGCGACTTTTGCCCGATCAACCAGACGCCTTGCGTCCCTTGTCCTTTACCTCTTCGAATTCCGCATCCACCACATCGTCCTTGCCTGCGCCGCTCTTGTCGCCACCGCTCTGGGCCCCCGCGCCCGCTGCGGCGGCGGCCTCGGCGCCGGCGCCGGGTGCGCCCTGCTGCTCGGCGTAGGCGCGCTGCGCGATGGAGGCCGACGCCTGGGCGAGCGCCTCGGTCTTCT